>ENA-UENT01000065-UENT01000065.1-marine-metagenome-genome-assembly--contig:-NODE-65-length-83737-cov-5.585050_pt1 | contig 83737 bp, 67 predicted proteins | sample MGYA00237879_ERZ529330 | MGnify/ENA primary metagenome ERZ529330 (study PRJEB26372, sample SAMN05368345) | marine metagenome | biome: cultured habitat; feature: ocean water; material: water; isolation... | reverse complement strand
TCAAATATGTTGCTCTTAGCCCTTGATTCGCGTGACTCATTATTCACTATTGCCCTAAGTTCGTTTAGATCTCTTCCTTGATACTTAAGCATGTAGTGATTTGTTAGTGCAGCCTGTTCCTTCTCCTGTATTCTCTTCCCTATCTCCGAGCGCTTCTCATCCCAGGTTCTATGTCTTAAATCAACTTGCAGTAAATCTGATAGCTCACCGGCTATATATAGTAGTTCCTCGCGATGAATTGAACGATCAATTGTTAAGCCTTCTACTCCACCTATATCGATCATCAAGTGATATGAAAAGCCACCTTCTGAATCGTCTTCCTCATCAATAACAACGGCGACAACCTTACTAAACTCAGTTTGCTTGTCCTTTACTAGGATAAACCTTTCAGCCAAATGAAGTTCAATATTATTAGTATTTAAAATCCTTAGAATCGCGATCAGCAGAAAAAATGCGAAAGTGATTAGAGCACCGATGTATAGCGATCCCTCAGCTTGGATTGTATTGGAGTAGGCCTGATATAAAATAAGACCGACAAACATCAAACCTATTATACTGCTTGCAATCACCTGGTAGATATCCTTCTCTAGAACGACATAGTCTGGCCGCTTGTAGTTAAGCCTTACTCTTCTATTTGGTTTAAGTCTTTGTATCAAACTGGATCTTTATTATCTAATTTCGGCGAACTCGGACTTAGACGCAACTACACATCAGCCCTCTCAATCCCTAAACAGGCTTGGACCTCAGCGCTAAGTGCTAATACTAGTCCTAAAATCAGCGCGTACTGCTAACGATTATATATTTCATGATCCCTACCGACCGAAATCGTCATAGTACTCATCAAAATAGGTTTCGTACTCGTAGATGAGCTCGATGTTCTTGACTTCGATGTCGGTGATGGCGGTACGGATGTCGGTGGTGATGGGCATGTACCAGTCTTGCTTCTCAAAGTGGTAGCGCATGTCTTTGATTTTGAAGCTGTAGCCGTGGCGGGCATAGACTTCATTGCGCATGAGGCGAAGTTCTTCGGAGTTGTAGTTCCACACGTCCTCTTCGGTGAGGAGGCGCTGAGATACCATTGGCCAATCGCCTACATCCTTGCGGTATTCATAGTCCCGGGCTTGTAGCTGATAGCTTTTGGCGCTATTACCTTGTTTACGGAATGGCTTCCATTCGCCTTTCACTTCCTGGTCTTTGACGGATAGCGTGAAGGTGAAGGTGCCATCGTAGGGATCATCACCAGGTTCAGCCAACTCACAACTGAACTGTTGATCGCCGATTGATTCGATACTGCCTTTGATGGGGCGGAAGTTGCCAGCGCATACGCTGTAACCCTCAATCGTTGAGCCATCGGTGTCGGTGAGGATTAGCGTGATTTGGTTTGGACCAAATTCTCCGGTGTAATACCCTAGGATATCATCTTTCGCTGCGGCTTCACCCATTTTGCGAAGTTGCTCAGCCATCTCCAGTTGCTCTGGTGTCATGGAGGGGCCTATGGTGCGAATGTCAGCGGTAAAGTGTGCCGAAGCAGAATTGGCCGGACGCTCTTTAGCCGGTACTTGTGATGCCTCTGTCGTGTTCTCAGCGGTGTTGGAGTCAGCTGCTTGTTGCTCGGTGCCGTTGGTGTTGTTTTGGCCGCAAGCTAAAAGACTGAAGAGGAGGAGCGTTAATAAGGTTTTTTGTACCATTGTTTTGTCTTTGGTGTGGTGTTCCACAAAAATAAGCAATGGCTAAAAATAAATGCCTAGATCCGTGAATACTTCGCAACAGTCCTGGTTTCGATACTGGCCACAAGCACTAGCACTGCTACTGCTGCTGTACTTCACGTGGCGTATGATTCTACTAAGCCTACCCTACCTGGCACTGGAAGATCGAGTCGCTTTTCTACGGATCAAGCAATCTGTTATTCATCTTCAGTGGTGGAAAGGTGCTTTCTACGTGCATGTCTTTACGAGTGTGTTCTTGCTGTTGGCTGGCTTTACGCAGTTCAATTCCAGGGTGATCCAACAGTATCCTTCCGTCCATCGCTGGATCGGGCGTTCTTATGTGGTCATTATTCTTTTCCTGTCGGGGCCGGCGGGTCTTATTCTTGCTATCAAGGCTAATGGTGGTTGGCTATCGCAATTGGCTTTTACAAGTTTGGCGATACTGTGGTGGTGGTTTACCTGGAAAGCCTGGCGGACGGTACTACAAGGAAAAATTGAGCAACACCGAGCTTTTATGTGGCGAAGCTTTGCGCTGACCTTATCCGCCATCACCTTGCGTTGTTGGAAGTGGCTGATCGTTTTTCTTTGGGCTCCACCACCTATGGATACTTATCGTGTGGTAGCCTGGCTAGGGTGGGTGCCCAACCTGTTATTGGTAGAATGGTTGTTGAGGAGGAAAAAGACGGATCTTTCGGAAGAATTTAGTTGAGGACCACTTGAACTTGCCCCATCTGGCACTAGAATTGCAATGTTCTATACTTAAGCATTCGCAAAATTGCTGGCTAGCAATAGTGTTTTTAATATGATCGTTATCGAAATTAGCGGCTTGCATGAACAAGTCTGACGGGCTAATTCTTAATATACATTGTAGGAATACTATTTTTTTGTAGAGGAATGCTATTTTTGTCATGAATGGGCTTGGAGCAGCCTACAAACAAAAGACTACAGTATGGCGATTCGGATTCAAATGCAGCTAAACGAGAAATTGTATTTGCGGGACCCGCAAGATACAAAGTTAGGTCGCAAAATAATTCGTCATAGCATCTTGCTCATCGATGAGATTGGCTTCGAACAGTTTAACTTCAAAAAGCTAGCGGAGCGCATTGAATCGACAGAGGCATCAGTCTATCGGTATTTCGAAAACAAGCATCTTTTGCTGGTTTATCTCTTGTGTTGGTATTGGGAATGGACGAAGTTTCAGCTCGACTTCAACACCAACAATATCGAGGATCCTTGCCAGAAGCTACGCATTGCCGTAGCTACGATTGTGAATACTGCAAAACGCAACGCTACCATTGATTTCGTGGATGAAGATGTACTGCACAAAGTGGTAGTTGTAGAGGGTGTAAAAGGGTACCATAGCAAGGAAGTAGATAAGGAGAACCAAGAAGGTTTCTTCGCTACCTACAAGTCTTTAGCTGAAAAAATTGCCTCCTTCATTTCTGAGATTGATCCGGAGTTTACTTATCCGCGAGCACTGGCCAGCACTTTGTTAGAGATGGCCAAAGATCATACCTACTTTGCAGAGCACTTACCACGCCTTACGGATGTAAAGGTGATTGACGGGAACTTAAGCCAGGTTGAGCAATTGTTGATTGACTTTGCCTTCCGCTTAATTCGCCCGGAAGAGGTAAACGCCTGCTAGGAGTTACCCCCAAATAACAATAAACGCACTTACATTATGCGCACACTATTCTGCCTCGCAGTGGTGAGCCTGTTCACCTTTTTGTCTTGTAAGACTCAAGAACTAGCAGGTCCTACTATTCCCGCCACTTATAACAGTGATATTGAGGACTGGCGTTCGCGCCGTTTGGCAAGTTTGACCTCGCCTACAGGCTGGCTTAGCCTTACGGGGCTATATTGGTTGAAGGAGGGAGTGAATATCTGTGGTACGGCCCCGGATGCAAGAATTCGCTTGTCAGGTGATGCTCCTGCACAAACAGCTATTTACACCTTGGAGAATGGTCAGGTAAGTTGTGAACCAGTAGCTGACTCAGGGGTGCAATCCATGAGTGCTGATAACTGTGCAATGGCTTACGGAAGCCAGCGTTGGCAACTGCTAGAACGAGGAGATCGTGTGGGCGTTCGCGTGCGTGATACTTTACTGCCATCCCGTATTCGGTTGCGCCCAATCGAGCATTTTGCAACGGACCCAAGCTACCGGGTATACGGACAATGGGAAGCCACTGAAGGTGCCGATTCAGTATTGATGCGTAATGTGTTAGAGATGGAGTACTACGTGCCAGTAGAGGGCAAGCTTCGTTTTACATTGAATGGTCAACTACAAGAACTCATCGCTATTGATGGTGGCCCAGATGATCTATTTCTTGTCTTTGCAGATAAAACCACTGGTGAGAGCACCTACGGTGGCGGCCGCTATCTCTATTGCGCAAGGCCCGATGAAAATGGTCGTACCATCATTGATTTCAACAAGGCCTACAACCCACCTTGTGCCTTCACTGATTTCGCTACCTGCCTTTTGCCACGTATCGAAAATCACATGCCAATCGCCATCCTAGCCGGCGAAAAAAGCTACGGCGACCACTAACCAACCATCAAACCAACTAACACAACCAATCTAACTAAATTCACTAACTCAACTAATCTCCCAACCACCCCCCATGCACAATATCCTCAGCGCGAACACAACCGCTGAGGCGCATGGTTAGCTCAAAATCGGCCCAGAGGTTTTGCAGGACCGTGGATACACCCGCTTCACCATCTAGCGCTAGGCCATAGGCGTACGGTCGGCCAATACATACCGCTGTGGCACCCAAAGCCAATGCCTTAAAGACATCGGCACCGGTCCGTACACCACTATCCAGTAACAAAGGCATTTGATCACCTACCACTTGTTTGATGGCCGGGAGCATTTCTATCGTACTCACGGCGCCATCTACCTGTCGGCCGCCATGGTTACTTACAACGAGGCCATCAACGCCGGCGTCCAACGCACGCCTTGCATCATCAGGATGATGGATACCCTTCAGGATAATAGGAAGAGAAGTTTGTTCCCGCAAAAATGGAAGGTCGTTCCAATTTAGCGAAGGCTTGGTATATAGGTTGATAAACTGACGCACCGCACGCAGCGGTCTTCCTGAGCGGAGGTTTTGAAAGAAGGGGCCAGGGTAATTTTGCATCAGCTGAAAAACAGCCTTCAGCATCTGAAGATTCACTTTCCTTTTGGGAGAAACGAGACCTTCTTCCTCTGGCTCATCCAGCATCGCTTGAAAAACGGGGTCGCTGGTATATTGGGCAATTCCTTTTCCGCGTAGGAAGGGCAGGTAAGCTTGATCCAAATCGCGCAGGCGCCAACCGAGCATGGTGGTGTCCAAAGTAACTACAATGGCATCGCAACCACTTGCTTCCGCTCGTTTAACCAGACTAGCCACTAGCTCATAGGATTTGCTCCAGTACAACTGAAACATACGCGGTCCAGCGCCCATCTCCTGACTCACCCGCTCCATGGGTACACTAGCTTGGTTGCTAAAAATGAAAGGAAGGCCCAACTCGGCTGCAGCACGGCCAACCGCTAGATCAGCATGCGGGTGGCACAGGTCCAGTACCCCTACGGGCGAAAGCAAGATGGGCGCGGGAATGCGCCGCCCTAGAAATTCTACACTGGTATCACTTTGACTGACATCCCTCAGCATGCGGGGTTCAATTCGCCATTGCTCAAAGGCCGAGCGGTTGCGTCTAACGGTCAGTTCCACTCCTGCTCCGCCGGCTACGTAGGCGTAAGCCTCGGCACTCATTTTATCTTTGGCAGCCTTTTCCAATGCTACCGGATCGGTCGGGATTTTTGGACGTTGGCCGCTTAACCCTTGAAGGTAGATATCGCGTTGTCTTTCGAGGGCAGAAAAAGGAGTACTCATATCAGAATATTGGAAGTTAGGGCACTTGAATGCTGGAATGAAAGAGGATTAATGTTCTGCAGACCAGCGTTGATATCCGCCCACCAGATTGTAGACATCTTTGAAGCCCATTTCTTGCATCATGCTACAAGCAGAAGCACTACGCCCGCCACTGCGACAGTAAACGACGTAGGTAGCGTCCTTGTCAAGCTGCTCAAGTTGGGCTTGAAAATCCTCGGCGCGAAAATCAATTTCCTTTGCGCCTTCAATCATTCCTTCAGCCGTCTCGCCTGGGGTGCGTACATCTAGCACTACAACTCCCTCTTCGGCCATTTTGGCTTCAAACTCACCTACTGTCAAGTCTTTAAAACCGCCTTCTTGTTGGGCAGTCGACTGACAGCTGGCAGTCATAAGTACTAATAGGAAAAGGTAGAGCAGCGGTTTATTTATTGTGCCTGTTATCATTGCGTTAAAATTAATGTTAAGACAAACGCCTCCCTGGGGAACGCCCGTCTTTGTGATTGACGAAGGGCCCTCCGAAGGTCTGAAAAACCGGGAGAATTCCCAAAAAAACCAACTGTACACCCCAAGAAGGAAGGGTATTGGCGGCGTTGCTCGTTATGCTTCTATCTGGCGGTTTAAAACCCAACACCCATGCGGACTATCTACCTATTTTTACTTGTCATTCTTGTGCCGATATGGACCCAGGCACAGCAATACACTATTAGTGGATATTTAGAAGATGAGGCCACCGGTGAAAAGCTCATCGCGGCCAACATCTATGATGCACGCTCTGGCGAAGGTGCTGTAACTAATACTTATGGATTTTTCAGCCTCACCCTTCCCGCGGGCGAAGTCGAACTCTCCTTTAGTTATATCGGCTATCAAACGAATCAAGAGGCTTTTACTTTAGATGAAAACCGGACGGTTAACATCAGCCTTGCGCCTTATGTAGAGCTAGCTACCGTAGAGGTAACGGCAGACCGTACCGAACGGATCGAGCAGCAAACACAGATGAGCCGGATGGAAGTACCGGTGGAGCAAATCAAGCGGATACCTGCTTTGCTGGGCGAAGTAGATGTCCTCAAAGCATTGCAATTATTACCCGGTGTTCAATCAGGAGGGGAAGGGCAAAACGGCCTCTACGTTCGAGGAGGTAGCCCAGATCAAAACCTTGTCCTACTGGATGGCGTGCCAGTTTACAATGTAAGTCACCTCTTAGGGATATTTTCCGTGTTCAATGCGGATGCCATCAAGAATGTAACGCTAACCAAGGGCGGCTTTCCAGCACGCTATGGTGGTCGACTTTCAAGTGTACTGGAGATCAATATGAAGGAAGGTAACCTCCAGGAGTGGCATGGTGAAGGATCTATTGGACTGATTTCCTCCAAGCTTACCCTCCAGGGACCGATTCAGAAAGGAAAAACCAGCTTCCTGATTTCGGGGCGCCGGACCTATGCCGATCTTATATTCAAGCCTATCATTAAGGCCAATACTCCTCCTGATGAGTCGATCGATGTGGGTTTGTATTTCTATGATTTGAATGCTAAGCTCCAGCACAAGGTCAATGACAACCACCGGCTATTTCTCAGTGCCTACACCGGAGCTGATGTATTTACGAATCGCTACGAAGATGAGTTTGGCGCCTTCGAGGGAGGCATTGATTGGGGGAACTTAATCTCTGCACTTCGCTGGAATTGGCAGATCAGTCCTAAGCTTTTTGCAAATACGACCCTGACCTACAGTAAGTACGAAATCGACATTGGCGCCGGCAGTGAGAACTTCAATGTAGATGGCCCGGATGAGAAGTTTTCGGCGCTTTATGTATCGGGCATTGAGGACATCGGTGGGAAGATCGACTTTGATTTTATCCCTAACCCTAAGCACTACATCCGTTTCGGCGCTGGATGGACTAACCATACCTACAGCCCCGGAGCACTTAACTATGAGATATCTGATGGTGAAGACTTCAGCCTGGATACCTTGTTGGGATCACAGAATAACTACAGCAATGAGTTCTTCCTTTATGCAGAAGATGATTTCTCCATTGGTGCCCTGAAGATCAATGCGGGTATCCATGCATCCGCGTTTGCGGTAGAGGATGAGCTTTACACTTCTTTGCAGCCTCGTTTGGGCTTGCGATACCTACTGAACAATGACATTGCTCTTAAAGCTGGCTTCAGTACGATGACTCAATTCATCAACCTATTAACCAGTGAAGCATTGACGCTACCAACCGATCTCTGGGTGCCGAGCACAGCTCGAATAAAACCACAGCAAAGTTGGCAAGTAGCCCTGGGAGCAGCCAAGACCATCAATGATGAGTATGAGCTGAGTGCAGAGGTGTACTACAAAGAAATGGACAACGTCATCTCCTTTAAGGAGGGGGCTAGCTTCCTTTTTGGATTAGAGAATGACTGGCAAAGTAAGGTGACACAAGGTGATGGAGACGCCTACGGTTTAGAGCTGTTTTTCCAGAAGAAGAGGGGCCGTACCACTGGTTGGATCGGTTATACTTTGAGTTGGAATAATCGAGAATTTGCCGAAATCAATAGTGGTCGCCGTTTCCCATTCCGCTACGATCGCCGTCATGATATTTCGGTAGTAGTAAATCACGATTTCTCGGATAAAATAGGACTATCTGCTGCTTGGGTGTACGGTACAGGAAATGCCATTACGCTCAACACTATTACTTATCCAACTGCTGTCTACCCAGGGTTCGAAGGAGAGCCTTTTTGGGGCGAGGTAGAAACGGGCGGAGATAAAAATGCGTTCCGCATGAGCAATTTTCACCGTTTAGACCTGAGCGTGGAATTCCGTAAGAAAAAACCGAAATGGGAGCGCAAATGGGTGATCGGTCTATACAATGCCTACTACCACCGAAACCCATACTACGTGATTGCTGATACCCAATACACCCGAGATGCTCAAGGAAACATTATTGACGAAAAACGAGTGTTTAAGGAAATCAGCATTCTGCCGATTATTCCTTCTGTTTCCTACCAATTCAAATTTTAATCCTAACCCTAAAAAGACACGATCATGAGAACCACAAAATTTTTCTTCCTATTACTGAGTGTTGCCAGTCTGTTTTTGCACAGCTGCGATGAAGACTCTTTTTCGCAAGTGGTGACGATTGAAGTGCCCGAGCATGAACCACTGCCCGTTGTATTGTTACAGGTGGACGCGAATCAAGAACGTCCATTGAGCGCACTAATCTCCAATAGCAAAGGAATTCTTGATCCAGAAAGTACCTATGAGGTCCCGACGGATGCTGAAGTCAAATTATTGAAGGATGGTACACCATTTGCCGATTTGGAATTCTTTGATGATGTACTACGTTACGAACATTTCGCCGATGAGCCGTTCTCAGATGAGGGTGGTGTGAAATGGGAGCTTCAGGCCAATATTCCAGGTTTTGATCCGGTAACCATTGAGCAAGTAATGCCGCCTCGCCCGCTGGTTAAATCTGCGACTTACGAAGTGGAGGGCACAATTGATACCGAAGGTTATCGTGTAGACGAGTTGATCGTAGATGTCGAAGATGTTGAGCCAGGAGTGACAAATTATTACGGTATATCCTTGTGGCAGATTTTCGTCCAGACCGATAACAATGGTGACACCGTACAGGTGTCGCGGAACAGGGTCTTCCTGGATACCAATGACCCGCTACTGTCGTATGGAAATCGCTACGACCTGATCTTTACAGATGAAGGATTCAGTAATAATGAATATCAGGTACGTACCTACACGTACTATTCTTTAGATGAAGGAGCAGATCTAGAAGTACACCTATATCAGTTGACGAAAGACACCTGGTTATACGTTCGGTCGCTAGAGCAATACTATAACGCTATTGACAATCCTTTTGCAGAGCCTGTTACTGTTCATAGTAATGTAGAGGGAGGCTTCGGAGTCTTTACCTTGACGAATCGGACGGTGTTCCCGATTGATATGTAGGTAGGTGCATTTATGGGAAGGGTGGGTTTTGTTTTGAGGCATGCCGCCTTCGGCGGGCACTGACGATTCCGCAAACAGCGGAATATCAGGATGCTGATATCGAATTACGATTCGATCGTCAGAACCCACCCTCTCCAAGGCCGGGACATGACCATTTCCAAACCCTTGGAAACAGCATGGGATACACACCCTTAGTAATGACAATTCATTACTAAGGCCATCTTTATCCTATGTGAGTAGAAAAACGAGGGAAATAGTACGCTGATAAGTTTCGCCAATTGAGCGCCGCCTTGGCGAAGGAATTGTGAAACGCTGATTGCTTGCTTTTCTATGTATTCGATGTAAGGGTTTAATTGATTCCAAAAACTTCCCCTATTTTTCGTTCGCCTAACACGTGGCCCAGTGAAGCAACGACCAAATAAGCCGATACCATTTAAGATTCAAAAATCTGAACAGCATGCGCTGCTGGTACAGGTGGAAGGGGGAGCTCATTTCTATGATCAGCTTCACTATCATCCTGAGTTTCAGATTACAGCTATTGAGCAGGGCAACGGTATTTTCTACGCGGGGAATAGTATGACCTCCTTTTCTCCAGGTACCGTTTTGGTTATTGGTTCTGGAGTGCCTCATTTACTCAAGAATGCTCCTGTTTTTTATACTGCTGATTCGCCGGGGATAAATGGGGTTTCACTCTTTTTTGATCACCTCTCTTTCGGACATCGATTCTTTGAAATTGAAGAGTTGGCTGGTATCAAAAGCGTATTGCAGGCGGCAGCTAGCGTGTTTAAGGTAGATGATCTAGTGGAGGGGCATCTACTACGGCAGATCCTAAGTACACCCAATCACAAACAAGAGGACCTGGTCATTGCCTTTCTCCAAATCTTATCTTCGATTCGAAAGGCCGATAAAGTATTGCTTAATCAGATTGATTATGCTCCCCGCCTTAATGAATCGGAGAGTGGTCGCCTGAACGCGGTATTGCATCATACCTTTCAGCATTATCAGGATGAAATTCGTCTAGAGGAGATTGCGCAGGTAGCGCACTTAAGTCGTTCGCAGTTTAGCTCTTTCTTCAAGAAGCATACGAACAAATCCTACATTGAATTCCTCAATGAGCTTCGTATTGAGGAGGCATGTGTTCTATTGCAGAAACGAACCTACACTATCGAGCAGGTCTGTTATGAGGTAGGATTTAAGAACGTTTCCAACTTCATCCGTCAATTCAAAAAACGTAAGACATTGACACCATCGGCTTATCGCAAGTCTTGGTCAAGCTAATACCTTAAAAAGGTCCGAAACGATCAGGTGTAAAGAGAGTCGCATCGATGCTCGGTTTTGTCTCTGATAATATCTGACTAATCAGTTTTCCGGTAGCGGGCCCCAGGCTCAATCCCATCATTCCATGGCCGGTAGCCAAACTCAGATTTCGCCATTTTTGAGAACGTCCAATATATGGAAGGCCATCTGGCGTACACGGGCGGAAGCCTTGCCAAACTGGCGTTTTTTCAGTAGCAGAAGTATTTAGATTGCCATAATACCGAGGCAGACTATCTAGTATTCCTTTGACGCGTCGTGTATTGATACCATTTTCAGCGGGCCCTAGTTCTAAGGTGCCTCCGATCCGTAGTTGTCCTGCCATAGGGGTGATGGCTACTTTGGCTTCGGCCAAGATGGTCGGAATTCTTGGTGTGGCTTCTGGCGCATCCAGTGTGATGCTGTAGCCTTTACCTGCCTGCAATAATATCGGAACCTTGAGTTGGCGGAGTAGGTTCTTGCTCCAGCTACCACCGGCAATCAGCACTTGCTCAGTGGGTATGGGGCGGCCCGTACTAGTATGAATATTCTTTATCCTATTTCCATCTGTAGCGAAGCCAGTGACCTCTGTATTGGTCAGGAAAGTTACCCCTTTGGCCCTCAGTGCTGTTTGCATCCGGTGCATAAAAATAGGAGGGGCAAGATGTGCATCTGAGGGGAAATACAATCCGCCCCTCACGTCGAGGGCCATTTCAGGTTCTAGTTCTTGCACAGCTTCCGCGCTGAGTATTTTTGCATCTACGCCTAATTGCTCTGCTTGCTCTGCTATGTCTCGTTCTTCCCGTTCTTGCTTTGCTGTTTTGTAGAGCATCAATAAGCCCTTTTCTTCATAACCAACGCCAGCAAACCCTTCTAGCTTGGAAAAGGCTCGGTAGAGGTGTTTGCTCCAGGAATTGAATTCCAATAGCAGGGGCGCAGAACGAGTCACATGCTTGGGCGTAGCAGAACGATAGAACTGCCACAACCACTTCGCTAAATCCAAACTCAGCCGAGGCTTAATGTAGAATGGGCTATCAGGAAATAAGAGCCATTGCAATCCTTTTTTGATGATGCCGGGTGAAGCCATTGGCACAAAATGACTAGGAACAATCATTCCTGCGTTGCCAAAAGAGGTACCCTCGTCCAGGGAAGTTCGGTCTACCACCGTAACGGCGAATCCTGCTTCCTGCAAGTACCAAGCTGCGGAGAGGCCAATGATTCCGCCACCAATAATATGAAGACGCTCCTGACTCATATCACCTGAAAACCGTAAGCATAAGGATCATCCTCAGCGTCAATGATAATGTTGTTATAGCCAGTGATTTTGGCCCAGCCCTCAATGCCAGGGATAATGGCGGTATAATCACCCACCTTGGTCGTAGCCTCAACTGTACCAATGAAGGTGGAGCCAATGTAGCTTTCATGAACAAAGCGATCACCGGTCTTGAGTACGCCCTTGGCGTGTAATTGGGCCATCCTTGCCGATGTACCCGTACCACAAGGCGATCGATCAATGGCTTTGTCACCGTAAAAGACGGCATTACGTCCATCTGCCTCTGCGGATAGAGTAGCTCCCGTCCATAGGATATGGCTTAGGCCGGAAATCCGCTCTTGGGTAGGATGTTGGAAATGGTACTGTTCATTCAGCCGCTGGCGAATAACCCGACTCCAACTCACGAGCTGATCAGCAGTGAAATGCTGGATGCCACTGAAGTTTGTTTGCGGATCAACTATTGCGTAGAAATTGCCACCATAGGAGACATCCACTGTTAATCGGCCTAAGTCGGGGCATTCCACCTCCAAGTCAGTGGCGTACAAAAAGGAGGGCACATTGATCAGCTTTACCGCTTTTACTTTTCTGCCCTCCATTTGATAGCTGACTTCCACCAAGCCTGCCGGTGTCTCCAGGCGCAACTGCCCGGGGATTTTTGGTATCACTAAGCCTTCTTCTAGCATGATCGTCACCGTGCCAATGGTGCCATGCCCACACATGGGCAGGCAACCACTGGTTTCGATGAATAGGACGCCAACATCATTGTTGGAATCCGAAGGCGGAAATAAGATAGAACCGGACATCATATCATGCCCACGGGGTTCAAACATTAGACCTTTGCGAATCCAATCGTATTCGGAGAGAAAATGCTGTCTTTTCTCCATCATGTTTTCACCTTGCAGTTGTGGTCCACCACCTGCCACTAGTCGGACGGGGTTGCCGCAGGTGTGTGCATCTACGCAGAAGAAGGTCTTTCTCATGGGCACTGCATTTGACCATTTACCTTTCGGCAAATCCCGAGTGGGTTAGTGTCTTGCAACTCAGCCGGCAACAAGAACTGTGGGGCATTCTGATAGCAAACGGGTTGCGCAAAGCGCTTGATTGCATCCGTGCCAACCGAAGTGTAAGCGGCATTCGAACCTGCCGGAAACGGGCCACCATGATGCATCGCAGGGCTAACGGCAACGCCAGTAGGCACACCATTGAAGAGCACCCGGCCAGCCTTAGTCGTAAGAATATCAAGTAGTGACACGGCTTGAGTCAGTTCATCTTCTGTTCCGAAAATAGTAGCGGTCAGTTGACCATTAAGGGCGCCTGCTACCGCCTGGACTTCGTCCTGGTTCTGGCAACAGATCACTAGCGTGAAGGGGCCAAAAACTTCCTCTTGAAGTTTGGGTTGTGCCAGGAAGTCGATAGCACTGACTTTTGCGAACGACGGTTGCCCTAGCCAATCATCTTCATCAGACATTTGTTGATGACCAAGACTAACGCCTTCGGTATGGAGACACGTTTGGCGATGCTCCTCATAGCTGCGGTGAATTCCTTCATTGAGCATAGTAGCGGGCTCAAGGTCCGCAAAAGCAGCCTGTAAATGATGAAGGAAAGCTTCGCTAGCAGCTGATTCTTCCAAGACAATCAAGCCCGGGTTGGTGCAAAATTGGCCGGCTCCAAGATTGACGGAACCGGCGATGGTAATTGCTAGGGCTGAGGCCTCAGATGTTAACTTTTGAGGCAGGATAAAGACAGGATTATTGCTACCCATCTCTGCGTACACGGGAATAGGACAAGGTCTTTGATTGGCAAGGTCCATCAAATGCCGGCCTACGTTCAAGGATCCCGTAAATCCTACCGCTTGTATTAGTGGATGTTGCACCAATGCTTCACCCACAGTTTTTGCTCCATGCAGGGATGAAAAGATACCCGGATGAAGCCCTCGTTTTTCCAATGCTTTTTGAATGGCTTGGACTACAAGGTCATTGGTGCCTGGATGAGAGGGATGTGCTTTGACAACCACTGGACAACCAGCAGCTAGTGCTGAAGCAGTATCCCCTCCCGCCGTAGAAAATGCCAAGGGAAAATTACTAGCTCCAAAAACCGCCACAACACCTCTTGCGTGCAGCATCTTTCGAAGATCAACGGCTGGCTGGTGGCCTGCATCGGCTAGGTCAATCGTAGCTTCTGTCCAATGGCCTTCTTCTGTAAGTTGAGCGAATGCGCGTAACTGGTTGCACGTCCGATTGCGCTCTCCTTCCAGACGAGCTTGCGGTAAGCCCGATTCTTCCATAGCCCGCTTAATCAACTGATCTCCCAACGCCTCAATCTCTCTAGCGATTTGCCGCAGTAGGTTAGCGCGTTCTAGCCCGGTGCTTTTGCGAAAAGACTGCCAGGCTTCATGAGCTTGCTCTACTGCTTGATTGACTTCGATTAAGCTCGCTCGATTGAACAACCCTGGAATGGGCTGGCGCGTTGCTGGATTGATAGCCTGAAAGGTCTCCGTATTCACTGCTGAACTAGCGTCAGTTACGTGATTCCCCGTTGAGATCATACGGTTGCTGCTTTTAAGGTGGTGATTTTTGGAAGTGTAGGGCGCTGGGCGAGGCCAGTCTGTAGAATATTAAGTACGCGCTCCCGTTCTGCTCCACTGAGCATTTGTCGGGGTGGGCGAACGTACTCCGTACCAATACCATTCAAGACTTCTGCCAGTTTGATGTTTTGTACCAATTGAGGGTTGATGTCTAGTTCTAGTATGGGTAAGAACCAACGGTAGATGACTCTAGCTTCCTCTATGCGTCCGGCTTTGATCAGTCGGTAAATCGCTACCGTCTCATGAGGAAACGCATCTACTAGTCCGGCCACCCAACCGTCGGCTCCCATGACCAATTCCTCCATGGCCAATGTGTCTACACCACAAAGAATCTTAAAGCGATTGCCAAAGCGGTTTTTGAGTCGGGTTACGTTTGAGATATCGCGTGTACTCTCTTTTACGGCTTGAATGTTTTGTACTGGAGCAAGCGCATCGAATACGGTCGCTGTAATTTCTGTCTTGTAATCCACCGGATTATTGTACAACATAATCGGAAGCTGTGTTGCTTCTGCAATCGTAGTGAAGTAGTTGATCAGTTCACCTTCGGTTGGCTTGTACATCATCGGAGGGAGTAGCATGAGGCCGTGTGCTCCAATGGCTTCGGCTGCATGTGCCAGTTTAATAGCATCAGCTGTACTGCCTTCCGCAATATTGAGCAGCACGTCCACTTCCTGGCCTACGGCTTTTAAGGCTGCTTTAGTTAGGGTGAGCCTTTCCTCATGTGATAGGGTGCTGCTCTCTCCCAAAGAGCCACCAATGATGATACCATCTACACCAGCTTCCACCTGAACCTCAATATTGTGCAAGAATGCAGGGATATCCAATTGGCCATCCGCTGTGAATTTTGTTGTTAGAGCCGGATAAACTCCTTCCCATTTCACAATTCTCATACTTTCTTTTTGCCAGCAAATTTGGTGGTGTTACGAGTAATGGATTTGTACGATCGAATGGATTGTTTGTACTATTGTCCGGAACTTGCCTTCTACTCAGAATCAAGCTTAGTTTCTATATCGCGTAAATTCATTGATATAAACCGTGTCGAAAAACTCATGCTGACCCTGTATGCCATCGCGGTAGATAGATTTGTGTAGGACGACAAAATTGGAGTCCGCCCAAACGAAGTCATAATCATAATTGGGAGGGAATGTCTTTTCAAAGAACCCATTGACTTCCGGATCAAAGAGGAGCAACTTCCGCAACAAGTAGCCTGGGGTACGATCTTTAAGGGGTATTATAGTAGGATTCTCTACGGTATGCATGGATCGACTCGCTATGTACTTGGGGTCAAAGTCGAGCTGGTGCAAGATGGTATTCGCGCCAAGTTGATGCACTTCATAACCGTTGAGCAGGTAACCATTCTGGTACCCACTTCTTTTGAAAGTTAGTAGACTACGATCGGTATCGAGATAGGGGTCAGTAAGAGCATACTCTGGACTTTGATACTGATATATGACTTCCCCCAGGTGATTGATGACTTGCAGCATACCCTCTAGGTGTATTTGATGGGGAGGTTTGGCTTCGTTATCACTTCCATGCAAGGCGAGGTAATAGGTCACTATAGCGAAGCTGTCCTTGAAAATCTTATGATTACAGAAACTTCCGGCCGTAGTGAAACGATAATCCTGAAAACGTGCAGGCAAGCCGTTTGGCAGAGCTTGGTGAACGGTTTGATAATTCTGTTCATTTAGGTAGAAACTAATGTGGCCGCCCTCTAGCCATTCAAGGTAATTATCTGGCAGTGTATTCGGAGAGTTAGTCCAGTCACGGAGGGGGAGCTGAACGCTGAAGTAAGGGTTGTTTTCGGTAAATACGTAGGGACGTGCTATGGTCTGTCTGCTACATTGAAAATTGAGATGAGTGATGGTCCTGCTGTCCCTTAGGTTAGGATCTGTAGAAGCAATGATTTTACAATCAACCATGGGCGTGTCAACTACAGTGACTACTTCGGGCAGAGGAGGGGTAGGCGGTTCTTCCGGTGCATTACAGGCACTGGATAGGATAACCGTTACTGCGACAGAACAAGCAAGAAGAGGTAGCCTTGTGCGTTTCATGAGCGTAGTTTTCTTCAAAATAGGAGCAGACTTAGAACAGGCCAACAGGAGATGATTATGTGGAGGTGGAGGGTGAGTATTTGTCAGAAGAATGGAATATGATGATCGTTCCTTCGAAAAACTTCCACTTAAGCTCAACAATCTCTAGGCTACGACTGTACTTAAGTCGGGTTTGCAATCGCCTCACACTATTTCTCACACGCCCCTTTTCGCACTCCTTAATCTCGAGCACTTTAATGCAGTACCGTTATAACCCCGACCTCCCCTTTATCCGAGACGATTGGCAAGGAAACCCCTTCAAGGATGGTGCTTACCAATACCTGCAAGATCCTTTCTTCCCAGAGTGGAAGACAATCTTCAAGATGGTAACTACCCCAAATCCGCAACGACGAGAAAAGAAAGCCGACCGATGGCGTATTCCGGTGAGACGGAGCACAGAGTGGATGAATGAACGAGAGCGTGACTTCATCGTTTGGCTAGGCCATGCAACCTTCGTGATTCAATTTGGAGGTGTACGCTACATCACGGACCCGGTTCTGCACAGTATGCCAATGGTGCCAAGGATTGTCTTTCCGCCCTATCCCGCTACCGAGATTACCAATATTGACTACATCCTCATTTCACATGATCACCGCGATCATTGTGATAAAAAGACCATTAAAGAACTCCTGCAGGTTAACCCCAAAGCAAAAATTTTGACTGCCCTCGGAATGGACCGGACGGTGCGTTCTTGGATTAAGGATACCCCCATGCAAATGGCAGGTTGGTACCAACAATTTGATACACCTTCCGATGAGCCGCAGCTGACCTTTCTGCCTACTCGCCACTGGAGCCGCCGAGGCCTTCACGACTTTAATCGGGTACTCTGGGGAGCATTCCTGTTCGAATATCAGGGGACGCGTCACTACTTTGGTGGCGATAGTGCCTATCAATGGCATTTTGCAGATACCGGAGCTCGTTTTCCTGGTATCGATGTGGCTATGCTGGCGATCGGCGCCTATGCCCCGGACTATATGATGCAAGGCGCACACATGAATCCTGAGGAGGCAGTTACCGCCTGGCAAGAATTAGGAGCTAACCGCATGGTACCAATGCACTATGGTACCTATGATCTGAGCAACGAACCCATTAGTGAACCCCTGCACCGAGTCAGAGCTGCAGCGGCCAATCAAGGACGTGGAGAAGACCTGATGCTTTCTGCAATCAATCAGGTATTGTATCTCTAGCATTCCACTATTGTCACTGGCACGATGTACACAAGTTTAGAACTGTTTATCATTAAGCCTGAGTCTCTTTATGATAGTCTACAGCCGTGGCTGACCTCATGAAAGATTAACGGCTTGATTGGCAGGGTTTTGTCTGTGACGAATTTCTCGTAAATTCATTGTTGGAATTGTCCTGAGAGAACACACACAAACCGCTCCGAATGGATGCTAAGATCGCTGAAGTGACCAAAGCTTTCGATGACTTCTGGTCGATATGGGCCCTGCGTAGAAACAAGGCCCAAACATTAGATGATATCTTACCTTACTTTGATCCTCGCATTACGGCAATCGGAACGGGTGAACACGAAAAAGGACGAAGCTATGAAGAGGTCATTCAGAATTTTCGGGATGATTTCAACGAATTGCACACTCCCATTCTAGTCGATTTTTTTCGGAAAGAAACCAAATTACTGGCGCCCACAGCAGGTCTTGTTGAGGCAGAATGTATGTTGGAAATTCCCGTTGCGGAAGGAACACCCGTAAAATTTCACCTTCGGCTTTCAACGATCTTTACCCTAGTAGAGGGGCGGTGGAAAATGATCCATAATCATGTGTCCATACCATCAGATGGCCAGAATATTGGTGAATCCTATCCCATTGATAAACTGAAGGCCAAGAATGATCGTCTACAACGCTTAGTGCAAGACCGCACCAAGGAACTCGAAGAGCGAACCCACCAATTGCGGAAGGAGAAAGATCGTACGGTACGCCTGTTGCATAATATATTGCCCAAAGTTGTTGCCACAGAGTTGATCAATACCGGTAAAGTAAAACCACGTAGTGCTGATAACGTCAGCGTTCTGTTCTCTGATTTTGTTGGCTTTACTAAAGTGGCTTCCGCCATCTCACCGGATCAACTTTTGAACGAACTCAATGAAGTCTTTTTCCAGTTTGATAGAATCATTAAAGCGGAGAGTCTAGAAAAGATCAAGACGATCGGAGATGCATACATGGCGGTATGCGGCTTGCCGGAGGAGAACAATGAGCACGCTTTCGCCTGCATTCGTACGGCGCAAAAAATGCTGCGTTTTCTGGAGCAACGAAATACTCGGAATGCCATTCAATGGAATATGCGAGTTGGCGTGCACTCCGGAGAAGTAATTGCGGGCGTGGTGGGCAAGCATAAGTTTACCTACGACCTCTGGGGGCATACGGTCAATGTTGCGAGCCGTCTGGAAGGTGCCGGGCAGGCAGGGCGGATCAATATCTCGGATCAAACCTACTGCTTAATCAAAGATCAGATTCAGTGCCAGCATCGGGGGAAAATTAAGATCAAAGGAGGACAGGAGATCAATATGTATTTTGTGATGTAAGCTTGGCATTATCACCTATCAAATTCGACTTGAAAATGGCGCGCAAATTGGCAAAGATTATCGGCCTGTTGCTGGGGCTGCTTATTGTGGCATTAATTGGCTTTATCTTTCTTAGTGGACCGTCCTTGCCGGCCGCTACAAATGATATACTGGATGAGGTGCTAAGTGAAGAATTACCCTCCTTTGTTACCGGCACATCAGGTACGGTTCAGTCAGATGGCTACGATATTTGGTATGAAGCTCGAGAGTCGTCGCAAGATTCTACCCAAGGGACGTTCCTATTGTTTATGGGTATATCCAATGATGCACTCGGCTGGCCGGAGCCTTTTCTCCAGCAACTCACTGATGGAGGTTATAGGCTTGTTCGATTTGATTATCGAGGAACAGGCATGTCCGACTGGGCCGATGATTGGCAAGAAAAGCCCTATGATCTCTCAAATTTGTCAGCCGATGCTATGGCAATTTTGGATATGCTGGAAATCGAAAAAGTACATGTGCTGGGTGTCTCACTTGGCGGCATGGTGGCTCAGCAATTCAGTCTTCAGTATCCCGCCCGTACTATAAGTTTGATTTCCATGATGTCAACAGGTGATGCCTATGATGGCACTATACCACCTGTTTCTGCCGAGACGGCATTTAGCCTAGTACGGTCATCCCTGAAGTATGGTCTTTTGCCAGGTGAGCGCAATAAAATTAAGGTACATTTAGCAGCACGCATCGTTCTACGCGGTGAGGCCGACTATGAACTCGATATGAAAACGACGGCCCAACAAGTACTCTACAATCACCGGCATCGAAATGGCTATAACCCTCATGCTTCTGCCCAACATCATGAGGCAACACGGCTATCAGGTAGCCGGTATGAGGCATTGCAGTCATCTGCTATTCCAACATTGCTCATTCACGGTAAACAAGATCCCTTCATTCCCGTCGAACATAGCATGAAACTGGACTCATTGATTCCCAATAGCACGGCACTCTTGCTCGACAATATGGGGCACGACCTACCGGAAAGTAAACGCGAAGAAGTGGTGAATGAAATACTAGGTTTTGTGCAGGGCTTAGAAGAGTACTAAAAAGACATTGCTAAAGCATCTGCTCTATACAAACAAGAACAGGCAGTGCACCATCGCACACCACCCGTTTTAGACCAGTATTTAATATCATTATGTTGGCAACCATCAAACCAACTATGTTCCTGAGCGTCCCCTGACGCGAAGAACTAACCAACCTACCTATTTCCACGCTGCGCACTCCGCATCCGGTCTCTATCCGTCTGGTTGATTTTATACACTAAAGTCAAACCATATCGAGGTCCATATCGACGACTACGACGCTCTAGCACATAGTCATCGGTAGTAGCTACTGATTCCCAAACGCGACTGTCCAGTAGGTTGAAGGCGCGGATACTAATGTCGAGCTTGTCTTTGATCAGTGTTTTGCTGAGACCCACCGTCAGATCAGAGGAAGATAGCTGGTTTAACTGTGCTTCGTTTCTTGGAGCAATGTACATATAGGAGGCTTGCACGCGGAGGTTCTTAGGCAAGCGAAGGTTCCCGGCGAAACGCACGCGCCAGGTAGTACCGTCAGCCGTTAAATCTACACCGTTGAAAGAACCGATGTCTTCAAAATGATAATAGTTGAAATCTGTAGTGAACCGCAAGGCAGAGGTAGGTTGATACCGCAGATTCAACTCAAAGCCAGTCTCCTGAAGTTCATCGATGTTGACGGGTTGTAAGACGAAAATATCCTCCTCCATCTGGCTCAAGAATGTCTGTAGTGGTTGTGTACTTCTGCGGTGATAAAGGCCTGGATTGATCGAAAACTTCTCTTGACGCAATGAGTAACTCAACTCAAAGCCGTCCGTGTAAGTCGGGTCCAAGTCAGGATTACCAACCTGTAGTACATTAATGTCACGGATTTCGAAGAAAGGGTACAAGTCCCACAGGAAAGGTCGATTGATCCGGCGGGAATAGCTAGCCTGGATATTACTGCTTTCGCTAAACGGATACGACAAGAAAGCAGATGGAAACCAGTTCAGGTAGTACTTGTTTTGGGTGAATTCACCTTCTACGTCCGCAATTTCAATGCCGGTGTATTCTGCCCGGACTCCCATTTTGTAGTCTAACTTGCCGAGCTTGTTTTCGTATTCCACATAAGCGCCGCTAATTTCCTCGCGGTAGTCAACATCATTGTCAATACCCAGGAAGGTTAGCCACTGATCATCAACCAACGACTCTGCCAGGTACTCATTGGTGACAATGCGATTTTCGAGTTTCCCGCCAAACTGTAGCTTACCGGTTTCACCTAGGGGCAAAGAATAGTCGGTAGACAAAACCCAATCTCTACTGCCCGACATATTGTTGGTGCGGATGTTGGCTGGAACATTATCCGGTAGCGTTTCGGCAAAGGTGTTCAGCTGCCAGTCTTTGTTGCTGTTCCAGAAGTCGTACTGAAAATCCACAACCCATTTGCGACCAGGCTGCTCGTAGGTGCGGGTGTAGTTGGCCTCCAGCTGATTGTAGTCGCGGCGTTCCACTGAGATGCCGTTGCGTAGCAGATCGCTGACGGTTTGCTGCTGGTCTTCCAGCGTGTAATTCAACGCAGTAAAGTCGGTGTCTTTCGTGTCTGCACGGAAGAAGGCCAGGGTGACACTGTTGTTGTCATTCCAATAGTAGTCGCCACCAACGTAGAAGGAACGGCCATCGTCATGGCGATCCTCCACTTCGTTTTTAGTCAGTCGGGTGATTTCGTTGTCGCCGAAGTTGCGTTGGTCGGTGGTGTAAAGGCCATTGTAGTCGGAATAGCGCCAGCGATAATTGGCAAAGAAGTTTAGGCGTTCACTTTTGTACAACAGATTTGGGCGAAGAATATGATTGGCGGGCGTTCCAGTAGTGGCACTCAACTGGGCCTTCAGACCATACTCCTGGTTTTTCTTCAGTACAATGTTGATGATACCTGCGGAACCATTGGCGTCAAAGCTGGCAGAAGGGTTGGTGATAACCTCGATACGCTCAATGTTCTCCCCATCAATTTGATCAATGGCATTGTTCATGGTCAGTCCGGTACGGCGGCCATTGATGAGGATTTGTACTTGGCTATTGCCACGTAAACTTATGGTGCCGTTTGGGTCTACTGCAACCTGTGGGACTTCATTAAGGATGTCCAGCGCATTACTGCCTTGCGCCATTACATCTTTGCCCACGCGGAAAATCTTACGATCCATGCGCAGACTGTATTGGGAACGTTCTCCCGTTACGACAACCTCATCCAATTGAGCTTGACCTGGTTGTAGCTCCACTATATCCAATGTGACATTGGCCTTGTTTTCCTGCAGCACTACGGTCTGCCGGAAAGTTTGGTACCCTAAATACTGCACTTCTACAGTCAGGGTACCTAACGGAATGTCATCGAGTGAAAATTTTCCTTTGTCGTCCGTTATCCCTCCTCCAAGCAGTTCCTCTTCTGCATCGAAGAGGCTAATGCCTGCGTAGGGAATGGGCTGTTGTTGCTCATCAATAATTTTGCCTTTAATGCTACCTGTCGGTGCATTGGCGGTTGATTGAGCTAGGGTGATATTGAATAAGCAGAGCGAAAAAAACAATGCAAAATAGAATTTCATGTCGGGTGGATTTTTTCTGTACTTAAATGCTTTGCTCACAATATTCGCTGATGATGATGAGCTGCTCAAGCATTAGTTTGTGAACTGCTCATAGTGCTTGTCAACCGCCGTTTTGCTGCTATAAATGCCTGTATCTTTGACCTATGAAGTATCACCACTTACTTTTCGTTGCGCTACTCGTTGCTATACTAGCTAGTAGCTGTGAGCCAGCTCGTTTGCGCTACAGCTTTGATTGGGCCGTTGTGCAAATGGCAGATTCGACCCAGTTCAAACTTTCAGCTCTGGAGTATGATGACAGTCATTGGGAGTACGAGAGCGATGTGGATGATGAGAGTGTCTTTTGGGCCAGGATGCGCGTACAGTTACCGCCAGAGGAGCGGACCCGTAAGAACTTCGGTGTACAAGTGGTGGCCACAGCGGCCTATGAGGCTTATTGGGATGGGGTTTATCTGGGAACAAATGGTCAACTAAAGGAAAATGGTTTCCGGGAGGTGCCCGGTTATTATCAGTGGTTTTCCGCAATACCAGATACCTTACTGACGGATGGAGAACACGTTTTGGCTATCCGTGGTACCAAAGGTTATGAGGATCCTGGTTTCCACGCCTACTTCTTCATTGATGAGTACTTTGAGCTCACGCGGGGCCCTTTGCAAGTGAGCAAGTATATGTTTATGCTGGCTGGTGCCTTCTTAATTACGGCCATCTATTTCCTATTCTCCTTCGCAGCTCAGCCCAAGGAATACGCCAATCTGATTTTCGGCGTGATCTGTCTGGCCTTTATGAGCTTACTACTCATGGAATACCTCAAACTATTCTATCAATACCCGTATCCGTTTCAACGTACTCGTTTGGAGATCATTGGTTATTTACACGCAGCTTTGGTTTTGCTCGTGCCGATCTTCTTTATGATCCATTTTAATTTCAAATGGACGGCACCTGCTATCCTGGGTATTGTCTTGGTCATAGCGTACCACGAATACTTCTGTCACGAAAAATTTGATTGGCTGGCGCAACGCTATGCTTTTTTAATGTGGCTCTTTTCCGTACTGTTAGTAGGCTATGCGATGTACGAAAAAAAGGAAGGGGCCATCTGGGTAATGGTGAGCTTGGCATCCGCCTACTTTTTGGTGAAGTTCATGCCCTATATCGACTTTCCGTACATGTCGTCTTATGATGTGAGTGTGTTCCTTTCCTTCATTCTGCTAGCGTTGACCATGCTTTACGTAATGAGCTTGAAACGGAAATCGGAGCGCCGTAGTTATGAACTATCATTAGTACGCTCAGAGCGCTTAAAGAACGAGCTACTCAAGAAGAACATCCGCCCCCATTTTATTATGAATACGCTTACGTCCTTAATTGATTGGGTGGAGGAGTCGCCCAAAGAAGGGGTGGCCTTTATTCATGCTTTAGCCGATGAATTCGAACTCCTCAATGAGATCGCTGACTATAAGCAAATTCCGGTAGGGCAGGAGATTCGCCTGTGTAAAAATCATCTGAAGGTTATGGGCTACCGCAAAGAAGTGCAGTACGTATGGGAAGAAGAAGGTGTAGATGTTAATGAAATTATTCCGCCTGCTATTATTCACACGGCAGTGGAAAACGGAGTTACGCATGGCATACCTACGGAAGATGGTACGGTTACTTTCAGATTGTCCTATCAAACCACATCTAGCTATCGAGAATATGCCTTACGCACGATTGCTGGTAAGCGCTCTAATGGCACCTTTGTGCAAAAAGGAGCCTCTAGTGATGGTACCGGTGTACGCTATATAAAATCGCGTTTGCAAGAAAGCTATCAGGATCGCTGGAAATTGATAAATCAGCCGACTAGCGAAGGCTGGGAGACCATTATTAGAATCTATGATATAGCTGTAGATTAGACCAAATGAACATATTAATCATTGAAGACGAAGGTCGGATCGCGCGCCGTATTCAACGAATGCTCACTAGCATTCTAGGCAAAGAAGTAGACCGTATTCACCATTGCGACTCTCTAGTAAGTGGGCAAACCTATATTCGTGAACATGCGATAGACCTGCTCTTTTTGGATCTTAACTTAAACGGAGAGGATGGCTTTCAGGTATTGGAGCAAGTTGTAGCTGAACCCTTTCATACCATCATCGTTTCGGCCTACCGCGATCAGGCTATTCGTGCTTTTGAATACGGCGTTTTAGACTTTGTACCTAAGCCCTTTTCGGAGGAACGTCTGGCGCAAGCTTGTCAGCGCTTACGTGAAAGGAACGCTGCTGGGCATGGCCTGCGCTATCTCGCCATCAAGAAAAAAGGTCGTCGCACATTGGTTCCTGTGGAGGAGGTCTGTTACGTGCAAGGAGCAGGGGTGTATACGGAGCTGCACCTCAAGGATGGTACTACTGCCATCCACAACAAGACCCTCGAACAGCTCCAGCAACTCTTGCCTAGTCACTTTGAGCGTATCCACAAATCATACCTGGCTTGTATGGAAGAGGCCAAAGAAATCGTTATAGAGCCTGGAAGTAAATATAGCCTCCGCCTACACAATGAAGAATTGCTTCCTATTGGCCGCACCCGTTACAAAGAGGTCAAAGCGAAGTGGTTCGGCTAAAACTATCTCCTAAAAACCACAATAATGCGCAAGCTAAGTATCCTGATTCTTCTGGCAATCGCCGGCACGTTTATTCTAAGCGCTCAATCTCAAGAAGAACGACTTAAGGCACTTCGCAATGATATTGAATCGGGCACCTATCCAAATATTGATGCCATTATCGTAGAGCACAATGGCAAACAATTGGTAGAAGAGTACTACCACGAGTTCGATTCCAACACCCCACACGATACCCGTTCCTCCTTCAAGTCGATCACCAGTTTATTGACGGGTATTGCAATCGACAAGGGCCTCCTCACACTCGATGACACACTCCTAAGGTTTTTCCCTGAATTGGAAGGGAAACCCCAGGCTTCCATCACTGTCCAGTCTTTATTAGAAATGCGCTCGGGTTTTGACTGTGAAGAATTTTATGGTTCTGGACCCGATTGTGAAAACGATATGTGGGATACGGAAGATTGGGTGGCCTTCTGCCTAAGTAGACCGGTAAAGGATGACCCTGGCATGAATTGGGCATACAGTTCCAATGAGCCGATGATCGTTGGAGAAGTAATCACGCGGGCCAGCGGAATGTCAGTCGTAGATTTTGCCCGTACCTATCTCTTCGAACCACTGGACATTCATTACTACCGTTGGACTCTGAGCCCCAAGGATCAAGGGATGACAGCGGGCTCCTTTTTTATGCTGCCATTGGATATGATGAAGATTATCCGTTTGGTGGACCAAAAAGGGGAGTGGGATGGAAAGCAAATTGTCAGCGAAGTATGGATCGAACGCAGTACCACTTGTGATATTGATATTGACTTCTCGTTCACGCGCTTCTCCAAAATGAGAAATGCACGTTACTTCAGTTCCTACTATGGTTTTTATTGGTACCAGGAGCGAATTGTCTTCGGCGATATTGATACCAAGGTGCTCTTTGCCTCCGGTAATGGTGGCCAGTACATGATGCGACTACCTGAATATGATATGCTAGTCGTATTTACCGGTAGCAACTATGGAAACTGGCGAGGCAAACTGCCTTTCGAAATCCTGATGCGCTACCTCATTCCTTTGGTGGAGGCAAACGCTGTAACCGAAGATTAAGGTGAGATCTATTGAGTGCAGGAGCTGGTCCTGATGATTGAGTACTTTTGTGTGAAGACCATTTCTAAACTTGATGGAAGAATTACTGAGTCTCATTGCGGCACGAACGACGGTGGGCCCCGATCTAGAACAGGCTATTACCGATGCTTTTCAGGTGGAGCAGTTTGCCGAAGGTGATATGTTACTTTCGGAGGATCGCTATTGTCGTAAACTCTACTTCATTCAAAGTGGAATGGCGCGTACCTTCCATTATCACGATGGTAAAGACGTGTCTACCTGGTTTTATGATCGTGGTCATTTTCTCACTTCCTGGTACGGTTTTTTGAAGCAGCAACCTAGTCTGGAGTCTATCGAGGTGGTGGAGGATTTGCAAGCACTGACAATCACATTTGAACGCTACAATCAGCTAGTTGAGGGTCATTTGGATTTTGAACGATTTACCCGTCGGCTAATGGAGGATCAGATCGCTTTTCTGGAATACTTCTATCAAGGCTTCATGTTTCTCTCCGCCAAGGAAAAGTATGATCAGCTCTTGCAGCATTTTCCTGATATCACCTTGCGGGTAAAACTGGGGCATATTGCCTCCTTCCTTGGAATAACCCAGGAGACACTCAGTCGTATTCGTAAGCAACGTTAGATTTGATCTAGATCAAAAATTGAACGATTGTTTGGGTGTACTTTTATTGCAAAACGCATTAATAATGGCGAAGACCAATCAGAAATTTCAATGGAGAACAATAGTAGGGCTGGCATTACTTTACATTGCGATGTGGTACGACTGGCAATGGGCTTGGGGCGTATTATTCCTCGCCTGGGTGATACCTGACCTTTTCTCAGGGGTAACCTATTTCATAGAACCCGTAGATAAGCGCGACTCACCACTCCTGTATTGGATCATTATCATCAGCTGGATATTGATGAGTTTGTATTCCTTCCTCACCTTGTTTTTCCCAGAGTGGACGTACTACGGGTAACTTTTTGATATAGATCAAAACATTAGTCTTGCTATAAGCTCAAATTTGCTGGTGTATCAAATCATCTGACAATGAGAATCCTTAATGCTTTGTTTTTTACTGTCCTCCTGCCTGTACTTCTCACTGCCTGCAATGAAATAAAAGGGGAAGAGATCTGTGGAGTATGGAATGCCACCGGTGACTTTGGCCAAATGCAGATGGAGATCACTCCCTGGGAGGGCGCCTTTTTTGGTTACCTCAAATCTGCAACTGATGCTGATGGAGAAATTATTACTGGCGAGAAGAATGATAGCTTCATGATCCTCGGCGACCTCCGAAGTGTTGGCCCTGATATTTATAGTTTTGGCCAGTTTGCCTGGGGCGACAAGATTGACGAACGCTGTGATGTAGAGGCCCGCTTCGTAACCGATAATCAGCTGCTTTTTCGCTTAGACTGTCTTGGTGAAGTTTCCACCATAAATTGGTACCGAGAGGGCACACCGATTCCTGATGAAAGCAGGACCGAGGAAGTACCATCAATAGATTCTATTCCGGTAGCCGATAATACAAATACAGCAGCATCAACTCAACAGGAGAGCAGCACCAAAGCCGCAAGCCCAGATGTAGATTGGCCGGCCTTAGCTGCAGAGACCTTCTATATTGTGGGTAAACGAGAAGTCGTGGCTTACGCCGACGAAAAGGCAATGGCTAGAGCTGTAGAGCGCTTGTGGAGTGAACTGTACACCAATGATTTTTCTGAGGATCTATCCAATATGGAAGAATCCGGCTTAGTGTACATGACTTACTCCGGTTATGATGAGTCTGCAGGCACAGTAAAACTAACGCTCGGCTATCAGGTACAGCACCTGGCCACGGTGCCAACAGGCTTGCATGGCGTGAAGGTGCCAGCCAATAAGTTTTGGGTCTTTCCCCTATCTTCATCCGACGATGCTGCTGATACCGAAGGCTGGGATTCTTTAGAAGAACTGCTTGCCTATCGTAAAGCTTCCAGCGTCGACTTCGAGGTATATACCTTCGACGAGAACTACGAAATCACTAAGGCCGAACTTTGGATGGCCAGTAATTAAGATTGATGGCGGAATTATCCCACTACCAGAAATTAGAAGGCATGTATTTGCGTGCCAACGTCAATACCATGCTCTTTGATACCACTACGATCCAGATAACGGAGGATAGCGCTGAGATTGGTCTGACCGTCGATGAGAAATACTTTCATGGTCTGGGAGCTATTCATGGTGCGGTCTACTTTAAGTTGCTGGATGACGCTGCCTTTTTTGCGGTGAGTGCTAAGGTGAAGGACAATTTTGTCCTAACCACCTCCTTCAATCTCAATATTGTTCGACCGGTAAATGCCGGAAAGATTAGAGCTGTGGGTAAGGTGAAGTTCCAATCGAGGAGTATGTTCGTAGCGGAGGCAACCGCCTACAACGAAGCCGGCAAGATGATCGCTTTTGGTACTGGGAATTTCGTCAAGAGCAAACAAGCTTTATCACCAGAAATCGGCTATCGCTAGCCAACAATTACAGCTTTACATTATGAGTATTCAGAGCATCTTGAAGCAATTCAAGGGGCACTTCTCCTTTACCTTGTTTTTGGTATTGGCAGAAGCCGTATTAAGCATACTTTACCCCTTATTTATTGGCCTGGCCATTGATGACGCTATTCAGCAGAATTACAAAGGAGCCATCTACTTGGGCGGTCTTGGGATGCTGAGTTTGCTAGTGGGAGGTGGGCGCCGATTTTATGATTCACGCTTCTATGCCCGGGTTTTTCAAAACATGGGAGAGCGTGTGGTTCAGCAAAAGCAGCTTAACCATTCTCAACGTACTGCCCGACTCAATATGCTCCGCGAGATGGTGGAGTTCTTGGAGAACTCGGTGCCCGGTATTGTGAATAGCTTGATTGGGTTAGTAGGTACTTTGATCATTGTGGCGAATTTGAATAGCAAGATATTTCTGGCGTGTCTGACTACGCTTTTCATCGTCTTGCTCATCTATCGCTTGTCTAGAAACAAGACCATCTTGTACAACGAAGGTTACAACAACGAGATGGAACGGCAGGTGGCCATTCTAGATGAAGTGCGCCCCAAAGTAGTGAGCACCCACCTACGTGATCTGATGAAGTGGAATGTCCGCTTATCTGATTTAGAGATGATCAATTTTTCGCTGGTGTGGATCATTATGATCCTGCTACTGGTGTTGTCGATCGGGTGGTCGGTAGCGGAAGGTGTAGTGCAGTACGGCGCTGTCTTCGCGCTGGTGATGTACGTTTTTCAGTATATCGAGAGCTTGGTTAGCTTGCCTTTCTTTTATCAGCAGTGGTTGCGCCTGGCTGAGATTTCTACCCGCTTGTCAGCCATTGATCATGTGGTGGAGACGAATTAGAAGACTGGACTTCCTTATTTGATTACTTTAGTTGCAGTAATTAACCAAAGTACTCCACCACTATCTAGAAATAAGGACCATGAAAAAGCAACTTAATAGAAGAAAGTTTATCCAAAAGACCTCCTTGTCTGGCTTATTAATGGCCGCGGGAGGTTTGTTTACAAGCGCGAGCTCTTCCAGAGCTGAGCGTGCTTCTGGTGGGCAATATATGGGCGGTTTTGCGGCAGCTCCTTTAGAAACAGTTCGCATTGCTTTGATTGGTGTAGGTGCGCGGGGGAGTGGACACGCACGACAATTAGCTACCATCGCGGGCACAGAGATTGTGGCGATCAGCGATTTGTACGAAGATCTAGCGAAAAAATCGGCGGTTGCTTGCCAAGAAATTGGTACGGGTCAGCGTCATGAGGAAATAGCCCTTTACCACGGTGGTGAAGATCGCTGGAAGGCGATGTTAGCCGAAGTAAAGCCTGATGTAGTATTCATCAGTACCAATTGGAAAAACCATGCACCGATGGCGATTGAGGCTATGCGCCAAGGAGCACATGCCTTTGTTGAAGTGCCAATGGCGGTGACCCTAGAGGAACTTTGGGAGATTGTAGATACTTCTGAGCAGACTCAGCGCCACTGCATGATGATGGAAAACGTCAACTATGGTCGCGACGAGCTCATGTACCTCAACATGTGTCGCAAAGGATTAGTGGGAGAGCTTCTGCACGCAGAAGCCGCCTATATCCATGAACTCCGCTGGCAGATGGAGGAAGTTGAGCGTAGGACGGGGTCCTGGCGAACGTTCCATTACGCTAAGCGAAACGGCAATCTTTATCCTACTCACGGTCTGGGCCCAGTAGCACAATACATGAATTTGGGGCGCACCGATGATACCTTCCAGACGTTGGTTTCATTCTCCTCTCCAGCAAGAGGTAGAGCAGCTTATGCGTCTGCCAATTATGCCGCTGACCATCAATGGAATAAACTCGATTACCAGGGCGGAGATATCAATACCTCAATTATAAAGACGGCTCTTGGGCGTACCATTATGGTGCAGTGGGATGAAACCAGTCCGCGGCCTTACTCTCGTCATAACCTTATTCAGGGCACAAAGGGCACGCTTGCTGGGTTCCCTACCCGAATTGCGCTGGACGGTGGAGTAGAAGGTGCTACCGAGAACCATCACCACTGGGCACAGGGAGAACAACTGGATAAGCTGCGAGAAGAATATGAGCACCCACTGTATCGCCGTCTAGGAGCCAAAGCCAAAGAAATGGGTGGCCACGGCGGTATGGACTTCATGATGCTGTACCGCATTGTAGAATGTCTCCAGCAAGGTACTCCGTTGGACCAGAATGTGTACGAAGGATGTTTCTGGAGTGCAGTATCCCCGCTGAGTGAAAAGTCAGTGGCTGAAGGTGGTGCGCCGCAGGAATTCCCTGACTTCACCAGAGGCGGTTGGAAGACTACTGCTGGCTTGGAGATTTTGGAGTAGGAAGAGGATGTTGCATCTTAACATCAAGCCCCAAAATCAAGGATTAGTAGTACTCATTTTTGCCCTAGGTGGTCTGTGGGGAGTATTTGCAATAGGGCGGTTCAAAGGCTTCTTTGAGTTTATCATTGATGGCACTATAATTCTGGTGATTACCGTCTTGCTCGGAAACTTGACGAATCTCTTATTGCGCAAGTTAGGTTTCCGATTATTTGAGGAAAACCCAATAGCAGCTGACGATATTTTGGATGTAGAGCCGGCGGAAGAATCACCGAAGCAAACGGAAGATCAGAAGGATAAGGCCGCCCTGGTTTATGCAGCTTTGTGGGCGGGTTTATTGGTGTTGTTGGCAGTGTTATAGGTAGTACTGAGATTGAAAAGGTTTGCGCCAAAACCGTTACTTTTTTGCTGCTCGGCGTTTTTAAATACAAAGGAGATGATGTGTTCATCTGGTCGAGTTAACTAACCAGCAAACTATCCCCATGTGGACCAACGAACAAAAAAAAGAAAACTGTTGATCGGATTCAGTTTCTATTGGAAACATGGCATTGTCACCCGGAAACATTACCGGCTATCTGTGCAGTCGTTTTTAACTGTGAGTTAAAGGCAGGTATGGAGTTAATAGACAGTCGGCAGGAGCTAAAATCCCTTGGAGTTGGGGCCACCATTTTTGAAGCCACAGAAAGAGGAAAGCTAATTGCCGCAGCCTATTATTACTATGAGGCAATGCAAATTAAGTATTACGATCCAGATGAAGATACCCTGATTGAGCACATCCTGCCTTTTCATTTGTTCTTAGACCTACTACTTGACCTCAAGCACCAGGGCTTACTCTTCCCTGAAAGCGACTAAACCTCCCCGTTCTCGACCGTCCGTTCCCGAGCGTCCCCCGACGCGAGGATTCGAGTCCCCCCCCATCCCCTAACACGAGTTTTAAGCGTAATATGTCAGCTCAATTGGCCGTCTCCAAAACCGTTACTTTTTTACTGTTCCGCGTTTCTTAATAAAAAGAAATGAAGTTCGCGCTCCCTGTTCTCCCTATCCTTGTGTTGGGGCTGGTCGGTATGTATTACCACCAATCAAAACTCACTAGTATCAATCAGGCTTACCTGGGGCAAATTGCTCATCTTGTTAATGAAGATGTGGCGATAATTGATGCAGAAATAGAACAATTTCAGCGAGAGTTAGAAGAGATTTTCTCTTGGGCGGATAAGTACCACTTCGGGAAAAAACTCTTGTTGATATTGGACACTGTAGATGTACACACTGTTTCGATGTTGAGTGAGGTCGCTGAACAGATGGATCGCCTGGATACGGACTCCTACTCTGTCTCTGCTCATTATGTACAGCATACTACTCAATTACTTGAACATGTCCGCAACTACTTGACCATTCAGTCCTCACGATTCGCGTTGCGGGAGGCAGAAATAGCTACGTTTTTAGCGAATCTCGCACACCGCCTGTCATGGGAAGCGAAGCTTCAAAATTTTCCACCATTGGTCCAATTAAAGTTGCTGGAAGCACAAGTAGTCAGATGCCAATACACGGTAATGTTTACCTTAGGTAATACGTTCTGTAACCGAGGCCTTCGCCATGCAGATGCCTTCCCCGCCGTCCTAAATTTTGGCAAGCTGAACCCCATTTTACAAAACGAAGAAGCTATTGTGGAACTGGGGGTTCAATCCTACGATTTTCTTACTTCTATAGACTCTTTTAAACTCGTTGTACAAGGCGATACGCTCCTATTCGACGGCTATGAACATCTATTCCAATACTCGCTGCCAACAGAGAAACTGGGCGACAATCAACTTGTGATCAAACTCCTGTCCATTAACCCACTCACCGGCGAGGCTTACGAATCAGAAACCAGGTTTGATTACTACGTCAACGAGACACTCAACTAGAATAGAACCCTACAACTAACCCAACTCCCTTCCATTCTAACCATCAAACCACCTAACTATCTAACCTCTTCTCCCTTTTTGATCTAAGTCAAAATATTCCCTCCTTCCCGCCCCTACTTTTGCCAATATGAAGTACATCACAGCACTTGTATTGGTGAGTTTGGCAGTAGGCTGCAGTAGCACAGAAGATACACTCTCCGGTGTCTGGACGGTCAATGATCCATTCTTCTCCGCTACCTATTTGGTGGAGAAATCCGGCCGGGACTATAATGGGGTAGTACTGGCCTACAACGACGGGACAACCCGTTATCAACGCCAAGGCAAGGAGACGCACTACGTATTCACTAACCTCAAAGCGCATGAGGGACAATACGTAGACGGAATCTCTGGCGCTACACCCAAGGCTGATCATGCCGCTCGCTTTTCTATTCAACCCATCCATCCAGATACTTTGGCCGTGACCACCTACGTCATGGGCCGACCACTCGTGGAAACCTGGACTCGAAAAACTAAATAATGATGAAGAAATTAGTTCTCCCACTATTACTGTTGGGTTTGTTGTCAAGCATTTTTGCGTGTAAAAGTGAATTGACGAATCCGGAACCGCCGCAACCTGGCGGGCCTGATACCACCACGGTATCTGCTGCGGTAGTACCAGTAAATATTAATGAGCTTGGCTTTGATCTATTGTCGAATATGCAAGGGCATTGGGTCGGTGTCAACCGAGTGATTGGGACGGATTATGATTGGTTCTCTTTCGACTACCGTGCCATCTCGCCTTCGCATGTTCATGGCATTTTTGAGGGTGGCTCTATGGGTAACTTATTTACCTCTTTCTTCGTGACGGATTTTAAGGATACCCGAACCATCATGGCCCGCAACGGCGGAGTGCTCAATGGTATCTATCGTACCAGTTATTTTGTACTGGATAGTGTTTCCTATTCTAATGAAGGGGACTTTTATCGCTTAGTGGACGCCGAGGGTGGTAAACGTACGATGTGGATGGAGCTGCGCTTTTCGCAAGACAGCCTCTATTGGAATGCTTACACCAGCCGTTTGGGGATGAGCTTCCCGCCCACTCGTCATATGAGTTTTCAGGCCAGCAAGGCGGATGAGACCTTAGCCACAGCAGCGGCAGTTGAAAATGAATTCCCTCAAAATATCCCGGCCTGGGATTTCTCGGAGGGCTTCAATCAAACGTATCTGCAGGCTGCAGAAGGAGCGAGATCTGCTACCTTTTTGGCTCAGCAAGATTCTAATGAAGATGTATTGGGCCTGGCCCTCGCTTCAGGTGATCCGTTCCGTATTAATCACTATCCCTCGGTGGCTTCGCTCCAGGTAAATGTAGAACGGAATACGGCGATAATGGACAAACGGCTATTCCTCTTTCTTTCCAAAGAGCCACTTACCGATGAGTTCGGCTACTATCGTAGCGAGGAAGCATTTAACTCGATTCTGCTTTTCCCAGAGTTGATCGGTAGTCAGGATGATTTTCGTTTTACCTATCTCCACCCAGGTGAGTATTACCTGGCGGTTATTGCGGACGCAAATGATGACGGTCTCATATCTGCTGGCGACCTCACTCACCCACAGCAGCAACTCTCTGTTTTGCCGGAAGGCCAACACGAAATAACCATTACCAATATCACCATTGAAAACTAATCTGATGAATCGTAGTATTCTAACCGCTTCGGCTGTATTATTGCTCTTATGGGGATGCGGCACGACCAACTCTCTGGATGACGAACAACCCAATCCTCCTGTAGACGTCACCTACGAAGCAAACATTCAGCCCCTAATGTACAACTACTGCACCACCTGCCATGGAGGTCCCGTCCCCAGTGCCGGCCTGCGCCTGACAACCTATCAGGAAGTACGAAATATTGCCGAAGGTGGGCAGCTCGTACAGCGTGTCAATGACACCACGAATCCTATGCCCCCTAGTGGCTTACTGAGTGCGCAGGAGCGAGAGTTAATCACCCAGTGGGTCGAAAACGGCTTCCCGGAGAACTAATAGGATAAAGTACTTTGTCTGGGCTCTGCTTGCTAAATACTATTTTAGCTGCAACTGGTTTATCTTATTTTTTGAACCATGTAAGTCATATAAGGGCCATATTAGAACCCAACTAACCCAACTAACTAACCCCCTAACAATCAAACCACCCAACCATCAAACTATCCAACCATGAAACTAATGCACGCCCTCCCCGTTTCGGCCTACACCTCCCAAGAGTGGTTTGACCTAGAGATGAAGCATATCTTTAGTAAGACCTGGCAGTTTGCTGGATTTGTGGAAGATGTGGCAGAGCCAGGCGACTATATCAGCGTCCAGGCAGGACTCAATAATATCTTCATCGTGAAAGGTAGAGACCAGCGTCTGCGTGCGTTTCACAATATGTGTCGTCACCGGGGTACTCAATTGCTTCGAGCGGTGGGCAAGACCCAAAAAGCGATTACCTGCCCTTACCATGATTGGACGTATGACCTGGAAGGGAAGCTGATTAGTATACCTAAGCGCGAAGAGGAATTCCCAAACCTAAAGGGACAGCTGCACGAATGTGGATTGAACTTGCATGAGGCTTCTGTGGATATTTTTAAGGGTATGTTGTTTGTGCACCCCGATAAAGATGCACCCAGTATCATGGACTTCTTTGGCGAGGTAGAACCTTACTTAGGGCCTCATGTGGTGGAAGAATTGGTAGAGTATTCCGAAAATGAGGAGGAGCCTTTTTACGCTAAGGAAATCCAGGCCAATTGGAAGATTGTGGTCGAAAATTACATCGATCACTATCATTTGGCGCACCTGCATGAGGGCACTTTGAATATGTATGATCATGCCCGGGCCGAATTTGGTTGGGTAGGACCACACTATTGGTTTTATGAGCCCTTAGTGCCCGAATACGAAGCGAATGTAGAGAAGATTTCGCCCTATGTGTTGATTGACTCTGTGCCTAAAGACAAGATCGGTGCCTATGTTCCCTGGCTATTTCCAAATTTGGGCCTGGGTGAGAATGAGGGTGCCTGGAGTACCTTCCATCTGACTCCACTTGCACCAGATCGAACGCTGGTAGTGATACGATCCAAAATGATGAATGTCTCTGAATGGGAGGCTTCTGCACAGTACATGAAATCGGGTATGCAGAGCTTTTGGAGTCATCATGGCGGCAAGGGTAAATATAAGGGAGACCCCAATACGGATCCGATGGCCTCTGGCGATTTCATGGCGGAAGATGTCTATGCCTGTGAGCAACAGCAGAAGTCATTGTCCTCGCCCCTGTTCAGTGTTGGTGCTGAAGCTCAACGTGGCGAATACGCTGTCCGTAAGTTTCAGATGGTCGTTAAGGAATGGATTGATCAACACAAAAACGATTAGCAGTGAGTCAGTTTCATAAACTTCAGGTTCTAGAAGTTCGCCGCGAAACGGCTGATGCTGTCGTGGTGAGTTTTGATGTACCTCACAACCTGTATGATACTTTCAACTATCAGGCAGGACAGTACCTCACTTTGCGTTTTCAACTAGGAGGGGAAGCGGTGCGTCGTTCGTACTCCCTTTGTAGTTGTCCGCACCTGGAAGAGCCCTTGCAGATTGGTGTGAAGCGGGTAGAAGGAGGTTTAGTATCCAATCACATCAATGAGGAGCTAAAGGCAGGAGATTGGGTGGAGGTCATGCCGCCGGACGGTAAATTCTTTGCCGAGGTGCAAGCGGAGAATTACAAGACCTACTATCTCTTTGCTGCCGGAAGTGGGATAACGCCCATTTTGTCTATTCTACGCACGGTATTAACTACAGAACCTCGCAGCTATGTGCATATGCTCTATGGTAATCGTGCACAAGACAGTATCATGTTCAAATCCGAGCTGGATGCCCTGGAAGCTGCACATGCCGATCGTCTGATACTAGTGCATTCTTTGAGTAGGCCCAACAGTAGCTGGAGTGATCTATGGACCTCCGAGGCTGACAAGCCTTATCGCACAGGCAGAATTGATGCGGAGGCAGTCAGTTGGTTCATCAATACCTATCCACCTTATGCCCAAAATGTGGAGTACTTTATCTGCGGGCCAGGTACGATGATCGATAACACACGTCAAGCTCTAAAAGCTATCGATGTACCCGACCAGCGCATTTTTGTGGAGAGTTTTGGCGGCGACCCAATCGACACTTCAGCTACCGGAGTAGCGAATGCTCAGTTGACGGCTCACCTGAATGGTGAAACCATAGAGACGAATATCCCAGAAGGGACAACGGTACTTCGAGCACTTATTCAAGCCGGCAAGGAGCCACCTTACTCGTGCGAGGGTGGTGTCTGTTCCTCCTGTAGGTGTAAGCTTACCGAGGGCAAAGTGCATATGCGCAATAACCTGGCATTGGACGATAAAGAGGTAGAGCAAGGGTACATCCTAAGTTGCCAAAGTATCCCGCTTACAGAAATAGTGAAAGTTCGCTATTAACGTAAATGACATTCTGAGGTCATACTAGCGCCTTATTTTAAGCTTAGTGCTATTTCCTGATGAATTCCTCCAAATTCTGATGCTAATCTGGCAAAGAGCCAATCTTTTAGCCGAGAACGATTAACGTTGGCTTGATCGGCAAGTCTATTGATTCGAACTAATGGATTGTCTCGTAACGAATCAAGAGAATTGACGAGATGTTGTGTAAGGTCATAAGCGGGGTCGCCAATGAAAGGTTTGATGTCGATGACCAACCAGGGCTTTCTTTGTGCTCGGAGGATATTTCCTGCGTGTAGATCTGTAGCTAGTAAAACCTGCCGGGTGGTGGTGTTAATCAATTGTTCTTTCAACTGGCACCCCTGCTTTGCTAAAGATGGGGAAGGGTAGCGGCTAATTGCCTGATGAGTCTCCTCATTCCATAAAGACACCATCTTACTTAAAGGGGGGAATTCATCGGTAGGAGGATCAGCGGCCCACATTTCTTGCAGTAACTCGCAAATAATCGCATCCTGATCCGACAATTTTAACTGCTGGAGGTTAGTGCCGGGATCACATTTTTCAAGCAATAAAGCGTTGGTAGCTTTATCATAATTCAGAAGTTGGACTGTCGGCTTACCATTCAACAACTGTAGTCCTTCGATTTCGTTGCTTGCTTCAAAGTGAGGAAAGCCCACTTTAAGAACAACTTCCTCTCCTTCTGCATTAACACAATCCACAACGTATGAGCAGGAAACGTTATCAAGATAGGGTGTTCCTAGTTTTAGCCCCCACTCTAAGGTTTTGCGTGATAGCACCCTGGGCAGGTTGTCCACCCAAGCCCGATGTTCACTAGATTCATGGCCCAGATTAATTAAATATTCAGAGAGTTTCATGGAATTACTAGGTTGAAGTCTGTTGCAAGCGCCTGGAGCAGTTAATAAGAACTACAGGGTAAGAATCTTACTTAGATAGTCATTTCGTTACAGCTTGGGTAAATTGTAGGAGTTGTTCATGGAACTCTGTTTTAAGGTCCCTGTCCAAAATACCACCCTCCGGTGAAAAATTTTGCCCGAAGGAGGGCAAAGAAAAACGCCCCACATGGTTCTTATTAGCATAACTGTAGCTGCTAAAAGCCAGATCCAGTACTCCAATTCCGCCACGACCCCCAGGAGAAGTAGCCAGTAGTAACATCGGCTTGTCCAACCATACTCCTTTCTCTATTCTCGACACCCAATCGTAGATGTTTTTATACGCTGCTGAATATGCCCCGTTATGCTCAGCAAAGGAAATGATTATGCCGTCGGCTGTCCGGATATGTTCCTTGAATTGCTGAGCTAAGGCTGGAATGCCATCTTCTTTTTCGCGATCAATGCTGTAAATCGGCATTTCAAAATCGTTGAGATCCAGAAGGTTTAAGTCTGCACCTTTGATTTGGGCTGCAGCATAGCTGGCAAACTGCTTGTTGATAGATTTTTTGCTGCTGCTTGCTCCTAGTACCAGAATTCTTTTCGCCATCTCTTGTATTGTGACTTTAGTAGTTATATGCTTTGGGTTTTCGGAAACCTATCGTGGCAATAGTAACAATCTCTAATAAACTGTTACCTGCGAATCTGTAAGGTATGCATGTAGAAACACACCAAGCGTGCGTTTGGCTGAATAAGTTTTTTAAAAAAATCTTCTCTTACTGTCCCCTTCCATAGATCGTGCTTCGTCACTGTAGTGATTATCATTCACTAACCACATAATTTGACGAAATGAAAAAGTTTATGGCCATCTACAACACGCCGGCGGCGGTTATGGCACAAGCAGCACAGATCAGTCCAGAGGATCACGCAAAAGGAATGCAAGCTTGGTTTGCCTGGCGCGATAAGTGTGGCGACCACATTGTAGATTTTGGTGCTCCTTTGATGAGTGGGCAAACCATACATCAAGATGGCTCTTGGGCTACTAGCAACACGCCAACCAATGGATATTCCATCTTGCAAGGAGATAATCTGGAGCAGGTTCAGGCCCTATTCAATGATCACCCGCATCTTTCCTGGGGGGAAGGCTGCACGGTAGAAGTTCATGAATTTGCGGAAATGTAATTTCGGATTTACCCTTCTTTCCGCCAGTGGCGGAGCACACAATACCTTATCTTTAATCACCAATAAAATCACCTACGTAATGAAAGATTTCATGCTCATCTTTATCGGAGCTGACTATGGCGAATTAGGTCTCTCTCCAGAACAAATGCAACAACGCATGGGCAAATGGTTTGCCTGGCACGGTAAAATGGAAAGTGCCGGCATCATCAAGAGCGGCGAGGCACTTCACCCTACAGGGGTACGTATTTCTGGGCCAGAGCGTACGGTTACGGATCGTGCTGCAACCGAGCTCAAGGAGTTAGTTGGCGGATACTACGTTATCGCTGCTGCGGATATGGAAGCGGCTAAAGCAGTCGCCCAGGATTTCCCAGACTTTGATTTGGGCGGTACCGTAGAGATTCGTGAAGTAATGGTCTTCGAACAATGACCGATTCCAAGCTCATCGACCATCTTTTCCGGCATCAGTACGGAAAGATGGTCGCTGTCTTGACGCGCATCTTTGGCTTGCATCACCTGGAGACCATCGAAGATGCGATCCAGGACACCTTCGTAAATGCAAGTCTTAAGTGGCGGACAGGCCTTCCGGACAATCCGGAGGCCTGGCTTACCGCTGCCGCTAAAAATCGTGCAATAGATCTGCTTCGTAAGTTAAAGGCGGAGAGCAATCGATTGCATCAAATGGGGGCAGGGCCAGCCGCCATGATGTTGGATGAAATGTTCTTGGATCACCAGATCGAAGACAGCCAGCTGCGGATGATATTTACGGCTTGTCACCCCCTGTTAGATCCGCGTGATCAGATTGCCTTTGCCCTCAAAACAGTAGCTGGTTTCAGTACGCGGGAAATTGCTGCCGCATTGTTGCTTAAAGTGGAAACGGTAAAGAAGCGTCTTTCCCGTGCTCGGAAAGCTATCCAGAAAAATGATATCCGATTTGAATTACCGGATAAAGCGGCACTGCTGGAACGATTAGCTCGCGTACATGAAGTCTTGTACCTGATCTTCAACGAGGGATTTCATTCTACACAGCAACAACTTCTCATCCGCAAAGAGCTCTGTGGAGAAGCCATTCGCCTAAGCAAGCTGGTACTCAAAAAAGAGAATTTACGCAACGGCGCCGGCTACGCCTTATTTGCGCTTATGTGTTTTCATGCCGCACGTTTAGAGAGCCGAATGTCTGCCAATCTGGAAACGATTGATCTTAGAAATCAAGATCGTTCGCAGTGGTACAGGCCTTTGATTGAGTTGGGGGATCAAGCACTGAGTATGGCTCGCAGCTATGATGATCAATCGGTCTTTCACTTGGAGGCAGCCATTGCCGTAGAACACCTATGCGCCACCTCTTTTGAGGCTACGAACTGGCGTAAAATACTGGGACACTATCAACAACTGTACGACTGGACTCAAGATAAACTGACGCTCCTCAACATTGCTATTGTGCTGATTCAATTGGAGGAAAATGAAAAAGCCCGTAGCCTATTGGATGATATAGACCCCGCGCACTTGGAACAAAGAGCTTACCTCTTCTACGGCGTTGAAGCCGAGTACTACAAGAACATTGGCCAACCTCAAAAGGCCATAGTTGCTCTGGACGTTGCGCTCCAAAAAGTAACCAATGAAGCAGAGCGGGCCTATTTACTCAAAAAGAAAAACAAGTTGCAATGAGTTCAAGTACCGATACTTTTTTGCTAGATCGCATCCGGAACTACCTGGCCAGCCAAGGCACAGAATGGGAGGAAAAGAAGATGTTTGGCGGCTATTGCTTCATGGTAGATAATAAGATGTGTTTAGGAACTTATAAAGGAGGCATCATGGCCAGAGTAGCACCCGAGGAGATGCCAATACTACTAGAGAGACCAGGCGCAGAGCAAATGATTCACGGTGGCCGACCCATGACTGGCTACGCTTTTCTGGAACCAGAAGCCTTCGATGCGGACGCTGATCTCAATTTCTGGATTCAACAATGCCTGGCCTTTAATCCAAGAGCGAAGTCGAGTAAGAAAAAGAAGAAGTAGCGGCGAATTCTCTATCTTTAAGGAGCACCACCGGCACCAATAAGCCGGATTTATAACACAACCTATATTCATCATGGACGCTTTCAACATCCGTTGGCTGGTCGTTTTTGTGCTCGCCTTTATGCTCCTTGCTTTCCTTTATCGTGTAGCCCAACCTAAGTCGCCATTCAATGTGGCACTACGGGATAGTGGTCCCAATACAGCCTATAGTTTTGCCAAGACTCAACTACTTTGGTGGACCGTCATTATCTCCATTTGTTTTGCGGTAGCTTATGCTGTTACTGGCGAGGCAGAAGGCTTACTCAATTCTAGTAATCTAGTGCTGCTTGGAATCAGTGTAGGAACGGTTGCTGCTGGCCGTGTTATCGATTCTGGGGATGAAAGTAACCCGAGCATTAAGCAGCGCCACCAGACCTGTGGTAACCATCAAAGTTTTCTGGTGGATATCCTTTCGGATTATAACGGTATTAGTACCCACCGCTTTCAGGCATTGATCTTTAACGTGGTTTACGGCCTGGCGTTTGTCATGGAGTTCTGTTCCAATGGGATGGACCTTCTACCTACCTATGATTCGGCTACCCTAGGCTTAATCGGTTTAAGTTCTGGTGGCTACCTGGCCTTAAAAGTCAGTGAGAACAATGAAATGACTTCGAAAAAGATAGAAACCGATATGCAGGCAAGGCAGCAGGCTGCATCGACCACCGCTGCTGCTGATTCAGGTACCGGAAGCTCTTAGCAAAATTGTGACAGCTTGAACACTAGAACCTCCCACAAGACATGTCTTGTGGGAGGTTTATAATATCATATCCAGAGTGTATAGAATTAGTATCTTTCATCTCCAAGTAGAAGCATGATGATAAGAGCCTTTTTGCAATCTTTTGACTTCCTGTTGCCAAACGATATTGACGACTTTCTGGAATTGGCCCAACCCTTGTCATTGCGCAAATCAGAATGCTTTAGCCAGATCGGTGAAGTCAGCAATCGCGTTGGGTTTATCCAGAGCGGCATTCTCCGGTCTTACTACTATGCGGATAATGCAGAGGAGATCACTTACTGTATCCTATTTCCCAATACGCTGGTGTCGGCTTATTCTTCCTTCATTACCGGAAAGCCCAGTGAGGAGTGTATCCAAGCGATTACGGATGTAGAGTTATTGACGTTCAGTAAATCTGATCTGTACCAACTCGCTGATGGCAATATCCGCTGGATCAACTTCATGCGAGTGATGGCGGAGCGCCAATATGTGGAACAAGAAGACCGCATTTTTCGCCTACAACGCTCTTCCGCACAAGATCGCTACACCAAACTCCTGACGGATCAGCCAGACTATGTGCAGCATATTCCACAGCGTTACCTATCATCCTACCTTGGGATCACCCAACGCCACCTTAGTCGAATTCGGGCACAGTTAGCGAAATAGACAAATGTCCTTGTTTTAGGCCTGGAGATGCAGCTATTATTGTCATCAGAACCAAATGATGGACAATGAAGAAGATACTGCTGATCAACGGACACCCCAATCCTGATTCTTTTAACCACGCTCTGGCGGCTGCTTATCAAAAAGGTGCACTAGCCGCCAAGGCCGAAGTGAGGTTGCTTAATATCGGTGAGCTTGATTTTAATCCCAACTTGCGGTATGGCTATCAAAAACGCACGGAATTAGAACCCGACTTACTGGCAGCCTGGGAAGACATTCAGTGGGCTGATCATCTGGTGTGGGTGCACCCAGTTTGGTGGGGTGGCTTGCCCGCTATTACCAAAGGCTTCTTAGATCGCCTTTTTCTTCCAGGCTTTGCCTTTCAATACCGCGAAGGCTCTTTGTGGTGGGATAAACTGCTCAAAGGAAAAACGGCGCGCATTATCACTACCATGGATCAGCCAGGCTGGTTTTACCGTTTCTTCTACGGCCGGCCAAGTATTAACCAACTGAAACGATCAACACTTCAATTTGTCGGCATTGATCCGGTTCGCGTTACCATATTTGGACCCATCAAGACTGCTTCTGCCGGACGCCGTGATAAATGGCTCCAGCAGACCGAACGACTTGGGAGTAAACTAAAATAGTGGCTAGCGCAAATGCTCATCGAAGAAAGCGATAGTTCGTTGCCAGGCGAGTTCAGCCGCCTCTTGGTTGTACCGGGGAGTGGTGTCATTGTGAAACCCGTGCTTCACCTCTGGGTACATATGGGCAGTGTACTGCTTTTCGTTGGCCTGCAATGCGGCTTCGTAGTCTGGCCAGCCTTTATTGACGCGTGCATCGAGCTCAGCATATTGCAACAAGAGTGGAGCCTTAATATTTGGCACATCCTCAGCAGAAGGTTGCCCCCCGTAAAATGGTACGGCAGCCGATAGCTCAGGAATGCGCACTGCCATCATGTTGGAAATCCATCCGCCAAAGCAGAAACCTACCACACCCACTTTGCCTGTGCATTCTGGGTGCTGTGCCAAGTAATGGAAGGCCGCAATGAAGTCCTCTAGCATTTTACCGCGGTCGCGTTGGCGCTGGAGTGTTCGCCCATCGTCGTCATTTCCGGGATAGCCACCAAGTGGTGTCAGTGCATCAGGAGCCAAGGCGATAAAGTTGGCAATTCCAGCACGGCGAGCCACATCTTCAATATGTGGGTTGAGTCCGCGGTTCTCATGCACTACAATAATGCCAGGTAGTTTTCCCTCTCGTTCTACCGGGCGAGTAAGCAGACCCTTGATACTGCCGCCCCCTTCCGGCGAATCGTAGTGGATATATTCCGATTCCAGGCGCGGGTCGTTGGCCCGTACCTGTTGCCGCTCTTCGTATTGAGGGAGAAGGTGATTCATCAAAGCCGATACGGTAAGGCCACCTACCGCATAGGCAGATAGACGTTCCATAAATACACGACGATCAATCTTGTTATGGGCGTAATCGTCGTATAAATCGAATACTTCTTGTTGGACCTTAATCGGCTTTTTCATGGCGGCTGGCATTGGTTTCTATGAAGGTACAACTCCTTGAAGCATAGATGGGCTGGAACTTGTCTGAAAACCTTGCCGAGAGAAGGGAATTAGAGTGAGAATAAGACTTTCCTTCACTCTAATTCCAATTTTGATTCCTACTGCTTTATAATTCTCTTGCTTATCTGGGCTTGCCCATCCCGTACTTGCACGATGTAGCTTCCCTTTGGAAGTTGCTCCACGTCAACAGTGAGGAGAGACTCGGTGCTTTGACCTAGCGACTGAAAGTACACTTGTTGCCCTAGCGTATTAAAGATGCGGGCTTCTAATTGATCAGGAGTAGCTGAAAGATCCAGCTCCAGTGTGAGTTGATTCACAACTGGATTAGGATAAATCTGTACCCCAACCGCTAATTCCTCAGATTCTACGGCGGATACATTGGTGGGGTAGAAGGCATAGATCTGCCCGACTGGAGGCGTTTGATTCAAACTGGGAAAGGTTACTGGATTCGCTTCGCTTGGGCTAATCACAGGATCGGTGGACTCACCTGTCAGAAACCAGCTATTTCCTATCTCAAATGTCTGAACATTCGCGCTTTGCAGAAGTCCTATTGAAGGGCCAGAGCCGTTACCGAAAACGTCGTTTGAGGCTATGTTACTGGGGCCGTAGCAATATTCTATAAGACCAGCGGTCTCATAAATCCACAGTTGGAAGTTTACATAACTCTCACTTGATCCAAAGGCAACCTCATTATAGAAGCCAGCGTTTTGCCACTCAATTTTAAAAATTCGTCCAGGTGCCTGACCGTCTACCTTATATAGAATTGGCGACATTGACTGCTCCGTCCCATATCCCCGATCAGTTAGGTCTTCGCCATAGGGTGCTAGCATAGAAGATTCTGTGTTAGAGCTCATGAGAAAGCCTCCGATGTAACCGTTGAGGTAGAAGGTGTCAAAGGATTCCCCGAACATAGCCACCTCGAAGCCAATAGGTATTTCTAGCACAGGATCGTCCCATGGGCCATTAGTATCTACGGTGGTAGCATTTGTTAGTGGTTGGTATTCGCCTACATTGACGAACTGAAATGTATAAGGCAATTCTTGCCCGAAAAGGGTGAAGCTACTGCTTAAAATGAGCAGTGAAAAAATGTACTTGTAGAACATATTTAATGGGTTTGGAATGTGAGCAATGCAAGGGCTCACATCGGTGAATAATTCAATGATTTGAGTCCAACTGAGGTGTACTAAGCTGGTGCATGTGGGTAATGCAGCCGCCCTTCAGGAAGCTCCCTCCGGGCGGCCTTGCGAATAACCCCTATGTTTTCACAATTCTTTTGGTGTAGATCTGTCCTGCGCTTTTCAATTGCAGGGTATATGCACCATGAGTGAGGTGCTCCAGGTCGATACGGATTGTAGTGGTAGGCTCATTTTCGTCTTGTGGGACATGGAGCACTGCTACTTTTCCTTTGAGGATGCTTACTTCCAAATCGTTAGGAATGTGCTCTAGCTTAAGGACCAGTTCATCACTGATGATGATAGAGCTTAGGCTAAACTTCAGTGCGGATTTGGGGGCAACTTGCCTTGCCATGGCTACGTATTCCGGCGAGGGAACATGAATGTGTTTCGTAATGGTTTCAATAGAGCTTGCTTCCTGAGATTGAAGACCTGTAATGGTCGTCAGGAGTAACAAGCTTAGAATGAATGTGCGTGTCATGTTAATAGGTTTTGTTAGGAGCTGTTGTACAGCTACAGGGATGAGTGTTTTGGTGTTTCTTAGGGCTATGCGCTTACTGCTTCCTTTTTGTTGGCTTTTTCAAACGCGCCTAGTTCATTGAGTAGGCCTGAAAGGTAACCGTGGGTGATATGTGCCTGCTGGCGGAAGTCGGGGAGCTCCATCAGTACCTCGTGTAGTTTAGGTAGGTGATAGAATGGCACACCTGGATATAAATGGTGCTCTAGGTGATACCCTACCTGATGCGGAGCCAGGAAAAAACGCTCCACCAAAGTGGGCAGGGTAGTCCGGGTAGAACTCAAAGCGTCGTCGTATTCTAGCTCTCCGTAGTGCTCCGCAACGCTGCGGATATACTGAAACATGAAGAAGCTAGAGAGGTATGGCACCACCCAGAATAGCAGGTAATACAACCAACTACTGCTAATGGTCAATACAGTAAAGAGTATGACGTAGAACAAGATGCGAGGCAGGCGCTGCTCACCTTGCTGTGCTTGTTTGGCTGCTGGGGCCTGGAACCGCTGCAGGAACCATACGGCATCACTTACACCTTTGTACAGGATCAAGTAAGAACCTAGCGTCAGCATGAATTCACGCTTAGTCTTCGGAAAGGTAAAGGCGCGCTTGCCTAGCTTGGCTACCCAATCGGGGTCGTCCTCGGTGTTGAGGTGCTGGTGGTGGCGCAAGTGATTCTGGCGGTAGGTTTCAATGGAGGTGAACAATGGATACATGGTGATCCAGTTGGTCAATCCGTCATTCCATTTGCGGTTTTTGAGGAAACGAAAATGAGTAGCATCATGCATTAGGATGGCCAGTGCGTGCATGCGGGCACCAATAATGATGACAGCTATTGGATAAAAGATCATCGGCAACCAGTTGATACTGGCGTAGATCGTTAGGGCAATTACGGTCCAGTCGAATACGATGGCCATGGCATGGCGCAATGCATTGGTCTGAAACAATGGCTTGAATTGAGCAGGGTTGAGCTGCTTGTGAAAATCGGGGTTAGGATGTGCGTGCATGATATTGTTGCAATTGATGAATGAATCGATTGCAAATTGCCCGGGAAAAGGCCTGTTTCTAGGGAGGTCAGGGCGATACAACACCCCCAGCGGGTAGTGTGCAGTTTTGGCGGGATAAGTGGTTTTGGCCCATTTTGAGGATTATTCCTGAAGGGGTAGTGCTAGTTTTTGACGAGGGAGTCCAAGTGCTACTTGTGCTTTTTTCTGTACTTTACGGTAGTAAACACCATCCCGTAAAATGAAACCTAAACACCTAAAACACGCCTTTTTATGGGCGATTATAGGATCATTCTTGTGCCTTGCTGCATGGGAAATGTACTGGCGAACCCAAACCGACCGCTACAACGCCCACCTGGATGACGACCGTTATCTATGGGCGGAGCATCGCCGTTTAGTGGAAACGGCAACCGAAGATGATGTAGTCATCATTGGATCCTCGCGCACCGCTTTCAACTTCAATACCAATATCTGGTTGGAAGAGCAAGGCCACCGGCCGATCAACCTTTCTACCGATGGAAAACCTGCAGGACCATTCCTCAAGGACTTGGTGGATAATACCGATTTTGCCGGGACCCTCGTCATGGGAATCACTCCATTGCTTTCCTTTACAACGGCAGATGACCCCTTCTGGCAACCCGCTTACCAGTGGATCGAACACTACCAAAAGGAGACCTATGCACAATGGGCAGGGCATCAACTCTCTAAGCCACTCCAGCGCAGGCTGGTAATGCTGACTGCCACTGAGTTGGATTTTGCTAATGATCTTGATCTCAAGTCACTCCTGAAGACAATTCCATTAAAGCGCCGGATTCCAAATGACTTTGTACTACCCAAATTTGGGCATACCGATGAGTACCGGAATGTGATGATGTACCCGAGTATGAAGACGGATACTTCTTTTGCCGGACAGGTTCATAAAGCCTGGGGGAGTTTCTTGCCGTTTCTGCCCGAGCACGAAGCGGTGGCTGAGATCATACCTGGTGTGATCCAGTACTATCAAGTTTTGATTGAACGATTTCAGGAAAGAGGCGGGAAGATTATCGTGATTCGCCATAAGGCAGAGCCGGAATGGAATGGCCCATCGCAGCGCATGCTGCCCCGGGAGAAGGTTTGGGATCGTTTGGTGGCGGCTATTGATGCACCTACCTATCACTTCGAGGATTATCCTTTTATGCAAAAACACCAACTGCCAGATTGGTCGCACATGGCTGCGGATGATGCTATTGTCTACACCCGAGACATGGTTCAGCAACTCATTGCCGATGGCCATCTTCGCCAATTTCCTCGTTAACCCAACACCCGTAAACCCACCTTCTCATGCTTTTTAATTCACTTACCTTTATCGTCTTCCTGGCGGTTGTCCTACTTTTATACTACCTCCCCATTCTGCGGTGGAAGCAAAAGAAAATCATGCTCCTGCTGGCCAGCTATCTCTTCTACGCGGCCTGGAATCCGCCTTTGGTTATTCTCCTTTGGATTTCTACTGCCGTCGATTGGTGGGTAGGAAATCGATTATACAAGAGCGATACCGAAAAGGGGCGCAAGAGCATACTGATGATCAGTTTGGTCGTCAACCTTGGCTTTTTGGCCTTCTTCAAGTATGGTGGTTTTTTGCTGGACAACTTCCTTGGGTTTACTAGTATGCTGGGTTTAGATTGGCAGGTAGCTGCTCCGGATATTATTCTACCAATGGGTATATCCTTCTACACTTTCCAAACAATGTCCTATTCGATAGACATGTATTACCGGCGTACGGAGCCCGCCCGGAGCATGCTTGACTTTGCCTTGTATGTAACGTTCTTTCCCCAGTTGGTGGCGGGGCCAATTGTACGCGCCAATACGTTGATACCTCAATTCTACGAACCCAAGAGAGTGACCTGGGATCAGTTCTACTGGGGGAGTTTTCTGCTGACGCTGGGTATGTTTCAGAAGGTGGTACTGGCCGATGTTTTCTTAGCTGACGTTTCCGATGCTGTATTCGGAGCTGGAGGCATGGTGCATCCGATAGACTCCTGGACGGGCACCTTGGCCTTCTCCGGTCAGATCTTCTTCGATTTTGCGGGTTATTCTACTTGTGCAATTGGAGTAGCTTTAATGCTGGGCATTATTTTACCGGACAACTTTAGATACCCCTACGCAGCTATTGGTTTCTCAGATTTCTGGCGGCGCTGGCACATTACTTTATCCACTTGGTTGCGGGATTATCTCTACATCCCACTAGGAGGCAACCGTAATGGTGCTGTTCGCACGTACATCAACCTTATGATTACGATGTTACTTGGAGGCTTGTGGCACGGTGCGGCCTGGACCTTTGTGTTCTGGGGCTTCCTGCACGGACTCTATCTAGGGGGAGAGCGCTATTTGCGAGAACGCTTAAGTATCAATTGGACGCCCGCAAAAATGCGACTGGCGGCGATAGGAACTTACTTCCTCGTGCTAATCACCTGGGTGTTCTTCCGGGCACCGACTTTTGGAAAAGCCTGGCAAATGCTAGGAGCTATGTTCTTACTGGATTGGAGCGGTGCGGTGTTGTTGCAAGAGTTGGCCATCATCGTTGTTGCTTTGATTACCGTCGGCTTACTAGTCGTGCATTGGCGAATGCGGAACACTTCCGTACATGCTGTTGCCCAGAATACACCAGCCTGGGCGCTGGGTTTAGGCTGGGCGGCCATGATTGTGCTGATTGCTATAGCGCAAGGCACGGGAGAGCAATTTATCTATTTCCAATTCTAATCACGTACCGGATAAGACAAGAAGAGCCCATACTGAACTAACAGCATGGGCCTTCTCTCACCTATGTTCTTGTAGCTTATTCAGCTATTTTTACATTTACGGCATTAAGGCCTTTACGACCTTCTTCTACTTCGTAGGTTACGGTGTCGCCTTCGCGAATGTCATCTTCGGTGCCACTAATGTGAACGAAAATGTCTTTACCACCATCTTCAGGAGTAATGAATCCAAATCCCTTGGACTCATTAAAAAATTTAACTGTTCCTGTATTCATTTTATTAATTACTTAAATAATAGCACAAAGCTAATTCAGATAAATGAGTTAATCAGCATTTATAGGCTGATAATTAATAGTTTATACTAAGAAAAAGGGTAAATGAACTTAACTTAAGCTTAATGTTTGGGTTATTTTGATTCTCAAAAACCTCATTATTTTAGCTCTGCGTATCCTTAATAACCAACGAAAACCTATGCCCATAGCTAGGTTCCTAAAACAATATTATGTCCAACACTGTCCCGACTTGGGTCGCCAATCGAATTTTGGCCTTCTTTAATTCCGCTCGTTCTGTAGAAGATATTGTTAATGGTAATATCAAAGATGATCCTTCCGATGGCCCTGGGCGCGTAATGGGGCGTTCGTTGGCGGCGAAGATCCTGCGTACAAAGAGCCAGTTGCCGCGGCGCCGGTTTACAGAATTTTCTCAACTAGACGATATTCATGGTGTTGGCCCCGGTACCATTCAAGACTTGGTTTATAGTTTTGGTACTAATGCAGCTGAGGCCTTCCAGCAATCCATGTACGACAACAGTGTGATCTACCGGGAGAACTGGCCGCTGGAGTTTTTTCGCTTTACGATCGAGGATCAGCAGCAGTTCAACGAATTGGTGAATGACCAGACGATGTTTCGTACGTACGTCTGTGATCGCATTACGGACTTGTGCAATGAACGCGAGGTGTCTGATGCGGATTGCCAGAAAATGTTGAGTGAAATTGAAGGTGCATACATTGATACCTATCACAACACAACTCCCGCTCCTGCCTACGCTTTAGCGCTCTGGTTTTATGAATTTGATGCTGATAATTGGTTCTCCTGGGAACGCATTCAGGAACAAACGGAGCAGTACATCAGCTACCACATGGGCGGATACCCTTGGGATATGGAATTACGATTTTTCCGCGGCGTACAGCAACGCGGGATTATTCCAATCGGCATCACACCAACCGATCTTCCGGTAATGGTCAACTGGCCGGAGCAGACCGTCACCATTTGGTTTTCTACCCTCTACGACTAAAAAGGAATAGGGAGTTACTGCGTAGTAACTCCCTCCAAGTAATTTTTCACAATAACCTTATCGAACAAGGGTCACATCTCCCTTTTTTGTCACACTAGTGCCGTTTATTAGATTAATTTTGGTGTGATAAACAAAGACCGCAGGATTCATTGTTTCTCCCTGGAAAATCCCATCCCAGCCAAATAGAGGTTCGTTAGGTGGAAAATCATAAGCTTCGAAAACCATGTTGCCCCAACGATCGAAGATTCTCAAGAATTCGATTTGCCCAATCCCAGGTCGCGTATAGATCAAGAAGCGATCATTGTTATCATCACCATTGGGCGAGAACGCATTTGGGATGTAGACAATTTCTTCCTCAATGAGACGTACCCGAATACTATCACTGGCCTGACAGCCAAAAACATCAGTCAACGTGAGGCTAAAGGTAGTGCTGAGGATTGGGCTAGCAACCGGATTCGGACAGCTTGTACAACTGAGATAGGGGGGCGGAGACCACAATAAGGAGTCGATCAGAAATGGCTCTAGGTTAGTTGAGAAACTGAGTTCATAGATGTCTCCGCTTGCTATCTGTACTGATGGACCTAGGTCTAGCTCAATACGTTCGTAGGTTTCAATTTCCACATTCTCCCAAATCTGGCAACCATTAGCGTCTTGTACCCCCAGGCTGTAAATACCGGCCTCGAGATCTCCAAAACTTGTGATGTTGAAGAATGGGCTGCCGTTTAAGCTGTATAAATAGGGTGGTGTACCACCTTCTACTACCCCGACGTCAATGACCCCATTATTTGTTCCAAAGCAAATCTGATTAGCATCAAAATTGAGTGTGGTAATAGGCGGAATAGCAATTACTTCTGTAATGTCACTCGCCGTGCAGCCGTTGGAAGTATTGGTCACCACCAATTCATAGAAGCCAACTTGATCTACTGTTAGATTGCTACTGCCATCTTGCTGCACTGGGTTCTCATCCAAATTAGTCCAGGAATAGGAGAAATTAGTGCCTGTGGAAGACGCTGTGCCGTCAATAATGGCTTCCAATTCATTACAATCAATTTCAACGAGATCAGGAAGCTGCGCAATAGGAAGCTGGAAATTACTATCTACCTGGACACTGTCAATTGATATGCAGCCATTCTCTGTATTGTTGGCTTGCAGAAAATACCAGCCAGGAAGGACTACAGTTGGTGTCAGGCTCGATGCACCGGCGCTTATCCCTCCAGCGGGACCTTGCCAACCAAAATCAATTATTGCACTATTATTGATAATATTACCCGATAGTTGTACAGTATTATTGCTGCAGTTTAACTCATCCGCGATACCTGTATCCGCGATTGGCGCAGGTAGAAGATCGATGGGTAGCATTCCATTCGTACCACATCCAGCGGCATTGGTAGCCACTACAGTATAAGTCAGATCACTATTAGGTAAAATAGAAAACTGCCCGGCTTGTGTTAATGGGGTTATACCAATGTCTGGCACCCAATTGTATTCATACTCATCAGGTAAGATTAGTATTGCGGGACTGCCCTCACATACTTCAAATGTCCCCGGCAAATCGAGTTGCGGTGCTGCTTCTACCACAACCGAAACCCAGGCAGTATCGGTATTACAAATATCGAAGCTTTCATTGCTTACAATAACTGCGTAAGTGCTGCTAGTGGGGGGCACAAATGTGTTTCCGCTGGCTAATGGTGCACCACCCAATACTAGCGTTAGGCTATCGTACCAGCTATAGTTGATATCTCCACCTTGTCCCGAAATAGTAGCAATAATGGCTTCGGGCTCATTCTCGCAAAATGTCAAATCGTTTGCGGAAGTAGCGACCATAAAACTTGGACCTACGTTAACTTGAAGGTTGTCCGTGCTTTGGCATCCAGCTGCGTTTTGGGCAATAATCGTATAGTTGGTACTTTGAAAAGGATCTACTTCAAATACATTAGTACCGCTTACTAGACTCACACCACCTGAGGGACTCCAATTGTAAATATCGCCTGGCTCAAGGGTGATGGTGTTTGTTTCACCACCACAGTTCTCCACGACTTCTGGAATGTTTATTTCAGGTAAGTTATTGATGGTCACCTCTAACATTGCCGTATCGGTATTGCAGGCTGCTAGGTCAAAATGGGTGGCAGTAGCGAGGTATGAACCACTACTTGGGGGGAGGAATGGGTTACCGGTGAAGGTAACAGTGTTATTGTCAATCGAATACCACTGAACCTGAATATTACCACCAATACCAGTCAACTGAGCTTCGATGGGCTGTACATTGTCAATGCAATATTCTACGGTAGGTGAATTAATGGCAATGCCAAACGGAGGAATGACTTCAACCTCGGTAGTAGTACTAAAGACACACCCGAACGGATCTGTAGCGGTGACGGTATAGTTAGTAGTATTACTTGGTGTCAGCTCAAAAGTGTTAGTGCCCAAAACCGGATTAACAGAATTATCAGGAGACCAAGCGTAGGAGTAACCATCAGGTAGTGTGAAAGAGGTGCTTTCCCCGCTGCAAAGTGTAGTGTTAGTTGGGAGATCAAATACTGGAGCAGGCTGAACCTGTATGCTCACAAACGCGGTGTCGAGGTTGCAAGCTTGCAATGCATTATTGGTAGCTACTACGTAGTATTCTCCTCCTGCTGGTGGTAAAAATTGCTGACCGGTAAAGTTCAGTGCATCCGTTTCGGCCTCGTACCAGCGGAATGTAACATTAGACTCACCACCGATTAACTCCGCCGCTATCGGTTGAATACTACCCTCACAGAACAAGTACTGTTCGGGGCTAATAGCTACCCCAAATTCAGGGGCTACTTCTACATTAACTTCTTGGTTGTCGCTACAGCCGAGGTTGTCCATGGCTGTAATTGTATAGCTAGTGCTTTCCGAGGGTGAGAGAATAAAGCGATTAGTGCCAATGATAGGATCCACTGTGTTGCCAGGCGTCCAGTTGTACTGGAAGCCATCGGTTAGTTCAATTTCGGCGGTTTCACCAAAGCACAAGATAAAGTCATCGGGTACCTCGAATACAGGTAGCTGTTGAATGTTGACGGTAACTTCTGCTACGTCAACATTACAAGCGCTTAGATCATTGTTAGTGGCAATGATTTGGTAAATGCCACTACTTGGTGGTAAAAGACTGGGGCCAGTACCTACTAGCGCCCCAGTAGCCGTATCGTACCATTCCAGGGAAATATCCCCTCCTGGGCCGCTGAGCTGTGCTTGAATTGGGAGTATGTTATCCGCACAGAACGTTACTTCTGAAGTGGTTAGGTTTACATTAAACTCCGGAATTACTTCGATCGTCAAGGTGTTGCTGGCGCTGCATCCAAATTCGTCCGTGGCGACTAGCGTATAGCTGGTAGAGTTACCGGGGGACAAAGTAAATAAATTAGTTCCCGGTGTTTGCGTGATGTTTTCGTCAGGACTCCATTGGTAGGTGTACTGATCGGGAAGAAGTATACTCTCTGATGCACCCTCGCAGATGGTTGACGCATTGGGGAAACTAAACTCTGGTAAGGGTTGGAAGATCACCTCCACATTGGCGGTGTCCATATTACAACCCCCAAAAGTGGTGTCTGTAGCAATCAACCAATAGGTGTTAGCCGCTGGAGGTATGAAAGAACTACTAGTTGCTATAGGTGGACCGCCAGATTGGAAGGCTGCATCATCATACCACTCAAAAGTGATATCTTCTATTGGTAGATTGATAGTAGTAGTTACAGATTGAATATTGTCCTCACAAAAGACAATTGGCGTGGACGAGAGCCCTGCCTGCACTTCTGGTAAGACATTTACCACCACAGTATCACAAACCGTAACTGGTAGGATGTCGCAGTTCTCTGGTACGTAAGTTCCGCATACTTCATAACGAACTTGTGGTGGTGAGTTTTCGTCCGGAGTGAAGGTCGTTGTGTCACAACCCATTGTACAGGATAAATAAGCGTTGTAGCGCTCATCAGGTGAACTTACATCCCGCCAGACAATAGTGCTGTCGATTGGGCCCGCTAAGCCCAACTCCACACTACAATTGATTCTAGTAGTAAGGGTGTCAACAGTAATCGGAGCCTGAATAGAGCGAATACTATAGACGTTCTGGTTAGCTCCGGGTTTGCAGAAAGTAATGGTATACTCCTGTCCACCTTGGAGACAAATTTCTTCGCCTACCATGACGATCTGGCCACAATCAATTTGATAGAATAATGCTCCTGGCGGTTCGGCACCAGAGAAGATGTCAAATTCTAGCCCTACAGCAGAACTTGCCAATAAGACGGTAAATTCAATACAAACGTCTGGAAACATTGATCCACAGCAAGAGCCATCCCGCTGAATAGCAGGGGATAGATAGACGCTGTCGGCGTCTGTACTTAGGTCAACATAGAAATACGGAGTGTCCTCCGAACAAACAACTTGCCCTTTAACTGCACGAAGTTGGATTACACTTAAGAATAGCACGGGCAGGGCTACCCTTAGTAGCAACGGTATCGTTTTCATGGGATTATGAGATGATGTGTCAATAATGCTTCTCTATTCAAATATAAGGAAAAACTACTATGACTAGGATTAAGGTGGAAGTACCTCTTGGTTTGCTCCGATGCTATTGGAAGACAGGACTCGCATATTTTTGATAATTCTAGGTATGCAGATAATTGGCGTTCTTTGTTCGTCCATCGGCCTTAGTATTCTGATGTTAAAAACCTTTTTATGCGCTTCATCTTCGCTGCGTGTTTAATTCTATTCACGGCGCTGCTCTTGAAAGGGCAGGAATCATACTACGGTGTTATTGATACCACAGGGGCTACCATTGTGCCGTTCATTTATGATGGGATGAGCTCCCCGTCCCATGGCTTGATCGTCGCCAGCAAGGACCGATATTCTGGCATTCTGAATACGAAAGGGGAGGTAGTGGTACCCTTCAGCCCCGGCTCTATTAGCTCTTATGATAATGGTATGGCGCGCTATACCGTGCATTCAGTCGGATGTGGTTATCTGGATTCGCTAGGAGAAATGGTGGTGCCGGTAGCCTATGATCGCTGCGAACCTTTCTTTGATAGTTTGGCTTGGGTAGCAAATATGGTGGATGGCAAGCTTCGGTATGGTGTGATTAACCGCAGGGGGAAGCAGATCATACCTTTTCGTTACGACCAGGCTGGCCATCATATTGCTATGGATGGGTTCTACAAGGTGAAGTTGAATGGCAAGTATGGCTTGATTGACCGAAAAGGCAATGTAATTGCGGAGCCCATTTACCAACGAATGGGGCACTTCTCCGAAGGAAAGTTACAGGTGATGAAAGGAGGGCGGTATGGCTTTATTGATCGTACTGGTGCGGAAGTTATTCCTTTCATTTACCCCTGGGCAGGCTACTTTAATAATGGCCAATCCTATACCCGTAATGGGCAGGCCATCCACTTCATAAACCATCAGGGTGATACCATTTTCGATGCTACGGGCCTGAATCTGAGCTCCGTTTTTGGGGAGGATGGCCTGGCACGAGTAGAACGTAATGAGCAGATCGGTTATATGAACCGTGCAGGAGAGATGGTGGTGCCGCTGCACTATCGTGTTGTTGATCCGCTTCGCAATGGGCTGAGACGGGTTGTTTTGGGCTCACGGGTGGGACTGGTGAATGAAGATTGGGAGATCGTTATTCCGGTAGAATACGAAAGTCTTCGAGCGGACGATGACGGTTTGATCTTTGCCACGAAGGATGGTATGAGCGGCGTGATCAATGAGCGACAAGAGGTACTGATTCCGTTTGAGTTTGACTACGTGGAAGGCTTTCGGGAAGACCAGGACTTTACACTAGCCAAACGTGGCCGGACCTTTGGCGTCATTGATAGAACGGGCAAAACGCTGGTTCCTTTTGAATACAAACGCGTGTCGCAGATAGCATTTCCTTTCGGTCTTTGTCCTTTTGAGAAGGATGATAAATTGGGCTTCCTAAACCTACAGGGTGAAGTGATGATCCCATTTGAGTTTGAGCAGGCCCGACCCTTCACCAAAGAGGGCATTGCAATTTGTAAAAAGGTAGTGACGGATTAACGGAAGTGACCTGTCTGTCCTGCTGGTCCTGATTTTTCACCATTACGCTAGTTGATCAAGTATGGGGAATTCCATCTATAATTCTAAGACGAACCATTCGGTGTCCATGAGCAATAGCTTGACACATAGCATCTACATGACCATGATGGTAGAGGGCGCCAAAATTGCTCGCACCCGCTGGGAGAAAGAATTCCTGATCTGGCTGGCTGACCATAATCAGAGTGTAATTGGCTTAGGGATTGTGGGTTTCGATGTATGTGAACTAGGCTGGATTAAGGAAGACTTTGTGGCCCAGAAACAGTTTCTGCTACAGCTCTTAAAAAATGCACAAGCCAATAAGACGTATGCGCAGCATCCCATCTACCTGAAGGAGGAGTTCGGTGAAACCAAGATCACTGCAATTCATTCGATCTTAGAACCTTTGCAAGTGGAGGATGTTTCTGAGCATCCGCGTATGTACTACAGTCCGCAAAAAGCAGATAAAGTGGAGCAGTGTCCTATTCATGAGGTGTACATGAATAATCTGGACGAAGAGCAGAAGTACCGCTGCCTGCTTTGTGAAGCTGAGTTGTATGCAAAGCAAAAGCCAGCATGATTTTTCAATCATACTGGCCGTAAGGTTTGAATATGGGTTCAGATGAATTGTCTTAGATAGAATCCAATACTCGATACAGATCGCGATAGGCCTCCGTACCGGCACGGTAACGGATCATCTGACGATGCAAATCGATTTGGATATATACGTTACGACTAGCGTCATGCAGATAAGCTGACCATTCGTCGCGATGTGTTTCGCGGAAGTTGAACCAGGTACCGCCGTCGCCCAACTCTTTCCATACACCAGGAGCCACTTGCATGAATTGTCCTAGGCGCTCACCAGAGCCATTGCCAAAGATTACACCAGTCATGTTATAGCCATTCATTTTGTCTTCGAACTGAGTGATGGCAACCCGGCGAGTAGGGTAGATGAACTCACGACGGTGAAGATCAATCTGTAGGCGCTCTGTACCATCCGTCAAGTACACGGACCACTGGTCGCGAGCTACTTCTTGTAGGTCTCTGCTGCGTGCGAATTCACGGTTAGAGGTGTTAGCGCTAGTACGCATTGCACCAAGTTTGCGAGTCTCTTGCCAGGTATCCATACCTGTTTGTTTTAGGCTGATGGTCTGTTTGCCATCAGGTGCAACAGCTGCATAGGTAGACCAACCAGCACCGGCAGGTACCGGAGCGACCAGGTTGCGGCTTGGTACGCCTACGTTGTACAGGAAGTGGCCATTGTAGAAGATCTGCTTGCGGTGTAGATCAATCTGGATGCGAGCACCATCACTTTTGGTAAGATATACCGACCATTCGTCGCGGTTGTTCTCGGTGAAGGTGGCATGTACGTTGCGGTTGTTGGTTTTGTACTCTACCCAGGTGGTAGGGCCAGTGCGCTCAAAGGAGCCTGTTTCAGAACCCGTATAGGTCACCGAATTTACCTGGTAGCCATTGATCACCTGAGCTTGTGCGCTAAAGGCTAAAAAGACTAGCATGATGGCGATGCCAATTAGCTGCATCGCAGTACGATTAGGGGAAAAAGAAATAGTTAGGGGATTTAGGTTCGAAATTTTACTTGAAAGTGTCATGGTCTTGAACTTTTAGTGGTTTTGGTGTGGTGACCTTTTCGGTAAAGGCCAGGTTTTGAATAGGAGTTATCCTCCGGAACACCAGCAATTTGCAGGTGTTAGGGCCCAATTGCCGCAGGGGAGGCGATAGCTTGCGGACTTGCCAGGGTAAGTGGTAGGAATTATCGGATAAGTGGAAATGGGCCCCAGAGGAGCTGCTTGCTAGAGGACGAAAGACTGAATTTTACGAGCCTGTAGATTGGAAGCTTGCGAAAAAATGCGTTTTTTAGGGCGCACAAAGTAAACTTTCATGAAGACCTTCTCTACTTTAATTCTATTGTTGGGCATCGTTCTAATGCTTCCAGCTCAACAGACGATTACTGCATCTATCCAGCACGACGGATTGGAGCGCGATTACATCCTCTACGTACCGGCAGCTTACAGCCCAGATGAGGCGGTCCCTTTGGTACTCAACTTCCACGGCTATACTTCCAATGCTACCGAGCAGATGTTCTACGGCGATTTTCGGCCTCTGGCCAATGTCCACAACTTCCTGGTGGTACACCCTCAGGGTACGGAAGACGATAACGGCACCACCCACTGGAATGTGGGCTGGGGTGGTAGTACCGTGGATGATGTAGGCTTCACCGCAGCATTGCTTGATACCTTACAAGCAGCATATAACATCAACCCTGATCGGATTTACAGTACCGGCATGTCTAATGGCGGGTTCATGAGCTACCAGCTGGCCTGCGAAATGAGTGATCGCATTGCTGCTATTGCATCCGTTACCGGTACGATGAACCCTGGGCAGCCCGAAGCTTGTCAGGCGAACCGCCCGGTTCCCGTCATGGAGATCCACGGCACGGCAGATGCGACCGTCCCTTATGATGGCGGTGTTTTCCTAGGCACAGAAGCTGTTATTGATTTCTGGGTAGAGTTTAATGGCTGCTCACCTACTGCTATGATCACCGATATAGAAGATACTAATCCCTCTGACGACTCTACCGTAGAATGGCGCCAGTACGGCGATTGTGATGACGGTGTGGCGGTTGAACTGTTCAAGGTCCTAGATGGGCGCCATACCTGGCCGGGTTCTGCTTTTGCTTTCCCCGGTACGAACTACGACATCAATGCCTCGCAAGAAATCTGGCGTTTCTTCTCGCAGTATGATATCAATGGGTTGATTGAAACCACCAATGTAGAAGAGTTAGCGGCACCCTTAACCGTAGACCTCTTCCCGAACCCGACCGCTGATGTTTTGAATGTTCGTAGTTCATTGGATGATAATAGGAACTATAGAATTATCAATGCGGTAGGGCAAGAGTTGCAGTATGGTCGATTGAATAATGGGGTTGCAAACTTAGATGTTGCGGGTTTGCCTACAGGGCTATACTGGTTAGTTGTGGGGCAAGAACAACATAAGTTTATCAAGCGATAATGAATCTAGATGCAAACGTATTTTGCCATTCTGTTCAGAAATAACAAAGGGGGAGCCGTCTAGCTCCCCCTTTGATGTCTCTAATTGAAGGGTCCTATTGTTCTTGGCAATTGACACTATTTCGGTAGGTAGCTACGGAAGCAACTGCGGCATTTAAGCCAACTCCAACTACTACCCCAACTGCACAAACTGGGCAGAGAGCACTACCAACTGCGGCAATGACAACGGCTTCAATAATGAAACCAGCTCCAGCCGTAAATCCATCGGCAATTAATACGTCTGATGCACAATCTCCGTCCTTCAAGTGAAGATCCACGTCTGGCTTCATCCTTTCATATAGACCCTCTCCTCCGTTTTCGATTGGGAGCCACATTTTCGAAGAATATCTAGTTACTGAGATGAAAACTAGTATAGCTTCTAAATCTTGTGTTGCTTCAATCTCGGCTCTTGCCCGTGTTTCGACACTGTTTAGAATCGATAGAATTTCTTCATACTGATGAGAGGCAAATACTCTTTGCTACCATCGTTATCCACAATCCGGTTCGTTCGAACTACAATTAGGTAGGTATTGAGGAATATTTGAATTTGGGTGCGGGTGTAAGGTGCACATAATCAGTGGTTTAATCATAGGATTGGCACGGTGTAAATCGAAAGGGAACCCCTTTTAGGTTGCAGTCATTATGGTTTTGTGTTAGTTATTACCAATGTTTCAGAAAACAGTGACCGCTTATGTGAAAAATAGATGTAAACAACCGTTGAATTATAAATTGTAAAAGGAGCTTAGTTCAACGAACTAAGCTCCTTTTACAATTTTTTTTAGCTACCTAACTACTGCTTAATCACCTCAATCGAGCTGTATTGATGGTCTGCTTGAAGAATCAAATAATACACGCCGCTTGGGAATGTGCTAAGGTCAATTTGCTCGTTATAAGTACCAGCTGTCAGGGTTTGAGAATCTAGCTGTTTTAGGAGTTGCCCATGGGCATTGACAACGGAAATACCTACCTCAGCCTTGTTTTGTAAAGTGTAGCTAAGGAGCGTTCGACCGGAGGTCACATTGGGGGCTAAACGGAGATCAAAAACATCAGTATCGACCTGCTCCGTTGTTTGTACAATGCCCAATTCGCTAACGTCTAGTTGGATGTAATTGATGGAGTTATTGCCGGGAAAGTCTTGGTCACCGCGGACCGCGATTCCTGGTCGACCATCCTGCTGATAGATCAGGCGTACTTTCCCATCGACATTACGAGCCATAATTGGATAGACAGCCTCGATTGCATCTACAGCCTGAGGTTCTAGAACAACATCTTCCGTTATCAAGTCCAATGGTTCTGTCCAGGTGTTACCGCCATCAGAAGAAGAGATCACATATATATGGCGATAGTGTTGCCTATCTATATTAGTGGAAACATCACCTTCAATAACACTGGAGTAAACCAGATATAGGTTGTTGTCAGCATCAATCCCAGCGCTAGGCATGCTAGTTAAAGAAGCAAAGTACAAGGCGACATCGGCACCACTCTCTACATCCACGACTCCATTGCCATTCTGATCTTCTACTCCTACCAATTCGTTTGTGACCAACCCGTTCGTTTCATTCCAGTAAGATATTCCATCAGTCCGAATGAAATAATTGTAGGTGCCATCACCAATAAACGCATCTATCACCCACATATTACCATAAAAAACGTGGGCTTGGCCGTCATTATCAAGCACCAAACTACCATAGCTGTCGCAAGATCTAATAGCTCGTGGATTAGGTTGACCCTCCTCCAAAGGAGGAAGTTCAGTCGTCGAATAGCCATCATCGGCTACGTACCTGTCCAAAGGGAAATCATGGATGATTGTCTTATTCCAGGTGTCTCCATTGTCAGTGGACTTAAATAGTAATATATCGTCCCAGTCATTGAATAATGCGAAGGCTACTGTGTCTCCACGTACATCAAGGCTGTATGCGTCTGCGCGGCTAGCAACTGTGAATTCTGCTCCTAAGCCATCGAGTTCAACGTCTACTTGATCCCAGGTGGCACCACCATCTAGCGAACGATGGTAGAGCACATGGCCATCGACTCCCTGGTAAGGTGTACCATTATTAAAAACGGGGCGTGTTATGGCGATGACGTGGATTGACTCCCCATCCGGGCCGCCCACTGCTGCACGAGGCCAGAGACTGCCGCCAGGGACTGAACTGGGGATGGTGCTTTGACTCCACTCCGACATTGGGCTCGCCCGACGACTGGTTGTAAGTACACCACCAGTACTATGGGCAAGAATGAACTCTGCGCCACTAGCTGTAAAAACATGATTTGGCCACGCGGAATCAACTGTTTCAATACGTTCTTCAGGGAGATCGTCCCAGGCTAAGTCTATTCGAGTATTATACCCGGTGCCACGATCTGGAAAGCTGATGAGTTCCAGACCCTGTGTCCAGACCGCAACAATTCGGCCGTCAGGCCGTACCGACAACCGGTTGGAGGCAGAAGAGTTTGCCTGCATATCATATATCGTCCTGCCGATCTGAACCTCTTGGTCAACCTTTAGCAAACCGTCGTAAGGTTTAAACTCCTCTTCTGGTAAGCCAATGGTGGCTTCTAAACCGGTGTGACGGTACATATCAACAGGAACTTGGACTTGCCTGAGGTGTTCGGGTAGCTGTTGCAAACGTCGCTGCGCATTGAGGCATAGTGAGGTTAGCAGTAAGCTTGCAGCTAGTAAATTGTAGAGCGTATTTTTCATATACGGTTGATCTATAAGTTGAGTAAGGCGGGTATCAGGCGCGTTATACCTCAAACTTATGCTCAATTACTAGCAAGTTTTACCGTCATCCATAATCCGGTCCGTTCGATCCATGATTAGGTACTTGAGGCCGATAATCTGTAATTAGCTTAAGACGACAGGAGAGGTCATATAGAGTGCTGAATAGCACAATAGGAGGAGGCGATGCTCCAATCTAGTTCAATCCATCAGGAGCATAGTTACAACCGAGGCTTTGCGGATATTCGACTGCCGGACTAAGAACTTGACCGAATAATGGTTGAAACCGACCGGATAATGGTTGAAACCGACCGGATAATGGAATGATTGGCCGAATCTTGGTGGTGTGTTCTATCTTTAGAGGGAGGTAGAACGGAGATACTTGATATTCCTCCTGATACTCCAAAGAGCTAAAACCTTATGCGGCTTAAGGCTGCTATTCGAATTGATATTTAGTACTAATAAATTCGTTCTCCCTGAGCGGCCCGGCTACCCCCTTAGTCGGGCCACTTTGTTGATAGTGACTTATTGGCCTTCCTGCTGACGAATCCATTCCCCAATACCTTCCTTTCCCCGGCGCGATACCGGAATGCGTTCTCCCGTTTGTAGGAGGATAAATTGCTCCGATTTATCATAGAGTTGCACAAACTCCCGATTGACGATATGCGATTGGTGGCAGCGGAAAAATTGTACCGGAAGTAAGGAGGCATAATGCCCAATGTTGAGGCTAACTGTTTTTCTACTCACCTGGCGTTTCTGCGTGATCATATCCTCTTCCATATAGTAGAAATGGGTTACCCCGCTATCCGACTCCAGGCGGATGATGTGCTTGAGCAGGAGCCGTTCGACGACACTATTATAGGCGAGTACAATGTGTTCACTCGGTTCTCTGGTAACCACCTGCCGTAGTACCCCTTTTAGCTGAAGAGCATCCAGCCGATACTGGTGTTGCTTGACCTTTTGGATGGCTTGGCGCAATTCTGAGCTATTCAGTGGTTTAGTGAGGTAGTGGATGGCATTCCACTTAAAGGCTTCGACGGCATACTCATCGTAGGCGGTGACAAAGACAATATCGAAAGTTGGCTGGGGAAAGGCTCTTAAGAGATCGAAGCCGGTCTCTTGTCCTAAGCGAACATCGAGAAAGATTAAGTCTGGAATAGCATTTTCGATTAATTGGACTCCTTCACGTACACTGGCTGCTATGCCAGCGATGTTTACCTCCGGAGCAACGCGTTCTACCAGTTGTACTAACGCTCGTTGCGCGTGGGGTTCGTCTTCGATGATATAAGCTCTCATTCGGATATGATTGTCAATCTTTAATTATCTATTCGCCAACCGTTATGTAAACCTGCACTTGCGTGCCTTTAATTTGTCCGTCTACAGTTAGCTCTTCAATAGTCACGTTACCAGGATGTGTGCTGGTGCCGGTGTTTTGAATTCGCTTTCGCGAAATATCCAAGCCTGCCGACCGGTGCGTTTTTTTGCGCTCTAGGGTGGAAGGTTGGCGTTGGTGTTGGAATATTCCAGGGCCGTTGTCCGTAATGGTGATGCACAGCTGATCATCCTGCAAGGCGTAGTGGATATTCAGTTGTCCGTCGTGCTTCGCCTCACTCAAGCCGTACAGAATGGCATTCTCTATGTAGGGCTGTATCAACAAAGCTGGGATGAGGATGTCGTGGGTGGACACCTCAGGATCGACCTTTATTTCGTATTGGAATCGATGCCCAAAGCGAAACTGCTCCAGTAGGATATAGTTGTCGAGCATTTGAATATCCTTTTCCAGACTGATGGTTTTTTCTCGCGAGGCCTCTAGTGCTTGCCGGGTCAGCATAGCGAATTTGGAGAGGTAGTCGGAGGCCAGCAGTTGGTCGCTCTCGTTGCTGAGCATAAAGGATTGGATAGCCGTCAGGCAGTTGTAGACAAAGTGCGGATTCATCTGTGCCCGATAGGCTTGCTGGCGCAGTTCGTTCACTTCACTTTCCAGCTGTAGCAATTGACGATTCTGCTCTTGTTGCCTGGCTTGGCGCCGCAAGGCACGGTTGTAGTACCAGGCAATTAGCATAAGCCCAATGGCTGCCATCCCAAGCCAGAACCATACGTTTTTCCAAAATGGATTTTGGAGGTGAAGTGGAAAACCTGTGGCCTCGCTCCATTTTCCATTACGGCCCCTGGCTTGAATTTCAAAATCATAATGGCCGGGGCTCAGTTGAGCTACTTCTATCCGAGAGCTTTGAGTCGTTTGCCAGGGTGAATCATCCGCAAAGCGATAGCGATAGGTTATATTATTGGCCTGCGGGAAATCAAAGCTCGTCACCGCAATCCTGATATTGTCTTCAGTCCAATTCAAAGCCGCCAGGTCAGTAATTGGCCGTTTAAAACCATTAACGTGGACCTCTTCAATCAGTGGATTGACTGGGCCATTGTTCAAAGATTTATCAATTGGAAGACTAAGTATGCCTTCTACCGTGGCGATCCACAGCTCAGTTCCTTGGGAGTTGATATCCGTAATTTCATTGGAGGGCAGACCATCGGCATAGGTGACGGATTCTATCTGAAAGGTCCAATCAGGTTTAAATCGAATCCTATTCAATCCCGAATTTGTTCCAACCCAAAGCTGTTGTAGATCATCCACATGAAGCTGCTCAATAGCTGATGAGTTTAGTCCTTGCGCTACACTAATCTGCAAAGTAGTATCCTGATTCCATAGAAGTACACCACCTCCTTTCGTTCCAATAACAAGTGTGCCATCACCCATTTCTACTAATGATTCGACTCGATTGTTTAGAGCTTCGTGATGATCTATTTTTCGGGCTTGACCTCCTGCTTCGTGTTGGTAGAGGCCTTCCATAGCACCGACGTATAACTTACCGTGGCTTGTTTCTAATAGGCTGAAAATTCTTTGCTTTGGGATTAAGTCGTACACTTCTGAAGATCGCGGAGGTGCCTGAGATACATCTACACTATTATAAGTGGAAGAAAAACCCAACCAGAGGAGATCGGAGTTGTAGTTAGATTGACTAAAGTGTCGGCATTGATTAAGTTCTGCAATTGAGGCCATTTTGTCAGAAAGGCCATTTTTCAGGATAAAACGCCAGCGATTTTTCTCTGGGGACCAAACTTTGAGCAGGCCATTAGCATAAATGCGTTTTTGATGCCTATCGTAGATTAGTTGATGACCATTGGAAGGGTGCGCACTTTGAGGAATCTCAGTGGCCACTTTACTTTGGTCAATGACGTACACGCTGTAATCCTGATTGCGAATGAGAATACTATCGGCATTTACAACTTCTAAACTACGAGGCGTTTTTATGTTTGGGTCAGTGCAATAACTCAGCAGGAGTGTAGGGTCCGGGGTATAATAGATACCGTCCTCAATGGTGCCGATCCATAATCCTCCCTGCCGATCTTCCAAAAGATGAGAGATAGTTTTGTCAGAAAGTATTCTTAGTCGAGGATGATTTAGGATGCTGAGATCTTGTCTAAAATCAGACCGGTCGTAGATTGATAAGCCACGAGCCCCAGCGTCATGCCCTAAGAAAGTCATCTGGTGCCGCTCACTGGAAAGATGGCTAATGATTGCCCCGTCATCGTACACGATTTCTTGTACAGGTTCCCCAGTATTAACATCCATGAGTAATAAGCGACCGATGAATTGTATCAAACACCTATCGTGGGCGCGAAAGAAAAGGTGATTGGAACGAGAAAGGTCATGATTGCCGCCATATTTTAATCGTGGAACAAATGTGACAGTAGAACTGCTATCTGATTTAGTTATCGTAATTGGGGTCTTTTGCCCTCGATACTTATCATATATCGGGTCATAGCCATTACCAGAGAAAGATGGATCAAAACCATAAGCCGCGGTGAGAAAATGATATCCTTGGTGAATCCATAGTTGTAATCCATGCGCTATGCTATCACTGACCGCTCTACAACTCCCATCGGGGCCAATTCCCGCTATGCCAGATCCAGATTTACTGACATAAAGTATACCTTGATCATCTACAAAAATCCATCGGGCTACTTTAGGGTTGGCGGCCTCATACGACTTTAATAAATCAGAATGTGGGAATAAGGTAACTTGACCATCTCTATAGATAAAGACTCGATCCTGGAAACTATACATCCAAATCCAGCCCCGATGATCCTCGAACAGATAAAAAATAACGGGATCCGTTAGCCCTTGCTTTGGCCCGATTTTTTCAAACTCATAACCATTAAACCGAGCTACCCCATTATCAGTAGATACCCAGATGTAGCCTTCGCGGTCTTGAAGAATGTCGTAGACCTCGGAGCTAGGAAGACCGTTTTTTGCATTGTAATTACGCAGGAGGGGGTGCGTGCCCTGGGCCGTTAGCACCGAGCAGCAACATAAGAAGAGCGCAAGTTTCAGACCCCACCGCCACATCATAGAGAACTACGTTTGTAGGCCCTAAAATAAGGCTTTGGTTCGTAAAACCTGCGCTCTGCTATACTGACCGAAGTTGTTAGGTCTTTGCCCAAAACACTTCGCATCATGTATATTTTATTATTCGTTCGCGTCAGCAGTAGGCTCGTACTCTGCTAACAATTGATCAATCTGGGTAAGGAAGTGATCCACCTTTTCTGGCTTGGTGCCATCGGCGTAGGCGCGTAGGTGCCGGCCTTTGTCAATCAGCAGAATCCATCCGGAATGATCAAACCCACCTGGTACATCCGGTGCTTCCAGGGCGGTACTAATATAGTCGTAAGTGATGTCGTAAATGGAATCACGGTCGCCAGTGACGAAGCGCCATTTAGGACTATCTGCACCCAGGCCTTCTGCATATTTCTTCAGCCGTCCTACGGTGTCCCGCTTCACATCGATGGTGTGCGACAGCAGTGCCACCTGATCATTGTCTTCGTACTTTTCATAGATGCGCAGCATCTGAGCCTTGACCTTTGGGCAGATCGTCGGGCAAGACGTAAAGAAGAAGTCAGCGATATAGATCTTATCATCAAAGAATTCATTGGTAATCACCTGGCTGTCTTGATCGACAAAGGCGAAGTCCCGAATCTGATGGTAAATGGTATCACCCGTCTCCGCGTCGGTATCATGAAAACCAAGGTAGGGGAGTGGACCCGAATTGCCAGGACCACAAGCAGATAGTAGCAACAGAAAGATAGCTGTGCTACCTAGCCATAGAATGATAGTCTTGTTCATGCATACTTGAGTTTAGACCTAGTGTTTTGTTTAGACTCACTTGTGAGTAGAGCTGTCGCGAACGTTAGTGAGCTTCCACCGCCTGCCAAGCGTAGCGCTAAATGACTAAGCTCTACTCTTAAATTGAGCCTTGACAAATCCTTAGTTCCCCGTCCGTTCCTGAATTAACGCTTTGGCGGCATCTAAGCTTCCTTGCATATCTTCCGCAACTTGGTCAATGTCTGTTTTCTCTTTATCAATGAAAGCCATTACTGCCGCATGGTCTTCATAACGCTCCCGCAGGCTCTTCAGTTGATTGTCCTTAATCTTATTCATCCACTCCATCATGCCATCTTCGGCCTTTTCAATGTTGGCCAATGCTTCCTGGCTACGGGGGTGGTAGTCGTTTGCTTCAACCGCTGCACTCTCTGCCAACTCCTTCAATTGCTTTGAAGCCTGGTACAAATCATTCATCAAAGGCATAACTACGTCATGTCCTTCCATCATAGTAGCCCAGGCGGCATCTTGCTCAGCGATTTCTTCATCTGAGTATTTTGGTGGTTCGCCACAGGAAACAATAAGCGTAAGTAGGAAAAAAAGCGAAAAGCAACGAGTCAGCATAATCTTTAATTTCTTAGGTTTGCTACAAAGTTAGTCCGCAGGTGGAACCTTTTCCAGCAAAGGAACCGTTTTTACCGTTGTTTGACGCATTAATCTTGACCAAATTCAGAGAACCCCATGAGTCCGGAGTACTTAAAAAGCCTCAGTAAATTCCTTTCCCTGATCCTTCGTCATAAGCCCGAAGTTATTGGCATTAAATTAGACGGAAACGGTTGGGCTGATGTAGATGAGCTCATCCAAGGCTCACTAGACAAAGGCAAGGAATTAGACCTCCCTATTCTAGAAGCTATCGTTGCCAGTGATGAAAAGCAGCGTTACACTTTCAACGAAGACAAAACTAAAATCCGGGCCAACCAAGGCCACTCGGTCAAGGTTGATCTCGGCCTGGAGCCTGTGAAACCTCCCAAGATTCTCTATCACGGTACAGTAGAGCGCTTTGTGCAGAGCATCATGCTAAAAGGTATTGAGCCACGTTCTCGTAATCACGTGCATTTGTCGGAGGATGTCGATACTGCCGTGGATGTAGGCGAACGCCGGGGCGACGCTATGATCTTTAAAGTGTTTTCTGGTGCTATGTATCGCGATGGCTTTCACTTCTACCAATCTGCCAACGGCGTCTGGCTAACCGACCATGTGCCGAATAAGTACTTGGATATGGTGTAGGGGAGTGTTTGGTGGTTTGAATGTTTGATGGTTGGGTGGTTTGTTAGGGGTTAGTCAAATTGGATTATTTCCTTTTGTTAAACCACCCAAGGCAGCAAGGGCACCGAAGATGTGGTTTCCGCCGCTCCTTTCTCATTTCTGTTTTCTTTATCTGAGAATGTTAGTAGCAGCTACTATCTAGGCTAACAGTTATTTTATCTACAAAAATGGAAAATTAATCGAATTGCGTTTGTTTTGCTGCGTTTATTTTATCTACATTTATAGATAATAAAAATTTTGCGGCATGAAAGGCACCCACTTAGGTGAATTCGAAGAGATACTTCTATTGGCTGTTGCGGCCTTGCAGGAAGAGGCTTACGGCTTGGCCATTATGAAAGAAATTACCGAACAAGCTGGCCGTAAAGTGACGCTCAGTGCAGTACATGCTGCCGCTAACCGACTAGAAGAAAAAGGATTCCTAAAAGCAGAGTTTGGAGAGAAATCTGCTCGCCGTGGCGGTAAACGCAAGAAGATTTATCGCGTGAGCCTGGAGGGACAATACGCTCTGCGAGCTGCTTTCGAACTCCGGCAACGTATGTGGCAGCGCATTTCACCTTCTTCTTTCCAAATTGACCTTTCGTGGTAGAAGACCCCAAATACTACGAACCTCCTCGTCGACTGCTGCGACTACTCCGATGGTTCTGCGCCGAGCACTTTCTTGATGAAGTGGAGGGCGACCTATGGGAGCTCTTTCAGGAGGAGGTGGAGCGATACGGTGAGGCTCGGGCGCGTAGGCGTTTTTATGGCCTGACTGTCCGCTACTTCCGTCCGTACTTTTTTGATCGTAATCACCTTTCTTTTCAAACGATAATCACACCCGACATGATCCGACATTTTTTCAAACTAGCGTTCCGGCAACTACGCCGGCAACGCCTCTATGCCCTGATCAATATCAGTGGCTTTGCACTAGGCCTGGCCGCCTGTATCCTAATCGGCTTGTTTTTGAATCACGAACTCAGTTATGATAACTTCTTTGAGGGCGAGAAAAACCTATATCGAGTAACGATCTCCTTCGATGTAGAAGGACGCAATGGGCACTCGGCAGTGATGTCTACTCCGGTAGCGCGTCGTATGCAGGAGGATATTCCTGAGGTATTGCATGCAGCCCGCCTCGCTCCGGGTATGTATGACGCAGGCACCAATCAGGTGCGCCGACCCAATGAATTAGAGAACCGCTATGAAGATGGTTTTACCTATGCGGATTCTGCTTTCCTCACAATGTTCGATTTTCCGTTGATCGAAGGGAACCGAGCACATCAGCTTCGTGATCCCTACACAATGTTGCTGACCGAACGCAAGGCCAAAGCCTTGTTTGGGAGCGAGAATCCAGTGGGGCAGCAGCTGGTTCTCAATAATAGTGAAGACAATGCCTACACCATCACTGGTGTTTTGGCTGACCTCCCTAGCAATACTCATTTTCAGTTCGATTACGTATTGGCTATGTCGAGCAATGAGGCTAGTAAACAGGATAACTGGGGGTACAACAATTTCCTCACCTACGCTGAACTGGCACCAGGTACCGATCCAGAAGTAGTAGAAGGAAAAATCAAAGATATGTTCATGGCCAACCACGATAATTTCCGTTCGATGATGGAGGCTGGGAATCGTATTGAACCTGTGCTGCAGCCGATACGAGACGTGCATCTCCACTCTAGCGATATTGGTGGGTATTGGCAACATGGCAACTTCCAGTATATCTACCTTTTTGGCGGAGTGGCACTTTTCATTTTGTTATTGGCAGGCATCAATTTTGTGAACCTGTCCACAGCTCGTTCAAGCTTGCGTGCCCTTGAAACAGGTATGCGCCGGGTATTGGGCTCGATGTGGCGCCAGCTCATGGCACAGTTCCTTGTAGAGTCTGTGTTGTTGAGTTTTCTTGCGTTGATGCTGGCTGTTTTATTAGCGACCGCTGTACTGCCATTTTTCAATGAACTGATTGGCCGCGATCTCCAACTTCCCTGGACTGATCCGCGCTGGTATCTCCTGATCTTTGGTTCAGCCTTGGGTTTGGGTTTACTCGTTGGGGCTTATCCAGCTGTTTTCCTTTCCGGATATGAGCCACTCAAAGTGCTCAAGGGATATTTGCGGTCAGGGCGATCTGCAAGTCGCTTTCGGTCGCAGTTGGTTGTGTTTCAGTTTACCGTCGCTGTGGCTTTGGTGGCAGGTAGCCTGGTAGTGCGGGAGCAATTGAACTACCTGCAGCACCAGAACCTCGGATTTGACAAAGAACAGCTACTCATTGTTGAGGGTACTTACATTCTTGATCAGCCGGAAGTGTTCCGCGAGCAATTGCAACAAGTGCCTGCTGTACGGAGCGTAAGTATGAGTGGATATGTTCCGGTAGAAGGTTATTTCCGCAATGGCGTCAGTACTTGGCGCACCGGTAGTACAGATGAGTCAGAACATGTGCCTTTAGAGAAGTGGTACATTGATCAGGAATACCTCAGTACACTGGGGATGGAGTTTGTTGCTGGCCGCGATTTCTCGCGGGAATTTCTGACCGATTCCGCTGCGATTATTCTAAACGAACAGGCCGTTAAAGAACTAGGCCTCAAAGAGCCTGTAGGTACGCGTATTAGCTCGTACACCTATATGGATCCGCAAACAGGCGAGATCTATCACGAGGATTATACTGTAATTGGCGTTGTCAAGGATTTTCATTTCGAGTCCCTTCGATCAGATATTCAAGGCTTAAGTTTGGCCCTTGGTGGTGGAGCTATCAATACCCTGGTGCGACTATCAACCGAGGAGGTAGAGCGAGGCATTGAAGCAGTAGAAGCGGTATGGTCAGACTTGGCCCCGGGGCAGCCGTTTCGCTATCAATTCCTGGATGAACAATATCAACGCATGTACGCCTTTGAGCAAAAGGCAGGTAGCGTGATGTCGGTACTGACTGGCTTGGCCATCTTCGTTGCTTGCCTTGGTCTTTTTGCCCTGGCGACTTTCATTGCCCAGCAGCGTCAACATGAGGTTGGGATTCGGAAAGTGCTAGGGGCGAGCACCAGTGAAATAGTAATCCTGCTCACTAAGCATTTTGTGCTACTGGTCTTGATCGCCATTCTTTTAGCAACACCACTTGCCTGGTGGCTAAGTAATAACTGGCTAGCCGACTTTGCCTATCGCATCGACGTGCAATGGTGGGTCTTTGTTGTTGCCGGCGGGCTGGCACTATTGTTGGCGGTTTTCACCATGAGCTATCAAGCTGTCCGATCGGCTTGGATGAATCCTGTAGACACCATTCGGCTAGGAGAGTAAAATGTCCGGGGCGCTCTCTATGTGCTACTGTAATGAGATATGATGAAATTCAAGATGCAAGTAGCTGATAGTCAAATTTGTATAAATCCCAAAAATCGGAATTGGGAAAACGGAGTTCGGGATTAGAGGTGTTTCCGAATTCCCACCTCCGAATTCCTGATCAAGCGTGTTAGAGGATGTTAGTCAATAGCTTACGCTCTAAAGGTTCAAAGACCCTACGTTACTGCAGAAGGGCGCCCCGGCCGTATTTTCTCACTTCTCCTTACCTTTGGCGGCTATGAAAGACAACACGATCCGCATTGGGGGAGTGCCGGAACACTTCAATCTTCCCATTCATTTAGCCATTGAGCAACAAGCATTTGAGCAACGTGGAGTCGCTGTAGAGTGGACTACCTTTAAAGGTGGTACGGGGCAAATGACGGAGGCGCTGCGCAATGGGGATATAGATGTATGCATCTTGCTCACCGAGGGTATTATCAAAGCGATCGTTGACGGCAACCCAAGCAAGATCATTAGTAATTATGTGATATCGCCACTCATCTGGGGTATCCATACGGCGGCTGATAATCAGCTTGATCATCATCGGGATATTTACGAGAAGCAGTACGCCATTAGCCGGTACGGATCGGGGTCTCACCTGATGGCCATCGTTGATGCTAATACCCAGGAAGAGCAACTCAAGGAAGAGCAGTTTACGGTCATTCGAAACCTGGATGGTGCTTTGGAGTCTCTCGCGCAGCATGAGACTGATGTCTTTTACTGGGAAAAGTATACCACCAAGCCATATGTGAAATCGGGCCAACTTAAACGCATCGGAGAGTTCATCACTCCCTGGCCTTGTTTCGTGGTTGCAGCGACCGATGCCATCTTGGAATCTCAACCGGATAATATCATTCGTATGTTGCGTACCATTCATGACGCCACGGATGCCTTCATGCAACGCGAGGATGTAGAAAGTCTGGTGAGTCAGCGCTATGGTATTACCGAAGAGAATGCTGCTCGCTGGTTCCATAGAACGGAATGGGCTATCCACGGATGGGTCAGTAACAAGATGCTCAAGAGTGTTGTCTATTCACTGCGTGCAGCGGGCATTGTGGGGGAAGATCAAACTATTCCTGACCTAGTGTGGAAGCGCGGAGAATAATACATTCTTTTGGGGCATTATGCATTAAAAAGGCGTAGCCAAATCATTGACTACGCCCTCTAGTAAACGTGCTGTTTTCTCTTCTCTTTGCTAGACTATTTTTGTACCACTATTTCTTTAATGATTGGCGCTTGCTTAGCTACGCCTAAGTGCACCCAATAAGTACCATTAGGTAGCTGCCGAGTATCCATTTGCCAAGTACCTTCTGGCCATACTTGTGGTCGTTCCTGGTACACTACTTGTCCAAGTAAATTATACACCCAGATCTCCACCGATTCCTCTATCAGAGTAGGCGCATGAATAGTGACGTAGTCGTGAACGGGATTTGGATACAGTAATACTTCGGTAGCTACACCACCCGGTACTGTTCCTCCTGGAATGCCGCCTCCTGGTGCGTTTACATCGTCATTGAAGCAAGCAATACTGGTATTGGTTACAAACTCACAACCGTTAGCATCGGTAATTGATACGCGGAAGTTCTGTGTAGTATAGCCGAGCGTGTATTGAATTCTCTCTTGCGTAGGGTCGGAAGTGATGAATCCGTCACAATCGATCATCTCCCAGCTATAAGTGTAGGGCGCATTTCCGCCGCTTACGTCCACGGAGATGTAGTTCTCGCTGGTGTTGCAGTTTACAACTTCCGGATGGTCAAAATTGGCTTCCAAATCGTTGTGGTGAATATCAATGCGCTGGCGTGCCTCGGTGGTGTTGCCGCACTGATCAGTGGCCGTCCAAATTCGGATAATGTACTGGCCATAAGGTGTGTTCGTTATAGTCTCCTCGAAAGTGAAATCAGGGTTAGGGTCGTAGTTGTCCCGCGCCCATACCTGTTCTGCGCTTGGAATGAGATCATCACAGTAAAGCGTTAAGTATGGAGGCACTTCTCGGATCTCGGGCGGCTCTTGATCGGTATAAGCGAGTACGATGCTAAGACTACTGGCATTGCCACAAGGGTCAGAGACGAGCCATTCTACGCGATGTTGTGAAAGGTAACCGGTCTCGCGACACCCCTCCTGTTCAATGGTAGATATGCTGGTTAAGATATCCATCGCGGAACCACAATTATCGGAGATGGATAGCGCCTCATTTCCAAAGTCAAAAGGAGCCTCTGGATCCCCGAATACGAAGCCGACAGGAATTGCTAGTACGTCACCATCTGCCAACCCCTGCAAAAGTGGGTGGTCAAAGGATAATACTGGAGGCTGATCGTCTGCTAAAACGATCTGTTGACTTGCCCTGGTTTCGTTTCCACAACTATCAACCGCCATCCAGGTGCGAGTGATGACTTCACCACAATCTGGAATGACTTGGCTGGTTTCGGTAAGGGTAGCATTTACTTCCATTTGCGAACATTCGTCGAATGCTACAACACCTTCTGGAGCCTCAATGAACCCACAAGCATCAGGCGGTAAATCGTAGAAAACTGGGCCAGTCTCGTCAATTAATGCGATTCGTTGCTCAAATACATTGGTGTTTCCACAAGCATCAATGGCCAGCCAGAAACGATCTGTAAACTGCGGATTAGCTGCACAGTTTACTGGGAATTCTTCTGGTCCAGTGAAAAATAAATCAGTCACCTCCCCACATTCATCATAAGCGGTAGCTAAAGGAATCGCCTCTCCGCAACCAACGATCAACTCTGAGGGTGCTTCAATAGTTGGCACTGTGGCATCGATTAGGTGAACAAAGAGCTCGTGTCTACTTTCGTTACCACACAAGTCAGTAGCGGTAACTCGTAATTGGTAGCGTGCTAAGAATCCATCGGTTACACAACCACCATCGCTGAGCAGCTCCAGGTCTTTATCGATGCGAACGGAGCTGCAATTATCTGTTGCGTATACAGCTGCTAGCAAATCAGGAGCTACAATATTATCCATCGCATTACAATCAGCAGGAATGAAAGCGGTACTACCGTCGGGAAGACCTTCCAGGTTGGGATAGTCGATGGTGATTTCCGGGCCAGTATTATCATCAAAATAGAGCCGTTGAGTCGCACTATCGGAATTGCCACAGCCATCGGTTGCCGTCCAGGTCCGTAGTACGTACGTTCCACCGCTACAGCTGATAGGATCTGAGGTGGTGAGTTCTACCAAAACAAAATCACAATCATCGACACCGGTTACTGTCGGAGCAGTTGGCAGGGCAGATACACATTGATCTTCAGGAACGCCTTGTAAACGAGGCGCTGTGTTGTCAACTAACAACCAGTTTAGCGTAGCTACTCGACTGTTCCCACATTCGTCCGTAGCAGTCCAGCTGGTACGTACATGACCACTGTAGCCAAACTCTGCGCAGTCAAATTGTCCAAAATCATCGTAGCTGAAGTGTACGTCAACCTGTCCGCTACAACCGTCAAAAGCCAAGGCTGCGAATCCCAATTGGGTAATACGGCCATATTCTACGCAGTCGATGTAAACGTCATCACCGTCTTCGTAGCCATTGATGTAACCATCTGCGAAGTAGATGTCGGGAGGTGTTTCATCGATTACGGAAATTTCTTGGGTGTTTTTGGTAGTGTTTCCACAGCCATCCGTGGCACTCCATTCCCGCCGGATCATGTAGCTGTGAGCACAACCCATATCCGTCATTTCATCAACAAAACTAATTTCTGTTACTGCCGAACAGTTGTCGGTAGCAGAGGGTGGGGTGCTGGGAATTTCCTCTGCGCAGCTAATTGTGGTGTTGTCGGGGAAGTCCAACCAAACCGGGCCTTCACTATCTACAATGCGTACCAGGAGATTGAAGTTGCTGCTATTTCCACAAGGATCACTGGCTGTCCAGGTACAGTTCCAGATACTGAGGAAGTCAGAAACACCGCAAGTGCCTTCTTCAACTAGTTCATGGCGAAGTTCCAGGTCAATATCAGAGGCGCCACAATTATCGTCTAGTTCTAGTGCTGCGGTAATTGCTGCAAAAGCGCTCCAATCATCATCAGCTAAATTGCACTCTACCTCCACGACTGAGCCTTCTGCTTGATTATAGCTAATGCTTGGTGGAACATTGTCAGTAAGCGTGATGAGTTGTTCGCAATTGGAAGTTTCTCCACAATTGTCAATTGCGGTCCAGGTTCTGGTGAGTACCCCGCTATTGCCACAGTTAGGCTCAAAGCTGTCGAGGAAGGAAATCGTAACCTCTCCACAGTCCGTGGTGGCAACGGCTAGTCCGGTAACAGCTGGGCTCGTCGGGCTATCGCAGGCAATAGTAATGGGAGGTGGGCATACAAGCTGCGGTGCGTTGGCAACAGCTGTTGCCTTATTCGCTGCAGTTGTAGTACTAGCCTGGGCCGAGAAGGGTAGCATAAGAAGCCCTAGTACAAACGTACTTGATACGAGTAGAGATACTACTCGGAGGTGGTACAATCTGTTCATAAGTGTTTGTTCTTACCTAAAAAGTCTAAATCGCACTGAACCACTGGCAGATACCGTGACGCAGCAAACATCTCGTAATCTTTCCCACGTGAAGTGGACTAAAATAATTGTAATGCGACTTGAAAGAAAAAACGGTATTACCTTCTCAAATAGGCTAAGCTGAGGGGGGAATTCCAGCTGTAAAATGGGAGGAAGTCCTAACAAAGATATGTATTTGGATTTATATTATATCTGCTTGAGGCTGAAAGCTGTAAAAATAAATTAGCCCAGTTTCCTCCTTTTGAAGGAAACCGGGCTAAGAATCAAAGACTACTTGTGGAGAAAACTTGAATCTCCTAGTTTAGATCCTATGTCTATCTGTGCTGAACAACAAACTGCTTGACAATAGGCTGTTGTCCGCGTTGCTCCAGGCGAATCACGTAAGTTCCTTCAGGATACTGCCGTGTGTCAATGTTTAAACCTTCTACTGGCCAAACAGCGAATTGCTGTCGATGCATCTCCTGTCCGAGCAAACTGTAAATGGCAACATTCACTTGCTCCTCGTTTGATTGCAGGATCGACAAACGGATAAACTCGTCAGTTGGATTCGGGTATAGCGAGAGCGAGGAAGCTGTGCTACCTTCTTCCACCAGACGTTCCTCACCAGAGAAATCACAAACGACCGTAAAGGACTGTACCAGTTCACAACGATTGGCATCGGTGATCGTTACGGTGAAGACTTGAGTGATAAAGCCCATCGTGAATAGGATGCGAGGCTGCGTTGGGTCGGTAGTAATATAACCGTCTTCTAGCGGGAAGCTCAGGTCCCACTCGTAGCTGTATGGAGGTGTACCTCCACTTGCAATGACACCCAGGATATTATCATCCGAGTTGCACACTACAGTGCTTGGACTCAGTTCGAATGTGGCGCTTAGCGTATTGTCAACCACTAAGATTTCCTGGGTGGCTGTACCTACATTGCCACAGTCGTCAATGGCAGTCCAGGTGCGAGTAATTAATACACCTTCTGGAGTACTTGTTTGTGTTTCGCTGAAACTTACCTCGACCTCATTGTCGTAGTCATCGCGTACGATAGGAGCACTTGGCGCAGGTACTGCATCACAGTACACCTCCAAATTGGTAGGCACATCAAAGAAGTCAGGGCTACCCTTGTCAATGCAGTAAACTGTGAGTCTTGCTTTCGAGCTATTACCACAAGGGTCAGTTGCTTCCCATTCGTAGGCGTAGCTCGCCAAGAAACCATCTGCTGCACAATCATCACTTATCATCTCCACCACACTTACGGTAGCTACGAGATTACTAGCGCAGTTGTCAGTGATTGTTACAGCGTCAGCGCCAAACAAATAAGGATCTTCAGGTGACCCAAAACCACTGCCAACGGAAAGGAAGTATTCATCACCACTTTCCAGACCTATTAGTAGCGGGTGAGCAAAGCTCAGACTCGGGGCAACATCATCCGCAAAGAACACTTGTTGTACTTCAGTGGTGGTATTCCCACATGCATCGGTAGCCGTCCAAGTACGAGTAAGTACCTCGCCACATCCCATTTCGTTTGTGGTTACTTCCTCTAGCTGAGCTGGAATTTCCATCCCAGAGCATTCGTCCGTAGCCACTACACTTACATCTAGGCTCAAGTCATTACAAGCATCGGCTGGGATGCCTGTGAATACTGGTCCATCAAGATCAAGGATGGTAATGCTTTGCGCAAAAGTGGTGCTATTGCCACATTGATCAGTAAGCGTCCAGATACGCTCAAAGGCCTGTGGATCATCTTCGCAGCTTGCTTCAATCGGGGCACTATCTACAAAGGTGATTTCGGCAACATCTCCACAAGCGTCAGTGGCAATAATTGAAGGTATTGCTTCACCACAGCTGAGTACGAGTTCAGCTGGGCTCTCCACTACTGGTGGTGTGTCGTCGATGAGGTCTACGATGAAACCAAGGGTGGAAGTGTTTCCACAGACATCCATAGCAGTAACGTTGACTCGGTATCTGGCCAAGTAGCCTTCCTCCCGGCAGTCGCCTTCATCCATGAGGTCGATCTCCACCACAGTCTGGCCTTCATTACAGCCATCGGTTACAGAGATGGCATCCTCTAGCTCCGCTAGAGAAACCGGGAACGGTTCGTTACAGTCTACGGATAGCTGTACCTGATCACCATCCATTATCTGACCAATTGGAGGGTAGTTTACGCTAATAGTCGGACCATCGCCATCGGTAAGCGTAATGCGTTGGGTAGCACTAGTGGTGTTGCCGCAGATGTCGGTAGCGGTCCAGGTGCGTTCCACGTATTGGCCGCCATCGCACTCAATAGGGTCTGATTCATTAAAATTCAGGACGGCGAACTCACAATCATCTACCGCTTGCACGTGGGGCACTGGTGGTAGGCTGTTGGTACAAAGGTCTTCAGGTACACCTTGTAGTACCGGTGGTGATTGATCTACCAGGAACCAATTGATGGTGGCTACGCTACTGTTTCCACATTCATCGGTAGCGGTCCAGGTGCTTACCAGGTGTCCGGAATAACCGAACTCAGCACAGTCAAATCCTCCCAAGTCTTCAAAAGTGTAGGTCGTTGGCAGAACCCCACTACAATTGTCCTTGGCGAATGCTGAATTGGCAATCAATTGAGATATATTTCCATACTCAGAACATTCCACAAACACCTCATCACCGGGTGAGTATCCACTGATGTAACCATCAATAAAGGAGATATCTGGCGGCGTAGTATCTTCTACCGTAATGACTTGACTCGTACTGTTAGCATTGCCGCAGCCATCGGTCGCTGTCCAGGTTCTGGTGAGGGTGTAATTATTGGGGCAATCACCATCAGTACGCACTTCCGTAAAGTTGTATTCTACCTCCGAACAGCTATCAAAGGCTAGTGCTTCACTATCTGGAATTGCTTGATCGCACTCCAATGTTAGATCCGCAGGAGTACTGGTAAACTCCGGTGCTGTGTTATCAACGATCTCGGTAAAGAGGGTGTAAGTGGTCTCGTTGCCGCAAACATCAGGAACGACCCAAACTTGCCGCCATCGCGTGAGTACATTGCCCACGCAAGGGCCATCATATAGCTGGGTGAGCTCTACCGTAATAGCACCAAAGTTGATGTCTGAACAGTTGTCGCTAATCGTTAAGTCAGCGGTTTCAATTAGCGGATCCCAGGTAGTAGACGGCAGGTCGCATTCTACGACGTAGGTACCCATGTCAGGAATACCGTTGAAGCTCACTTCTGGCCTAGTGTCGTCCAGGAAGGTATAGTTACAGACAAAAGGATCTGAGACATTACCACAGCCATCATCCGCCAGGAAAGTGACGGTGATCGTGCGACTACAAGTACCATTATCGAGAATAGTGATGTCGTCTACTGTGATGGTCAGGTCATTATCTGCGGTGCAGTTGTCCTCAACGCAGCCGCTGAGCGGTAGAATAGGATTTCCACCAACCGTCCAGCCGTCATTGACGGTAATCTCATCTCCCTCGGTGAGGGATATGGTGGCATCGGCGGGACAGACATTTCCGTCTTCGGTGGTGAAGGTGACATCGATTTGACAGCTCAGGTCAAATACTGGTGCCGTATTATCCACAATAGTTATGATCTGGTCACAGCTAGTGCTCAAGCCACATTCATTGGTGGCAGTCCAGGTACGAGTAATTGTCCCAGTGACGGTGCTACATCCAGGGATAAAGACGTCGTCAAAGGTTATGTCTATCGGGCCTCCACACAGATCTTCACCCATTGCCATTCCAGTATTGCTAGGTGCAGTTGATTCAGCACAGTCAATGGTTATATCAGCTGGGCAGTCAATCGTTGGGGTTACGGAAACTACCGTAATGATTTGGTCGCAGCTAGTAGTTTGGCCACAGCCATTAGTAGCAGTCCAGGTGCGGGTTATGACCTCAGTATTGCCACAGCCTGCAACACTGACATCGTTGAAGCTAATGCCAACCTCGTCGCCACAATCATTGTCTCCTGTAGCCATGCCTGTGGCGCTAGGCTCGGTGGAGTCAAGACAAGTTATGGTCATGTCTGCCGGACAGGAAATGGTAGGCGGTGTGGGGTTAGCTTCTTCAATGGTGCCACGTAAAATGAGCAAGTCTGGTGAAATATTACCACACTTATCCCGAAATCGGAGTTCTGAAATCATCGTAAGAGAACAGCCTGGTGTGAAGCTTTCCGTGTAAGAATCATTCAAAGTGTACTCTAGTTCTGATAGGTCGGTACAGTTATCACTCAGGCAGCCATTTAGGTCAACAGGGAAGGTAAATATTCCGCCAAAAGCCTCATTGAGGATACCAGTTGGTCCAACTTGGAGCCATTCCCCATTTGGGAAGTTGGGCCCGAAGCCGTCGGGGCAAGAGTTAAAGGTTACCTCCACCGTAGTGCATTGCATGTCTGGAGGGGTAGTGTCTTCTGTGGTGATGGTGGTTGTACACACTGCAGGCTCGGGGCAGTCAACACAGCTTACCGTTGCTTCAATGGTGTAATCTTCTGAGCAGCCTTCCAAGGCCACCATTATCGGGTTGCCAGTGTAGGTTTGCATAGTGCCGGCTGCATCTGTAACGACCCAATCTACCAAAGGATTGGTGCAAAGGGTAGCATCAAAGTCGGCAGAGAATTCGTAGGTGCCAGGACATACAGTTCCACTAGGGCCTTGGATGAAACACTCTTCCGGACAACCGACCGTAATGGTATACTCCGCTTGACGCTCTACGGTATTTCCATCTGTATCCTCTCCAATGTAATCAACCGTGTAAGTGTAGATGCCAGGAGTGCTAGGAGCTGTTTGCACTGATTTAATAATGAAACTGCCAGATGTAGTTGTAATATCAAGCGGGAAGTCAGTGATGACTGGGCCATAGTTGTTATCAAAAATTGAATGGACAACGACGGGTACTTCTCCTGCTTCTATGATTTGATACTCCAGGTAAATATTTCCGCCGGGGGGAACGGTTATTTCGCTGGTCATGTCTGGGAAAAGAGTACCACAGGTAGACTGATCACTGGGGTCGGAGCAAAAAGTGGCGGCATTGGCTACTGCAACGTTGAAATTTGCATTAAGATCAAGCACTTCTAAGGTATAGCTGGTGGTAACGACCACCTCAATGCCAAAGGCATCCATTCCTTCGTATGTGGCCTCAATAGTATAGGTGCCGGGTGTACTAGGAGCTGTCAATAATCTTCTTGAACGCAATAGTGCTCCAGGGGGCAAGGTGACGGCTGAAGTATTCAGCACCGTTCCCAGTACCTCATCTGTAATCTCATGCTGTACGATACTGCGTGTTCCCGTGCTTTGCACCAGATATTCTAGTAAGTAAGGTTCGTTTTGTACTAGCGTTATGGTATTCGGTGCCGAATTAGGCAGATCTGAACAGGTAGAGACGCTGGTGTCGTCTGTACAGAAGTCATCTGCATCACCCAGCAATACCTGGAAATCTGCATTAGGACCTTGGACAATAATGGTGTAGGTGCCTGTTGCCGTCGCTTGATTTCCCGCTTGATCTTCACCAGTGTAGGTGACATCTATGTCATAGATGCCGGGTACGCTGGGAGCAGTTTCTAGGAATCGGAAGGTGATGGTCTGTCCGGCGCCAATGTTGGAGGGTTGATCGAACAGTATTCCAAATTGACTGTCCTCAATTTCACTCATGACTAGGCCTCCAAAGCCGGTGTTGGTGACGTCATATTCCAGATAGATAGGTTCCCCTGCCCCAATAGTAAGGGTGTTTGGATCGCCTGGGATGTTGACGCCGCAGGTGCTCAGGTTACTTGGATCGGTGCAGAAATCTGCGGCTGCTGTGAGTGTAGGGTTAATGGAAGCAGAAGGAGGGGGGACAATAATGGTATAAATCTCGGTGGTAGTAGTGGTGTTTCCAGCGGCATCGGTACCAATGAAGGAGGCGAAGATATTGTAAGTTCCCGGGGTGCTTGGTGCCGTTTGTAAGGATCGGAAAGTGGTAGTGTTACCAGGACCAATACTAGTAGGCTGATCAAAGACAACTCCAAACTGATTGTCAGCGATTTCGGCATGGACTAGCGTTCCAATCCCGGTATTGGTGACGTCATATTCCAGATAGATAGGTTCC
>ENA-UENT01000064-UENT01000064.1-marine-metagenome-genome-assembly--contig:-NODE-64-length-84076-cov-5.412860_pt1 | contig 84076 bp, 78 predicted proteins | sample MGYA00237879_ERZ529330 | MGnify/ENA primary metagenome ERZ529330 (study PRJEB26372, sample SAMN05368345) | marine metagenome | biome: cultured habitat; feature: ocean water; material: water; isolation... | reverse complement strand
CAGTATATACTGTACTTGAAGAAGGTTTGGATTGCCAAACCTCTTCAACGTCAGTATAACTTAACAATCTTATTCAAACCCGATTCCAGCATGTACCGATTCAGGTGCTCATCAAATAACATCATCTGGCTGACCTCACTAGCGAAATAGCCATAGAAGAGAAATTCCACGCCTTCTGGTTTCTCGGCCCGGTCGATGAATCGCTTACGCAGGTCAGGATCAATTACTCGGAAGTATTTGTAGGCAATCGGATATACCTGCTCTCCCTGGAGGTCAAACATACCCCAGATATAATCATTGTCACGGGTCTCCCGAACGGTGATGACATTGAGTTTTGTGTAGGGTTCGAAAGCTGCCTTATCCATACCGAAAGGTGGACTGCTATCTCTGTTGTAGACATTAAAATGGGTCAATGGCCCAAGTTTTTCTTCCGTGAATGGATTATAGAGATAGTATTCCTCTCTTTGGCCATCCTCAGCAATCAAAGCAATGAGATCGCTATCGTTGATGTAGGCTATATTCTCGAAGGATCTTTCAAAGACCAGATCGCCATCGAAATCGTAGAGGTAGCTTTCTGCAGGAGTGCCGGATGTCCACACCACTTTCACGATGGTTTCGGTATGCTCGTCTATCTCTAGCTGGTGGCAGTCCGCAAAGCCAAATACCTTAGTTCCTCTGCTATCAAAAATGGCCAATTCCCACGCCTCATTCCTGACGAGATAGTACTCCACTACCTCCGTAGAAATCTCTTCCTTCGGAGGAAGGGTCTTCCGCGCGCCACTGTGAAACAAGGTGATGCTACTGTATACCGTATCGATCAAGAGTTTCCCCGATGGGGATACCACTCCCTGCTTTCGGCCGGAGGCGTTGGTAATGATTTCGTTGGTGGTTACCGAATACTGCGCACAACCAGTTGTAGTGAGGAAGAGCAGGACTATTAAATAGATCTTCATATTGAGTTTTCTCATGTTATGCCATTAGCGCTTTTGGAGCAAACGAGAGGCTGGCAAAACACTAAGGTAATGACAAACTGGAAGGAGAGCCCAGCTAGTCCATCAACTAAAGGCGCTTGGTCGTCGCAAATAAGCCGCAAAAATTGTGGCAATGACAATTAAGGATGCGACCTCATACGGTTTCCCTTTGTAGATATGGATCAAGGTTACCGTAAATAGATAGAGGGAAAGGATAGCGGTACCTAACAACATCGTCCTGTTGATAAAGAAAAGGCAGGTGGCAGCTAGTAGAATGATCCCCGCACCCATTAAAAGCGCAGGATTGGTAATGACCTTGTCCAATTGATGAGGGTGAAAGATTTTCTCTACCGCGTTGGGGATAAAGAACAAAGCGATGAGGATTGAGGGTATCCAAAGCAGTAGCTTCTGGATGCTTCTGGTAAATTCCATATTACGTTTTTGAGTGGTCTTTCAATGATTCCACTCAAAAGTAATCGCTCGAGAAAGCATAGTACTTGCGGATGAGTATTCGCTGCGGTGTTGTGAGTATTTGGGTAAGGCAGCTAGCGTAGCGTCCATCCTTTCTAGAACTCCTTCACCTCGCCTAATCCAAATTCCGCTCCTTCAGAATCGCTTTCAGCGCGTCGTTCTGCTCCGATTTCTTACCCACCAGTTTGTAGATAAAGTATAGCGGAATCAAAGTGAATAAACCGAGGGTGCTTTTCACTACACTAAAGACGATAACACCAATTAGAAACCCGATCAATAGAGCATGCATCCATTCGGATGATTTCATCTCTTTTGCCATTGCTAGTAGTTCCTCATCACTGAGTGTGGATAGATCTTTGTGTTCCATTGGTCATTATTTAGGAACGGGAAAATTACACATCCAGCTGGACTTCTCCGGCAACGATATGGGATTACTTGCAATTAAAAGCTGACTGCTGTTAGTTCAATCTATACTTGTCTCTGTATTCCGATGGGCTCATACCTTCCTTCTTTTTGAATAGCGTCGAAAAGTATTGCGGATACTCAAACCCTAATTCATAGGCTACTTCGGCAATGCTCTTATTGGGCTTTAGTAGAATATTCTTGGCCTCATCAATCAGATACAGTTGCAGATGTTCGGTGGTCGTTTTACCCGTTTCTTTCTTAAGCGTATCGCTGAGGTAGCGTTGTGAAACAGATAGCTCCGCTGCTAGCTGCTCTATGCTTGGGATACCTTTCTCTTCCAGTCGACCAGATTGAAAGTAGGTTCCTAAGTGCTGGTTAAACTGCTCCAGTAGATCATTCGATAGCTCCTTCCGATTCAAAAACTGCCGTTCATAAAAGCGATTAGCGTACTGGAACAGCGTGCCCAGTTGAGCGATAATGATGCTCTTGCTGAATTCGTCCTGGTTATTGTGATATTCCACTTTGATACTTTCCACAATGGACTCGATCTGCCGCTCTTCACTTGGTGAAAGATGCAGCGCCTCATTGGCGGAATAGGAGAAAAAACCGTACTTCTTGATTTGATGTGCTAAGTCCGTTCCTTTCAGGAAGTCTTCATGAAAGTTGATGGAGAAGCCTTTTTGCTCAAAAACCGCACTGCTATCCCACTGTAGTACCTGTCTTGGCGCTATGAAGAACAAAGCGCCATTGGTGAAATCATATTTGGTGCGTCCGTAGGTTAGCTCGCCCTTCACAAATTTCTTGAAGCTAATGGTATAGCAATCGTTGGTGATAGGCGGTGAGCTCTCTTTTGGGCAGGGCAAGAAATCCCCTCCCATGGCACTATACAGACTGAACATGGGATGCTCCGGACGTGGTAGCTCCAAGTACTCCAGATAGGCCGATAAGGTCTTAAAGTGCTGCATGTTAGTCTATCATTTCTTGTTTGGCCTTCAGTAATTCCGTGTTGTAGTTGTTAATTCGGGCGTGGGCCAGGCCGTCAATTAGCAAGATAACAGCCAACATGGCAATAGTAGAAATCATGCTCGCACGCCAAACGGGGGTGCTCACAAAGAAAATAACTAGGCCACAAACTACGATGATGATGGGGATGGCCGTAAAAACTACGGTCTTGTATTCTTTCAAGGTACCTTCTGCACGCGCCAATTCTGAATCAACAAAGGCCAAAGCGTCAGTTTTGTAAGCAGTTTCAAACTGTGAAATCCTCGCTTTGTTGGTGAAGAACAAACCAAACCCGACCGTCATCAGAAAGGCACCCGCCACCAGTATTGGAATGATATATGCACGGGCTAAATCGGTCTTACCAAACTGCCAGAACCCGAAGCTAGCGAGAACGAACGCAATTCCAACTAGGATAAAGAAAGAGGTAGAAACGAGTTCTGCTTTCGCCCAATCTGTAGCTACTTGTAGTATATCCATGACTGAGATTTATAAGGTACTAAATTAAAGATTCCACTGGACGCCTGTTTCAGCTTCGCTGAGTTCCCACAGCTTTTTGGCTACTGCTTTGTCCTTGGCGTGCGGTTCTATCTTATGCGCTCCAACCGGACCAACCCAGTTGCTTCTACCCGTAGGGCCATAGAACTCCTCTTGATCTAAGTCCTTTTCGGTCGCACACATCAACTGAGGGTAAGCTCCTCTTTCGGCAGATTGAGTGAGTGGCGTCATCAAAGAGAATATGAATCTCATCAATAAGCTACCACTGGTTTTGATCAAGGATGTTCTTGATGCACCGGGATGACAAGCATAGGCTTTGACATCTGTTTTGCCCACTTCTTTCAGTCTATTCTGTAGCTCATAAACAGACATAATCTGCGCCAGCTTACTTTGGCTGTAGGCATTGTTTGCTGTATAGTCCTGATCCCAGTTGAGATCATCAAACTTAATAGTTTTGATTCCCATATCATAGCCCATGCTGCCTACCGTCACAATACGTCCTTTAGACTTTTCGATTAGGGGGAACAACAAAGCTTGCAGGGTGAAATGTCCATAGTAGTTCACCCCCATCTGACTTTCCCAGCCATCGACCGTAAGCGTTTGTTTTGGTACTTGCGCGATGGCAGCATTGCAGATAAGGGCATCGATTTGCGGAACAGTATCGAGTACCTCCGCGGCAGCTTTCTTGACTGAGGCTTGCTCTCCCAGGTCCATTTGTATAGCTGACACCGCTATATCTTTCCCGAGCTCCTCTTGCAGGGTAGCGATGGTGTTCGCTGCTTTTTGCGGATTGCGATTAAGCATCACCACTTTTGCCCCCTTTGAGAGCAATATTCTGGCTGCTTCAAATCCGGTACCGCTAGTAGTACCGGTTATGACGAAGGTTTTGCCGTCTAGATTTTCAATTCTATCAGGCGTCCAGCCTTTCTTACCAAATTGATTTGCTTTCATGCTTGCCTATTCCTTAATGCGTAATAGAATACGACAAAGATCGGGTGGTATAGGGCCTAACCTCTTATACTAAATTTCAAATCTTGTATAGATTTTGGTTTTCTACTACAATCAAAGCGCCACCAGGCTTGGAAAAGGCACCAACCCGAAACCCAGCACACCACTGGATTTTAATTGTTCACCACTTTTAAACTGGCGCTGTCACCTACAGCCTAATTTCCAAAACCTTATCCTGAACGCTAATCGTCCTCGTATGACTGAGGTTAACGTATTCGTCGTCTAGATAAAGGAATTGGCCTTCCAGGATGATCTCAGGCTTTTCGCCCTTTTTAGGCAGAACATGTTCGTGCGTCTTGCCATCAAATTTGATGACCAGCTTTTCGATTTCATGATCCTTAACGAGTTGATCGATCCGATTACTGATTTGAGTGCCATCTGAACAGGCGAAGGTGAACAGAAGAATAGTTGCCAGAATGAGCTTGCTGATTTGATTCATGGTGCCGGTTTTTATGTCGTACAACAATATACCGAAGCCGAAATGGTTTGGGAATCCAAACCGCTTTCGCTTCGAGTATATACTCGCCCGAAGTCGTTTGGCGAAGCCCAAACCACTTCGTGAGCGGTATAGAATGCGCTGCCTGCTGGAGGATAGAATCCTTCACTATTCGTATGCGCAATCCTCAACATTTCGCTCTTCCGCAACAGGAAAAAACCGTGCACGAGAATACCGTATTGATCGGCACCATGCACAAGATATTTTCCACCTTGCGCACAACACTAAAAATACGAAGAATTGAACTTAAGCCTTGCGTTTTTCGGAAGTTTTTAGTCGCCTAAATGCTTCTCCATTCGGTGGTTGAAATACCCGAAACCATTATTGGTGAAAAAGCCGCTCGCTACGGCATTCTGAGCCCAGTGATCAAGCTGCAAGCAAGAGATACCTTCTGCTTCAGCGAGCTGCTCTGCACACTCTAGTAATTGCTGCGCTACTCCCCTATTTTGGTACGCTTGCAGCACCGCAATTTGATCAATATTAAGCCAGCGTTTTTCATATTGAAAAGCACTCTCCTTTCTTTCCTTGACCATCCCGAAGAGATAACCGATAGCTTGTCCGTCTATTTTGGCAACCAAGGCAAAAGCATTGGGTATAGCCAGTAGTTGTTGAAAGGCTGCCTCTACCGCTACCTGATCGAAAGGCTTGAAATCATCAGGGTAATGTTCGCAATGCCAGTCCTGTGCAATCTTGTTGAGTTGGGCCAGTAGACGATGATCTACAGAAGGTTCTATATGAATCATATCAGGGTGGGTATTTATTTCCGGTATCTACTCTCTGCTATTCATAAGAAGTATTGCCGGCAAAGGGTTCCCCGCTGTCAAATTCCCTTCAGTTCCTGACGCATCCTATTCTTCAACTCCTAGCTCACGCAAATACTGGATTTGTGTTCCAAAACTGTCGTTGAGTTCTTCCATGAATTCCAGAAAACGGAAGGGATAATTGGCGACCTCAAGATCCACTACTACGGTGACCTCACCCCAATCGGCGATATTGCGCGTAGACTTCATGACGAAGCCCGGTAGTACGCAAGTAAACTCCAGATAATTAACATAAGGAAGATCTTCCGTAACGTAGAACACCTCCGCACGCCCTCGGGCATTTTTTCTGGTGTAGGCCCTACAGCGATAACCATTAATCTCCGTCCACTCCTCCGTTGGGGTAGGTTCTGCCTCCAGGCCTTGCAAACGCTTATAACTCGCGGTTTTATCAACCCACTGTTCAGAACTGGTTCGCCCCTGGTAAAATCGCTGATTCTTGAGGTCTGTGACCTGGGCTCTTGAAGGCCCATAAAATCGGTTCTTCAGAATCTTCAACTCATCCTTTTCACTGAAGATGATATCGAAGAAATAGTCATCATTGAAGTACTTCCGATGGTATAGGTTCTCAGCAAATCGATAAATGCGTTCCTGCTGTGCTTGCTTTCTGAGCTCCAGCGAATCGGGTTTCCCTCCTGAAAATCGAGGTCGGAGGGTTCTTATATTCCGGATGTATTCGTTATCAATAATTAGGGAATCAATTTTCAGTTCGAAGTACTTGGCAGCTTCGTACTCGTCTTCATATTTAATTTCCCGTTGGTGGATGTAGGTATCAATGCTACTCCCTGAGGTATTGGTCAGGATTCTGTTGGTCCAGTTGCCCTTATCATCTACGTCGAAAATTTCGATAGTAGACTCAAAAGTAGGTTCCCCATTTTCGAGCCGGTGCACTACCTGGGTAATATTACCTTGATCGCCGAATATGTACTCTAGTTGGAGGGAATCCACCTGCATGCGAACCATTTCTTCATCTACCTGCAGATTGAGCTCGGCACTGTACGCGTTCTGAGCAAATTCGACCGTGCTTGAGGATTCATCTGCCGATTGAATAGTGAAGGTACCGTCCCTACCTAAATTGGTGAATATGGTAAAAGCCTGCTGATCCGCACGCCGCAGTTGCTTTACCCAATATCGGATTTCACTACTCTCGGGGTCCTTAATACAAGAAAAAGCAAGGTTTCCCTCCCCATCATAATACTCCACTTGCTCGTATACCAGAGTTGTATCCCCAGTACCAGAATCAAGGGAGTACACCTCGGAAGATATACTGAGCACCTCATCCATATGCTTGTTCTCGTAACTACTCATCACAAAATGACGAAGTTCGTAGAAGGATGAGGTCTGCGCGTAGCATATGTTTACTAGCACAGCAAGCATAAGGAATATCGAGGCTTGTCTTTTTATCATTCTGTTTTATCTCGTGATTAGGCACTACACTCTAGCTGGAATACGCACCTAAGTGCAATTCCTCATGGCTAAAAACGTCGCAAGGTAATCTATAAATTGTGTTCCGGTCTAGCCTATGGGTCTGCCTTCCGTGGCACGCGATCAGTCAAGATCTGTACACCCAGGGCACGGCCCTGTTCATTGATCTCGCCTAGTCGTTCCTCCAAAAGGGCATCCAGTGCGTCCAATTCTGTTTCCAATTCTGCTGAGACGGCCTCGTATACTTCCTCGGCCTGATCTGTTGGGCGGTAATCACCGCGCTGTTGATCAGCCAGTAGGAATGCCAAGCGGTTATTGATACGAATACCATAATTGAGTGGATCCTGGTAGCTCTGGTTTTTGGTCATGTGAATGTTGTTTTCAATGACCGTCATATCCGTATTGAGCTGCTCGCAGAGCTCCAAAATGGTTTCGTAGGCCGGCTTGTCGGCTAGCTTGTTTTTGAAGTAATTGATATCCTCTCTGACGCTTCGAATATCGCGCATCGCCTGGTGTGCTTCACTTACTCGATCGCGCACTTTTAGCAGATATGCCAACTGCGCTTCGTAGTCTTCTTGCGTTGTTTCCAAACGCGGATCGGCTAGAATTTCGAAGATCGTTTCTGATGTTTCATCATCTACCTTCAAGATCGCGCGATAGTTGCCCGGAGCAGCCTTGGGGCCCCGATTGGGCGAAGAGTACAGAATCATACCATCAAAGTCCAAAAAACCTGGATATCGCATATCCCAAACGAAACGATTCTCATCCTCTCCTACTTTCAGTTTCTGCTTTTTCTCCTTGGCATCCGTAGCAAAGAGCTGGATGGTCTCTCCATCCATATCTTGAATCTCTAGTGAAACCCGCTGGCCATCATAGTCCTTGATGAAGTAATTGAAGAGCACTCCATTGGGGTGGTTCTCTCCTGCTAGCCGGACACCTGGATCCCCCCTACGGCTCCCCTGCGCCATGCGGTAGGCAGGCTTAGGCTCATAGAGGTGATGTGGTTCGCTAGCCACTGTTTTATCCAATTGTCGTATTGGCCCCAAGTCATCGATCATCCAGAAACTACGCCCGTGGGTAGCCGCAATCAAGCTTTCATCTCGGATGTGCAAATCACGGATAGCTGTAATAGGTAAGTTCAGCTGGAAAGGTTGCCAGTTGTCGCCATCATCGAAGGAAATGTACATACCCCATTCTGTGCCAGCATACAAAAGCCCTGGGCGTACAGGATCGGCGCGCAGGGCGCGGGTGTAGTGGTTTGGAGCAATGCCATCAACAATCTTAGTCCAGGTTTTACCGTAGTTGGTTGTCTTGTACAGGTAAGGCTGATAGTCTCCAAACTTATAGTGGGTAGCTGCCAGGTAAGCACCACCTTCCTGAAATGGATGTACATCAATGCAGTTCATCATATTCAAGCGAGGTGAATCCTTTGGCGTCACATCGGTCCAGGTTTTTCCATTATCTCGACTAACATGCACTAAGCCATCATCACTCCCTGTCCAGATCACTCCTGGTTCCAGGGTAGACTCTGCGATAGCGAAGATGTTTGCGTAGAACTCAGCGCCGGTATTATCCTGGGTAATGGGGCCACCAGAAGACTTGATCGTCTCTGGGTCATTGCGCGTCAGATCAGGGCTAATTACCTCCCAGCTCTGACCCTCATTGGTAGTTACATGAACATAGTTAGAGGTAGCATATAGCCGGTTGGGGTCATTAGGGCTAAACATAACTGGGAAGTTCCAGTTGAAACGATACTTCATCACCTCTGCGCCCGATCCAGCTGGATTATCTGGATAAACATTTACCGAACGAGTTTGTCCAGTCCGGTGGTCCTTACGCATCATGTAGCCTTTGTAAGTACCGCCATACACGATATCGTTATTCTCTGGATCAGGTGCCAGGTGTGCACTTTCCCCTCCGGCAGAAGGCTCCCAATCCCTTTCAGAAATAGAGGAACCGGCCGAACGATGAAGAATTCGGACAGTACTATTATCCTGCTGGGCACCATAGATGCGGAATGGAAAATGGTTATCCGTCGTCACCCGATAGAATTGGGAAGTGGGTTGGTTGTAGTAAGTAGTCCAGTTTTCGCCGGCATCAAAGCTTACTTGCGCACCACCATCATCGGCGATAGCCATCCGTTCATTATTGTGCGGATCAATCCAAAGATCGTGATGGTCTCCGTGAGGCGTTCGGATTCTTTCGAAAGTTTTACCGCCATCATTGGAGCGCCAGAAACCTACATTGAGCACATATACACGGTCTTCATTTTGTGTATCAGCGTAGATGCGGCTGTAGTACCAGGCACGCTGACGTAGGTTCCGGTTTGCACTGGTTTTAGTCCAGGTTTCGCCGGCGTCATCAGAGCGGAACACACCGCCTTCTTCCGCTTCAATAATTGCCCAAACCCGATCTGAGTTGAGCGGAGACACCGTAACACCGATAATACCAAGCACCCCTTTCGGCAATCCCGGGTTGTTGGTGATCTTAGTCCAGGTATCACCGCTATCCGTACTCTTCCAGAGGTGGCTGTCTGGCCCACCACTATCCATGCGATAACCGTTACGTTTAATCTGCCAGGTAGAGGCATACATAATCCTGGGATTGTTCGGATCAAAGGTGACATCCACAGATCCTGCCTTGTCACTCACGTATAAAATCTTCTCCCAGCTTTCTCCACCATCTTCTGAGCGGTACAAGCCACGCTCCTCATTTGGAATCCAGAGATTACCCATAGCCGCCACATAAACCACATCCGGGTTTGTAGGGTGTACGATGATGCGACCTATATGCTCCGTGCCTTTCAGCCCGATAGATGTCCAGCTTTCACCAGCATCGGTCGAACGCCAGAGTCCGTTACCAGAAGATACATTACCTCGTACTGTCTGCTCCCCTTCTCCTACATAGATCACATTAGGGTCGCTTGGAGCTACTGCCACCGCACCAATGGAACCTCCAAAATATCCATCAGAAATACTAGACCAGCTATTACCGCCATCGATCGTTTTCCAGACACCTCCACCAGCGGTACCCATGTAGTACAAATTGGGTTGGCCAATGACACCTTGAACGGTGCCAGCTCGTCCTCCTCGGAAGGGGCCGACTAGCCGCCATTCCATAGTATTGTAAAGGGATTCATCGAAGCCTGTGGTAGAGTTGCTGTCTTGCGCTTGAACAATTGGCATGCATAACATAGCGGCAAGTAGGCCAAGTACTAGTCTTTTCATCTTATGGGCGTTTATTGGTTTTGGTACCGTTCATGATTCACTATTGGTACCATGTATGCCCGTACAAGATGGTGAATTATTTTGAAGAGCAGGAACTGTAGCAACAGCAAGTGATACTATCTGCTCTGGATCAATAATTCTTTGCTTTGAAATGGGCGTGCATCGCACTTGGCCTAAGCCGCTCCAGATACACACCCATAATCATGTATACTTTTTTTCCTTAAGCCAAAGCACTAGCCAGGCAAAACGCATTTGCAGCACCCAAAACCAGTTCGAAGATGAGGCCTGATACAATCTGCTTATTGGGCTTACCATCCACAGCGATACTAAACATACTCCCAAAGGCAAAACCAAGAAAAACAAGACAGCCAGCCGTATGAGATATCGTGCGGATCTCTGACATTAAGATTCCGATGAGGAGGGTAATTCCACCTAGTAACATAACGGCGCTTACTCCTCTCATTTCATTGAGTAGATTGGTGTCCTGGTCCAACCTTATACCTGAGTTTTTTTTCGTAGGTACTGATTGGACTCAACAAACGCATTGTGCCTACAAAAGTCAAAAGAAGGCCGGACAAAGTGAGAATGATCGTTTCCATATTTACATGCTTTAGTTTTGTTCTGCTGCAAACATAGCGGGGCCTTGTGACAGAGGTATGTCAGGGGTGTTTTTGAACGTACTCTTCGAAGTATTTTTTTAGTGTCATGTCATGTGGTGGGAAGGTTTCGCTCAGGGGAATCAAGGATTCTATAAAGTCTATTCGGAACACTCGGAAGTCGTCTCGTAGGCGGCAAAAAGCAACCAGTAGGAAGTTACCGTTGATGCTATAGATTGCGAAGGGTTCCACCTCACGCGTTGTACTTTTATTCGCAGAAGAGTGGTATATAATCCGCAACACCTGGAAATGAATGAGGGCAGATTGAATCTGCATGAGGTTGCTGCTCGTTTTCTCCCCCTTGTTGTTTCCGCCAAAGAAGACCCGATCTGCCAGCAGGTCGACATTCCCTTTTTGCGAGTAGCGCAGAATCGATTTGATCTTTTCAATGGCACTGGAAACGTTATCGCTCAAGGACTGGTCCTTGTTTTTAATAGCCAATTGCTCGATTGTAATAAGGGCATTGGCCTCATCTTCTGTGAAAAGTACGGGTGGGAGATGGTATCCCTCCATGATGGAATACCCCTTCCCTTCTTCCGTGACTATAGGGATACCCGATTTCTCTAAGGTGCGAATATCACGGTAGATGGTACGGACACTCACACCGTGCTTTTCAGCCAAATAGGTAGCAGTAACAATACGCTTAGATTGCAGCTGCGTAATGATGGCCGTCAGTCTGGATAGCCTCGGTTTTTCCTTTTCCTCCATTCGCTTGAGCTTAGTCTGTAGCTAAGGCTGTAGGATCAATAATTACCATTTCATAATCCCTTAGTCAAAGATAGCAAGACCTACTCGATAGGGAATCCTCCTCAATACCGAAGGCCTCTTACAAGAGCGATTCAAACAAAGGCAAAAGCTCATTAATCAAGTTTGAGCCACTGCTGCCGTTGGTGAATATGATAATCCCGTTCTTCGTACCGAGAGAGCCAATAAACTTGGCACGATAAGAGTCGTTCGCACCGCCATGTTGAAAGCGAGTACCATTGGATCCTTCCTCTATCTCTGGGCCTAGTCCATAGTCACCAGGCTGGACGGGCGTCATCATATCTTTTACCAGGGCTTGAGATAAGTAGTCATGTTCTCCTTCATAAGCTTCCATTAACATGATGATCATCTGTGATAGATCCGTAGGTGTGGTCCATAGTCCAGAGGCAGCGGCTTCAGGCATACTTTGATAGCCTCTCGGTAATGCTACAGGGCGGCCACTTGAATTATGTGCTTTTGCAATATTGCCCACCTCACCGGGGAGCGGATTTTCGTAGCTACTTCTTTTCATCCCTAAAGCATCAAACAGCATGCTACCTGCCGCTTCATGAAAGCGCTTGCCCTGTTGGTCTTCAATAACCATTTGTGAAACGGTAGTCCCACCACCCGAATACCGAAACCGACTACCGACTGGAATATTGACGTACACCGGATTGTTCTTCGCGGGTCCTGATCCATTGAGAATTTGTACCGTATTGGGTAGCTTTTCATTCGGCAGAAAATCGGCAAACCCATGCACCGTGAGCCCGGCTGTGTGAGATAAAATGTGCCGGAGGGAAACCTCGCGTTCTCGGGTGTGATTGTTCTCCGGAACTTGCCAGGAGGTCAGGTAATTATTGACATCCTGGTCTATGTCCAGGATTCCCGCTTCGTGAAGTTTTAAGATCATCACTGCAGTACCAACTTTGCTGATAGAGCCCACAGAAAAGAGCGTTTCAGGATCAACTTCTTCCTCAGCCCCCGCTTGGAGTACGCCATACCCCTTGGCCCATTCCAGTTCTCCATCTTTGATGACACCGAAGCTGATCCCCGGCACCCCATGATGCTCCATCCTGGAGGCAAGGCCGAACTCAGCCAGCATTTCTTCATAAGTATTCGTCTGCTGCTGTGGCGGCAAAGTATTGGCTAAAGGATCGGCAGGATAGCATAGAATGCCGATGGCCAAGCATAGGCTAATGCTCAGCGTGATAATCTGATACTTTTTCATTGGACGGGTGATTTGATTAATCTGGATACAAAACGTGACCGGTCATCAATGGGTGATGATCGATAGTCTAATTTACAATGATCAAGCTTTGAATGCAAATGATTGGCAACCACATGCCATGAAGACTGAACAGCTTAAAACACTATCGTGAGGCTTAGAAATTATTAAGGCGGTTTGATTATGGAGTAGACTAATACACCCCATTGCCATTTCTAATTTTACCACCAGTTAGCAAATTGTAGGTACGCATGAAACCATCCATTGGTTGTAGTGCATCCCAATGCTCTGCTATTTGACCGTCCTGAATACGCCAGGTGTCGATGATGTTTAAGCCCTTGTGCTCATTGCCACGATGTTTAGCATTAATGGTAGCATGGGAATGGAAGATGACATAATCACCATCTGCATAGACGTGCTTGACATCATAGGTGTAATCCGGATTTGATTTGGCGAAGTTCTTCACGTACTCAATCAATGCAGGTAGGCCATCAGGAATACTACGATTATGTTGCTTGTAGACTTGATTACTGAAGGTTTCGGTTACATAATCGAAGTTGTGATTGTTCATCAAGTTTTGCACAAAATCAATGATCAGTTTGACGTTCTTCTGTTCCTGCTCCGACCAACTGTCCTTCTTGAGCGTATCAAAATCGATCTGAATAATATTCATTTTTCAACTTTTTAAGGGTAAAAACCATTAACTTGCAAAAAGCAAGTGTTGCAAACTTACACTACTTACTTGCAAAATACAAGTGAATAAATAAAAAATATGAGATCAGATTGCCCAATCAGTTACGCGTTAGACTTTTTTGGAGATAAATGGACCTTCCTCATCATCCGCGATCTTGCCTTCGAGGGCAAGAAATTCTATTCCGACTTCCTGAATTCGAAGGAAGGCATCGCGACCAATATCCTATCAGATCGCCTGAAGAAGCTGGAGCAAAATGGCGTGGTGGAAAAGAGCGTTTACGAGCAGCTCAAAACCAAGAAGGTGTATGCACTCACGGAAAAAGGGAGACAGTTGATACCCGTCTTGGTAGAGATGATTTTGTGGTCGGCCAAATACGATGATAGCCTTGCCATACCCGAGACCTTCCTTGAAAAAGCCAAAACGAACAAGGAAGCCTTGGTGACAACACTTATGGCCAGAATTGAATAGGGACGATCAAGCTAATCCAGGGCAATCAGATTGCGCTAGGGAATCGTAAGATCCCGATTGGTCAGACCTACCGGAGTCGGATAAGTCACCTTCTGAGTGGTAGATGCCCCTTACTTCTTTATGGTATGGACCACCTCCAGACCGTAAACGGGCCCATGATAGAGCTTCGGAACCACAACTTCTGCGATTTCCTGCATGGATTCAAGTGATACAGCATGTATCTCATATTGTTCGTCTTGATGCTTAACCAACATGATGTATCGCATGAATACTTGATCAAGAGTAGCGTCCATTATCTTGACTCCCTTCATTCCTAACTTGCCAAGTTGCTTTACAACTGCATTATTGTCCAGGTCCACATGAAGTAGCTCATAGGATTCAGGGTTAGTAGTATCCTTAGCAACACCAAGTCCGTAAACGGAATGTGTTGCTTGATGATAAGTCCAGTGTGAAAGGTGAACATTTTTAACGGGTATAAACTGCAGCGTTTTTGTTGCCGGTTGGTAGGCAACAAATGTATATTCCCCGGCCCGTATACAACAGAACAAGAGGGCCTCCCTTTCTGCCATCCAAGTGGCGTTAGCAAGCGGTTTAATCTCGCTATTTGCAAGGGTGTACAGAATTTCCGTTCTCTTTTCTGTAAGGGATGTTCTTGCAATTGCAAAACCAGCATCCTCAAAGATGGAGATACTATAAATCCACTCGCTGGATTGATCCGCAGCGATGCTGACGATTTCTCCCAACTGGACAAAGACTTCATCTACATACTTTGATCCAACTAACTCAACCACACTTGTTTGGGACCTATATAGTTCCGTGCTGAGCGTCACAAAGCCCGTTTCATAGAGATAAGTCAATCTTGATTGATTGTGATCTAAAGTCCGAAGGGCTTTCCCGGCTTCATTTCCGATCACTGGTGGCGCTACACCTACTAACTCATGCTGATGAAAATCCCGGCGCGTATGAGTGATATAGGCTTGATGTGTGTCTGCATTAGCATTCAGGACTATCCACAACGATGGCTTCACCTGTTCTTCGACCTCTTTCATAAATAGAGCGTTTTTAGTCCTTGTTTGTTTGCATATCCTGGTATCCCTTGTAGGCAATACCCGCACTGGCGATAGAACCGAAAAGGCCAATAAACCAGCTATCCGTAAATAGCAAAATGATACCAGCGATAAGGCCTAAGACTCCGATGACCAGCGCGAGATTAGCTGACTGCTTGTTTGATTCACTCATGATTAAAGAATTACAAATTTTCGATTACATATCTCAATAGCATTCTTACTCCTTCACCACCTTCTGTACCTCGAGCAGGCTATTATTCGTGTCCAAAACCTTCACGGTATATAAGCCGGCAGGCAAAGCCGAAATATCGATTGTTTGCGAAGAACTAACCGCAGGGAATATCTGATGAAGACGACCAACCGCATCATAAATGCTCACTTGATAAGGTCCTGCACTTCCTTCAATCGTGATCTTATCCTGCGTTGGATTCGGAAACAACTTAATGTCATTAGCACCCACCACATCATCTGTAGACGTGACATTCGGATTGTAGAAGCCGAAATCGACGGTATTGTTGCCACCAGCATCATAGTTGAAATAGCAATTGAAAGGGTCTCCGTCATTGAGTGGCTCACCATCTTCCGTCAGGGTGACGATGCCCGACATGATATCGGTGAAAGGATTGCCAGAACCATTGTTATCCAAATCCACATCATTGTTGGCGTCGGCTACGAAGTTATTGGTCGATTGGAATCCTTCTAGTGGTTCTCCAGGCCCCCAATTATCTACTTGCCATACAAATACCAGATAGTTTCCGGGCAGTAAACCGGGGAATCGGTAATAGCCTTCTTCGTCCGTCACTTGTACTCCGCCAAAGCCTTGCCAGTCGGGAATATCATCGCCGTCCGAGTCTCCCCAAATCACGAGCGAAACACCGGGAATTCCAGGTTCATCTGGGTCGTTGATACCGTCTCTGTCTAGATCGTTCCATACACGGTTTCCGATAGACACGATGCCCGGTGATACTTGCTGCTCACAATCACCGTAGCAGTAAGCCATATCATTAATAGCCCGGACCATTTCCTTTCCAATCGCCTTTCCGACGTTGAGGAAAGTGAGCGCATTATTGTGGAAGTGATGAATACCATCAAAAGGCGATTCAGACGCGTCTTGGTAGAAAGGTTTGGTATCTACAAAGCCTACAGTCCCGCCATAGAGATCGTCATTGCAGCCTACTGTTTCCTGGGCCACTGCCACGATCTCTTGCATGCTTTGTACCCAACCATCACCGGTCGCTTCAAAACCACCTTGACCAGAGCTGGCGATCACGACTGGAAGATTTGGTGCACCCAAATCCTCGCGAATATCATTGACCAGGTGGTCCAGGTTGCTCTCGTATTCTACCAGGAAGTTGTTCTCCTCCCCGTCATTCCACCCCTGGAACCAGGCAAAGCCGGTTATCTCATAGTCACTGACACCCAGATCGGGAAATTCAGTATCCAGGTTTTGAGTAACATCTCGTACCGTTTGTACAATTGCATCGTAGTACTCGCCTGTATCACCATCAGCAGAAGGTGGTCGAAAATCGACGGCGAGATTCTTCCCTCCCCAAGCTGTTTTGATGATGAGTATAGGATCCTCGTAATACTCATCCAGTTGGTGGGCAAACATCAGCTCTGGGCCAATCAGGTTACTATTGGCACCTTGGCCTACCGTCACCTTAGCTCTGGTTGTGTCTCCTTCATTAGCGAAATACAAGAAAGCACCATCTAGGACATTCCAATCATCAACGGTTCCTACCTCTTCCCAATCTCCGTTGACATCGTTTTGGATGACATGCTCTAGGCTCCCCGGATCATTTTCAGGATCGTTAACCGTTCCTTGTCCCTGCATATTCGATTGGCCCGCTAAAACGAATACACGAACCTTATTGGAAGACTTTTCTTGTCTGGTAACAATCGGCACGTAGCCTACTTCCAGACCTGCAGGTGGCTCCACAATCACACCGGGGTCAAGGGTAGCCAATTCGCCGATAGCTGGTGGAGCATAATATTCATCGCGATGACTCCAATTGCTGTGGATCAGTTCTACCCTCGCTTGCAGGGCATCACGTACATTAGTGGGTAGGTTAGCATGGATGATAGCTGGTTGATCCACAAATCGGTACCAGTAGTAGGTAACCGTACTGCCGTCGCCAAGATCAGCGGTGAATGGCCCTGCAGTAGGGCCAGGACTATTCCAGGGACCATTGGGGTCTTGCCATTGGCAATCGGGTTCGAGAGGGGTCAAATACGTTATCTCTGGTCTAGCACTGAGGGGTACCGGAGTATTTACCAAGTTGGTCGCTGCAGGTACACTAGCCTCATCAACACTATGCCATTTGTCATCTGATTCTAGCCGGAAGTATTCTGGCATTACGAACATATCCTCATCTTCCGTAATGGCATCTAGATCGTATTCGTACCCCATGATATTGGCATTCAGCTGCATGGGGTTCATGTAATCTAGCTCAATAGTATTCTCCATTCCAGCGCCGCTGATCTCTCCCACCATGGCACCACCATTATTATTGAAAGACATGCTATAAGCACCCGATTGCATAGCATTAGGAGACACTGCGGGGCCGCCGTCAAACCAAGTTTCCATATCGTCCCAAAGTGCACTTTGGTTATAGATCGTAATCTGGTTGAGCAGCATGGAGTTATCATCATTGCTAGCAGGGTATTGGAGGCGCTCGATCTTAGCATAGGTGTTTCCAGCACCATCATCTGCCATCAAGGCTGGTGATTGCGCGTGCTCGATACCAAAACCAATATTAGGTTCAGATGGACGCGTATCCAGAAACAGTCCTTCTAAGGAAGCATCACTCAGGACGGGTTCCGTCCAGAAGGTGGGTAGGAAGAAGGTAGCGGGCCCTTTAAAGTTGGTGGCATTAAGGAAAAGCGTCCAGCATTGATTGCCGGTGCTAATGTCTACGCCATTGGTTTGCTCCATTCGTTCGGTTAACGGTAGTGGCGTATAACCATAGCCTAGCATTTCCCCATTGAGGGCCTGTGCCATATTTAGTCCATCCGGAGCCCATAGAAGGCGATTAGATAGCTGCGCTACACCATATTTCCCGCCGGGCGTACTCCAATCGCGTTGGCCGTTACCCAGTAGGCCACTTCTTCCCGCACCGGGCCCATTGGCCCAGGCATAGAAGTTGTGAGAAACACCACCCATAATGAATTTCGGTACACTGGTGCCAAAGCGCGTATCGTGCCACCAGCCTAGGCCACCTTCAATAGTGGTATAAAACTGATCGGGTTCGGTGCCTACACGTCGGGTAGTAAGCCAACAACCGGCTAGTCCCATTTGGAAGTCGCGGGGGCCAGGATATTTATTGAAAATGGGCCAGGCTGCACTGTACAGCGTATAACCAGCCCCATAGGATTGATCTGAGATATTCTCCGTGTTGATCCAGGTGAAGCCAGAACGGCTTGCGTTGGTTACTTGTGCATCGGCTAAGCTGAAGGAGAATAGAAAGGTGAAAAGGATTGAAAGTCTAGATAGGGAATAATGCATAGTGTGGCGCCTTAGTGTTGTTGAAAGCTCGAATTAAGGATTTATCCACTAAAGATAAATGAACGGGAGCAGTAATCTTTACTAAGGCGCCACCTCTACGATTGAATCTTTTTATTTGTCTTATAGATGGCCCTACTTAGGCCAAGGATATCACCTAGGCGGCTGGTTGAGTCTCCATTTTCTGGTAGTACCAATATGAAATAGCGAGTAACACTAGTGGTATTGTGGGCCCAAAAGCTTGTCCATCGCCCGCATTCAGGTGCGCTACAATAGCCAAGACCAAATCAATAGCAAATCCGAGGTAGGCTAACTTTTTGATGAGCGGATTGTCAATGAACCAGATGGCCGCAATACCCAATATCTTAGCGATGGCTAAAGGGTAAATAATTACGGTAGGAACACCTAAACTGGTGAACATCTCGCTGACCATCTCATAATTGATGAAGTACGTAACGGCACCAGCTAAAAGCATTAAACTAAATATGCCAGTCACAACTCTGTAGATAATCAAATCTCTTTTATTCATGTCCTTGTTTTTTTTGCAAACATAGGCGAGTCGATGTACATTGGGAAGCGACTATACAAAATATAGTGGTATCAAAAAGTATAGCTACATGGCAGAAAAAGAAGTCAAAGTCCCCCTAAAAGAGCACTTCGGCAACTACATGCTCCCCATGAGAGACGCACTCGAAATCTTTAGTGGCAAGTGGAAAATACCCATTATCGCAGCACTCAATTTTTACGAAACCTGTGGCTTCAAGGAGCTAGAGCGTATAGTGGAGGGAATTACGCCCCGAATGCTTTCAAAAGAGCTGAAACTGCTGGAAGAGAATTTACTCATTACCAGAACAGTAAAGGATACCCGTCCGGTGACCGTCACCTATAGTATCACTGAGTACGGAAAGACTTGTAGCTCGGTTATGAGTGCACTGTACCGCTGGGGTGTGGAGCACCGCAAAAGGATCTTTAATATCGAGGGAGAAATCCCGGCCGATGCTTGGGGCGATTGCTAATCCTGGAGCATAGCGAATGACTCATTGGGGATACGACTATAAACTATGGTATAACTCCATAATCTTGTGACGTTTCTGCTCTACTCTATCCCAGTTGATCTCCCCGCTTGAGTTGCTATTGAATCGGATACCTTCTTCACTTAGCCAGAGGACTAAATTAAAGATAGCATACACGACAACGATTTCTTGCTGCAGCTGATCCAAGCCCTGATTCTTAATGATCTCTTGGATGTAAGTCGTCCCTTTCTCATCTCCGTACCATTCCGCTATCATTCTTCCAATGGCCTCCAGGTAATCTCCTTTGATCAGAAAGTCCAGGTCCACCAAGCCATTGAATTTACCGTCATGAATCATCACATTCTTGGAGCAGATATCATCGTAGTAAATGCGGGGCTGTACCGATAAGAAATAAGCCTCGTATTTATCCAATAGCTCTTGCCGTATGGTAAGGATCTCTTGATTGATAACTTTTGAAGCGGCATTTCGCTCTTGGATGGTTTTAGTATGCCCCGCAAAACCATCTAGCAGACTTTCGTGGTGTTCTTCATTTAAGCCTGTCATCAGCCCAAAGTCAGTGGCCACGGGTAGCGTATTGAACTTATCGAAAACCTGGGACACTTCCTTGGCAATCTGTTTGAGTTGGGCAGAAGTTAGCTCCTTAAATACCAACAAGAGATCTTGCCCTTCTAGTTTGGATTGGACTTGAAAGCAAAATGGAAAGACCGTCTTGGAATAGTCTTCGTGGAGAATTATGGGAGTTTTGATCTCTAGCTGTTGAAAGAGTGGGAGAAAGCGATGTGTACCGTAGAGCCACTCCTTTTCTTTATTCATTCGCAGTATAACACTCTCAGTTTCGTACCGCAATTCGTAGACCTCGTTACACATGCCGATAGTCTTACGAATTATTTCAAGGGGAGCGCTTCCCAGGTATTGGGTGCCAATCTGCTCAATAGCCTTTCTGTCCATTCAGATTCTGTTAATCCTTACCCGCTACGGGCACTTATCTCAACCAGAGCACTGACCTTTTTAGTTCCCTGCGGGACATTCCTTTACCGAAGAATCAGTAAGCGTTGCATATTGAGTTCTCCATATTCACTCTCAGCCTGTAGGTAGTATACACCTGGAGTAAGTCCTGTTGGACGCCAACCCAGTTGATGGCCCCCTTCCGTAAATTGCTGGTCTGCAATAGTGCCAATAGGAGTACCTAACACATCGTAAAGTGTCAATTTGATCTTACCCGCTCGGCTAGACTGTAGCTGGATGGTGGTCTCGGATTGAACCGGATTTGGGAATATGGAAAGTTGCAACGCCTGGGATTCCCGCTCACTCGGCCGAACGGCTACCACTTCTTCTGGCTCGATGAAGCTATAGTACACATCCTGTTCTCCATTGAACGTGGCTGCCCAGGCGAGATGGGCTCCCTCATCATCGGAAATCATATGGTTGTAGTCACCAATCTTTGATTGATTGGGCCAACCCAGGTGAGGATCGAAGGCCTCCGATAGGCGTTCGTTCTCCGACCAGGTCAGGCCGCCATCCAGTGAGTAGGAATAGTAGAGCGACGACAATACCGTTCCAGGATTGTCGCGGGTATCCAACCAGGTAACATCAATGCGGCCATTCGGTGCAACACTCAAGGAGCCAAACCACTGCCAATTATTTACGTCGTTGTCCGTATTGATCGGAATAGCCTCCGACCAGGTTAGCCCTTGATCGGTACTCCGCGAGAACATCATATCCGCTGGATCATTACTATCAGATCGGTTGACACTGGAGAGCAGATACACATTCCCATAATTATCCGTGAGCGAATAATCAGCTGCTACCCACACCTGTCCCAACATTCCTCCTGGGTTTGGGCCAGCATAGAGCGCTTGTTCTCCTTTCAGATCAACCGTAATATTTCGATCCCATAGTACCGCCGCGTTAGGATCATTTGCAGTAGTGGAGCGAAGTACTTTAAAGGTATTATTCCATCCGCCACAAGCGTACAGATTTCCTTCCGGCCCTACAGCCAGCGTCCCTCTTGTAGGATTATTCGGTACTGTGGCACAATCTTCATACGTGGTCCCTTCATCAGTCGAGCGGGTGAAGGATCCGTTGGAACAAGCCGAGAATTGCGCCTTCCAGAAAGCGTAGATATGGCCATCCGCCTCCAGCCCGGTCTTATCAATGACCATCCATTGCTTATCGCCACCATAGGCGTAAGTTTTATCCTCCCAGATAGAGAGATTATCCGTCTTGAATACATCACAGACGAAGCCCTCTGCCAAGCTGTTGTAGTAGAAATTGCCTTCGCTGTCGGTGTCTAGGACAGGGTCAGAACGAAAGAGCTCAGCCTCAATTGGCTCGCGATAATTCCAGGTGGTGCCGCCATCTTCACTATAGCCAATACCCGCCTGGCGAAAGTTGCTGGTGATGGTTTCGAATTGTCGCCAACCAATAGCCATACGGTTGGGGTTGGTGGGGTCTATAGCCAATGAAGGCTCGTTGGCCGCATCCCCTACGATATTGTTGCCACTAGAATCTACATTCACCTGCGTGATGGTAAAGTTGCTGGTGGAAAACTGATAGGCGGGCCCTCTGACCTTATCTGCTTCCTTTACTCGAACATAAGGGTCAGTAGGTTTCTCATCCTGATAATAATGAGGGCGATCAGGGTCTGTTCTTTCTATTTCTTGGGCGCTTATCGTGCTCAGACTACAATTGAAAAACAGAAGAAGAGGGAGTAACAGCAGCGTAGAATTTGAGAGCGTCGTATTGACTAGTACCGGTTTCATCGGTCGGCGTTTTTATTGAGACATAGAGCGATGATCAAACGAGAGCATCACCCTCGCTAAAGCGAGCGCGTAAACCCGATTGGTAAGCGGGCTGTAAGCTGTACTAAATTAGGAAATCTTAGGACAATGATCTGGGCAGACCACTCTAGACTATTGGCGAATAAGGTCAATTACCATTTGGAAGCTGCTCCGCCTCAGTAATATGTCATCTCTCTTGTCACAATTCGATCTAGTACCTCGTCAATGTACTCTTCCCTTTTGGTCCAGTTACCCAACTCGTCATATTCCAAGTACTGATAGGTATACCTCCGGTATTCGTTCGACTTACCGCTTTTCAACTTTTGTACTTGAATCAGATCGCCACCATCGCTGTAGAAATAGTATTCCTCTGCTTTGACTCTGCCTTGATAGGTCAGGCGATGCTCCAATTTGTCACCATTCTCCTTTCGCTTTATGGTACGACGTTCCTGCTCCTCCCCCGCAGTATTGTAGTTTACTTGTGTCTCTATCAGGTTGTCTAGCTGATAGAGGGTCTCTTTCAATAGTTGATCCTGCGAATTGTAACGCTTACAGCTTAGGGTATTGCCATCGCGCTCGAAACGATAGATACTCTTAAAAGCTGCTGCCGGATCAAAGATGGTATCACCACCGCTGAGGTAAGATTTGTATTCCGTGAGCAAAGCAATTTGTCCGCTTAACCCATCCGGCAGGATAGCATCCCATCTGGTCTGTTCTTCGGTAGCAGGTTCCATATATTGGATTTCCCGAAGAACTAGTTCACGCGACATTGACGAAATCACTCGCAGCTGCTTCGTCCAATTTCCGTGCTCATCGTACTCGTAGGTATAGCGATCCGACGAGTACTCATTATCCACTCCAAGGAGGTTTCCGTTTTCGTCGTATTTCAAGGTCCCACGCAGTCTCCTTGTTCCATCCGGATTGACAGCCCCGAACTCGAGCATTTGTCCGCGCTCGTTATACACTTTATATTCCTGGCCTTGCAAGGCATGATCCCCCCTCCCCGAAAAGTAGGCTGTTGTAATAGACTCAACTATAGCATCTGACTTATCCTGACCCATTAGTCCAAGTGACAAGAACATAAACGCAAACAGCAATCTTCTCATAGGTTAGGAATATAGCATTTCACAATTTTGCTGAAGGGCACAAAGTACAGAGAGCTACTCCACGTGCGAGAGATCCTCCCCTAGCCTTCTGTTCTGATTGAGCGCCTCAATTTGGCCCATCTGACTCGCACTTAATTCAAAGTCAAAAATACCAATGTTCTCGGCAATCCGCTTAGGGTTTGTAGACTTAGGAATGACGGCTACCCCTCGTTGAATCAACCAACGCAAGCTGATCTGCACAGCAGACTTATCGTGGGCATTTCCAATCGCTACCAGCTCTGGAATCTGTAGTACTTCCCCCATCATGATAGGACGCCAGGCTTCCAATTGGATTTGATGCGTTTTGGAAAATTCGAGCAACTCATTTTGGCTCAAGTGCGGATGCATCTCCACTTGATTGAGTGCGGGTACAATCCCCGTATGCTCCATCAAGTCCTCCAATTGTTGGATGCTAAAATTGCATACACCGATCGCCTTAGCGCGCCCTTCCGTATACAGCTGTTCCAGTGCGCGATAGGTGTCTTTGTATTTGCTTTTAACGGGCCAATGGATCAGGTAAAGATCGACATAGTCTGTCTGTAGGCGCTGCAGACTTTGCTCAAAGGAGCGCAGGGTTTTGTCATAACCTTGCTCTGTATTCCAAACCTTGGTGGTCAGGAAAATTTCACTCCGCTTGAACCCACTGTCTTTGATCCCTCTGCCCACTCCTTCCTCATTCCCGTAAGCGGCAGCTGTATCAATTTTGCGATACCCATTTTGCAGCGCAGATTGAATCGCGCCCTCCACCTCGCCGTCATTCTGAGCGAAAAGAACGCCCAGGCCGACGGAAGGCATTTTGAGGTCATTGTTGAGCGTGAAAGTTTGGAGTGCTGGTGAAGACATGTTGATATCGTGTGATGGCTAAAGGTAGTCAAGATTAACTACCGTTAGAATAACACCTTTGCCAGAGCAAAAGGTCCAACTCAAGATAAAACAAGACAACATTAGTACCCCTCCGGCATCGGAATATTTTGCCAGTGGTTCATGGCATCTACTATGCCTCCAATCAATGCTAAAGTGATGAGCCAGTACAGGAGATGGATCAGGATATGCTTAGCCTTCATCCGGCTCCGCAAACCACTGAGTACGACAATAGGTGTAACTACTGTAACGAAAATGAAGAAGCCATGCCAGGCTCCGTGGGGAAAGTTATCAAAATCGCCTTCCTGATTGATGCCTTCATTGTTGAAGACCAACAGAAAAAAGGATAATAGAAAAGAGACCAATAGCCCTACCCCAATCATTACCGCCTTTTGGACGGGTGTTCTATCCTCTGATATAGCCCCCATGGAATCCTTCCAGGCAGCACCAAAAACGGCGGGGTGATAATACAAGTATCCGATGGTGAGCGGGGTGGCGGTAGCCAAAAGCATAGACAGCCAGTTGATTTCGTTCATGATCACTTTGTTAGTTGGTAATTCGTTTTGGATGCTGTCGCATCCTACCATAAAGTGACCTAAAACGAAGAAGGGGTTGTAAAGTGCCCGGTTTATTTATTTTGCCGCCCCAAACGCTCCACCTTCCGGAGCCACTTCTCACGATAGGCACTCGTAGATAAGCGAAGTGGACCAATGGCAGTAATTCGCACCCGTTTTATGCCAATGAAGTTGAGTGTCAACTTAGTCATCGCATGATGGCTGGGAGCGCGATTAAACCAGCGATAATACCAGGCCGGCTGATCCAGCGTGCAGATAATTCGGGAGGTTTTACCAGTAAGGTACTTGTCCCACCAAACAGAGCCTTCTCGCTTTTTGAAGGCAAAACCTGGTAATAAAACGCGGTCCAAGAATCCTTTCATAATGGCCGGTACCGAACCCCACCAAACTGGGTAGACCCAGACAATATGATCCGCCCATTTGATTTTTTCCTGCGCGTCCAAAAGATCAGGCTCTAAGGGAGTACGCTTTCGGTAACCAAATTGGAGATTGGGGTCGAAATCAAGATCTCGAATCAGAATTTCCTGGCAGCTTACCCCAGTCGCTTCTGCACCAGTTTTGTACGCCGCTGACAAGCCGAAGTTGAAGCTTTCTTCATCTGGGTGTCCGTTGATAATCAGAATATTTTTCGCCTTGCTCATGGTGCTTTTGAAGCAAAGCTATGGCCCATCGATCAGCCGTCATTTGATCTATATCAAATTCGCTTCTTGGGATGCCGAATTCTACTCAACGTCTCGAGTGTGATCCCCAGATAGGAGGCGATATGCATTAGTGGTACGCGATTGACAATATCGGGGCGAATGGCGAGCAAGAGTTGATATCGTTCTTCTGCCGTATGGAATAAAATGGAAGAAATCCGTTCTCGCTGGGCCAGCATTGTTTTAGTGACTACCACTCGAACTAGGTGCTCAAAATCGTGGTACTTACCAGCTAGATCATCAATAAGGGTTCGCGTTAATTCTATCACCACTGCATCTTCCAACACTTCGATATAGTGTGGGCTGGGCTGATTTGTGAAGAAGCTAACGATGGCACTCACGAATTCGTTTTCAAAAGCAAACCAATCCGAAATATCGCGGCCGTCATTCAAATAGAAAGCACGGGCACAGCCTTGTAGAATGAAGAAAGACTTATCAGAGTACTGCCCTTCCCGCACCAGGATCGTCCCCTTTTCGTAAGACGACACCTTCATTTGCTCCAGTAACTCTTGCTGGCAAGCGGTGCTGAGCGGAGCATAGGTTTGGCTAATTATCTTGAGTAGTTCTTCTTTCATTACACTCACTCCTTTTCGATAAGTACTACCGCATCAATTCGGCATCAATCTGATCCAAAACACTAATGGCTGCCACATAGGCTTCCTCATAATACTGTGCTACACTTCGCACCTTAAGATTGGCAGATAACAATTTCCAAGTGAAAAGATCATCCTGGAGGATGGTCTGATAGTATGCATCCCCTATGACGATTTTACCCGTCTGAGCGTTGAGATGAACGTAGTCTGTAGCTAGATTTTCGTACATCGTTAGATAATCATACTGGCGAGAGTTGTTCTCCACGTGAAGAACCAAGTCGTATCGAAATTCGTACAGTCGACTGATGCTGTCCCGAAGTTCTTTGTTCGAGATAATCGACAGGCCCTTGGTTTTCGCCTCGTCAAAGTAAGAGGTGTGAAGAGTCAGGGTGATATTGGAGCGCCAGAGGTCGGTCAGATGCCCTTCTACTATGGAGTCTAGCGGCCTCTTCTCCATGAGGTAGTTGATCACCGTAGAGTCCCGCATGTTCATCTCGACAAATCGCCTCCGGTTGTGATTCAGATCAATCGTATCCATCAAGATGTTTTGCTTGATTCCCCTTAGAATATCAAACTCGACTTGTTCTAGTTTTCTGGCCTCGTTCCAGTTATTGATGCTCAAGGCGATCAGAATACCGATGACCACAAGAATGATTTCGCCCGACGCGTAAACCATGTATTTCCTGAGCTTATTCTCAATCAGTAAACGCTGTCGGATTCTTCTAAAAAACTTTATCATTTGGTTGTTTTTACCCACTACCCTACACTGCTCTACAAGCCTATAGACGGCACACCACTAAGGTCGCGTCACTGTACTCATAAATCTCTTTCATCTCTTCATGCGTATACATGCGCTCCCCTAAGCTGTAGGTTTCGTTTAACAGCGCACTGATTGTACGGTCATTTACATCCATCAGCTGATCGTCATAGCTCTTCTTTTTCAACACCCATTCTCGGCGGAAGCTGCCAGGTGCTACAAAGTCGCTGATCTCGAAGTACAGTTCATTAAGGAAATCATCAATATTGATAAAGTCGCCTCCGCGATAATCCTTCACCAAACCTGCTTTAAAGGCGGAAAAATCAACTGTGAGTTTGATATAATCAGCAAATAGTGCCTGCTTTTCATTGTTTCGCAGCGCAGCCAAAAGCTCCTTGTCTTGCTCAATTTGATCTATGATTCCAAGAATGGCATCGGATACCCTAGCGGTATGAAGCATATACTCATCATAGGATAGTATCCCCTTACGGTTGTCGGATTCAATTTTGTTGAAACGGCCGTTCACCATGATCAACTCATTGGCCAGGGCATGCTCCTCGTAGATCGTATTCAACTTCTTGAGAATCTCCTTCTGCCGTCCGTTTGCCAGACCTTCCCGTAGTTTCTTAATCAGGTATTTGGTCATTGTAAGTTCCCCTTTAGGTGTGTTGGAGCGCTCAGCCGCGCCGATTAGGACTCAATATCGCATAATTTGCCCTAATCAAATGTAGCCAAGATTACTCCACCACCTCAAACTCCACTCTACGATTTTCCGCCCTTCCAGCAGCTGTTTTATTATCAGCAATAGGACTGGCCTCGCCATACCCCTTCCACTCTATTCTGTTCTTGCTGATCCCATTTTCGATCACCCGCTGGACAATAGCCCGTGCTCGTTTCCTAGACAATGATAGATTGGAGCGCTCATTGCCCACATCATCCGTATGCCCATTGATGCAAATGCGCAGGGTAGGATTAGCTTGCAGGTAGGAGCTCAGTTCATCTATTACCTCATAGGATTTTTGATCACTCAACTGGGTAGAGCTAGAGAGGAAGTTGACATTACTCAAAGGAATAATGGTGCCAGCGGGCAGGGCTATACTTTGGTCGAAGGCTTCATAATCGGTCAGAATCTCTACTGAAACATCATCGATGAAGTAATAACCCTTCAGGATCTCCGGACGCACCCCATTGATGCGGAACTGCCCTATATACATATACTCATAAGCCTCCTTGGCGGTAAAGTAATTGGACACCTGCACCCACTCTTGATCGGTCAGGACAATGGACGAATTTGCAGGAGCTTGTGGCAGTCCGGCGAGCATGATTCCACTTTTGGTCTTTATCGAATCCACCGAAAAGCGAGCACCAAAATTGCTGTTCATTGAGCGATCCATATCCAATTGTGGATTAGGGCTCGTAGCCCTGCGGATCCAGTACTGTACATGATAAGTTCGATTAGGCATCAGTGGCTCCGTTAACTGTACACCGACACACTCTGCCCAGCTCACAGTCGTCTGGATACCGATCATCATTCTACCAGAACGCGGGCCCGGATTTGCGATATAGCCTTCCTCAAAAGTGGGCGTAATTAGATCTGGTGAAGCGGTATTAGGAGTAGTCCAGAATCGCACATTTCTCGTGAACGCGAGATGATCATAAGTAAAGCCATCAATGGTGTCCAGGCTCGATTCAAAGCCAGGATTAGGGACGAGGTTTTGGCCAAGAAGTTCTGTAGAAAATAGGAGCAGGAGAGCGAATACTAGTCTCATGATTGGGTTGTTTGATGATAGCGCATAGGAGCTCTCTTTACAACCAGGTGCAACAATTGCTTGCGGGAAAGATCCCGGATATCAGAAGAGCTACTTTACTTTTCATAACGGCTGCTCGAGAAATAGTAACAATCGGAGCCTCCTTCAATGTGCAATTCTAAATTGGTAACGCTTGTAATTCGTCTTCTACTCTTACGCTACAAGATGCGATCAAAAATCATACTATCGGCCTACTTTGTCTTATTCGACTTTGGTTAAAACTAGAACAAGCAGCAAGTGCAACCATCAATTCCTATTTGGTTATCACTTGCCACTTGTTCTAATGCGTAGCAGGTTGGTAGTTCCTTAGCTAGACAAACTAATCGCTCTGCTCTAAAGAGCGAATTACGAAAGCTCCTCAACTGCCTGAATAATGCTGTCCGAAACGGTAATCAATTTACCTTCGAGTGCTTTGGACAGGGCGGACAAATCATTAAAATCCGGGTCAGCGTCGACCACTACCTCCAGGATCGAGTACTCTGGCATTTCCGTTCTACCCTCATTCCAATGGGAATCTTTGAAGGCCTCCCAATACGTTTTTTGGATATTCTTGGTGTTCCCCAAGAGCCAGATCTCAAATCGCATTTCCAGGTGATTGAGCACCAAGCCAAGTTTTAGCTTTTTGCTCTTTAGGTAGTCGTTGGTGTAGTAGAAATAGGTGTAGTCCATATACCCATGGAGCATACCAGAAAAGGAGTAACGATCCGATAGCTCCTTGATAAAGTCTACCCTCAATTGCATCACGAACTTCACCAACGCATTGTAGGCAATAAGGATATCGCCTTTCTCAAGCTGTTCTTTATAGATGGAAACGTAGTGATTGAGATCCTTCATTTTGTCATTCTTAGTCTTTCACCAAAGTACCACCTTCGCTCCAAATTACCTCACCTTTTTGTTCTACGGTGAGCGTAACATCTGGAGTATCATCCGTGCCTAGTACGTTGCGCTCGACCTTGTAGATATAGTCGCCGTTTTTAAAGGTGATGTCGTGGTTGCCTCCACTACCTTGATATTCAAAGACGCCATTACCAAGCACTAGATCCGGCTTAGAAGACTCGCTTTCAGCAAGCTTCCAAGAAGCATAGCGGTATTTGTCGTCTCCCAAGTGATCGACTCTAATGAGGTAGGTCTCGGTCTTGATCTTGTACAATGGGCTTTCAAAGGTAGCTACAGAAGAATGTAGTCCCTGCTTGTCGCCAGCGATCAGTTCTGCTTTCATCTGCTTTTCGGCCTCGCTCTGATAATTGACGGCGGTAATATTCCCGCTCGTCCCATCCATCCAAAGGGCACCATTATCAAACATGATCCCTCTGGAACCTACTTCTGCCCATTGGTCAGCAGTGGAATTGATAATCTGATCGATAAACGCTTGGTCGAAAACTTCACTAAATCGTCGCTGGAAATCCGCGGCATCATCAATACTTGGAATAGGTGTTTCTCTGTTTAGTGGAAAGTCAACTCTTGCCGCAATCAGGTCAGCATCGCCAGCTCTCAACATTTCCACAAGGCTACTGATGTGTTCTCCGAGAATAGGGTTAGCTGCTTCACCACTGTCTGACGAAGCATCTGTTTCTGGCTGAGTAACTTCCTCTACAGCCTCCTCGCTTTCTGTGCTTTCAGTGTTGTTTTCTGCGTTGCCGCATCCTACCAATAAGGCTGCTAAAAGGATCAGGGTTAATTTGGTGTTTTGCATAGTTTATTATTGTTGTTAAAATTAGGGTTTCCGTTTTTTCAATCCTGATGTATGGGTAAGACTAAGTGACGCAGAAGCACTCGAGCTATACTAAGCCTCCCGCAGGATTTTCTCCATTTTTCGGCCTTTGGCCAACTCATCTACCAGCTTATCCATATAGCGAGCTTGCCGAGTCGGTTCAAACTCAATGTCTTCAATCCGGTAGCCACAGATTACGCCCTTAATCAGATGGGCATTCGGGTTAAGCTCTGCTCTTTCAAAGAAGGTTTCAAAGGTTACCTTTTCCTCAACAAGCGATAGTAGTTTCTCTTCATTAAAGCCCGTCAACCATTCGATCACCTGGTGGAGTTCTTCTTTGGTTCGGCCTTTCTTCTCCACCTTGGTGACGTAGTGCGGGTAGACCGAGGCGAAAGTCATCTTTGCAATTCTCTCATTCTTTTCAGCAGTAACTTTCATTGCTATTGGTTTTGATTAAGAGTCAGTTCTATTATCCGTTCTGCACCAGCGGTTGAAAACCCCCATAAACCATCCGACTGGCGTCAAAAATCAGTCTTGACGAATCGGTCAGGGGAGTCACTAGATCGATCATCCTTTGATCGTTGGGCACTTGTTTATTAGCATGGTCACGTGCTGCTTTCGAAGCAAATACCACCCAGCCAAATACAATCGCTTCCTCTGCATTCGCATCAACTACCTCCAAAAAAGAGCGTGTGCCTTCCAAATGCAAATCCTCGCCTACGTATTCAAAGTACGCGAGGGCACCGTATTCCTTCCAAATTTGAGCTACCTGCTCCGCTACCCTTTTGTACTCCTCGAGGTGGATCCGTGGAACGGGGAGAACGAAACCATCAATATAATTTGTCATAGCTTCCTTGTTTAGTGCTGTTAGAGGCAAGTCGTATTTTGCTGAGTTGACCAGAGAAGCAGCTTGGACTTACCAAACCATCTCATGTTCAGCGATTTTTATCTACCTCTAAAATAAAAAATGGACATCAAAGATTACTTCAAAGGCCATCCTGCACAAGCAGCTACTCGTATTTTTTAATGGCTTCCCAAACCTCATTTGCGTGGGACAGCAAGCTAGTAGAAGCGCCATCAAAGTTCGTTTCATTGATAGCTCCCCCCATCATTTCTTCCGGCCCAACCCGTACTTCGGTAAAGCCTACTAAGGTATAATCATTGCGTCCTTCGAACATATGCAATGCCAGATCATGCGGTGATACATCAGTGACACAAGCCTTGCGATAGGCAAAAGTGACTTCGCCAATATTATCTCCGTCTCGATCCGCCACACTAAGCGCTTGCTCATTAAAATCCAGGAAAATATCAGCATCCGCACAGTCAAGCACCTCGGCTTTCATCTCATTGAGGCGTTCAATATTGCCATCATTCACCAAGTAGTGATAAGCATAAATCATTGCTTCACCCTTGTCTAAATCCTCTTCACCAGAGAATAAGACGACGTTATTACCATTAGCGTCTTGCCAGAACTTTTGGGCCTGTAGTTCTCCTTCATAGCGGAGGTTGGATACGTCAAATTCAGAATTCTCCATCACGACAAATGTTGGAGGCACTTCTTCTTGTGGTTCATCCTGTGGTTCTACGTCCTGCACCTCCGTTTCAGGTATAGCTTCTTCGGTGTTTTCTTCACTCGACCCAGCATTGTTACAGGAAACGAAAGTCAATAGGAGCAATAGGTAAATCGCGTTCTTCATCTTGAGCTATTTTGCCTTGTTGTTACCCTTTGTGGTAACACTCTACCCCTGGCTGAGGTAATTCAGGAATTTATTCGGAAGTGAAAGTTAGGCAATACGCTCAAAGATCAGTCACTTCTACCTACTTATGTTCTGAATGGTAGGTTTTGGAGCGTTTACATGTCGTTGGTTTCTCCAGTTGTTCTTCTACAGCTGCGACTATTGTTGCCTTAAACTATACTGGGCGCCGACCAAGCGCGAGGCTTTTCAGCCAGGTCTTGGTCGGCACAGCCGAAGCATTACTTAAAATCCTTTCTCTTGATCTTAACCATGCTTCCATCCGGATGGTGCCAGACGACACCCTCCATCAGGCAATTATTACCAATACTGCTTTGCTTGGTATTGAGGTATTCTCTCAATTCCGCATAAGTATATGGTGCATCGGACAATTGGATTCGATCTCTCCAGCTTGGCAAGGAGAAAATAAACACCTGGTGTCCTTCCAGATTCAATGGATTTCCCTGGATATTTTTTCCAATGGCTTCTGCTGGCCATTCACCATCCGGAACACCTGAGAAATCAGTGTTCTTAATGGCAGCCACCATCCACTTATTTTCTGATGATTGCTCGTCAATATCCACGTACCAAGGATCTACAATTCCGTTTTGCTTCTGAAGCTTCGAGGGGTTTCTACGCTTCTCACTTCTTACAACTATCCCATTCCGCACCGTTACCCGAATATTGGTTCCATCCAATTTTTCGGTAGCAATGGCATTTGCAAAATCAAAATCGACGATGAGTTGGGAATTCACCTTTCTATCAGTCTCCCAATTTCTTTCGAAAATAGTTGAAATCTTTCTCATTCTAGTTCAATTAAAAAAGCCCCTTGGAATTAAAATCCAAGAGGCCAAAAAGTTAATTCTTTATATCAGATTAATCAACAAAGTAGCCTCTGGAACACGGTTCCGTTTCCTCCACAGGCTTTATTGATGTTGATTACAGTATTCATCTTTGATATAATTTGAGGCCAGTGTTTTGCCGAACAGGTAGCTGCCTCAATTCTCCCTTCTCTACAGTTCTTTGAAGACAATAGTTCCAGCCCAGTGCTTTTTGGCCATAGACCATCAGCTCTTAGTTCTTCTCAATAATCAATGCCGGAATATCCAATGATTTGTACAATTGGTTGTAGGCATCCATCTCTGTGCTTATGATAGCGTCTCTTTCCTCTTTGTACACCTGCCAATCATCCAACAGATCGCGAAGCCGGTCTTTGGCACCATCGGTTACTTGTGGATCGGCCTGATCGATATAGCCTTTGAGTGCTATGAGCTGGGCATTAAGCTTGTTGTTGAAATTGATGACGTCCTGGAAGGTCTTCTGCTTCGCTTGTATCAGGTTCTCTTCCCAACTATTGATACGCTTCAGCAGCTCTTTCCCTTGCTCAATGAGTGGCTCGGCTGTCTCCTGGCCCTCTAAAAGATCGGCGTACTTGTTGAGCTGGGTTTTCGCAGAGCGCATCTGGATCACCGACTCATGCATTTCCACCAGGGTTTTCTCGATTTGAACCAACATATCTTGCTGTTCAGCAAAAGCGCCCGGAGTAGATGGAACCGCTGGGTTTGGAAGAATTGTGGCTGTTGTTTCTACCGTCTCCTCCCCTAGGGACAATCTCAAGGTATATGCTCCCGGCGCGACGCTAGAACCAGAATGTCCACCAAAGACAAAGACTTTATCAATAGCAGGAATAGACTCGCGGCTAAAATTCCAGGTAAATCTATGGTACCCTTTTTTCGAAGGTAAAACCCTAGGCCTGGATGGTCCGCCCGGCCAGGATCTAAATCCTTTTGGTGCTTTGTTGGTATAAGTTCTGATCACCTCTGTTCCTTGCAGGACTTCTAACTTTAGATCCAACGTATCTGCATCTTGGCCCAAGTAGTAATCAAAGGTGACCCCACTACGCGGATTCTGCCCCTGACCTACCGCTCGGGAATTACCTCCAAAAATTCGGTAGCTATCCTTAGGTTGAAATAGCGCTACAGTGTTTTCTTCAGCAGCCATATTTTGAAGAACACCCAGGTCATCCAAAATCCAGAAGCCACGGCCCGAAGTGGCCGCTACCAAATCATTGTCTTGTATGATCAGGTCATTAATCGCAACGACCGGTAGGCCCAGATTGAGGCGTTGCCAGAACGCACCATCGTCATTGGAGACGTACATACCCGTTTCGGTTCCTGCGTATAGCAATCCTGCTTTCTTTTTATCCGCACGTACCACTCGGGCGAATCCGTTGGGATCATCGAGTCCGTTGACGATTTTGGTCCACGTTGCCCCGTAATCCGCTGTCTTAAACACATGAGAACTGAGGTCCATTGATTTGTATCGCATCACTACCACGTAAGCTACTGCCGGGTCGTGTTCAGATACATCAATGCTATTGATAATGCCATCTGGAATGTCTTTTGGCGTGATGTTTTCCCAGGATGCTCCACCATCTTTGGTGAGGTGCAATAAGCCATCATCTGAACCGGCATAGAGCACTCCTTCTTCGTGTTGAGATTCTACCAGAGCGGTGATGGTGTTATAGTTTTCGCCTCCGGCCGCTTCGTTGGTATAAGGGCCTCCACCGGGGCCGTGTTTGTCGGCTTCGTTTTTGGTTAAGTCAGGGCTGACTGTGGTCCAGCTGACACCTCCATCCGTGGTTTTGAACACTACATTTCCTGCATGGTAAATAGTCTGTCGGTCATGCGGTGAGGAAATGATTGGTGCATTCCAGTTGTAGCGATACCTGGAATCTTCCGGAGCAATACTCAGCCCTAACTCCGGATATTCTTTGATCGACTTCTGCTCTCTGGATGATTTCGTCCACTTGCTGATATTACCTTGATAGGTGCCTCCGTAAACCGTCTCCGGATTATCAGGATCGAAAGCGATAAAGGCACTTTCGCCTCCTGCTACCGAATACCAATCTTTCCAATCGATGCCGCCATCCGCGGTACGGCTTGCAATCGCTATTGCAGAATTGTCTTGTTGCCCACCGTATACATTGTACGGAACGAGATTGTCCGTGATCACGCGGTAGAACTGAGCGGTTGCCTGATTTTGTTGGGTGCTCCAACTCTTACCTCCATTAAAGGAAATATTGGCGCCTCCGTCATTCGAGTTAATGAGATTACTGTTGTCGTGCGGATTGATCCATAGGTGATGATTATCTCCATGCGGTACCGGGATATTGGAGAAGCTCTTTCCACCATCGATGGATTTCATCACGGGCGCATTTAAGACATACACGATATTCTCATTTTGCGGGTCCGCAAAAATCTCCATGTAGTACCAGGAGCGAGCTATGTTCACCCGGTTGCTATTTACTTGCGACCAGCTGTCTCCTGCATCATCAGAGCGGTAAACGCCACCTTTTTTCCCTTCTGCCTCGATGACCGCGAAAACACGCTGCGGATTTGCTCTGGAAACAGAAATACCGGATTTACCGAATTCCTCTGGCAAGCCCGCCTTCATCTGGGTCCAAGTATCACCACCATCTATAGACTTGTACAGGCCAGAGTGCTCGCCACCCGATTCCATGTACCATGGGTAGCGGCGGTGCTGCCACATGGAAGCGTATAGAATTCGTGGATTGGTCATATCCATGGACAGGGAGGAAGCACCTGTAGTAGAATTGACAGATAGCACTTGTTCCCAAGTTTCGCCACCGTCCGTACTCCTATAAACACCCCGCTCATCCGAATCTCCGTATTGAGCACCTTGTGCAGCAATGTAGATGATCTCCGGATTGACAGGATGGATGATTACATCCGAAATGTGGCGGGTCTCTTCCAAGCCAAGATGCGTCCAGGTTTTTCCGGCATCCATAGACTTGTAAACGCCATCTCCCATGGAGGTCATCACACCGCGAGCCGCGTGCTCGCCCATACCAACGACGACAATACTAGGATCACTTTCAGCTACCGCAATTGCACCTACCGACCCTGTTTTAAAGGCATTATCGGAAATATTCTTCCAACTGATACCGGCATCTGTAGTTTTGAAAACACCGCCACCTGTGGAGCCCATATAGTAGGTCAGAGGTTGCCCGATGACGCCCGTGGACGTAACACTTCTACCCCCTCGAAATGGCCCAATGTTTCGCCATATTAGATCATGAAGTATTGAATCGTGTAATTGTACGGCAGGTTCTTCGACCTTCTTCTTTCTTTCTTGTGCATTAATGGTTAGAGGAAGTAAAAACAGGCCGATAAGGAGTAGCTGAAGTGTTCTCATGTAGCGTTTTTTATTTCATGACTTACACTAAAGGTAAAACAACTTAACATTTGCCTTTATCAGTTTGATATGACTCCTCCATACAAAGCAGTGAGATTGCAAGCACATTACCGGTGTCGCATCGAACTGCACTTCTTCGAATACAACCTTACAATTATTGATCGACTTTCTCTGGCTTCCGTCCCGGTGGCGTCACCACAGGTTAGTGTAGGTGTGATAACGGAGATCTGTTCATTAAGCCTGGCAATGCGCTACCGAAAGGTGAGCGCATTGCAAAGTAGTCGTATTGGCCATAGCCCTTGAAACATAAGCTTGTCGTCTTACTCGCTCGGCAGTTCTACCTCTTCTCCCCAAATGTACTTGGCAAACCACTGCCAATTGTGCCAGGTGGCCGCCAGGCGTTCTTTAGGTTTAGAGATACCATGGCCGAAGCCCTTGTAAACGATGAGTTCCGTTTCAACACCCACATCGCGTAGTCCCTGAACAAGTTCATAGGCATTGGCAATTGGTACTCTACGATCAAATTCACCGTGCTGGATCAAGGTTGGCGTGGAAGCTTTATTGATGTTGGTCATCGGTGAGGTACGCTCGTAGATTTCCTGATCCGACCAAGGAGTAGCTTTCAAGTACTGGCGGGTAAATGGATGGATATCCGTGTTCACGTAGTAGGTCATCCAATTGGAGATACCGGCACCTACAGAAACCGCCTGAAACTTATCAGAATTGGTGGTAAGAAAGGCGGAAATATATCCTCCTTGGCTCCAACCCATACAGCCTACCTTCTCGCCATCAATCATTCCTTCATCTTCCAAGTATTGCACACCTGATAGAACATCCCAGGCATCACCTACCCCTAGGTTCCGGACATTTAGTGATCTGAATTTTTCACCATAGCCGGCCGAGCCCCGGTAGTTAGGTCGTAGGATTAGGGCACCTTTATTGAGCCACTGCACCATGGGGTAAACGTAAGATGGCGTGGGGCTAGGTGTTGAAATACCTGTTGGCCCACCGTGAATGATCACCAGTAATGGATACTTCTTAGCTGGGTCATAATCCTGCGGCTTATGAAGAACCCCTTCAATCACTTGCCCATCCTGGCTCTCCCAGGAAATGACTTCGCTATCAGCAACCGACCAGTCTTCTATTTGTGCACTTGCACTGGTGATCTGCTTTGCAGCCCCTCTAGAAGGATAGCTCGTGGTGTAAACCTCCGTCAGGTCGTCATCACCAGAACCGGTGTACACCAATTGCGTAGCGCCTGTAGAGAATGAGTAACCTCTGACTCTATTGATATCTCCTGTCGAGATAAAGGAGGTGCTACCGTCTTCCGGATTAATACTTAGCAGAAAGCGATCCGTCTTTTGCCAGCACATGGCGAAGATGCCCTTCTCATTCCAACTAATCCTGGATAGATCTTCATCAAAATCAGCCGCTAACTGTTTGCCATTGGAGCCGTCTACATCAATTCGAAATAGCTTCCCATTTAGGTAATAATTAGAAGTATTGTCCTCAAGCGATGATTGATAGAGAATAGACTTTCCATCTGGCGACCAATCCACCAAGCCGTCATAGCTACTGTTAGCAACTAAGGTTGTCATGGTTTCGGATGACAAATCATAAATGGAAATATCCGCTCCAAAGAAAGAGTTGATCAGTGGATCTGGCTGATGCTCAATAGCGATTTGCTGACCATCGGGGGACCACTTGAAGTAATTAATGTTGAAGCTGACACTGTCTAGCAAGAGCTGAGCCTTTCGATCGGCTTTAAAGGTGGAATCTTGCATCTGATCCGGCAAGGGCATTTCCGCCAGTCTATTGGGATCAAAGTTAACGGTCCACAGTTGGGTCAAGCTGTATTCCTCATCATCGACAAAGAACCGGCCGTATTTCTCTTCTTGCTGCTTGGTCTCTTTGGACTTATCCTCCGACTGCAAGAAAGCAATGGTCTTACCATCGGGTGACCAGTCGAAGTAGGAGATATTGCCATCGGTATGGGTAATAGGGAATGCCTCCCCTCCCGCAACACGGATAGCATGCACCTGATTCTTTTCTCCTCTGGTAGACAGAAAGGCAATCCATTGGCCATCCGGCGACCACTTGGGACTACCACTACCACTCTTTGGATTATTCGTGAGTTGGAATGGTGCGCCTCCATTCTTGGAAAGCCATAGTTCGCGATCAAATCGGTTTTCCTTCCAATCCGTCGATTGCTTTGTGAATACAACATGATTGCCATCTGGAGAAACCTCCGCGCCAAATACAGACTTTAGTGAAAGCACCTGTTCGAAGGTGGGATTAACGCGCTCCTGTGCATAGGTAGATATAGCTAAGACACAAACCAGGCACGTCAGTATTACTTTTTTCATAGTCGGGTGTTTTTCTTGTCGATGAATGTAAGGTTATTTTTCGAGGCCTTGCTATTGACCAGCAGAGGCACTCAACAGCGGACAGATATCGTCTTTTTGTAGTTGAGCATAACTCCGGTAAAACAATTCTATGGACTCTCGATAGAAGTTAAGGACCATATTCCAACTATCTGGCCCCTCAATATCACTGACTAACAGCTGCTGCTGGGTTTGTTCAATAGTGCGAAGCAACTCCTCTAAGTGTAAGTAGTTCCGAAATACTACTTTGGCTTTTTCATGTTCAATATTCGCTAGCTTGCTACTATTCTTGGCCATTTCATAGGCAAAGGTGTAGACAATGGGCGGGTTGATGCCCTGGAATTCCCTGTGCTCAAACAGTTGTTCGAATTCGCCAATAGCTTCCAGGCTATCCAGCAGATACAGGGCCCGTTGATAGTACTCCTGATAGGGCTGGAGGTTGTGATAGTTTTGCCGAAGCTCATCACACATGAGTTGCAAGGCTTCGGCAGTCTCGTCTTCTTTTATTCGTTGAGCGTTCCAGTCGGTGGCCATATTCCCCAGGAAGATGGCCACCGACAATAAGGAAGAACTCCACAAGCAGAATACTGAGGGAAAACTCTTTAAAGAGCCTTAGGATAAAATTGCGGAACATAGTTTAGGTGCTAGGTGGTCATCAGTTAAAGTTAGCGGACATCTTTGACTCTTTCAGCGTACATACTCTACTCAACTGGAAGAGAATTGCTTGGTAAACTATTCCTCCAGCTGAAGAATCAACTTTTGACTACGATGATGTTGCCCATCGCTTAACTGAACGAAATAAAGGCCATCTGGTAAAGACCTAACCTGCAGCTGTTCTAAGGATCCTGTGATGGGTTGAGACCACACAACTTGCCCTAGCTGGTTGTAGATTTGACAAAACTTAGGATGAAAGTCCTCAGCTAGCTCAAACTGTAGGAGGCCACTGTTATTCGGATTCGGGAATACCTTGAATGTCAGTTTTGGATTGATCAATTCGTCCACGCTAGTGACCTCTCCCAAATTATTCTGAATTCTTACATCGTCAATGTATGCCGAGAACGGCCGCACTTCCGGACCATAATCATAGGCGATGACAATACGATCGATCGTTTTCCCCGCTACCCATTGCCCAATGTGGCTTCGCACTTCGGTCCATTCATTGATTACTCCTCTTTGATTTCCGGGATGCATTCCATTTCCAAATTGGTCAATCGCATCGGTGTCTCTTAAATTAGAGTCATCAGTCATAAACAGATCAACAGCCACATTTCTCCCCCCCTCATTCAGTGGCATTATTTCGTAGGATAGGTAGGTATCTTCCTCCACTACAATATCAACATCAAACACCTGGAAGTAGACCAGGGAGACCTCATCCGATTGATCCTCTCCTGCGATCTGTAAACAGCTCGTGCCTAGGTGTCCTTGATTATCCACCAAATCCAAAACAGGTGAGGCTGTACCATTGGGGCCAGACACATTGGTGACCGGAATATCCATATCCACCGTATTTAGCCAATCTGCTTGGGCATCGTACTGCTGTTCAAGGCTGGTCCTGAAGAAGAAGGGGGCACTATGTGGAGATGTTGTGAAAGTTGGTCCAGGAAGGGTTCCGTTTCGAAAGTGTTGGGTGAGTTCGCCCGTTAGTCGTAGGTAAAAGTCGGGCGAGCGATAAACACCATCGGCCGCTAGGGTTAGAAAGTACTGGTCTGGTGGTACGCCAAAGTAACTATCTGCAGCAGGCATAATAGCGGTCGACTCGTTGTACTCATCAAACATGGCTACGTACCCAGATGGAAGTGAAAGGTCTCTGATGTTTTGCACTTGCTTCCACAGGAGGTCTCCACCTAAACGTGGGACAAAGTTTTGTGAGCTGCTACCAACCTCCCAATTATGAAAAGAAATGCCGGCGAACATCACTGGAAGGTAGTCTAGGTCATTGGCTTCACAATAGGCGACATCTCCTTCCAAATAGTTCTCATTGTAGATGTCTGCGTCTTCTGGTGTATGAAAAGCCCCCACTGTCCAGGGAGATACCATATCCAGTTTCGTATAAACGGTATCAAAGCCAGGTTTAGATCCTACTTCCCCGGTACGCCATTCCACTGGCACGCCACCGATGACATAATTGCCCTGATCTTTAAACCACTCAATCAAATGGGCCGTCTCATCAGAAGTACCGTAGATATGATCAAACCCTACCCCCCAAATGCACACGACGGGCTTTCCGTCTTGATGAAGATATTGGGAATAGGAGGTAATATCTAGCTCGCCGAGCATCCGCTCTTCCCAGTCTTCCGTTACGGTAGTAAAGAGATCACTCCCCATTTCTGTGATATCATACATCATGTAGAAGATACGCCCATATTCTTCTGCGGCTCGCGCAACCCGCACTGCATTGGAATCTCGGTTGGCCGTAAGGAGCGGCTCCTCCAACTGCGTGATGAAACGTTGCAGTGCTACGCCATCAATATCATTTTCCTCCATCCAACTAAAATGTAGTCGCGTAACACTTTCTGAGTAGGAAGAAAAGAAGGCCGCCGGAGTTCCATCACCAAGATTGGCGAAGTTATTAGGGTAGAGATCTTCAGGAGCATACTCGCTCATGTCAGGGTATAACTCAATATCCACAGTACCCGGAGCTGGTTCGGGATATGCCCAGGCAAACCAACGATCAAGTGGAGAATCATCACCTGGGCAGTTAAACCAAGCCTGGTAGCCGCAAATTACTTTACCATAAATACTGGAAGGATCGACGGCCTGAGCAAACGAATAGGAAACTGAGCTAACTATAAAATAGATAGCCAGGAGCACAATCTTAGGGTTTGGCATGAGGAGAGGATTGTTGTGTCTTAGGTAATTGCTGCTAAAGCTACGAAGCAAGCAGAAATATCATGCTATCGAACCATAATGTCGTTCGTCAATTTGCAGCCTTGTTCAGAGCCTTTTCGGAAAGCTCTCTACATCCTATTCTTTCGCAGCTGCCGCTTTAGCTTTCTTATCTGCTTCAATGATGGGAATCATAAAACCAAAGAATCCAGCCAGGGTAGCAAGCAGCATTAGGGCCGCCCACATCTTATTATTCGGATACACCGATAATCCGTCTGGCACCGTCACTTTGGTGCTCTCCCCGGTGTCCAATAATGTTTCTCGGAGCTTGATGAGGACATTCGTTTTTTCCAAAGCACTTTCCGACTCCAAGGTCTGAAGTTCTTGTTGGCTAGCTTTTAGATTACGGTACCAGAAATCGATATCCTCATCTGGTGTTTGCCACAAAATGGAGGTATAACCACTAGTCAGATTTTCGGCTTCCAGATAAGTAATAGCCTTGGTCAGCTCTTCCTCAGCGAGCTCGATGGTATTGGCATCCGCTGCTCTTTTGAGGTAGCCACTGACATTTTGCTTGAAGACTACCTTTTTAGAAATACGGAGGCCGAAGATGGTTAAGGAGAATAGAATCAAGAGAACACTGGCGATATTTTTCATCACTATTGAGGTTTGTTTCAGACTTAAAGAGCATCATCAAATAGTCCTTCAAGTTAGTACTTTGATGTTAAACGTTCTCCTGAGCTCCGTAATCGGAATATCTAAATAAGCATCAAAGTCGGCCCATGGCCAAAGTTTATCCATTTGCTTGGCCCGGATGATGATGGTGGGAATGGAAAATAGCAGCTTGAATATGTTGGTGACCACATGGCGCAGTCCGAAGCTTTTAGCCAGATCAAATGCACTGGCTGCTTGATACTCTTTAAGATGTCGCCAAAATCCTAGCGTAGTACCGAAGATGGTCCAAATCTTGACCGTTCCCTCTCCGTAGAGTGAAATGTCACAGCCGAAGAGGACATGTGCAATATCGTGAGACCGGAAGAATGCTTGAGCTTCAGGAGAGACTCCTCTCTTCTCATGACTCAACTGGTCTTCATAGGCCTCACGAAATTGCTCCAGCCCTTGGCGAAGGGTAATTTGATCTTGCATGATGTACACTTTAAAATCAAGCAGGACCTACTTGTTACGGTAGGTCTACCCAACCAACCTCCTGCGTATCATCAACGATAGCCACGTTGAACCGCTTAGTCGTCGTATTCGGAGTACCGGAACGACCGCCAAAATCAGTAGTTCCCAACTCCCATTCCACGCTCACAACTGCATAAGACTGGTTGTACATAATGGTATTGAGTTGCCCCGTGATAATTTTGGCAGACCGAGGGTCGGAACGTTGACCTTGCCACAACAGTTCACGGAAAAAAGTATCGTCGCTCACGATGATGTATTCATCACGCGCCAAGCCTACCTCATGAAAATCGGTAGGCCAATTCACCTTGAGCTTCATGCCTGATACTCCCCCCTGGTCACTGCCGGTGAAACGATAGCGATAGAGCGTATTGCGGCGCAGATTAAGCTGTTTATTACTGAGGTCATCACTCGAACTGATGCGTAATGGTCCACCAGGTATACCATTAGTGATTTCAAAGGTAAAGGTGGGTGGTGTGCGGTCCGTTTCGGGGATCGTCACAGCACAGTCCGTTAAAAAGAGGGTACAAAGAATAGCGAAGAAAGGAATACGAAATCTCATAGTAGGTGTTTTAGAATTTATGCTAAGAATGGTGTAGTTGTTACTTGAGGTAACGAGCTAGACAATACTTATCCTCTAAAACTACTCAATAATTCATCTTCGTCGTCGGATTTGCCGAAGGCATCTGCCTCGGTCGTCCAACCGTCTTGGGCACTTACTCTGGTAATTTGCTTTCCTTGACGGAACACCAGCTGCAGGCCATGTTCTTGCTCCCAGTCGCATTCACACTCGATGCTGAGGTACAGGTCTTTGTCTCGTCGGTGCCTTCTACTCAGACGAATTTCCTGCGGATGAACAAACTGCCAGATTCCATTTGCATCCTGGAGCTCCCACATTGGTTTATCCATTTCATCATAACCGATGGTATTCAGAAAATCCATGCAGTTTTGATGTACTAATTCTGACAACTGCATTCTGGCATCATGGCCTTTAGCCAGGAAATGCCCTAAAGCTATATCAGCTTCAGCGATATAGTTGGCATCCTCGGATGGCACCAAATCCATGAAGGTTATCGGCAACGCAAGGCGGTCAAAGAGGGGAATCGGAACCGGATCGCTTTCCCACCAATCATCAAACTCTTCATTCTGTCGAAGCTGACCGATGTGCTGGGATTCGATGATTTTCATTGTCCTTCCTACTTAGAGATTCATATCAACCTTTACCCCTTTATTCTTCAGGTAGGTTGCTAGATCATCAAGATTCTTTTCGGTCCAACTCTCATCGTGAGAGGCTGGCTCCAGAAATAGACAATAATGCTTGTGCGTGCTGCCGTCTTTCATTTTCACCCGCACGTAATTACCACTAGAGATAACCGCAAAGATGATGAGCCACTTCCACTGGCCATCCGCATTGATCTCTACAGAATCAATATCCGCGATACTATATCGAGTCAGTCCAGTGAATGGAAAATGAGGCTTTAAAACGATCAATTCTTCCCCTGCAAATGCAAAGCTTCGGTTGATCGCAGCTGTGAATAGGTAGCCAATAAATATCAAGACAAGCAGTAATACAAGCAGCTCAAAGGGGTAAGTATTTACGGCAGCAGCGAAAACCAGCGCCAAAATCGGCAAAGCAGTGACGATCATGAAAAACCACCAAATGCGCCAGGTCTTGATTGGGCTGTGAAAAACTTCATCAGCCTGCAGGCTATGCCTATTAATTAATCGACCGACCGACTTATCTTTTAACTTGAGTGTAAACCCTCCGAACATATTATTCCGACTTTGATTCTGTCCCAATTTGCCCCTAATCGGGGTTTGGGCCGCCAAAATAATCAGTAAATCGAAGGTGTTGACATTTTAGCCCTTGCTAATGACTGTATTTTTTGAAATTAATCGATAGGAAAGCGTTCCAACCAACATCCAGAGGCCCAATATGCCAAAATTGGCGATTAGCTTCTGCTCACCGAAATCCATCTCGAACAGAAAAATCATCACTGAGTTAACACCGCCATGTGCGAATACCGCCTGCCATACACTCTTAGAATTAATGGTTAACCATCCTATGAAGAATGAGATAAAGACGGTAGTCAACGGAAAGATCAATAAGCCCCCTAGTACAGGGTACTCTGGGTAGTTGAAGCCATCGAGGATAATCGGAAGATGCCAAAAGCCCCAGAGCAGGCCAAGGAAAACCAGTGATTTAAGGACGCTATTCTGCTTGAGGAGTTCTTTCTGCAGAAACCCGCGCCAGCCTACTTCTTCACCAATCGTTAGTAAGCTGGTAATTAACGAAAAGCCAATTCCGGTAAGCACAAAGTTTAGAATGAAGAAGGGAAAGCTTTGAGTATCACTTCCGAATAGTAATGGAATATCAATTTGATCTACCGTCCCATCCGAAAGCACGTAGGCATAATTGGTACCCAAACCAATCTGCTCAAAGAGAAAGATCCCTGCAAGCGTTATGATGGCCGGTAGCGTCAAACTAAGCAACGCGTAAATTGGATTGCCAATTTTCCAATCAATGTACTTCAGTCCTTGTTTGGTCTTAATCAGATAATAGATGGCACCAAGGCCAGGAAAAAACATGGAGAGCCCGATAAAGATGGAGAATAGATTGTATTCCTCTCCCCCATTCAAGATCACAAATATTTGCACAAGGTAGGTGGCCAAAAACAGAAGCGCTATATACCTCCAGACGGGCTTGTCAAGTTTGATCATCACATCGTTTTTTCACAATCCCCGTCACCTCCGTCAAGTTGAGAGGCGATGGGTGAATACGTGTTATTTTAGGTAGTTGCTTACCAAAATAGACAATGACTACAAGACAAATTCTGGATTAACAATAATATAACTCCGTCTGCAATGGCTTTAACAGAACCTTGAGAAAAGGAAGATGGTAGCGCTAGTAATTAAGGTGGTTACCTAAATAGCAAAACGGCATGCACACTTAAGGTACATGCCGTTTTGGGTCTTATTTCGTCTGTATTTGTACAGTCGTTTTATACTGCTTTAGAAGGAGAGTAGGTGTCCAGGCTTGGTGGCCATCTCATCCGTTGGTGGAGCAAACTGTGTCAGTTTAATTCCTTTTACGGCATAACGATACTCATCCATTGTAGGTGTTCTACCAAGAATGGCAGACAGTACTACAACAGGAGTAGAAGCCAAGAGTGACTCCCCTTTCTTACGATCCGTATCAGCTACAACACGGCCTTGGAATAAACGAGTAGACGTTGCCATTACGGTATCTCCCTTTTCGGCTTTTTCCTGATTACCCATGCAAAGGTTACATCCAGGGCGTTCCAGGTACAAGATATTATCGTACTCGGTCCGCGCAACTGTTTTAGGAGCTGCATCATCGAACTCAAAACCAGAATACTTCTGGAGAATTTCCCAGTCGCCTTCTTCTTTAAGCTCTTCGATGATGTTGTACGTTGGAGCAGTTACCACTAGTGGTGCCTTAAACTCTACTTTACCGTACAGTTCCTCCAAGTTTCTCAGCATCTTAGCCACGATCTTGATGTCACCCTTGTGAACCATACAAGAACCTACAAAGCCAAGATCAACATCCTTATCACCGCCGTAGTAAGATAGCTCACGAATAGTATCGTGCGTATATCGCTTCGATACATCTTCATTGTGTACGTCTGGGTCGGCAATCATCGGCTCATCAATGATATCCAGGTCTACTTCAAATTCAGCGTAGTACTTCGCGTTTGTATCTGGAGCCAAAGGTGGCTTCTCACCAGATTGAATTTCATCAATCCGCTTATTCGCTTTATCGGTCAGGCCTTGTAGCACCTGCTGCTCATTGTCCATGCCCTTTTCGATCATGATCTGGATTCTGCTCTTCGCAATCTCCAAAGATTCAATCAGCGTATCAGGCTGTGAAATACAAATAGATGCTTTTGCCTTCATTTCCGCCGTCCAGTCAGTGAAGGTAAAGGCTTGGTCCGCTAGCAGGGTACCAATATGTACTTCGATGATTCTACCTTGAAATACGTTCTCACCCTTGAAGTGCTTCAGCATCTGGGCTTGTGTCGCATGTACCACATCACGGAAGTCCATGTGATCGGCCATCTTTCCTTTGAAGGTCACCTTAACCGACTCTGGAATAGGCATGGATGCCTCACCAGTAGCCAAAGCCAAGGCAACAGTACCTGAATCCGCACCAAAGGCTACTCCCTTCGACATTCTGGTATGCGAATCACCACCGATAATAATGGCCCAATCATCAATTGTGATGTCATTCAACACCTTATGAATAACATCCGTCAATGGATGATAAACGCCTCTTGGATCACGACCGGTAATCAAACCGAAATCGTTCATGAATCTCATTAACCTAGGCGTATTCTCCTGTGCCTTCAAGTCCCATACAGAAGCAGTGTGGCAACCAGATTGATATCCGGCATCAACGATAGGAGAAATCACGGTAGCGGCCATCATTTCCAACTCCTGTGAAGTCATCAAGCCAGTAGTATCCTGCGAACCAACGATATTTACATTAGCCCGTACATAAGAGCCGGCATGTAGAGTTGCGCCTGAGGTTCCAACTGCATTTTTATTGAATATCTTCTCTACAGCGGTCAGTCCTTGTCCTTCGTGGGAAATCTCTTTGGAAGGAGCGTAAACTGGAGGAATTTCTATACCCAGGGCCTTCGCCGCAAAGGCTTGAAGTTTTTTACCGAAGACAACAGCATACGATCCTTTCGCCCGCATGAACTCCATCTTCTGTGGCGTGAGCGAGGAAGAAATGTCAATCAGCTCCTTGCCTTCACTGTCGTACAGTTTCTTGGTCTTGGTATTGATGGTAAGAACGGTTCCTGTATCTACCGAATAGGTTTGCTTCAAGATTGGCTCTCCCTCTTCGTCTACAACGAGGTTACCATTTTCATCCAGTTGCTTTACCCAGTTTTTCAAATCTACACCAATACCTCCTGTCACGCCAACGGTGGTCAAGAAGATTGGAGAGATACCATTGGTACCGGCAACAATCGGAGCGATATTGATAAAGGGTACATAAGGACTTGCTTGTTTACCAATCCAAAGTGCCACATTATTTACACCAGACATCCTGGATGATCCTACACCCATCGTGCCTTTTTCGGCAAGTAGCATTACCCGCTTATCTGGGTGTGCTTCCTTTAATGCCAATAGCTCTTTCTGGCGGACTTCATCAAATTCGAACATACATTGTCCGTGCAATTCCCGATCCGCTCTTGAGTGTGCTTCCTTACCAGGAGAAAGCAAATCCGTAGATATATCTCCAACCCCTGCTACATAGGTTACTACCTTAACCTCCTCTTCTACTTCGGGCAACTTGGTGAAAAATTCCGCTTGTGCGTAACTCTTGATAATATCCTCTGCGATGGAACTTCCGCTCTTGAAAGCCTTTTCTAGGCGTTCCATATCAGCCTCGTACAAGAACACCTGTGTTTTCAAAACTTTGGCGGCGTCTTGTGCAATTGCTTCATCCTGACCAAGTGCTAAGTCTAACAGCACTTCAATCGATGGGCCACCTTTCATGTGTGACAGCTGTTCAAAGGCAAATGCTGGTGAGATTTCTTTTACCTCAACTTCACCAAGAATGATCTCCTTTAAGAACTGAGCTTTAACAGAAGCTGCGCTCGTGGTTCCTGGCAGTACGTTGTAGATAAAAAACTGCAGCGAATCTTCTCGATGTTCATGGTTTTCATCCTTGATCTGGGCAATAACTTCTGTAATCAAGTTAGCGCCGTCAATTGGCAAAGGATGAAGTCCGTGTGCTTCTCTATCGATAATTTGCTTCAGATACTCGCTATAGTAACTCATGTAAGGATTTTTAAAACGAACAAATACAAGGGTTGCGGAGGACGCAAATTTACGTAATGTATCGTTTTCTTTATCGTAATTTTTTCATCTCTGATATTTAAACAACTCAACCTTAGCCCAGGATTAAAAACAGGGCTAGTGCACCTCTATCAGCGCACTAGCCCAATTCGCCACAATAGAATGATAATCAGCAACTTACACCCTCTTTACTCGACCTCTGCATTGTAACAATACTTCTGGAGCATTATTAACCTAAACGGGTAGTTGCTTAATGGTAACGGTATGATTAAGCCTGATCGCCAATAAAAACGCACTATCGCCTACCTCTCTCTACCAAGAACGAATGTCTCAAAGACATACTTCCAAGGTGTAAATATCATCGGCAACAAAACAATGATAAAGATTTGGGTCCATTCGCCTGCTTCTGTACCTGAAAGTTGATCCGTCCTCCACAGTGGATAGGCGACAATGCAAAGCCATAATCCTTTATAGAAATACATAAACAACATAATAGGCAACATCCTCAGCGTATGAAACACCCCCAAACCCGAAAGCGTAGTGTAAGCCGCTAAGGCGCACCAAGCAATGGCAATTTCAGGGTCCCATGAGCCTTCATGGGTAAGTATTTCTGTCCACGAATCCTTGGCCGCAAAAACAAACATCAGAAAGAAAAAGAGCTTCAACACATAGACCTGTATCGGCCAAACACCCTTGTACTTAGCAGCGGGTTGGAACAAACTTGTCATGATTTAGATAGATTGATTTATCAACCTCAAAGTTCGCCGGCTAAAGGGAGGTACGACTTCACATTTGTGAAGAAGTTTATTGGGATAGTTCCTGGCGGATCCTGCTCAGGCTTCCTGGGTTTATACCCAAGTAAGATGCAATGTGGACCAACGGAACATTTTGGACAATCGAGGGGTGGTTCTGTAACAGTTTAAGGTAGCGTTCCTTTGCCGACAAGGTACTCAGGTTAATAGCCCGTTGCCTACTCGCCTCTAAGTGGTATTGCAGTATTTTCTCGCTGTACTCTTGAGAAGTAATACCTAAATCTCTGGCTTTTTCCACATCGGCTCTGCTAATTCTTAGCATTTCACAGTCCGTGATGCAATGAAGATTTTCATCAGAGACGGTCTGCTGAATAAAGTGATTATAGGAAGTGAAGAACCTCGGCCCGTCATTAATATCAACGGTATGCTCCCTGCCCTCATCATCTACATGATAATTGCGAATATACCCGGTGACGATGAAGTTATGGTATTGGTGTCTTGTTCCTTCCCTTTCGAGTAGGGTGCCTTTGGGGGCGTAAACAGGCTTGAACAACAAGCGACAATGATCTTGATCACTTTGCGGAATATCTGTTAATAGACGAACGTAGTTGAAGAAGACCTCGAAAAGTCTATCTATGTCCTCCTGGTTCTCTATCAAACGATGTCCTTTCATCATTGGGTTTTCTGCTTAGTCAATAGTCAACACACCAAGTAATACTTTCGTTCCACCCTCTCAATTAGGCTCAGTTTGCTTTTTTCAATTTCAAGATCAGAAACAACGGTATCCTCATCCTGCGCTGATACTCTTCTTCTTGCTCGAAGTGTTGTCGTTCGGGTTTTGATTCTCTCAATTCCACGATTTCAAAACCCGCTGCGCGAATCAGCTGCCAGTACGTTCCCAGCGGCTTGTGGTATTTTACTACTTCCTTGCCCATCCATTCGTTTGTCCTTTCCCCGGCAGCAAAGTAGTTATCAACAATCCAATTCCCTCTTTTGACCTTTTGATGGTAAGCCTCGTAAGAGCTTGTAATGATGGGGTGCTCCACCGAAAAGACAAAGATGCCTCGATCCTTCAAGCTTGATTTGACCTTTTCGAAAATTGAGGCTAAGTCCTCTATGTAGTGCAACACCAATCTCGAGATTACGATGTCATATGCGGCTTGCTGGTAGGCCGCCTCTTCGACAGCCCCTAGCTCTAATTCCACTGGACGGCCCTGGAGGTTTTCTCTAGCTAAACTGATCATCTTCGAGGATCCTTCGACACCATGATAGAAGGCCGCGCCTCGCTCTAATAGTTCGACTCCATACTTTCCATCTCCACAGCCCAGGTCCAGAATTTTCAGACCGGACACATCCCCGAGTAGCTCATCTACTATAGGCTGCTCGATGAGTTCATTGGGAGCGTTCCCTTTGCCCCGCTTCTGCGTGTATCGCTCAAAGAATTCATCATCGTCGTAGACGGAATAGCTTTTGTACTTCATGTTGTGCTAATCCTAAGTATTGATAGTCTAGACCCTATTCACCAGTTTCCTCCTCCTTTTCCAAATCAAGTAATTCTGCTGCTTTCCGATAAAAATAGATCACGTCCACTTCTCGGGCCACCAACTCGTTCATTCGATTTGCCATTAGTTCCAGATTGATGGCCGCGTCTTGCTCGGAGTTCACCCCTTTTGACTCCAACAAATCAAACATCTTAAAGCCAGGTTCAAAAGTATTCTCTTGGTGGTTGTACACTCTGGATAGGATCAAGAGTTTATCGTAATCAATATTCACGATTAGGGGGTGAGACTTAGCAATATCCCAGGCATCATCAGTAGGGAAGGTCTTCATAAATGACCCTCTAGTGAACAACTGAAAAAAGGCATACTTGCTCTCTATAAACTCTTGTATAAATGCAGGCTCTTTTGATAAACTATCCAATTTCTCCTTTATCTCTATATGATAAGGCACCCAGTCTTCCATGAGTCTGATGTTGTCCTTCAGCTCAGATTTGATGGTGGCTAGTAGCTCTTCTGATTCCTTCTTTTTCTTGTTGTCCTCAATCCGTTCACTTAGGTACAAACCAAGTACTACACTAAATACGATTAGGAGAATTTGAGTAAGAGCTTCTTTCATGGCACTTCTTTTTTAGGGTTTGCGAGCGCTTGGGCTTAGTCAGCGTTTTTTCTCTAAGAGTAATGATTCGTGTAAGTTAATGCATAGACTGGTCTCTTTCTTCAATGGGTGCTATCCATTTTGGTTTATGCCTGATTATTCTTCTACACTTATTTCTATTGTTGCCTGTGGGGCTACTAGTTGGTTGTAGACCACTTCCTGCCCTGTTGTCAAGCTCACACGATACTGCTGTTCTTCTTTAGAAATAGCTAGTGTATAAGCTTTGCCAAATAGGTAAAAGTTCTCCAAGCTCAAATCATCCCAATCTACTGGAAGATTCGGCGTCATTTTGAATGTGGTGAAATCTACAGGTTCTATCCCTAATAAGCCTTCGATGAAAATTCGGCAGTACAAAGCACTTTCTGCCGATAGGTGCTTCATGTTATTTTCAGGGTAAGCTTCGACAGGATATGGAACATGGTCTCCAAGTAATCTTTTAGCCGAATACGCCTTTAGCTTACTTAGTGCTAACTCCATTTCACCAACTTTCATCGCGCCCCTTAATGCATATAGGGTAGCCCTATCCCAAAATACTTGTTCGTCCTCGGACTTAAGGTCATTGTATTCCACCAATATCCCGTTATCAGTCCACAGCTTTTCAAATAAGGCAGCGATCGTTCCTTGCTTTCGTTGTGTAATTCCCATCGTCAGGGGAAGACAAATCCAGTGTCTGAGATTTACGTTTTCTTCAAAGTAGCGGTAGGTTTCAAATCCTTGAATCGTTGCCCCAAAATAGTCTTCAATAACCCTCTCCATTTCCTTTTGGCGCTGTTCCAAGGTTTCCGTATAATCATGCATCCCCAATTCATGTGCAATAGGTGCACTATACTTGAGGCCACCGTAATACAGACTTGACGTAGATAAATTGGCGTCACCGGTCTCAATACGTCCTTCCATTTCATCCGATTCTGATTGGACTGCCCTCGACGAGTTCTTGAGTCGTTCGCAATATTCCAGCGACCACTGGATTAGGGGCCACAGTTTTCTGGCTTGGTTTACATCACCGGAATTTAGTAGATACAAGGAGGTCCCGTAGGCTATCATAGCCGCATCACCTCTGTCCAGGTGGGTCATTGGGAAATTACCATCTACTTCAAAAGCATAGGCGATATGACTCTCATCTTCTGGAATATTCTCTAGAAACTTGAGGTACGCATTGTAGGCTGCTTGGTTGCCATTTTCATATCCCAGGTAGGGAAAGAACGGGCCACTATATTCTATCTGATCATTGGCCCAAATCCCTACGTAATAGTTACCACCTCCAGGGGAATGCACCAGCCCCATGGATGATTCGAATATACTCTCTGATGCTCTGATTTTTGCAAAATAGAATAGTGTATTCAGGACGCTATCAGGCGTCTTGAGCTTCAGGTTATTCTCGCAAACATCTAAGAATTCCTCCCTGGAGGTTCTCGCTTTTAGATAATCGAAACGATCACTAGACTCCTCATTGAGTAAAGCACCATGTAAAACTGGGAAGGTATAAGATTGGCCAGCCGATAAAGCTATCTGTTCTTGAGCTTGACTCTGATAAACAAAGGAATAAGTGCCTTTATACCCTTGCTCCATTTCATGATAGTCTATCGCAGAAATGGAGAAGTCGATTTCATCTTCGTTCAAATTAATCAGCTGCCACTCCTCCACCAGTAATCGAACGTCCATAGAGGGGTAGAGATGCTTTACTAGTTTGAGGCCATGCACCGGCGCATAATGAAAAGATAGGATACCGTTAATTTGAATAGAGTCTACCTTGGCATGAACGATGGACTTTTGGTCATGACTTATCTGAGGTGAAAATTGTGGATCCACCTCTCTTCTGAAGTAGGCGCGATACTTTTTCCAATCAGGCTCATTGGTTTTGTTAAAAACTCGCAATTGCGGGAATATGACATCCTTCCTAATTGTCAAGTTCTGGTCCTTGTCTATCTCATAATAGATAATGGAAGAGATTTTCTTGCCGGCCATCTCTATATTATCTTTCAATGGCAATGGGGTAGCAGAATTCAGTCGCAGAACGATCCCTCCGTCGTCGGTAATCTCCCAACGATTTTGATCGATCTCTTGTCCTAAAATAGAGCTACTAAAAAAGAGGAAGCCAAAGAAGAATATCGCTTTCATGTTGTCATAGTTGATAAGGCTACATCATTATACGCAATCCGTTGCAAATGAATCCGCAAGGACGTAATCGATAAACGAAACGAAGCGATTTGAGGGTTACTCAAATCGCTTCGCCATTTCATAAACAGTATTTAGCTAAATCACCAGCGATTAACGCGGCATCACCACCAATTCTTGTACATACTGCTTACCGGCCGCATATACGCGAACAGTATACATTCCAGCAGGCAAATCACTAGTACTTACTTGGAGGACCTCTTCGTTGCCTACCACAGTGGTCTGACCAGCGCGCATCTGGCGGCCTGTCATATCCAATAGTTGCCAATCTACATCTTCACCGTTAAAGCCGGTAAGCTCAATATTGGTAAAGTCTTGTGCTGGGTTAGGATACATACTGAAGCGGCGAGGCTGCTCTAGCTCTTCCTCCGTATTGACTGATTGTGGAATGATGAAGTCATAGTAGAGGTCACCACCAAAGTCAGGATTGAAAGCCTGCATCGACAAATAGAAAGTCTCGCTAATCTTACGGCGTAGGCTTACGTTGCCGGTTCCTACATTCTGACCAATAGCACCCCAGTACCAGAAGTCAAGACCGTCGCCACCATCATCCTCTACAGTCAAGCTGTAGCAGCCAGGAGGCAAAACGATGTCATCACGGTAGGTCGTAGCTGCGGTCATGTTACTACGTTCTAGCACCACCTGACCACTCGCATCACGGATCGTATAACGGTTTTCCGCAGGGCGGTTGTTAGTACGCAACTGGATCGCTAGATCGAAGTCGAAGATGCGAGCGGGAGAGAAACGGGAGCGCATCTGGTTGTTTTGCGCATACTCATCTTCTCCTTCGTTAGGACCAAAAACACCTACGATAAACTCTGGCTCATCCTCATTGCTTTGCCAGAAGGTATAGCTATCTACCGGTAGAGCGATCTCGCGGGTCTCCCCCATTTCGATGGGATCTGAAGTAGACCACATGTAGGTATCAGCATTGCCGTTTACTACGCCGTAGTTGATACCCAAATTCGAAATCGGAGTAGAACCGTTGTTCTTCACCACTACGATAGGATCATCACAGGCTGGATTTAGGCGCTCATGCTCCACTTTTGTACTTGGGCGGATAACATCCACAACGGCGGCATCCAAACTGAAGTTAGGTGCTCCGTAGCTTACCAGTTGAGCAGACACCAGGTAATTGGCCTGATCCATGAAGGCGCCATTCACACCATAATCTAATTCTACCGTACTACCTACATCTTCTGGCAACATGAACTCGTGTAGATCGGTAGCCATACCTGGGCACCAACCAGCACGGTCGAAGATCCAGGTACCACCTTGTGGATAGATTGGGTTTTGGCCACAAGCTTTCCACACATCAAAGCGGAAATCCTGCGCCCCACCATCTACATTCATATAGTGCTCACGAGCCACAAACTCCCCATTCTGACCATGTCCCGTTACACTTAGGCGTAACTTATGGGCATCAGCTGCTGCGTCTAAGCGCATTTCGCGAGGCTCAAATACATCATTATTCTGGATAGGTTCGTACCAACCACGCGCAAACGGCCATACGTTTACGATGGATAACACATCGCGCATAGGTGTACCCTTGATAAAGAGGAACTCAATGTCCATCTCCTCTTGGTTTTGGCCACCCATTTCTAAGCTCATGAATTTCTCTCCTTTGAGAATTGGCGCAAAGTCCGTCACATCAAAGGTGAAGGTCTTACCATCATCCCCCAGGTTCAAACCATTACCGTACGGCGTTACCAAGGACAGGATCTCAAACTTAGCTGAGCGCTTAGTATGGTAGGTCAGTTCGGTGATATTGATTGTTCCTTCGGAAGTAAGCGGGTAGGTTTCCAAGATATTACCATCCTCGTCGTAGAGGTAGGTCTCGTTAGCAGCATAGGTTTCGTAGGTGTCAATTATTTCCAGATCATTGGAAGCATTAATAGCATATGTAACCACGGTATTAGGATAAACTAAAGTAGAGTCAACCACTGGCACATCTTCATTGCTGATGGTGTGCTCTCCTTGCTCCCAACGTGCATTGAAACGGTATGGGATGGCTACCCAATCGTAAGGCAATTCCCGACCACGGTACGATTGCCAATTTGGCCCAATCAGCGTACCATCGAAACCATTGGCCACATCCTGTGCCATAAGTCCAGTGCCTTCGTTAAATGGATAATGCAACACCAAACTAGCAATAGCTGGGTGGTCATTAGGGATATCCTCTGTGTACATAATCTGCTGGATTTCCTCTGCGGTCAAGGCGCGTTGCCACATACTGAAGTTATCCAGATCACCAGGATAGCCATTTCCTCCACCAGCATGTTGGCCAACATTCATGCGTGTTGCCATAATAGGACGAGTCAGGCCGGTGCCGCTATGCCACAGTTCACCATTCAGGTAAATCTCCATGGTACCACTAACTACATCCTTAGTAAAGGCCCAGTGATTCCAGCGTCCTTCGTAATCTTCTGGATTAGCCTGCTTATTGATACGGTCATAGCCAGTACCATCGTTACCGCAGTCCCAATAGATTTGGCCATTACTCCAAGGTAGGTGGACATTCATTTGGCGGCGGTTAGCACCATCTACTGCTTCAAAAACAGTGGTATTAGCGGGCAGAATCTCTGACAAACCATAGCTCCAGAAAGCAACCGTTACACCTTGGCTCATACCCAGTGCTTCGCTAGGTACTTCCAAGCGACCTGTGCCACGCATAGCCAGGTAGTGCTGATCTTCACCACTTGCACCCAGGCCAGTATTGTTCGTAGTTTCGTTGCCAGCAAACTGCACGAAAGGCTGCTCGATCTCACCATTGCTGCTTACATCAAGCAGTAAGTCGCTACTTCCATCCCAGTTAAAAGTCTGGTAGAAAGGCAGGCTCACCCAACCTTCAGTCGGAAAGTCGATGGATTGGAAGAACACCTCTGTGAAGCCATCGGTAGTTGGCGCTTCGGTGGTAACAGCTTCCATATCCACTTCTTGCAGGCGCAAACGCAGGAAAGGAATAGTGCCTCCTGGTGTCATTACCTGCAATTGAAGTGCCGAGATTGGACCTGCGCTTAGCCCGGCAGCCATCAAGTCTTCGGCAGGATATAGGTACTGCGCCCGTGAGCGGTTGTTGAGGTTACCGACATTCAGTGGCGTTGACCCCATACCCACTTCCGCAACGGTCAGGCTGGTCGTATCCAGAAAGGTGGTTTGCTGTTGATTGTACTGCGTGTAGTAATGATACGGTGTACTGGTGAACGGAAAATCAGTTCCCGAAAAGCCACTGATCTGATGAGACGGGTGCCGGCTCAATACCGAATCCTGGATATTAGGATCAGTGATAAAGGTATTACAGCTGTAATCCCACTCCCGACATCCTACATTTCCACTACCGATAGCGGTATCGTGGCAGCGCATATTATAGCGCATCAAAATCTTCTCGTAGGTCTGCCCAGGTTCATCTGGGAAGGTGAAAAAACCGGATCGGAAATCATCGGCCCAAGTAAGGGTCTGTACCCGAACAGTGTCTTGTGCAAAGACAGTAGTGCAGCCGAAAACAATAAGGGCAAATAGTAAAACTCTTTTCATTCGATAGATAGTTTGTCATTTAAGATGGACACTGAGAAAGATCAAATGGGTAGTAGTGTCCAAATGCATTTGTACTTATCCCTTAAAGTTACAACTTGATTTTTACTGTACCTTAGATTCTCTCACTACCGTAATACAAATGACGGAAGCAAGATATTTCAAGCCCCTGTACGAGATTGCACGCCACCTCAATGAGGAATTTACTTTAGCTGCAGCGCTCCGCAAGGCGCTTGCTAAAACGATTGAGGTACTGGAACTTGACGCCGGTTGGATTTGGCTCGTACAGCCCGACCAGCAATCCGTCTACCTAGCAGCTTCGCATCAGCTACCGGAGGCCTTGGCGCGTCACCCGGAGCGGCTTTCTGGTTGGTGCTATTGCATCGAGAAATATCTAAACAGCGAGTTCCAGGCACCGAAGAACATCAGTGAGATTGCATGCAGTCGACTCAAGAATCTACCCGATAGTTCGGTGGGCATGAAGTTTCACGCGACGATTCCCATCTTTAGCCAAGGCGAAAAATTAGGTATTCTTAATCTTCTTCATCAAGACAACTGCCAGTTGGATGACCAGCAGTTAACGCTTCTCCAAACAGTCAGTGAACTACTAGCTATTGCCATCCAGCGGACCCGCGCCCAATTGGCGCACCAACGGCATACTTCCAACGAATCGGGCAGCAAGCGGATACTTACGAAATTGGTGCATCCAACCATCGCACAGGTGATTCGCGAACTAGCAGATGATTCTACGAGCAAAGAGTCGGCCGCACAACGGCTCCAAAAACTAGAGCAACAACTCAGCTTGGTTGAGGCCGAAAACCAGGAGGTCAGTCACCAGAAAGAACGGACTACTCTTAGTTATCCTACCTCACCGCTTACCCCTCGGGAGACGGAAGTTCTGCAACTCGTCAAACAAGGACTTACCAATCCGCAAATTGCCAGTCAACTCTTCATCACTGAACGCACCGTCAAGTTTCATATCAGTAGCATTCTCGGCAAGCTCCAAGCTCAGACCCGTACGGAGGCAGTGGAAGTGGCAGTAAGAAGGGGGATTGTTGATGTTGCGTAAGTTCGAGCATGTCCTGTGCGTCGGGGGACGCTCAGGAGCGCTAGCGCGCATCTGGGTACACTTGAGAACGTACAGTTTAAATGACCTTCCTCTTCTATGCCCTCATATGCCTTATATGGTTCGGAACTCCGCATCAATGTAGGCTTAGGAACGGTGGAAACTTTTTATCCTGACCTGTCCTATCGTACAGGTATAAAACCCGTCTTTGGGGCGTAGCTGAGAGCGTGTCTTCCGCCGAGCTTTGTAGCAAACAAAAGTTACGAAGCCATGCAAGCAAATAGAACAGCTCTGATTACTGGAGCATCACAAGGATTCGGATTAGCACTAGCCCAGGAATTAGCCGAACGCGGCTGGCAATTGCTCATCAACGGACGAAACGCTGAACGACTCTTAACAGCCTACAACCAACTCAGTAACACCACTAAAGTAGTAGCCATCTCTGGCGACGTAAGGGACGAGATACACCTCCTCCAGCTAAGAAATGCGCTGCGGGATAACAATTGGCAACTTGACCTAGTCGTCAACAACGCTTCCGCACTGGGCACCTCTCCACTATCAAATTTATTGGAGCACCCAGTAGATAATCTTCACGAACTCTACCACACCAACATTATTGCGCCGCTTTCACTGCTACAGAAAGTCAAGGCATACTTCAAGCCGGAGACAAAGATTATCAATCTCAGTAGCGATGCGGCAGTCGAAGCCTACGCCGGTTGGGGTGCTTACAGTAGCAGTAAAGCCGCTTTAGATCACCTCTCCGCCATACTGGCACAGGAGCAACCTGAACTGCGCGTTTATGCCTTCGACCCCGGCGATATGCGCACCAGTATGCATCAAGCTGCATTCCCAGGCGAGGATATCAGTGACCGCCCCTTACCCAAGCGAACTGCTATACCAGCAGTGCTAAGATTAATTGAAGAATCACTCGACAGTGGGCGCTATGCTGCTGGACAACTCCTAGCTGCCCTGGCCTAAGGCAAATCACCCGACTGTATTGATCACCCCTCAAAAGACATGAGCCATGACAAAGCAACATTCAGAAATATTTCAGTTTACCCTCCCCGAAAAGCTGGCCTGCCCAAAACCTACAGAAGAACGTGGATTGCACCGAGATCAAGTTCGCCTGATGGTCAGCAACCAGGACGGAAAACAAATTGGCCATCACAGCTTTCAAGACCTGGCGAAGCTCCTCAACACGGGTGATGTGCTGGTAGTCAATACCTCCTCCACGATACCCGCTGCTCTTCCGATCAAGTTGCCGGATGGCAGTCCTGCGCGGCTACATTTGAGCACCCAACTTGATGAGAATCGTTGGCTAATCGAAGTCCGCTCAGTGCAGCAAAACAACACCCAACGGTGGACGGCAGGAACCTCCGGGCAAAGCTTTGAGCTCCCCGGAGGCGCCTCCATCAAACTGGAAGAACAGTTTTATCAAAAGCAGGAGCTTCTACAACTCTGGATCGCCCAGTTGCAGGTCTCACCACCTCTACAGGATTATCTGGCGACTTATGCATCTCCTGTCAAGTACCATGGGATAGATAAGCCATACCCCCTAGACTACTACCAAACGTACTTTGGGCAACACCCAGGAAGCACCGAAATGCCTTCTGCCGCAAGAGGATTCACAGAAGACCTGGTAAATCAGCTACTAGAGAAAGGCGTTCAAATAGTCCCCATCTTACTTCATACTGGAGTAAGTAGCTTAGAATGGAATGAACACCCATATCCTGAATACCTGGAGATTTCGGCCCTCGCTAGTCAGCAAATCAATTCGGCTAAGCGAAAAGGAAAACGCATCATTGCAGTGGGTACTACCGCAGTGCGAGCACTAGAATCCGCAGCTGACGAATCAGGCACCGTACGGCCTTATCGTGGACTAACAGAGCTATACATCCAAGCCAACGATCAGATGAAAGTTGCTAATGGCTTGCTGACGGGATTTCACGAACCCGAAGCCAGCCACCTGCACATGCTGCAGGCCATTGCCAGCAAAAGGCACTTAAGACGCGCCTATCAGGCAGCCCTGCAAGAGCAGTACTACTGGCACGAATTTGGTGACTTACACCTCATCTTAAATGATCCGGAAAAACGCAGCTGGTGGGGAGTTGCTCCAGAATATCTGGCGAAACCTCAAGACTGGCCACGCCCTGAGTGGTGATAATTATTCGTTTTCTTCTTCTACCCTATCGTCTCCCATCTGATCCTCACGGTGGAGTCGCTCGAAGAGCGAATCAACGCGATACATCTCATCAATGGTCTCATCTTCATAGAGTGAGATATCAGGAATACGGCGCACCTGGCGCTTTAGGCGAATGCCGAGGGCTGTCCGGAGGCGTACGTATTCCTCCTCTAGCTGCAGCATCACTGCCTGCTTATTGTCGGTATTCCAAATACTAAGGTATATTTTGGCTAAGCCTAAGTCGGACGACATTTTCACTTCTGTAACGGTAACTAGTGGTTCGCTACCGTAGATATACAAGCCCACTTCCTGCAACACCATGCTAAAATTCCGCTTCACGAGTTCGGCTACTTGCCGTTGGCGCTTGGATTCCATCTCTTCATTCTTTTAATGAACAGTACCTGACTGAGAACGAACGGGACCAGAAAGTCCATAGCTTTCGTTTCAGCTTGTACCCTGTTTTTGCTTTTTTGGAGCGCAAAAAAACTACAATACGGGTACACTACACAAAGGAACCGAAAAAAGTTCGCTTTAGCACCTACTGTTGGTGAGAATCATCACAAAAGGGAGCTGCTCCGGTACGTTTGCAAGCACAAAGCCGCGCTGGGCCACTTTTTCTCGCTTGAAAGCGCAGGGGCTTAAAATGTGTCCCATGATGAGAGCCATCGCAAAAAGGCTGATTTTGGCTAAAGCCACACTGGCAAAAAAGATAGTATTCTCCCTCCTTTAATTGTACCGTTGTGGGTTCATTCTTTCGCTGGTCTTGTTTGTGGTAACCTTTCGAAATTTCACTGTGGGGCAAGTCTGATTTCACCACCGGATACAGGTAGGCGGCGGTCCAATGATCCTTTGGATCGTTGGGTAAACCATAAGCCGTTGGAAATTCACGCGTATAGTGGGCAGTGCCGAACATCTGGTCCCAAAGAGAAAACATATTCCCAAAGTTTCCATTGGGTTCACTAATACCGTCCAACTGGGTTTTCCCGTGATGAGCATGATGAAAAGCGGGAGTAATAAAGATCCGCTCCCAAACGGTAGCTAAAGGAGCTAACCATCTATTGCGGTAGAGGTACTTATCATACACCATCGTGCTATGAGAACTAATGATAATGAGCTGTTTAAGTACCAATCCTACTGCGACAACTAGGCCCCCGCCTAAAAACGTCATGATACCCACCCACCAAACATTAGGCATAATCAAATAGTACAAGGCCGCATTGCGGTAGGAGACAAAGAACCCCATCTCTTCTGCCTGATGATGAGGCCGGTGCAGTTTCCAGAGAAACGGATACTCATGAGCCGCCCTATGATACCAATACTGCAAAAAGTCATCGATGAGCAGGTAGACAAATAAAAGCGCGACAAAAGACCATGCCCCTAGCACATATTGGGTCTCAGGAAAGAACTGCCCTCCTAATAAGATGGCCGCCAAAACAATACCTGGCTTGATGACTAAAGACAAGATCAGAAAAGCCCCGAATTCCTGTATCCAATCACTACTGCTACGCTTGGTATTTTCCCAGTATCCGCCCACTACTTCCAGAATGATAAAAAACACCAGAATACCCATTACCAAATAGACGTCCATGTTCGGGATGCCCCATAGATGCTGCTCCATTACTATCCTTTTTAAATGCTTTTGGTAAAGCTAAGGGCAGCAGGTCAGAAAAAACTATTCATAAGTTAACTTCTGTCTTTACCTGCCCTTCGGCGGATAATGCGGGAGAGGGAATTGGGCGTAATCCCCAAATAATTAGCGATATACTGATGCTGGGCCTCTTCGAACAGCTCTGGATATTCGGCCATGAGGATGTCGTAGCGTTCACCTGGTGATTTGCCTGCCAACATTTTCACCCGAAAGACTAAGGCAAGTGTATTCTCCCTAAGGGCTTCGATGAACAGGCGAGACAGTGCCAGATTATTATGAGTCAGCTGCTCGAAGCCCGGAAAGTTAACCACGAGCACTTCGCTGGCCTGAATCGTTTCAACAATCAAAGCGCTCTTTGCCTCGGCACTCAGCACTTCTGGTGGTCCAAAAAACTTGCCTTGCCCACGGATGAACAGCGTACGTTCTTCGCCAGAAGGCAGCTGTAGATAACCACGTACAGAGCCCGTACGAATGAAATAAATCTCGTTTGCGGGGTCATCTGCCTTTCGCAATTCTTGCTTCGCTTTAAGGACATGTACCTGACAAAATGGCCAAAGCAAATCCAGGTCTTCCTGTTGCAGGAAGTTGAAGGTATCTAGAAGATGCTGTTGGAAGGATTGCGAATCCACGGATCAAGATTGATTTCGATGAAGCAATAAGTTCATGTCCTTTCAATCGAGAATATACATCCATATTCGGAATACCCGTAAATATTGCTCCAGTGCTACCCTCCGCAGGTGTACTCAGAGAACCTAAGCGATGTAATGTGAAAACGATTTATAGGATATGCTGACGCGAAGTCCTTGGGGGTTTTGCCCAAACCAATTCGCGTCATATATAGATTCTGCTCTAATGGCTGCTGGTTCCGTTATTCTATCTTGATCTCACAGCCTTGACAATTTAACTTAAGCGTACGTGGCGTGTCACCGGTACCGATCCTGTAAATCTTACGCTGACCGTTTTGTTCAAGTAGTTTTATTCCCGCTGGGAGTGTAATTTTCTCAGGTGCATTGGCTACCACCTCCAATAGGTAACAGACCTTCGAATTGAGTTGTACATCCACAACGGCCAGTTCGTTATCCATGGTCAACTCGTGGAACTCTCCTCCGGTCAGGCTTAGGTTCGTATTTCGGCCATTCAGGTTGGCAGACTGAGTTAGCGAGCGTATACCCAACTCAGCAAAGCGAGCGTCGTCTAATTGTAAGCGCCCGGCCTCCCCTAGCTGAATGTTATCACTCAAGAGATTTTCAGCAATCAGCGTATCTACTTTGCCAATTTCAATGGTGGAAATAGAGGAAGAAAGTTCCAAACGCTCTACCGTTCCCAAGCTACCTCGAATTGCTTGGAGTTGTAAATCTCCTCTTTTCAAGTGTGAAATCTCCAGTTGTGTTGAACTAAAATTAGCCTTTAAATCAGCTAGTCGATTCGCTTTAAATGTACCGCCGTGCATATTAATATTCACGGGGCCAATATGATCACTCATCCCAATACTTGTCCACTCACTCTTGAGTTTGAAGGTGGCTTGCTTAGGTATAAACAACTTTGAAGACAAGGATAAATAGACAATATTAAAAACCCGGCCATCATCCAACTCTATGGTGTTTTTATCAGGCTTCAACCAACCATTTTCGATCATGAATCGATCTATATTCAGCTCGCAACCGATGGTCACCTCGTTTACTCTATTCAGTTGCAAACTGACAGCTAAAGCGTCTAAAAGGGCCTCCGTTTCGTCCGGGCTTGGGCAAGCTACTGTTACTTCAACAACCTGCTTCACTTTGTTTTCCTCCCAGCTTTGGACCTCCATATGTTGATCGAACTCATAAATTACCGGACTGCGCTCTTTAGCTGATAGCTTTTGCTTACCGTCTTCTTGCCAGACATTGATCGTACCATTGCCCGTAAAGTATATTTCTTCTGGTCCACGCGTTTTCACGACCACATCCGCTGGCACGACAATCTCCTTACTGATTTGCCGGGTTACTCTTTGCCCCCAGCTTAACGTTGATAGCAGTAAGCTAACAAGCAGGAAGAATAGCGTTCTAAAGCTTAAGCGGTACACGCTTGCTAGGTTTTGCTTTTGCATTATCATATCGGTTGATTTTATCGATTTCACGAATAATTTTGGTGAGCAAAGCCACCTTCGTTTGGTAGTATCTCAACACCTGTTTTGCGACGTCCTCACTGTAGCGAGTTTCCAATTGTTTCACTTGTGTAGCGTAGGTGGTGTCCAGGTAAGCTACCTGATCCAAGAGTTGCTGTAAGTCGTTTTGGTACTCTGCCGGCACGGCTGAGGCCTTGATCTGAGCCAGCTGCACATCCAACAGCTCAGCAAAATTCTGATCTTCAAAATCCGGGTAGGCCAGTAATGCCGTTGGCACTTGCGTACTTAAAGGGGGTTGGCTTTGCCAATACCATCCGGCGACTATTAGCAGTAGTAAGCTTGCCGCCACTGTCAGCCATTTGCGGTAGCTTACTCGTAGACTAGCAGCAGACTTTGTCGACATAGCCTCCACGATGTTATCCCACACTTCCGGGCTAGCATCTGGTCCTTGCAGTGCCTCTCGTCGTTCGCGTAAATATTTTTCAAATGGCGTCATGCTTCCATTTTTGTAGTTGTGTTCGAAGTCGCCGTAGCGCGTACTGATACTGACTTTTCGAGGTGGAGATACTGATGCCCAATTGTTCGGCAATTTCTCGATGTTTATAATCCTCGAACAAGTACAAGACCAGTACTTCCCGGCTTCCATCAGGTAATTGCTGTATGGCTTGACGTATTTCCTCCAATGGTATACCTACATACCAAGTTTCTTCGTCGGTTGTGTCAGGTAGTATTTGCCGAGGGGCTTCCCAGCGAAGATGCTTACGTTGTTTATCCAGACACTTATTGATTACGATCCGCTTTAACCAGCCGCCGTATCGTCGGGTTTGCCGTAACTGTCCTATTTTTTGAAAGGACTCGACAAATGCTTCCTGTACAGCATCCTCAGCATCTGGCCGATTGTTGGTTATTCGAAAAGCCGTCGTCAACATAGCACGCTGAAAGGCATCGTATAGGTGCCGCATGGCTTGCTGGTCGCCTCTTGCTACCTGATTCACCCATTTCTCTATGTGCTTGGTGTCCGTCAAGTGGGTTTTTACTAGTAAGAGTGCTGTTGACTAAAAAGGACGTAAAGAGATGCGCATTTTTTGCAAAAAATTGGAGCGCCTTTAGAAAGAGTGCGAGTCTATGAATTGGTTCTGAGCCCTAAGAAGTGAAATGTTCTCGTATTTTAACGAGACAAAAATCACTGGTACGCAAAATATGAAAAATTGGTCCGGCTATATCGAATGGCAACCTGCGCAGGTACAGTATCCTGGTTCTGAAACGGAAGTTCAACAGGTCGTTCAAAATGCACTAGAGCAGCATAAGAAGGTACGTATTGTAGGTAGTAGTCATTCCTTCATGCCGCTTTGGACCACGCATGATGTGCTGGTGAGTCTGGATGAATACCAAGGCATCGTTGCCGTCGATCAGGAGCAAATGCAAGTAACGGTAAAGGCCGGCACTAAGCTTTATGTTCTCGGAGATTTACTGGCGCAACATGGCTTGGCCATGGAAAACCTGGGGGATATTGATCGGCAATCTATTGGTGGCACCATTGGCACAGGTACACATGGTACCGGAATAGCCTTTGGCTCCATTAGCACGCAGGTGGTGAAATTGCGCTTTGTAAACGGCAAGGGTGAAGTTCGGCAGTGTTCTGCCACCGAAAACCCATCGCTTTTCAAGGCGGCTCAAGTGTCGCTCGGTGCTTTAGGCATTATTACGGAGATAACAATTCAATGCGTTCCGAGCTATCGTCTTGCTTTGCAAAATTTGCAAGAACCACTGGACTTGGTACTTCGTGAATTACCCGATCGTTATCGCAACAACCGGAACTTTGAGTTCTACTGGTTCCCCTACACCGACAAAGCCTGGACCAAAAGCTCCAACATCGTGACCGACCAGGCCGATAAAGTAAACTGGCTCAATTATTTGGTAGAATACGGCTTGGAGAACTATGCTTTCAAGCTCCTCTGTGAGTTGGCCTATTATTTCCCTTCCGTAACGGAGCGGATTTCTCAGTTTAGCGCCTCCGCTATTGCGCCGGTCCGTAAGGTCTATCAAAGCCATAAAGTCTATGCTACCCAGCGCTTGGTGCGTTTCAATGAAATGGAATATAGCATCCCCGTCGAAGCGCAAGCGGAGGTCATGAAGGCGATTCAGGCCTTGTTTGAGCGCAAACGATTTCGCATTCACTTCCCCATTGAAAACCGAGTGGTAAAAGGGGATGATATTCACCTCAGCCCAGCTCACGGACGCGATTCGGCTTATATCGCTTGTCATGCTTACGCCAAGAAAGATCCCCTACCCTACTTCAAGGCCCTGGAGGAAATATTCTTGGCTCATGACGGCCGCCCACACTGGGGCAAAATGAATACCCTAAGCCACGAACAAGCTGCTGAGCGGTACCCTGCCTTTGGCACCTTTCTACAGCACCGTTCCGAAGAAGATCCTGATCGAGTATTCGACAATGTATATCTACACAGCTTACTTGGCAGCTAGACCTACAACTTTACCATGGATCTCAATTTCAAATACGATGAGATCTCTACTGTTGATTTCAGTTTACCTCTAGGAGCAGGCGCCCAATTCAGTATTGGCGCAGATAGCTTATTCTTCGACATTCACTACCTATTAGGCTTGAATACCGCTGATGACGCCAGTCCGAAGAGTCAACGCGACGATGTCTTCAATCATGGTTTTGGTTTCTCTTCCAGGATATTATTCCCATTAGCGGGTCAGTAAAATTCACTATTTGCTGGGATAAAAAAAGCCTGAGTTTTCCATCGTGGAGGCTTAGGCTTTACCTGTTATCACGTAAATAATACCAGTCAAAACAAAGTCACTCATATTTCTTGATACTAATTGCCAGAGCATCTACTATTGCCACATAAAATTAATCAGGAGGTCAGTAAAACTTATGTCAATACGCCTCCTACAAAAGCTCTTCTTATTATGAATCAGTTAATGAAACTCTTTGCTCTTCTCGTTTTTGTCAGCTTTACCACTACTTCTTACGCCCAGTCTATCGGCCCTAAGCTTGGTGTAAATATTGCCAGCTGGACAGGTGATGATGCTCTCGACGATTATAGTAGTATTACTGGCCTACAATTTGGTGCGGTGGTTGAACTTCCTGTGAGCGACAAGTTTGCAATTCAGCCAGAATTAGTCTACCTCCGTAAAGGATCGAGCTTTGATATTGACTTCTTAGGTACGACCATTGGAACAGAAACTCAACTGAATTACTTTGAGATTCCTATTCTGGCGAAGATATTCCTCACTGAGGGTCCTGCGCAAGTTTTCATCAATGCGGGTCCTTCCATTGGCTTTGCCACTAGTGGTACGATAGCTGCCAAGTCTGGTGATGAGGAAGAAGAAGTGGATATTGATTTTAATGAGGACGGCCTCTCCAATTTTGATTTTAGTCTAGCAGTAGGTGCTGGGGCGCAATTTAATGCTGGTCCAGGTAAGTTCTTTGTCGATGTGCGTTACCTACTTGGTCTTGCTAATCTTGACGACTCAGAACCAGAAGCGGATCGCATTGACGTATTCAATCGCGGAATTGGAGCTTCAGTTGGTTTCCTATTCCCACTTGGGCAATAGAACCTGCCTAAACGTCAAATAAAAAAGCCTGAGCTTTCTATCGTGAAGGCTCAGGCTTCTTTCTGTATTTTATCTCCTTAGTAGTAAGACTTGCCCTTGGGTCCATTCCCCTTCGGCCGACTGGTGCCTTAACCAGTAGGTGCCTGCAGGATAGGTACCCAAGTTCATATCAAAATCGGCATTTGCTGGTCGTTGCATGAGCAGCTTACCGTGGGCATCCGCTAAATAGAGCGTTCCTTCAGTATCAGGGAAACGTAAGCTCAACGGCCCGCTAGTAGGGTTTGGATAGTACTCCCAGTTGCGTTCGGCAGGCGTAGGTACATCTGGTAGTTCTACCTCCGCTACCGGCGCATCGCAGGTATTGAGTTTACTACGTTCAATCGTTAGGCGAACAAGCACATCATTCAAAAACTCCACCTCGTAGCTATCCGTCGATGGCTCAATATGCGCATTTCCAATACCACTGTGATCCGTGATAAAAGTATAAGTACCATTCGTGGCTAAGGCCATGCTACGAAGTAGGTATTCGGTACTTTTGTCGACCCCACTACAACTCACTGGGATTATCTGAATCCCTTGCATCGCTGCTTTTGTAACGGCCACCTGCATCCGTTTAATATTTTCTTCCGCCTGATGTGGTGGTGCATCTAGTACCAAGAAAAGCAGTCGCGTACTGGCATCTTCGCGCCAAGCCAATTCATCCAGCGCCGACTCCATAGCAGCTTCTACAGCCTCTGGATAATCGCCACCGCCCATGGCCTGTTGTTGTTCCAAAAACTTGATGGCCTCCGGCGCATCGCTGGTGAAAGGTTGCACACGAGTGAGATACTCCTCATTCTCGTCGCGGTAGAATACGCTCCCCATTTGCAGATCCACTCCAGGTAAGCCTTCGCGTACTCGGCCGATCACATCTAACAACTCTGCTTGCAGGTAGTTAATCTCATCACTCATGGAGCCTGTGGCATCCACTACAAACGCTACATCAACCACCGCATCTTCCCGACAATCGACACCCATGGTCTGGAAATTGATACCTTCCTTGAATGGCTTAGCATTGGGGATAGTCACTCGTTTACCTTCATACTCTACTTTGATGGAAAGTCCGTTTGCTGCCGTTTCAACTTCACGGAAATAATGGGCCCACATTTCGGCACGGCCTTGTGCATCGGTGCGAGTCTGCCAGAGCGCATTACCTTGGCCATCTTCCAAAGTAGCGATAGCATTGACGACAGCGCTGCCCGCAGGTGTAGTCAATTGAAGGGTATAGCGGTGGTCAGCATATTGTTTCCAAGTGCTGCGATGCATCGCCAGGTCTTCTTGATTGATATCCGACCACATTTCCCATTTACTGAAATCGTTCACCTCGCCTGCTGTCAATTGGCCCGCCTCTGGTAGATCCTTCTCGGCAACTTCTGCATCAGCAGCCATGCCTTTGCGCATGTACGCTTCTTCCTTGCTCATTTCCGTAGCTGGTGCTGCGGAGTAATCCGCGTCTATCGCTACTTCGCGAAAACTGGTAGGCTCGGCTTCGAGGGCCATGGTTGGCGCAGGATCATAAGCAGCAGGACTCGGTGGTGGCGGCGGCGGAGCTGCTGCACCGTCAGCTACAGACAGTGCCATAACACTATGGCGCCGCTTCACCCCCATTGCGGTAACTACTACCTCATCTAAAGCCACACCTTCTTTCATAGAGAAACGATGGGCCTTACCGGTACAAATATCTTTTTCCTCCACTGTCTCGAAACCGGTGTAGCTGATCATTAAATCGACACATTTTTCGTCCGTCTGCAACACAAAACCTCCATCTAAGTCCGTTACAGTGCCTTTAGTAGTCCCCTTGATCAAGATACTTGCCCCAATTAACGGCTCGCCGGTATCGTCTTGGACGGTACCTGTAATCTCATGTTCACCCCGACTCTTGGTTGGGTGCACAACACCAGAAGATCGATATACCGGAGGAAGCTTAACGATCTTCAGCATAGTAATGCTTTTCGCCTCCCCAGCGCTTAACGCCAAGGATTGTGACTCATAGCCAGGAAATTGGAGCTCTACTTCGAGTTCCGTTTGCCCAGCAGGCAGGGTAAAGCAACCATTTACATCGGTCTCTCCCAACCAAGTGCCTTTGCTGTCTTTTATATCCACATAGAGTAGTGGGGTACCAGCTTCATCAGTAACACAAGCCTGGAAGGAATCATTGAGATGAGTGGCGGGCTTGGTAAAAGCCAACCAAAACAAACTAAAGCTTAAAAGGGCGAATAAGAGCCGAATATTTCTTGTCTTCATATCTTTTGGATTCTCAGAAGTTAAAGGGTGATGATTTATTTATCTGCAGCGACCGCAGTAGCCAGATTTTGGGCTTTACCAATGAGGCGCACCATCTCCTGACGGTAACCCGAAGGATCACGACCAGTGGCCTGTCGGGCAATGTTTTCACAATGTTCGTAAGTGGCATTTGCCTTATGTTCACTATCGCGTAAGAGCATACTGAACTCCGCTACTGCGGCAGCCCAGCGAAGATTTAAACTACTTTGGCCAAAGCTATTCACCTGTACCGGCACGTTATAGCTCAACTCCCGAGCAGTATCTCCGTCAGGTTGCTTATAGCGCAACCGTACAATACTACAGGCATCTGTTGCCGAAGCGGTATAGTTGGGTACGATCTCATACAGAGCAGTTATTGTATGTCCTGCTCCAAGTTCACCGGCATCTTTGGCGTCATTGCGAAAATCTTCATTATCCATCAAGCGATTTTCATATCCGATTAAGCGATAGGAAGCCACATACTCCGGGTTGAATTCCACTTGAATCTTAACGTCCTTAGCTACCGTAAATAGTGTACCGCCAAATTCGCTAACGAGGACTTTGCGAGCCTCACTCAACTGATCGATATAGGCGTGATTGCCATTCCCTTTATCCGCCAGGATTTGCATTTTTTCATCCTGCAGATTTCCACGACCAAAGCCTAGAATGGATAGGAAAATCCCGCTTTCACGTTCGCGGGTGATTAGGTCTTCCAAACCACCGTTGTCTGAAACTCCAACGTTGAAGTCACCATCAGTAGCCAGGATAACTCGATTGTTTCCGCCTTCCACAAAATTGGCACGAGCCACATCATATGCCTGGCGAATACCTGCTGCACCAGCAGTAGAACCACCAGCACGAAGGCGAGAGAGCGCGTCTTTGATCTTTGTCTTTTCTGTTCCACTAGTCGACTCCAACACTAGGCCAGAGGCACCAGCATAAACCACAATTGCTACTCGGTCTTCAGGGCGTAGATTATCCGTTAGCAACTTCATACTTTCCACTAACAGAGGGAGACGGTCAGGACCTTGCATACTGCCTGATACATCCAATAGAAAAACGAAGTTGGCCGGTGGAAGGTCTTCTCGCGCCATTTGTTGAGCGCGCATCCCCACCAACAGTAGTTGACTCTTATCATTCCAGGGGCAAGCCGCAAGTTCTGTACTTACCTGGAAGGGTTGATCTGGATTAGTAGCCGGAGGGTAATTGTACTGGAAGTAGTTGATCATCTCCTCACTCCGAACTGCATCAGCTGGGGGGAGTTGACCTTCATTGAGGAAACGACGTACGTTGCTGTAGCTTGCAGCATCGACATCGATGGCAAAAGTGGAGGTATTTTCTTTGGAGGTTGGTACAAAACCATTTTCGTTTATCTCAGCATAACCCTCCGTATTAACAGGCTCAGCAGGGCGTCGAGGACTTGAAATCGAGTGCATCCTCGTGGCCGCCGGAACGCTTTGGACCGCATACCCCATGCTCTTCTTTTCCACAACAGGGGCATAACCAACCACCACTACTTCATCCAGTGCTACACCAGAAGACAAAACAACCTGAACTGGCTTATTCGCACAAGCATTCAATTCTTGTGTTTCAAATCCAGTGTAGGATATTACAAGGTCAGCACACAGATCAGTGATCCTTAATTTGAACGTACCATCAATATCTGTGACGGTTCCCTGGGTAGTTCCTTTTATGAGGATACTGGCACCAATTAGTGGTTCATTATTATCATCCACTACCTTACCGTTTAGCTCGTGCTGTTGGCTCGGGTTGGAGTTTCCAAAGAGGAAAAGGAGAATCGGAAAGAGCAAGGTCCAGGATTTCATATGCTTTTTTATGTTTAGATGCAGATTCCGGCAGGAATGCATAAGCACATAGATTTTTTTATCGATTATCTTCGCGACGAACAAAACATGGCTCATGCCTTTTCACGCAACGCCCATCCAGGATCTATTCATCTTTGAGCCCCAAGTCTGGGGAGATGAACGCGGTTATTTTTTTGAGTCTTACAGTCAGAAAACCTTTGCGGATGCGGGCTTGCACTATGACTTCGTGCAAGACAATGAAGCCAAATCCACTAAGGGAGTTTTGCGTGGCCTACACTTTCAAAAGGGAGACGCTGCGCAAGCAAAATTTGTACGCGTGACAGAAGGTGAAGTCTTTGATGTGGCAGTGGATATGCGGGAGGGTTCTCCTACTTTTGGAAAATGGTATGGTGCGTACCTTTCTGGTGAAAACCGTCGGCAAATGCTAATCCCTCGTGGTTTTGCCCATGGGTATCTTGTAACGAGCGAGACCGCTGTCTTCCAATATAAGTGCGACAATATTTACGACAAATCTAGCGAAGGTGGCATTCGCTACGACGACCCAAAGATCGGAGTGGAATGGCCAGCGTTAGATATCCCTTATCAGCTTTCAGAAAAGGATAAGATCTGGCCGCTACTTCCCTAGCGGAGTTCTTGCCCTAGCGCTGTTAGCGATCCGGATTGCCCATTCGCCTTCTTGAATGTGGCGATAGCCGGTTTGAACCGTAACCGTAGGCATTCAGTGCTATCAAGATTTCTACTCTTACAAAAGCTTAGTTCCTCATAGATCGCCTCTGTGATTTGATTCCCTTCCATATTAAATAGCGCAAACAATTGACTATTGGCTGAAAAAGCCTTGAGGTATCCAAAACCAACGGATTCTACCTTCAGAAAACCCGCGAATACTTCTAGCTCATTACCTTCTCCATCAATAATTCGATAAGCATCTTGTCCTCCAGCTAAGTATCGGTTGTGTGTTAGTGCTGTTATTCTGTTGTAACTACTATCTCTAGTAATCAGATTAAAGTCGTTGTCATACAAGTTGACAAACCGGCGGCCACGAATGACCCAGCGCTCTTCATTCCAATCGCGAAGCTGATCCTTTTCAAAAGGCAGAAAATCACCCTTGTCCAAATCATAATAATACCGTTCGCCCTGTAGGCGAGTACCGATAATGCGGCGCCCCAGACGGGGTTCGGCCCAAACACTTTCATACTTAGGGTCCAGTATTTGTTCTCCGAGCGTATTAATGACGCCGTGTTTACTATCCTCAGTAATGCGATAATGATCCATATCCATGATATCCACTTGCTCGTAGGCAAAAGGAATAATGACTGTTCCATTGAGGTCAATCACACCACACCTCCCGTCGAGGCAAGCCTGAATCCGATCTGGGCCTAGTCCACGAACCTCATCGAAGGCGACTTTGATATCATCAGGGACCTGGGCTTCTTGTTTCAGTTCAGGATCCTTAGCAAAGCGATTTTCTGACCAACGCGCTTGCTCAATTGCCATCGGTAGTTCTGGAGGCACCGGGGCTACTGACTCATGAATAAAATCGAAGTGATATTCCCCCGGCAGATACAACTTCAATCTCCCCGGACGGCGTTCGGCAGTTAACCCAGACTGTGTTCGAAATGGATACGGAGCCCCCAGGTGATCTTCATAATTTACCTTAAAGCGATAGCTCCCCGCACCACGGCTTGACCACTTACCTTGATACACATCACCCTCTTCCGGATCAACAATGGTAAACCGTCCATTCTCCTGTACTTCTAAGTGGTATCCAGTGGTACCGCAGCTCCACAATCCAACAAGTTGGTCCAGATCAGGTGCCTGGTCAACTGCTGACTGGTAAGCAATTATTCGTTCGGTGAGTCGGTAAACTCCATTCGCCTGGTTGTGCTCCAGGCGTCGGACCCAGTTGCCTTGCTCATCTAATTGGTAGATATACTCAAGGACGGTCTTCGGTAGATTTTCTTTAGTAAAATAGCTTTCGGCCTGTTGCAATAGGCCTTGGCTATTGTAAGAAAAGGTCGCTCGAAAATCCAGGCCCTTTACAGAATCAATTTTGCTGGTCTGTAACACAACTCCATTTTCAAGCTGGTGCTCAAAGTAGAAGGTCTGATCCTCCATGAGGATATACTCCGTCGACTTGCCTTTTCGCCCATAATCGAAAACAGAACGAGAAAGCAAACGCTCCCCCATTTGATTTTGGATACCAACAAAGCGCCCCTTTTTATCATAAGTAAAGGATACTGCGCTTTTATCGTGTCTAGCGGTGCCCACCTTCGGCTCGCCTGCAGCTTCCTTGTACTCCAAGAATACATGAGCGCCGATATCTCCAGCCTTACGAAACCGGATATATTCACTCAGTTTGTTGTCATCTTGGAATAGATAAACAGCTGACTCTTCTATTGGCCCCAGCACATATACCCACTCCCCCTTTTGCTCTTTTACGACACTGGTCCGTTCGTGAATCGCGACTACCTCTCCCGCTAAATTCAAGTCAAAATCATTACGATGCGGATATTGGATATGCATCGCAAACTGTGCCCATATACTAGAGGCGGCTAGAGAACATGTAAGTAGCAAAGACAGGCGTAAGGACTTCATTGCGTTCGAGGTGTTTTGGTGATGTGTATGTAAATATTCGAGTCGGGGGACTCTCATGAGGAAGCGTCGGATTCTTAATATTCGAGTCGAGGGACTCTCATGAGCGGGTCGGGGAAGTGTCATGAACTTCGTTATGAGATTCTGGACCAGCCCTTTAGGTGCTTGTAATGTTGATCAAGGTGGGCGCCTAATCGGCGATGATGGTCTTTCTGCAATTTTGGGTCATCATCAAGGATGCGATGGGCAATTTCGCGGGCAGTCTGCAGGATGCGACCGTCTTGCGCCAAATCAGCAATTCTCAAATTAAGGATGCCACTTTGCTGCGTTCCTTCGATATTACCAGGACCCCGCAGGCGAAGGTCTGCCTCTGCGATTTCAAAACCGTTATTTGTCCTGACCATGGTAGCAATCCGTTCTTTGGATTCGTTGCTCAGCTTGAAGCTGGACATAAGGATGCAGTAGGACTGATCTGCTCCTCGTCCTACTCGACCCCGAAGTTGGTGGAGCTGGGAAAGGCCAAAGCGTTCAGTATTTTCAATGACCATTACGCTGGCATTGGGCACATTCACCCCTACTTCAATTACGGTAGTCGCTACCATGATTTGGGTAGTACCCTCCTTAAAGCGCTGCATTTCATAATCCTTGTCTTCCGGTTTCATTCGACCATGCACGACACTGATCTGAAATTCGGGTGGCGGAAAGTCCAAGAGTAGTACTTCGTAACCTGCTTCCAGTGCTTGCAGGTCCAATTTTTCGTTCTCTTCAATCAATGGATAGACCACGTAAACTTGTCGGCCAAGCGCAATTTGCTCTTTCATAAAACCAATTACGCGGCGGCGTTGATGCTCAGTCTTATGTTGCGTTTCGACAGGTTTACGCCCAGGTGGAAGCTCGTCAATAACAGAGACATCCAAATCCCCGTATAGCGTCATTGCTAAAGTGCGAGGAATAGGAGTAGCTGTCATGACCAAAATATGCGGAGGATAGGGATCGTTCTTTTTCCAAAGCTTAGCGCGTTGTTTGACTCCAAAGCGATGTTGCTCATCGGTGATGGCCAAGCCCAAATTCTGAAAAACTACTGGAGGCTCTAAAATAGCATGCGTGCCAACGAGAATATGAATTTTGCCCTCAGCAAGTTCTTCTAAAAGTTCTTTGCGTCTCTTCCCTCGAACACTACCTGAAAGATAGCCCACTCGAAGATCCAGGCCTTCAACATATTCCTGAATACCATCATAATGCTGCTGCGCTAAGATTTCGGTAGGGGCAAGCATACAGGCCTGATAGCCATTATCGATAGCCATGAGCATACTCATCAAGCCCACCATCGTCTTTCCGCTACCTACATCCCCTTGTAGGAGGCGATTCATTTGTATAGGGCGCCCCATATCCTGTCGGATTTCTCGTAGCACCCTTTTCTGTGCACCCGTTAATTCGAAGGGGATTTTTTCTTTATAAAAGGTATTGAAGTAATCTCCAATAGTCGGGAAAGCGTAACCTTTAACTGCACCCTTCCGTCGTTTTTTGAGTTGAATTAAGCGTAGCTGCAACAGGAACAGTTCCTCGAATTTCAACCGATTACGAGCCGCTTTGAGCACCTCTGCATTGGGAGGAAAATGAATCGCCTTCAAGGCTTCAAATCGCGACACCAATCGAAGCTTCTTGACAATATAGTCAGGTAGGATTTCTGGAACATCGGCAGGAATCAGCTTCTCAAACAAGGCCTGCATCATACGCCGACGAGCCTTACTATCTAAGCCTTTATTATTCAGTTTCTCTGTGCTCGGGTATACAGGTGCAAAGGTGAGTGCTTCCTGTTGGTTGCGTGCATCAGCCGCTTCCATCTCAGGATGAGATATATTAAGGGAGCCCCTAAAATCGGTGACCTTTCCGTAAACTACATACTCTTTGCCAACAACTAGGTTTTTCTGTAACCAATGAACGCCCTTAAACCAAACCAATTCAATCTTTCCGGAAGAGTCACGGAGTACCCCTTGGAGTCGTCGCTTGCGGCCTTCTCCCACAACATTCACTCGGCGAAGTATCCCCTTTAGTTGAACAGTACCGCTATCCGGCATCAACTCACCAATCCGATGAAACTGAGTCTTATCAACATATCGAAAGGGAAATTGAAAGAGCAAGTCACCTAGGGTGTGGATCCCCAGCTCTGTTCGCAGCAGGTCTCCTCGCGCGGGGCCTACTCCTTTCAGGTATTCAATAGCTTGTTGTAATAATTGGCTCTTTCCGGCCTGCATAGTAGCGAATAGCTTAAGCAATAATCGTTCAGCAAAGGTAGAAATATCCGTCCTGCTTGGCAGCTATACCAGAAGATGAAAATGAAGCAAAAAACCAAACAGTAACTTTATCAACCAAAGATAAATATTCAATTTGTTTTATTTGTAATTTTTCACTACTTTTGCTTTGAGCAAGAGCATAGCCCTGTACATAGCAGAAGTGTACATGGCTACTCGTCAGTGTTTCTTTACCCGTTCTCCTCTGCTCCAGAGAAATGGAGAACGGCATTCAATGTTTATCATTCCCTGCTTTAAGCTCGAATATAGGATTGTGATGGCTTGACTGATTTTGGTATCGGTCAAGGTGTGAATCCCATGCTGTTTCTGTAGGATCAGAAATGGTCATGCTCGGTCCAGGAGAGGGAGGGCCCGCCGTAGGCGGCATGCCCCAAAATCACTCCTTCCTCTAAAAGCTAGTAGTCTCTACACGTCCTCAGCTCGTACTTACTCCTAATCTCGCACCTTCAAAATCTTGGTCTGCAAAACCATTTCCCCTTCAGTCTCCACTATTAAGTAGTGTACGCCCATTGCCCACCTAGAAGCGTCTATGGATTCATTCAAATTTTGATTCCCATTTTCATAAACGAGTTGCCCGAGGCTATTGTACAAACGGACATGACCGATTATTGAACTAGGACTAGTCGGAGATACAATGGTGAAAAAATCTCGTGTTGGGTTCGGGATCACCACAAAGTCACTGTTCGCAATGGGGTCATCGGCTGAGAGGATTAGTGCATCGCAAGTTTCATTCAGGTTACTTGGCGTTCCACCAATCCCGCCCCAGACAGAACGTAGTAATACCTCTCCCTCTTCGCGGTAGCAATAAAAACCACATCCAGATTCAAACGGTGGATAGACCCAAGGTGAGAATAAACCTAGCCCACCGCCACCAATTCCCTCTATCCAAGGTCCATCTTGATTGTCCACATCCACAGCACGGCGTTCACTTCCGTCTTCTAAAGTGACTGTCCAAGTTCCGTTCACTACACTCGGCCCGAAAACTGTCTGCGCTGTATCGCCTTCCTCTAATGAAAAATCGTATAAGAGTTGCTCCTCTCCCACGGCTGGTACTAGTCCAAAACAACGGCCTTGATATACCTCCTCGTCTTCCCTCCAATTTACATAGTAAAGTGTCTTTGCGGCAGTATCTTGGCGTAGGCCTCCAAACAGCAAATACGGGTTGTCATAATTCTCTTCATTGAGCACCTCTTCATACGAATCTGGTCCAGTAGAGAATCGTTCTAGATCATGATACCAGTCGTCTCGGGAGTACACCTTTTTGTAGGTGTGCCCGTCCACAAGCGTATCACCAATCAGTTGGTAAGAATAAGCAATCGTTGTACCCCCATCGGATCCCGGCGGGTCACCAGCTCCATAGAAACTGTAGTCTTGCCAAGTGACACCGTCTTGTAAATTAAATGGGACGTAGTCTTGAGCTACTAATGCTATTGGTCCAATAAATAGAAAGAGTAGGTAGTAGTTCTTTTTCATGATCTGAGCGCTTTTCATTTTTATCTAAGATACAGTATATGAACACATTGTAGAATCAGTGCCTCCCTATTCTTCGCTATTAAGCTTACAAAACATTACCTTCAAGCTACACAACCTATCACTATCTATGCTTTTGGTCGCCAAAACCCTCATCGCTCTTATTGCTCTTTTTCATCTCTACATTCTCTACTTTGAGATGTTTGCCTGGGAAACACGTGGGCCTAAGGTCTTTCGTCAATTCCCAAAGGAACTCTTTCCGAAGACTAAGGCCATGGCTGCGAATCAAGGTCTATACAATGGCTTTTTAGCCGCAGGGCTTATCTGGTCATTGCTCATAGCTGACCCCATCTGGCAAAAGAATGTAGCGCTCTTTTTTCTAGCTTGCGTGGCAGTAGCTGGTATTTATGGAGCGGCAACTGCTTCCAAGCGTATTCTATACGTCCAAGGCATTCCAGCGATTATTGGTATTGCCCTCGTTCTATTGGCCAGTTAGGATCGACCAATGATCTAAGAGTTGGCCTTCCCGATATGGGAGCAGAGCACCAAACTGTAGCAGCACGAATTCACTCTGCCACGGTCGTAGAAAGACATAATCATCTACATTTAGCGGATACCTTCCTGAAGCATTCAGCATGCTCTGATTGGTAGTGGGGCCAAAAATCTTGTTCAGACGGAGGTCTGAAGGATAGTAATAGTCTGCCTTCCAGTAACCGCCATAAATGAAATAAGACTCTCGCAAGTGCGGAAAAAGCAAATCCAACCAATTGGGTAATAGCCCTAATCCGGGAAGTCGAGTACCCCTCATTTTCTTCAAGATAGGTGTAGCAATCCAACAAGCAGGAAGAAAGCTTGACAAACCAGGAATGTCAAAAGTGGTGGGCTTCAACAAGGCAGATCCAACGGCCACTTCGTTTAAGGGGGACGCCCCTTGCTGATGCAATAAGAAAGTTGGACTCCCCGCTCCGTTAAGTATCATTTCATCATGCCATAAGGAGGCAAAATCTCCTTTGGTAAAATCTATGAAACGCTGGTAGCGCAAGTTGGCTTTATTGAAGTGTTGAGTCACTGAACCTAGAAACGAAGGAAGCTTTACTACCTGTGGATCATAGCCCATGAAACCTGTCCAATGCAACTGCTCTGGGTGCTGTTCGATCTTGCTTAGCACCTTGGAAAGAGATTGCTCATCGCGGAATCCGCCTCGATGCAAGCCTACATCAATTTCCAGATTAATCGACATCCTTACCCCCAAACGCCGGGCCAGTTCCAGATATTGATCCAAACGTGCTTCTGTATCTATTAGCCAATGAATAGTATGGGACTTATCTACTGAAGTTTCATAGAAATTCGAAACTGCGGCGATAGGCATAGGCTTGCCCAACAGGATATCTGCAGGTTCATCCAACAATTCCATTAACTCTAACAAGAACGGCTGATGAAAAACCATCAAACGCCTTGTTCCAAGCTGATCCATCAGATATTGAAGTAGCGGCCAGCAGGGAAGGGATTTCACGACCAAACGTACTTGCGACACTGTCGTCAGCCCAGCTTTCAGAGTAGCAATATTCTGATCCAAGCGATCGAGGTCCACTACCAACTGAGGGATACCGCGACCGTCCTTGCGCAATACTTCATTCAGCAACTCGAAGTATGCTCTATTTTCCATTACTCTGAGCTTGTTCTTCCTGAATTTCCCGCAACATGGGCCAGACCAAAGCCGATTCATACCCTCTATTCTGCGCGTACAAGGCCGCTTTTCGACCGGATTGAAAGGCATCGTACTTGCGGCGATAATCCACTAATTTCTTCCGCAGAATTTCGCGGAGCGTACTCCGGTATTCCTCTTCATCAATTTCTTCAAGGCCTTTCTTCTGACAATAAGCTGATATCTTCCTGAGCTTTAGTTCTTGCTTAATTCGAATTCGCCCCCACTTCTTCAAGCGAAACTTTCCACGTACGTAGGATCGGGCGAATCGTTCTTCATCCAAAAAACGCTCGATAATAAGCTCCGCCATAATTTCTTCCAAAGTATCTCCATAAACACCAAGCTCCAACAGTTTGGAACGCACCTCAGAGTGGCAGCGATCTTGATAAGCGCAATAACGCTGCATTCGCTTCAAGGCATCGGCTTTACTGAGGTACTTTTTCTGCATATTTTTTTCTTACTTTTGGTCGTCCACGGTGTTACCTGTGGCATTGTTTCCCGTCTTTAAGTCATCCCATCCAGATAACAAACAAAGATTGCTTTGTCCTGGCCGTATCGGTCCAGGCAATTCCGCTATTTGCTGTGGAACTGATAAAGATTACATTTTACTCCCATTAATACAAAACCACAAGTAATTATGGATTTTCTTGACTTAGAAAAACTGTCAGAACTCGCCACAACCTACATGCCGCAGGTAATAGGTGCTATCCTTACCTTAATCATCGGTTTCTGGGTGGTAGCACGTATCAGCAGTGCGCTCGACCGCATCATGGAAAGTCGCGGTATTGATCAGACCGTTCGCCCTTTTTTAAGCTCTCTCGTTAGCGTTGGCCTTAAGGTTATGTTGCTCCTCGCTGTAGCAGGCATGTTTGGTATCGAAACAACCTCTTTTGTTGCCATCTTCGGTGCTTTAGCCTTTGCTGTGGGTATGGCGCTACAAGGCAGCCTTGGGCATTTCGCCAGTGGCGTTCTACTGCTCACTTTCCGCCCTTATAAAGTGGGGGACCTAGTAACCATTGGTGGTGGTGAAACCGGTGAGGTGGTTGGAATCCAAATCTTCAACACCGTGCTCAAAACTCTCGACAATAAGCGCATCATCGTACCTAATGGTGTAGTAACCAGCAACGTGATCACTAATATTTCTGGCCAAGGCATCATTGGTGTTGAACTCACCTTTGGTATTGGCTACAATGATAGTATCGACAAAGCTCGGGAGGTAATTTTGCGCGTCGGTAAAGAGTGCGAATGGATTCTTGATGATCCTGCTCAAGGGGTAGTGGTAGGCGAACTTGCCGATAGCTCTGTAAACCTCAACACTCGTCCTTTCTGCAAGAGCGAACACTACTGGGATACGCTCTTCTACATGCAAGAGCACGTGAAGAAAGCCTTCGATGCGGAAGGTATCAGCATTCCTTTCCCACAAATGGATGTGCACTTAGATAAGTAGCATTGCCAGAAAGAAATTAGAATCTTGACCCTCATCAGGATTCTAACTTCTTATTTTTCCCGCTTCAGCTTGCGCCTTGACCAGGCCTTGTGTATCTTTGCGATCCGCTTTGGATGGGGAATTATTTTCACGACCAAAGTGTTTAGCAGACGGGCCTATAGCTCAGTTGGTTAGAGCACCGGACTCATCAAAGGAGGATAAAGATCTTCCGCGGTGCCTCTCGGCGGAAACGTCGAGATGAGCAGGGGGTTAACTCAGGGAAACCTAAATCCACCTAGTGTGGCCATGGCAATCCTGAGCCAAGCCTGGTGAAGGTCATTCCAACATTCCGATTCTAATCGGAAGGAAAGTAACCAGGAAGGTGCAGAGACTAGAAGGTGAGAAGACCAATCAATAAGCCTTCCTCGAACGCCCCCCGCCTAAGTTATCCGCTCTTTGCGGTAATATGGTGATGATATAGTCCTACCCCATGGCGAAAGCTGCGGAAGGTGAATCCGTAGGTCCTAGGTTCAAGTCCTAGTGGGCCCACTACTTGGAAAACATCGAGCTTGAATTGAATAATTTCTTGCTCCTTGTTTAGACAAGCTAAAACAACCGAAAAGGTCAGATACGCATAGTGTCTGGCCTTTTTCTTTTTCCCTTCTTTTCTTCTTGTGATAAAAATGGAAGTGTAATCTTCTATGTCTTACTCCTCCAAAGAAATCCTAACTACTTTCGTTACTAGCGCCACCTTCTTATTTTGAGAACTCTCCGTCTGTATATCGAAGGTTTTATACATGTGCTGCAGTGAAGAACTGACCCCCTCTACACTCAAGGAAACCTGCTTGGCAATTTCCTTATTAGCAATTGAAGGTTCATTGAAAAGTACATTCAAAATACTCCAGGAGGAATCTCCCAATGGGCGATCGATAAAGGTCTCTAGTTTTTCTCTATCAAGGCTAAGTTGTGGCTGAGGACTTGTAGTAGAAAAAGGTTGCCCTGCCAGTCGCTCCTTAAGTAATTCAATCTTGTGTAACAAGAGCATGCGTTCCTGCTCACTACGATCTATCCGATTTTTTGAGATAAACAGAAAAGCTAAGATTACCAGCAAAAAACTTCCAATCAGCAAATAAATATGGCGCTCTGACCGGAGTTGTTGTTCTACCAATTGTTGTTCATAGGCTAACTGATCCGCCAATTTTTGCTTCTCATAATTGTAGCGAATTTCAGCCTGCGAGACAGCCTTTTGATTATTAAATCGGAAGATGCTATCCTCAAAGGTGTACCATTCTTTGTATATCCAAAAGGATCTTTGAAACTCCCGACGATCTTCATACGCCTGCGACAAAATCCGGTAGTATTCGAATAGACTCCAAGGTTGCCAGATTTTTGAGCTTCCCGTTGAGCAGCTCTAGCATAATACAAAGCCGAGTCAGGCTGAGTTTGGTGGTAAAATTTCGCCAAGTTCAAAGATACCCTGGCAACATTGGCCGGGGTTCGGAGTTGATCACTAACACCTAGCACTCGACGAAAATATGAAAGTACCAGTTCTGGATTATCGAGCTCGAGATGGCCCTTTGCGATACCTCGCCAAAGACTAGAGACCAAAGCCGGTGACATTTCCTTTTCTAGCTTTCCGTCTGCCACCAGGTAATACTCCAAGGCCTTCTCATAATCACGCTCATGTGCATAGGAATCACCAATGTTGCGCAAAGTTCAAATTTCTGCTACTATGTTATTTTGATCCTCAGCTAGTGAACGGCATTGTTGATCAATCAAAACAATCCTCCTTGCATACAGCTGTCAAATATAGGTTTCTTCAATGCATGAGCACTAGTGAAAAGGGTTCAACCACGAAAACACCAATCGCGACTTATCAATTTCTGGCTCATTGCTATTACCGATAACGTACTTAGTCTCCTTATCACCTTGTCTTGCTTTTTGGTTTTTGACTTGAGAGGACTTTTTCATTGAACATATACTTAGTTGTACATTCGATTTGTTTTGTCCTATTATTTTTCTCTCTTTTTGAAGTTGTCTCATCATTCAGGGCCTCTGAAATGTTTTCTTAGACACGTATCTGGAAAATCCTTCCTTATAAAGGATACTTCCCAAATACGTCCTAAGTGTGTTTCAATAGTAATGTGAGGGAATACTTGTGGCCCAAAAAACAAGGGCAAGATCCTCGCAAAAAAGTCAAGGTTTAGGGTGACGAAAAATGCGTCACCCTTGAAACCTCAGTAAAAATCAAGTTATTCGTAATCACCTATTAACTAAGATTACTTAACCGCCACCATTTTCTTGGTAATTGTAAACTCACCAGAAGTGATGGTGTAGCACAATACGCCAATTGCGCCTTGGATCATATCCTTAGTTAAATTGATTGTGTTGTATCCAGCTGCGTAGTCACCACGTAGTACTGTCAATACACGACCG
>ENA-UENT01000063-UENT01000063.1-marine-metagenome-genome-assembly--contig:-NODE-63-length-85066-cov-3.497419_pt1 | contig 85066 bp, 55 predicted proteins | sample MGYA00237879_ERZ529330 | MGnify/ENA primary metagenome ERZ529330 (study PRJEB26372, sample SAMN05368345) | marine metagenome | biome: cultured habitat; feature: ocean water; material: water; isolation... | reverse complement strand
CGAACAGTGTTTTGCCGGGCCTCCCGCATCGGGCTCCACCCAATTGACCAGAGGCTCCACCCACTTCATCCCATAGAGTCTTTGGGAAGCGTGAGCCTCCTGCGTTGGTTGGTGTTTTTCACCAACCAAATGGCTTAGGCACCAGCACCGATGGCCTTCTATGGATATTATCCACAACTACTTCTCCTTCTCCGCAGCAGAAAAGAAAACCAACACCTGCAGATCTTGCTCAATCTCATAAAAGCGGTGCGGAACCTCGGCTTTCACAAATAGAATACTACCTTCCTTCACATTGGACTTTTCGCCACCGGCTTCAAATTTAGCCTTGCCTTTCATGACATAATAGACTTCATCTTGATCATGTGGCTGCTGCCGGTCTGTCGCACCGACTTTGAGGGTGTAGATGCCCGTGCTCAAGGTAGGAACTTTAAGGAAGGGGAGCCAGGGGCGACCAGACTCTTCCATCTGCCCTTCTAGGTCTTTGAGGTCAAAGGCTTTGAAGTCGGGCGTGACGGATTCAGTGGCTTGATCTTGAGTAAAGGCGAGCGAGCAGCAAAGCAATAATAGTGGGGTGATCAAATATTTCATATTCAGTCCATTTTGATAACTAACCCAAGTTACGATTCATTCTTTGAGCGCAACTTGCATTTACTAATATACTAGTTTTCAAATAGACCCTTACCGTGAAGTCTGAGACTACTCCTTGCTGTCGCTCGCCTTACCTATATATGTGTGCTAAATATGGGCAATTGAAGTTAACTTATGATAAAAGTGCTGAATCAAGCGATTAAAGGTGGCCGGCTGTTCCATGTTAGGAAGGTGGCCGGAGTTTTTGATGACTTGGAATTGTGCGCCTTCTATGGCCTGAGCTACCTTTTCTACGGCTTCCACGGGAAAGAAATAGTCCTTCTCTCCGGCAATCACCAGGGTAGGTACCTTGATCTGCCCTAAGTACGGAAAATTGTCCCTTCGTTCGGCTCTGCCTCGATGTGAGGCCGCAGCTCCTTCCTTAGGCGTCTGGGACATCATTTGGAAAAGATGCTGATAAACTTGAGAACCTTCTCCAACTTCCTCCAAGTTTATGTACTTGTGAATATCTTGCTCCGTGTATTTGGTCATTCCCATTTCGACAATCGCATCTGCCAATGCCAATCTATTACGATAGGTTTCAGGTGTTTCGGCATTCGGCGTGCTGGCGCAAATGGCCAGTGATTTTACTCGGGTAGGGAATAACCTTTGGAATTCCACAATGATTTGTCCGCCCATCGATAGGCCGATGAGATGGACCTTTTCTATTTGTAGTTCATCCAGTAGCAGGGCTAGGTCAAGCGCTTGTCCTTCGATATATATTTTATCAAAGGCATAATCCGACTGACCATAGCCCTTGAGATCTGGAAGCAATAGCCGAAAATCCGCTAAGGTTTCGTACTGATACTTCCACATGGAATGGTTAAAAGGGTGCCCGTGCACCAGTAAGATAACCTCCTCCTGTTGAGCATTACGATCCTCATAACGGATCCGATTTCCTCTGATTGTAGTCTCCTTCATATCTGACTTAATCAGCTTTCTTAGGCAAACTTCTCCACACTCGGAGGCATCGGGATATCATCCGGGAGTACCTCGTCTACAATCGGCTTTCCGTATACCGTTGTCATAGGTATCACGCCCGCCCAGATCGGCAAATCATAATCCGGTTTGTCGTCTGATGGTCCTCCCATTCTAATCTTTGCGGAAGCTTGCTCTATATCGACCACAAGAACGGCCGTCGCTTTCATTTCCTTAGCATTTGGTAGGCGAGCTTCTTGCCAGCGGCCCTTATGTATTTGATCTGTGACGACTTCTAGGGCATCCATCTTTTCGTCCTCCGTCGCCAAACGTGCCTTTCCAAAGACCACGGCCGAACGGTAATTTACCGAGTGATGAAAGACGGAGCGGGCTAGCACGATACCATCTACAAAAGTTACCGTGAAGCAAACTGGCGCCCCTCCCTGCAGGTGCTGAATCAAGCGACTAGTAGTGGCGCCATGTAAATAAATCTGGTCTCCTTTTCTTCCGTAGGCAGTAGGAATCACAAAAGGTTGACCATCGATTGAAAAGCCCACGTGGGCAATGAAGCCTGCGTCTAATACTTCGTAGACGGTTGCTTTATCATAGTGACCTCTTTTGGGGACTCGCTTTACGGTGTTTCTTTCTGTCTTGGTATACTGTTCCATCAGATAATATTTTCTGTCCTTTTGAAAATAAAGGGAGACCAGGCTTAGGTTCCGTTTAGACTAAGTATCTCTCTTTTGTGATAATAGAATGGTGGATTTCGTGACCCGCAATAATATAGGCCAATGCTAGAGGAGAAACTGGAGAATCACTAGCCGTGCCTAATTGATCCCAGGCTGAAGCGGGTAAGTTCTTGAATAGGGCTAGGGTGGCTTGCCGAACGGCCTGGTATTCCGCAATCAAGGAAGCGGGAGTGCGATCATTTGCGGCAGAGGTCTCTACGTAGGGATCTTGGTTGAAACCTGGCATGGGAGTCGCATCAGCCCTTCCTACTCTCAAGGCCCTATAGGAGAAAACTCGTTCAGCATCGATAATGTGCAATAGTACCTCTTTTGGCGTCCATTTCCCTTCGGCATACCGATATTCCCATCGATCTGTTGGTATGCTTTCATAGAAGCTTACCATTTCAGTTTCTTGTCGTTCAAGGATCGAGAGAATATTTCCATCACCTACTTTCCCTACATAGGTTTCATAGTAAGGATTGTATTCGTTCGCGTTTGGCCTACGGTTCATCTGTGAATGATTTTTGTAATTCTGTGTACAATATTATACTTTAACCGGAGTATATAGGTACTCCATTTTTTAATTAAATACTGGTCCGGTGTTACCTTGGAAAACAATAATAAGCATAGATCGAGAGAGTAGCAAAGCGGTTTACTTACAAATCGTAAGTGCGATCATCCGAGAAGTGAGTCAGGGGCGCCTGCAACCTGGGCAGCGGCTGCCAGGAACTCGGAAGATGGGAGAACTCCTGGGGATTAATCGTAAAACCATCATTGTAGCCTATGAGGAGCTAATGGCTCAGGGATGGATCGAAGTGGCTTCCAGTAGTGGAACCTTTATTGCAGAACACCTACCGCTGGATCAAGCGAAAAAACTGGGACCTTCTAGTACAAAGACTTCTGGACCAACAATCAATTCCGTGCTACCGGGGCACTTTCCTCCCGTCGACCTTTATCACAATCCACCACCGCACCACCTAAGTCTCAATGATGGCTCCCCGGATGTTCGCCTCACTCCTATGAATATTGTCTTGAAGCACTACCGCTCGGCCATGAATAGCTACATGGGACCGAAATTGCTAGGCTATGGTGCCGTGGAGGGGCAATTGAAACTACGGGAAGAACTGGCTAAGTATCTAAGCGAAACCAGAGGACTGAATTGCCAGGCAGAAGAAATTCTCATTACTAGGGGAAGCAACATGGCGCTATTTCTGTGTTTTTATGCCTTGCTAAAACCGGGGGATAAGGTGATTGTAACGTCCCCAAATTACCGTTCAGCAAATTGGGGGATACAGGCGGCTCAGGGAGAACTGGTAGAAGTCGGAGTAGATGAAGAGGGGGTCTGTGTGGAAGATGTTAAACGAGTTTGTCAGAAACACACCATTCGGGCTATGTACTTGACGCCCCATCATCATTATCCGACTACTGTCACTCTATGTGCGGAGCGAAGAATGCAGCTGCTTCAATTATCAGAAGAGCATGACTTTTTGATTTTCGAAGATGACTACGACTACGCCTTTCGATATGATAGTGCTCCGATATTACCGCTGGCCAGTGTCGATAGCAGTGGCAGGACACTTTACATTGGCTCATTGAGCAAAATGCTTGCCCCGGCCATTCGCGTCGGCTACCTGGTTGCGCCTGCCACGGTAGTCAGCCAATTGAGTCAGATTAGAAGGATAATAGATCGACAAGGGGATCCACCGCTGGAGTTTGCACTGGCTCAATTTATTCAGGAGGGGGAGCTCCAAAGGCATTTAAAGAAGGTAGTCAAAGTATTTGAAAAGAGAAGAGACTCCTTCTGTGCACTGCTAAGTACCCATTTGAAGCCTTTTATTGATTTCACCAAGCCCGAAGGGGGGATGTCCGTATGGGCAAAATTCAAACAACCTATCGATGCTCAGGCTTTGGTTACTGCTTGCCTACAGCATGGACTCTATCTGAATGTAGCGCATGAGTTCTTGCCCAAATATCAGGGTTTACGATTAGGTTTCGCTTCCTTGAATAGGGACGAGCAAGAGGAGATTATTGCTATCCTAGCCAAAGTCCTGCCGACGCTTAAGGAGGTCAAAGCCTGATACAAATCAAATCCTGGGATGATGTAAGTCATTCTGCGTCAGGTCTATTTACTTCACCTTTGAACTAGCCATTCAACTAATAGATGATATGAAAAAGCTAGTCATTTTAGGTGCGGGTACTGCGGGGACTATGATGCTCAATAAGTTATACAAGAAACTTCCTAAAAACGAATGGGAAATCATCATAGTCGACAAAGATCCCAATCACTATTATCAGCCTGGATTCCTTTTCGTTCCTTTTGGAATTTACTCCAAAGAGGAGATCGTCAAGCCAAAAGCAAAGTTCTTTCCTAAAGGAATACAAGCTATTTGGGATGAAGTGGAAAAGGTTGGTCCAGAAGAACAAAGGGTCTATCTCAAATCCCATCCCCCAATTGACTATGATCTTCTCCTGATCGCCACGGGCTGTGCGCCAGATCCTGAGGAAACGCCAGGTCTACAGGGGAAGTATTGGCAGAAAGACATCTTCTCTTTCTATGACTATGAAGGCGCTTGTTTACTAGCGGATAGATTGGCGGAATGGGAAGGTGGCGAGCTGGTGATTAATATTGCGGATATGCCGATCAAGTGCCCGCCTGCGCCGCTCGAATTTGCCTTTTTAGCTGAGGCCTTCTTTACGGAGAAAGGATTGAGGGATAAAGTCAACATTACCTTTGTCACGCCGATGTCGGGCGCATTCACCAAACCAGTGGCTTCTCGAATGTTGGAAGGACTACTTTCTGAGCGAAACATTAAGGTGGAGCCGGATTTCTATCTGGAAAGGGTAGATAATGAGAAGAAAAGTATTGTTTCCTACGATGACCGAGAAATTCCTTTTGACCTATTAGTGGCAATTCCTGTCAATAAAGGGGCATCCTTAGTGGGAGATAGCGAGTTGGGAGACGATGATCTACATTATGCAGAGACGGATAAGGAAACCCTTCAATCCAAAAAGTACCCTAATATTTTTGTCTTAGGCGATGCCACTGACCTTCCGGCTTCCAAGGCGGGTGCTGTAGCTCACTTCGAAGGAGAAATTTTGACTGAAAACATCATGGATTACCTGGCTGGAAGGCCGCTTTCAGCACGTTTCGATGGCCATTCCAATTGCTTTATTGAGACGGGATATGGCAAGGCTTCCGTGATTGACTTCAACTATGATGTCCAACCACTACCAGGTAAATTTCCAATTCCGGGCATCGGTCCACTTTCTCTACTGGGAGTTACCAGAATCAACCACTGGGGGAAATTAGCCTTTAAATGGGCCTACTGGAATATGTTACTAAGAGGGCGTTCCTTCCCCATATCTACTCATATGAGTATGGCTGGAAAAAAGTCGGAGAAAGAACTAGAAGAAGTCTAGCTTCTAATCCCTAATTCATAATCGAATTTTCTCAACCCTAGAAATTAATAAATCATGTCTGAAGTACTTATTGCTGGAAAAGCTGTGCAGGTGAATGAAGAAGGTTATCTAACTGATATGGGACAATGGGATGAGGCTGTGGCTTGCGAAATTGCAGAAGAATTGAATATCGTCCTTGGGCCGAAACACATGGAGGTCATTCACTACTTGCGCGAGCAGTGTCAGACCGGAAAAACCCTAAACATTAGAAGAATCGGCAAGTCTGGCGTAGTAGATATCAAATCCTTCTACAAGCTCTTTCCGGGTGGACCCTTAAAGAATGCTTCTAGAATTGCAGGTATTCCAAAGCCAGCTAGCTGTATCTAGAAACTATCCTCTCACCAAAAAAGAACAAAATGGAAAATATAGCAGTAAAAACAGCCCCTGAGGTCAAGAAGAAAGAAAAACACCCTGTAGAGAAAGTACTTATTATCTGTGCACGAGGTACATTGGAAGATGTCTATGCCGCCTTGGTCATGGCTAACGGAGCTTTGATGGAGGGAATGGAAGCCAAACTCTTCTTTACCTTCTTCGGCCTAGAGGCCATCCGTAAAGGACATTCAGACCACTTACATACGGCAACCGTAGGTAATCCTGCATTTATGCCAAAAGTGCCTACCATGCTTGCCGGCTTACCTGGCTTCGAAGCCTTGGCTTCACATATGATGAAGCGGGAAATGGATAAATTGGATATTCCGCCCGTATCCGAGTTTTTTGAAATTATTGAAGCCAGTGGAGGAGAGGTTTATGCCTGTAAATTAGCCGCTGACATGTTTCACCTAAAGCAAGAGGACTTTATACCGGAGGTGAAAGATATCATTACTGTAGGGGACATGTACGCTTTGGCTGAAGGGCCTAGCACGCAAATTGTTTTCATCTAAACGCTCTGGCTTTGTGTCAGTCGGTGCCTGCAACAGCTAGATTTTTCTAATCAAGAGTTAGCAGGCATCGACCCCATGAGTCTTAAGGCTACTTGACAGTAATTACTTTAACTGAGGTACAAGTATAAACCCACTACCGTAATCAAAAAATACGGGACCAAAGAGGCCGCACCCGCAAAATCCTTGGCTACCCTTTGCCCAAAGAACAGCTGGATAATGGAAAGATTAGCCAAGAGCATGCCTAGGAAGGCGAGGTTTGGGCTCCCTCCCGCCACATACATGATCAGGCCAATGCCAGACAGGAAGCCAGCGGCCAATTCAGAAATAGTAATTACCGGCATGAGAATAGGAACTGTGCCATTTAAGATGGACTTCTTGAAGTGAGAGGTATAAAACTCCTTTTCTCCTTTCCAGTTGATCACCTTATCCACTCCAGATTGGATAAATAGGATGGCGATAAAAAGGGAGCAGAGACTTCGTAAAAGGAGATCGGCAGATAGGCCTAGATTGTCTAGTATTGTGACTTCCATGCGTTTCCTTAGGTTTTGTTTGTTAGGCAAAATAAGAAAATCATTGGAATGGACTGGAGAAAGATCGCTTTGCTTTCAGAAGTGAGATGTCAGATGTAAGCGGCCAATCCAAGTCGATGGTTTATCAGTCCATAGTCGATAGACTTAGTGGCAATTTCATGGCAAAGTATAAAAATGAACTGGAAGGAGTGTTGTATTAGCTTCTACTAGTCTTAGTAATCGTCTTGTCCCACCTGCGCAACTATCGACTGCCGACTATGGACCAAACCTGACCTTGAAAGTAGCCCCTGTCTTCTCACCTTTCCACCACAAACCCCAACAACTCCAAATCCTCATAGAAGGCAGGATAGGACTTTATCACCACCATGGGCTCTTCGATCTCTATCTTCCCAAGCATGGCTAAGGGCGCAAAGGCCATGGCCATCCGGTGATCTTCATAAGTCGCAAAAGTGGGGGTAGTGCTCAGGTTTGCTTTGCCTTCGACCGTAAAGAATTCTTTATTTGATTTAGGAGAAAAACGCTGGGGTAATTTAGACAAGAAAGCTTGAACTTTTCCTAATTCGTTCTTTAGGGCTTCAATTCGATCCGTTTCCTTGATGCTTAAGGTCTCTAAGCCGGTGAATAGACCTTGTACCCCAAGACCTGCACAAATGACCGACATAGTCTGTGCAATATCCGGGCAAAGAATAAAATCCCATTCGAACATCGGAGGCAATGGCTTACCGTTTTTGGTCAACCGAATGCCCGTTTCATTAAACTCGGTATGTACCCCAAACTGTTCCATGATCTCTACCAAGGCGGCATCACCTTGGAAGCTATTGGGAAATAGTCCGTCCAATTGCAGGTCCAGTTCATCGGCAAAGGCAGCTAATGCATAGTGATAAGAGGCTGCTGACCAATCTGCCTCGGCCACAAAGGGCTTGGCTTCATAAGACTGCGGAGCGATGGAAATGGTCTGTCCTTCCCATTCATGATTCACCCCAAACTGTTTCATCAAACCCAGGGTCATTTCGATATAGGAGCGAGATACGATCTTACCTTGCAAGTTTAGCTTTAGACCATTCGGAAGTACCGGGGCAATCATCAAAAGAGCAGAGATAAATTGACTGCTTGTACCTGCACTGATACTCAACTCATCTGTTTTACCTAGTTCCGTGGGTTCACCGATACGTAAAGGAGGATAGCCTTCTTTTCCCAGGTATTCAATATTGGCACCCAATTGCTTCAAGGCCTCCACTAAGACGCCAATAGGACGTTGCTTCATTCGCTCGGTACCGGTAAGGATCTGACTGCCTGGCCGCATCGCTAGATAGGCGGTGAGGAAGCGAAAGGTCGTACCTGCCGGGCCAGCATCGCGGACTTCCTCTTCACTGGCCAAAAGTTCCATCATTAGGTCGGTATCATTAGCCTTGGCCAGGTGATCAATGGGAAAGTCTGTGCCGCTTAGTGCGCGGATAATTAATGCTCGATTGCTGATGCTCTTGGATCCGGTCAATCTTAGTTGACCTTGGATCTTGCGATCCGGTTTGTGCAATTGATAGGTCGTCATGTTGGTACTTATGTTCAATAAGATATAGCTGAGGCTACAGGACTTACATTTGTCAAACTGCGCTTGTCAGTATACAAGGTAGGTCTTATCTGGTGGAGGGCAAATATAGGGTAAAAATATATAGTTCAGTAGGGAGAGGCTAGCTCTCTAATCAAGAAAGCCCAGTCACATTTGCAACTGGGCTATTCGTAATTTATTCTTCTTCTTCAGAGGATTTACTTTCTGAGGGTTGACTTGAGGCTTTATGCCTGCCATTTAACCGTTTTTCTTCTGATTCACTGCGACGGTTACGTCTATCCTCATCGGATCGCTCATAAGCCTGTATGATCGCTTTTACCAAGCGGTGACGTACGACATCATCGGCAGTAAGATTCACTGCGGTAATGCCCTCCAAGCCAGCCAAAAGGTCTATGGCTCTGCGCAAACCGGATCTCTGATGGTAAGGCAAGTCGACCTGCGAAAGGTCCCCCGTAATAATACACTGAGCCGTTGGTCCTAAACGCGTCAAGAACATCTTCAACTGTAAGGTTGAACAATTCTGCGCTTCATCCAGGATGATAAAGGCGTTGTCTAGGGTTCGTCCACGCATAAAAGCCAGTGGCGCGATCTCGATCGTTCGATTGGCCATAAACTGAGTTAACTTCTCAGCTGGAATCATATCATCCAAGGCATCATATAGCGGACGTAGATAAGGATCTACTTTATCTTTTAGGTCACCGGGTAGGAAACCTAGACTTTCGCCAGCCTCTACAGCAGGACGAGTCAGGATAATCTTCTTGACTTGTCTGTTTTTTAAGGCGCGTACAGCCATAGCCACGGCTGTATAGGTCTTACCGGTTCCGGCAGGTCCGATGGCAAAGACAATGTCATTATGCTCTGCAGCGTCTACCAGTTTCTTCTGATTAACTGTCTTAGCTTTAATGGCCTTACCGTCTCTACCATGTACAATAGTCTTGGCCTTGCCATTACTGATGTGATGCTCAAATGGATTACTACCACTTAGAAGATCTTGGACCATCTGAGTGGGTAGTTCCTTATGTTCGCGCAACAGCCGCACCATTAACTCAAACTTGGACTTCGCCTTTTGAGTAAACTTCTTTTCGCCTTTTATTTTTAGATTACTGCCGCGGGAAGTAATGGTGACTTCAGGAAAAGCCTCGCGCAAAAGATTCAGTTTGGTATTATTCTCTCCGTATAGTTGTAACGGATCTATTCCCTCTACACTTAAAATGATCTCGCTCAATACTTAGATTTCGATTTGATGAAAAAATAATTTTGGGCGATTCTGCCTAGACTTGGCCTAGATAAGAATTCCTTATTTTGACCCACTTACTATCAAATATAGTTTAACTTCCTGTTAGAAGCTCAATTATCAAGTTAAATATAAATTAAAACCCGGCTTCTACCATTCTTTTGTGTCCGTCAAAGTAGCAGAATCAAGTGCTCAAGCTAGCTCCTTGCCAGGACAAGTTTGATTTGGCTTTCAACTGATGCAAAACACAAAGATGGCGCATCTTGTAATAAAACAAGGAAAGCCCCACTTTCGTTCCCACTCGACAAAGATAGCTATTATTCAAGCAGCATTTATGCTGTAGGAAGACAAAATGCTAGATGCTAACAGCACTTATTCGCATCCCTTGAAGAGGGGGAATCACCAGCGTTTTGCTGAAAAGCAGTGTGGATAAGTATAGGCCGTCGACATATAAGAAAAGCGGAAATCCTTGTATATTTACGGGCACAACAGCGATCCATGAGCTATGCCTATCGTTACCCTGACAAGTGATTTCGGTTGGAAAGACTACTATCTCCCCATGATCAAAGGGGCTATACTTTGCAAGAATGAGCAAATTCAGATTGTGGATATCGCCCATGATATTCCCAATTACGATATTGTTCAAGCCGCCTTTATTTTCAAAAATTGTTGGCAAAGTTTTCCAAAAGGAACCATCCACCTGATTAGTGTAAATGATTATCCGGAAGAAAAGGAGAAGGGGTTTGTTGCCATCGCTCATGAAGGTCACTTCTTCATTGGTCCGGACAATGGCGTGTTTTCGCTCATTTTCGGTGTAATCCCACAGTCCATCTTCCAGCTTGACCCGAAACCTGATGCTCGTTTCCCATTGGCTGAGGTGTATGCCAACGCAGTTGGACACCTAGCAGCAGGGAAACCTATCCAGGAAATCGGATCACCCGCATCGGATCTGGTGCAGCGGATCACCTTCACACCTGTCCAGAGTCACTCCCAGATTAGAGGTTCGGTCATTCATGTAGATCAGTTTGAAAATGTGATACTTAACATTACTAAAACTGTATTTGAGCAGGTGGGGCAGGGGAGAGAGTTCAGTCTCTTTTTTAAGCGTCATGATCCCATTACCCTACTTTCTCAGCAATACCAGGATGTGGAGGTAGGGGAAATTCTGTGTCTGTTTAATGCTGCCGATTTACTGGAGATTGCTGTAAACATGGGGAAAGCCAGTAGCTTATTTGGTTTGAAGGTGGAGGATACAGTACAAATTGATTTTCGCACTAAGCCAGAAGAGCAAGAGAATTAGTGCTTCTTCATATGGCACTCCCCATCTAAGTAAAGAATCCATGATCAAACGTATAGTCAAAATGACTTTCCAAGCTGATAAGGTGGATACCTTCGTTGACATCTTTATGGAAAAGAAACAGCACATTCGGCACTTTCCCGGCTGCCATCATTTGGAATTATTCCGGGATATCAATCGGCCGGAGATCTTCTTCACTTATAGCTATTGGGAAGATGAAGATGCTTTGAATGCCTATCGGTATTCTGATCTTTTCCAATCCACCTGGGCAGATACAAAGGCTATTTTTGCTGATAAACCACAGGCTTGGAGTGTTGAAGTGCTCGCAGTGGAGGAATAGGGAACTTTTGCGGTAGAGAGCTGGTTGTTTCCGTCGATAGCTGATAGCTAAAATCAGTTCAAATACGGACCATTTCACTTGCCATTCTATGAAAGACCGCAAAGCCCTTAAGTCTGCCTATAAGGAAATGAAATTCAAGATGGGAGCATTTCAGATCCGCAATCTTTCCAATGGGAAGCTTTTGATTGGATCTAGTGCTAATCTGAATGCCATCTGGAATCGTCATCGTTTTCAGCTCAACATGGGCAGCCATCGAAACACAGTCTTGCAAAAGGACTGGAATACCTTTAAGGAGGAAAATTTTGTATTTGAAATCCTGGAAGAGCTACCTCACCGGGCCGACACTTCGGATTATTCGGAAGAACTTGGGCTACTAGAAGCCTTCTATCTTGAAAAACTTACTCCCTTTAACGAACGCGGCTATAACCGAGCTTCAAAAAGGCCTTGAGCCGGGTTTAATCGTCCTCATTAAGGATTTCACCACAATACTTGCAGTGTACCGCATCATCATCGTGTCCTTCTCTACCGCAGTAGCGACAAGCTTGTGTGTTGTTTTTAGAGCTGCTGGTTGCATTCACCATTTCAGCAGATACGATGCCGGTAGGTACTGCGATGATGGCATAACCAAGAATCATGACCACGGCGGATAAGAACTGACCTAATTCTGTTTTCGGTACAATGTCTCCATACCCGACGGTGGTCAAGGTCACAATAGCCCAATAAATGCTTCTTGGGATGCTGGAAAAGCTATCGTTGTTTCCCCCTTCCACCACATACATCAATGCGCCAATGATGATGACAAGTAGCGTGACCGACATCAGAAAAACGAAGATCTTTGCTCTACTGGCACGCAAGGCACTGGTGATAATGGCTCCTTCCTTAAGAAAATGTCCAAGTTTGAAAATCCGGAAAATTCGGATCAGTCGCAATGCCCGAATAACGATGAAATAATGGGTGCCTGCGAAAAATAAGCTGAGATAGGCCGGGAGAATCGCTAGCAGATCTATCACACCGAAGAAGCTAGTCATATACTTGAGGGGGCGATAAACGGCGTAAATCCGTAAGCCGTACTCAATGGTGAAAATTATGGTGAAGATCCATTCTAACACAAAGAATAAAGAAGCATATTTGACTTGGATATAATCGACCGACTCTAGCATCACAATCAGTACGCTAATCGATATTACGACTAGCAAAGAAATATCAAAGGTGCGCCCCATAGGGGTGTCTGCCTCAAAGATTACCTCGTGTATTCTCTCTTTGGTTTTGTTGCGTTTGATCGGTTTACTCATAATGGATTAGCTTCTCTTCATTGCCCAAAAGTATTAACCTTCTTGGACAAACTTATTTGACAGCAGTAAAAAGAGATGGAAAAAGCCCATTCCGACTGCCCTTTGCTCCCTGGCTGTCTTCTCTACGGTTAAGATAGTGACTTCAATATTAAGGTATTTTAGGAGGTATCCTGTCATTTTTTCGCCCAGCAGGCAGCAAACTCGGTCGAAGAAGCCTCATTTGTTTAGAGGCTTATTCATTTAGATATCAGTCCGATTTGGGGACGTTGATGGATAAATCAGGTCACAAAATTACCGATCTCAGTAGGAGCCTACCGTATCCTCATCGGTTCAATTTTTTTTTCAGTATTTTCGTTCTAATAGGTACTTTTACAAATTATTTAGAAAGTAAAACCGATTGATGTGCTAAAAGCAGTTATTGTTGAAGATGAGTTGAATGGTTTAAACAACTTAAAGACCCTCTTAGCCAAACATTGCGACAACATTGAGCTCGTTGGGGAAGCCCGAACGATCGAAGAAGGCCAAAAACTACTAAGCGATAATGATATCAAGCCAGATGTGGCATTTCTTGATATTAGTTTGCCAGATGGTTTGGTATTCAAATTATTGAACAAACTTCGACCTATTAAATTCGAGGTCATTTTTGTGACAGCTTACCATGATTATGCGATTAAGGCCTGTGAATACAGTTCTATAGGATATATCATTAAGCCTATTGATGTGGATTTGTTGGTAGAGGCCGTTTCCAGGATTAAGCCACGGCGTGAAAGTGAGATGGATAAACGCTACGAATTGTTTAATCATCACTACAGCAATCCCAATGCCTTTACCAAAATGAGTATTTCAGCCTTGGACGGCATCTATTTTGTCAATATCAAGGACATTGTGCGATTTGAAGCAGAAGATAATTATACACACATATATCTCAATAGTGGAGAGCGGATTACAGCCTCCAAAACGATAAAATCTTACGAAGACCTACTAGCGCCCTTTAATTTCTACAGAGTTCATAAACGACATGTCATCAACCTCAACTTCATGCGCAAGTTTGTGAAGGGAGATGGAGGATATTTAGTCATGGATGACGACATCAAGATCGAAGTTAGCCGAAGAAGACGTCCGGCCTTTATGGAGCAGATGAGAAGACTCCAAGAAGGCCTGTAAAACACTACTAAACACACTGAAGGAAAACGGCGAATTTTGCAGCTTGAAGCGTTTGATTATCTCTTGCTCAATGATTGTATAGAGCAAGGGCTGTAGTGCATTTCCAGTATTACATTTGCAAGAATTTTTATTCATTTTTTATTGTGATATAGAGCAACCTTTTAAAGATTAGCGCGTACATATTTCTAGATACCATATGTTATACTATTAGTTGTCGTGCTAGTCTTACCGGAGGAAGAAGAGGTGTGGAGACAGAACTAATTGTTTTATTATATGTTATTATTTGACTGATAATGTTTTGTGGTATATAGTTAATAATCAGTCTGTTGTGTTCTCCACGTCATGCTAGGGTTCGGTCTGAACCTGTACTTAGCAATAATCCTTCATTTGCTATTACATTCTTTTGTGCTTTTAAATAATTTTGTACTTTTACTTCAATGAAGTGAGTCGCAAGTATAATACTATTTCATCCCGCGATATACTAAATTAGAGACTATGGGAAAACCGAAAAAAAGTCTAGACGATCTCAAGAAGGACCTTAAAACCTTGCAGAAAAAGGACATGAAAAAGATTGTCGGAGGGAAAAACGACAAGAAGAAAAACAAATGGAATAATGGTTGTGGAGGCATTGTTCCGCAATAAAACTGTACTAACAATTATAGAGCATCATCTACTTATAATCCTAACTCCCTAATCTGGGAGTTGTCAAATAATCAAAACTCCATTATCTTAGGCAAAACCCACTAAAACGCATTATCAAAGCTAAGCGGTGGCATGTTTAAGCCCTGCACTTTGTTTGTCTGAACGATCATTTGTTCTCTGTTGATTTGAGACCATTTGATGACGTGGAATTGCTTTACAGACCGATTATCATATTTATTCAAGGAAACTACTAAGGACCAGGGAAACCTAAATTTTTCTCTGCCGTACAAACAAAAGGCTTGCACTATGCAATAGGCAGGCCCAACCAATTTTGAAGGGGGGATTTTTACGCTAGGATAAGTTAACCTGGAAATTATGATAACGACACTACCCAACGTGGTGATCAACCAGCAGTATGAGCTGAAGCTAAGTCAGCAGAGGGACCCCATGCAGCGCCTCCTCCTTATTGACAAGATGACGGATTGCTATACCTTCACTAATATCAAGCGCGCTACGGAACTGCTAGAAGAACAGGCCGTTATTTTCCAAACTCACGATTACCCAGATTTTAAGTTAAACTATGAGCTCAATAGGGCCAACCTAGATAATCAGTTGTATCACTTCGATGCTGCGGAGCAGCACTTCCTGGCAGCTATTGATATCCTGGAGGAAAGAGGAACGGTGAAGCAGCTGGCAGAGACCTTCATTGATTATGCTGGTACTCTAATGAACCTGGAGCGCCTCGAGGAGTCCGCAGAAAAACTGGACAAGGCCTCAAAACTCTTGAAGAATTTCCCGGATCAGCGCCTCAGTGCCTACATGACCTGCCGGGAAGGTTTTATGAACCTCCATTATAAAAACTATTCCAAAGCCATTGAACTCCTCCTGAATGCTGAAAAGACGATTCAGCGAATGGATCCACCGATGGTTTTAAAAGATAGATATTTCCTTACGCTCATTCACAGTGGTTTAGGTCGGGTGTATGAGCGCAATGACGAATACCCAAAGAGTGTTCGGGCCTATTTGCGAGTGATTGAGATTTGCGAATCTATGCCAATGCGATCCCGATTGTCTTGGCACTATTTGAATGTAGGCAATGGGTACATGGCAATGGATGAGCAGGAAAATGCGGAAGCTTATTTCCAGAAGGCCATTGAAGTAACGGATGATAATAGCCCCAATGCCCGTGCGGGTGCCTATGCCAACCTGGGGTTCTGCTATTTTGATCGTGAAATGTATACGGAGGCCTTGGAATTATTTGATCGGGCTGAATCCCTTTATAAGGAAAATTCTGAAGAGGATTATTACAACTTTTCGATCATAGAATCTTGGCGGGGTCGACTATACAGTGAGATCGATGAACCAGATATGGCCTTGGCACACTTCGCCTTGGCTTACGAAAATGCGAGCTTGACCGAAGATTCTCGTCAGATGGCTATTGTATGCAAGGATATGGCCGCCTTCTATGCAGAATTAGAGGACTTTAAAAATGCTTATGAATATCAGTTGTTGCACGATAAGTTTGCGGAGCAATATTCTGAGGAGGTAAATAAGCGGCAGCAGATGGAATTGGAAGTTCAGTATGAGGCAGATAAGAAAAAGCAGGAGACAGAGTTATTAAGACTTCAAGCCACCAAACTTCAACTCAAGGCTTTGCGGGCACAGATGAATCCGCATTTCATGTATAATGCCTTGAATTCTATCCAACACTTTATCACTTCAAATGATGTGTCATCGGCGGCGAAATACCTAGCCAAGTTTGCCACTTTGATGCGTCAGAGTCTAGATCACTCCGATCTGGAAATTATTTCTCTGGAAAAGGAGATCGATTTCTTAGAAAATTATCTCTACATCAACGAGAAACTACGGTTCCAAGAGAAGCTCAATTACAAAATCATCGTAGATGATGAAATCGAGGAGGATATCCTTGGAGTACCGACGATGATTGTCCAGCCTTATGTAGAAAATGCCATAGAACATGGGCTTCGTAGCAGAGAAAATGGTTCGTTAACGGTTACTTTCTCCTTTTCAGGTGAAGAGGATGAGGAAACCATCCTGTGCGTGGTGGAGGACAATGGGATTGGTAGAGAAAAGGCGGCTCAGCTGAAGATGGAGGATCCCCAGTTCCAAAACCATAGATCTAAAGGTACTCGAATCACCGAAGAGCGGCTGAGTATTCTCCATAATTCCAAGGAGGAATTGTTCGTTAAGATCATCGATCTTAAACATCCAGAAACAGGAGAGGCAGAGGGGACTCGGGTGGAAATCCAGATTCCAATTATGGAAATCCAAATGAAGTAGATAAAAGTCTTTCTGTTCCGTATCTATACCCTACTGCATCAGCTAATTTTTTTCTAGTTTTGGGCAGGATTATCTTATCCTAACCTCAAGCCCTCTTAGTCTATTCATGCAGAGACAATTGACCAAGTCTATTGCCGTTCTTCCCTTTGTCAATCGCAGCAATGATGATGAGCACGAGTATTTCACTGATGGGATGACGGAAGAGATCATTAATGCACTTTCCAAGGTTAAAGAGATTCGAGTCACTTCCCGAACTTCCTCCTTTTTTTTCAAGGGCAAAGAAACACCACTAAAACAGATTGGTGAGCAATTAGGCGTATCTGCCATCCTTGAAGGAAGCATCCGCTTGTCTACCAAAAAGATGAGGATCAGTGCACAGCTGATTGATGTAGAAGAGGATTATCCCTTTTGGTCAGAAAATTTTGATCGAGATCTGGACGATATCTTTGCGGTACAAGACGAGATTAGTCTGCTGATTGCAGATCGACTACGGGAGCACTTGGGACATTTCGATCTCGAGGACCAGCTGGTGGATCAACCCAATCTTTCCGTAGAACAGTACCAGCAATATCTAAGAGCAAGATACCACTTGCTTAAAATGAGTACCGCTGACATAGAAAAAGGCCTAGGCATACTGGAGGAGGTCATGCAGCAAGAAGTCGCTTCACCTTTGGTGTACCTAGGTATGCATCTAGGGTATGCCTTATTGGGCTCGATGGGCTTAATGCCTGCCGAAGAGAGCTTTATCAAAGGTAAGGGGTTTCTGGACAAGGCCATCGCCTTGGATCCCAATTTGGCAGAATGTCAACTGCACATGGCCTTTGAGAGCTTTCTCTTAAGTTGGGATATACCTACCTCTTATCAACATTTGCGGCGTGCGATGGAGATTCGTCCCATGGTGGATATCTATCAGACTTTTACTTCTATTATTGTAGCGGAAGGGAATTACGAGGCCGCCTTACACTATATTGATCAGGCGCTGCAAATGGATCCATTTTCTTCCATCAATTATCATTTAAAGGGCTTCATCCTATACTGTCAGGGAAAGCATCAGGAAGCCATCGTACATTTTGAGAAAGTATGGGAGTTGAAACCAGATGCCAAGGTGTCAGTGCTTTATAAGGGGCAGGCATTGCTATTGATGGAGAAGGCCCAAGCGGCATTAGAATATTTTGAGCAACTCCCTGCCTACTTGGATGGAGACTTGAATCGGGAATCAGGTTTGACCATGTCTCTCGCTGCTTTAGGTAGAACGAAGGAGGCGGAGCAGTATCTGCAACAGATTGAAGAGGGGATGGATTCCCCCTTGAAAGAAAGAGCGATTTATCATCTTATTCATTGTTATACGGCTTTGGGAAAGCCGAAGGAAGCCCTAGACTGGCTGGAGAAGGCTGTAGCATTGCATTTGCCCTTGATCATCTACTTCTATGTGGAGCCGATGTTGAAACCCCTACATAAGGAGCCCCGTTTTCAGGACATGATGCGGCAAATCCTAGGTGATAAGCCTACCTTCGATTTTCAGAAAAGAAAATATAAGAAGTCTTTGCTTGATCCTGCCCTTTTGGACGATTACAGGGAGCAATTAGAGGGATTAATGAAAAGAGAAGAACCCTTCCTTGATCCTGCCCTTACACTCCGATCTCTAGCGGAAGGGGTGAACATGCCTCCCAACCAACTTTCGCAACTGCTCAATGAAGGATTTGACAAGAACTTTTCGGAATACGTCAACTCCTATCGTTTGGAGACTTTCAAGGAAAAAGCAAATGATCGCTCTTTGCGACATCTCACCATCCTAGCCCTTGCCTTCGATAGCGGCTTTAATTCTAAAACGGTGTTTAATACATTCTTCAAAAAGTCCATGGGTATGACACCGAGTGCCTATTGGAAAAAAATTATTCAAGAATAAGTTCGGATTTCAAAACCAGAACGATCTAGGCTGAATTCGCTCCTACCTTTGAGGTAAGAAATTAATTAATGATTAATCCTCAAAATGAGTGCAAAAATGAAAGCCCTAGTTAGAACACAATACGGATCTCCAGAAGTATTACAGGTGCAAGAAATCGAAGTGCCTGTAGTGGGAGACAACGACATTCTCGTAAAGGTATATGCCAGTTCCGTTACGGCGGCAGATGGTTTTTTGGTGAAAGGGACGCCTTATTTTGGCCGCCTAATGACTGGTCTCCTCAAGCCTAAACAAGCAGTCCCCGGGACAGGATTTGCTGGGAGGATTGAGGCAGTGGGAACTGCAGTGCAGCGATTCCAAGTCGGTGATGAGGTATTCGGTGAGTCAGGGTTAAATTTCGGAGCACATGCGGAATACTTGCGCATGGAAGCAGAAGGAATGATCATGAAAAAGCCTAGTGAATTATCTTTCGAGGAAGCTGCCATTCTTTGTGATGGACCCTTGACCTCCTTTAATTTCCTCCGAGAGATCGCCAAGATCAAGCCTGGACAACAGGTTCTGATTAATGGTGCTTCAGGAAGCTTAGGAACCGCTGCCGTGCAATTGGCTAAGCATTTTGGTGCGGAAGTCACTGGTGTTTCTAGTGAAAAGAATCATGCACTCTTGAAATCCCTCGGAGCGGATCATGTAATAGATTATCGAACAGAAGATTTTACCCAATCAGCAGCAGAATATCATCTGATCTATGATGCGGTAGGTAAGCGGTCTTTTTCTGAATGCAAGCCCGCCCTGAAGAAGGAAGGCGTATATATGTCTCCGGTACTCAGCATTAAGCTATTACTACAAATGCTTTGGTCTAATTGGTTCGGTACAAAGAAAGCAAGATTTTCTGCTACGGGTTTGCGCCCAGTACCTGTACTTAGGGAAATGCTCAAAGATATCTTGACACTCTCAGCAGAAGGAAAACTCCGATTGATCATGGATAAGGTATATCCGCTAGAAAAAGGAGTAGCAGCGCATACCTATGTGGATACCGGCAGAAAGGTGGGAAATGTAGTCTTGCAGATGATTTAGCTATGAGAACTTCTGCTCCAGAAAATTCCCGGACTAGAATCGTTAAGCAAAGAAAAGGTCCCGAGCTTTGTAATCGTAGCTCGGGACCTCCCTGTATTTGCAAGACAATTCTCTATTAACCCACTGCAGTTAATACAGATTATTTTGGTAAAACAACACCATCGATTACGTGGATTGTACCGTTAGTACCTTCCAAATCAACAGCAATGATCTTGGCCATTCCGCCATTCTCGTCTTTCAACCAAACTGCACCGTCTTTCATCATAGCAGTCAAGGTTCCTCCTTGAATTGTGGTCACTTCAACTTTTCCGTTTCCTTTTTTGATCGCGTCTACAACTGCTCCAGAGTCCAATTTTCCATTTACTACGTGGTAAGTAAGAATACTTGTCAATTGTCCTTTGTTTTCAGGCTTCAATAATGTAGCAACCGTTCCGTCAGGTAGTTTGTCAAAAGCGGCGTTGGTAGGGGCGAAGATGGTGAATGGGCCATCACTTTTAAGTGTTTCCACCAATCCTGCTGCCTGTACTGCAGCCACTAGAGTAGTGTGATCTGTAGATCCAATAGCAATATCTACTACATCCTTCTCTCCTCCGTTGGTGTAGCTGGTTTGAACAGCCTTTGCCTTATTGGAGGAACCACATTGAGCATAAACACCTTGAACAGAAAAAACGCTAAGCGCTAAACTTGCCAAAACAAACATTAACTTTTTCATGTAAGCACATTTTGTGGACCATTTTCATAGCACATTTAGGTCCGGTTTTGAATGAAAATCGACATACCTACGAGCTAAGTTTGCGTTTGGATCTTTTGCAACCGTTTTTTTTGAAAAAAAATTTCCAAGTACTAAAAGAAGAAGGATTCTGCTTGTTAAGAATGGGTCTGCTGAACTTTTATGAATTAAGCTTGTTAGTTTTCCGAATCTGATCCTAGGGATATCAGGCGGTCGTAAAATTCAGACGTAGAATAGGGTTTGAATCATTACGAAAGGCTAAAACTTGACTGGGCAGTTTCATCAAACCTATCTTCGGAAGCTATCTATATCAATGGAATACAGTACCACCGACATCATTCAATTGCTAAAACAGGAAGATAAGCGAGCCATATCAATCATCTATGATAAATATAGTGCCGCCCTGTTTGGCATTGCAGTAAAAATCGTGGAGTCTGAGGTACTGGCTGAGGATGTGCTACAAGATGCCTTCGTGAAGATTTGGAAGAATGCAGCTTCCTTTGATGAAAAAAAGGGAACCTTGTTTACCTGGTTACTTAATATTACCAGGCGAACGGCTTTAGATACCAGGAAATCGGCAGCCTTTAGAAGACGCCAAAAGATCCAAGAGGTGGATTTCTCCGTATATGATCATGCGGAGTGGCGCGTGGAGCAAAAGCCGGAGCATATTGGTTTACAATCTGCAGTGGAAGGACTCGAAGAAAAATACCGGCGCATCATAGATCTGGTATATTTCAAAGGATACACGCAACAAGAAGTGGTTAAACACTTAGATATACCCCTAGGCACCGTGAAGTCTCGAGTAAAAATCGGACTCCGCGAGCTTCGAAAACTTTTTATTGAAAGCAATGTAACGATCTGGATTTTCTTTTGGACGCTATTATTAGCTCTTTCCATGAGCTAAGTTGCCGACAAAGGAAAACGCAGCATGCAAGTGTAGTATATGGATAAACAACAATTTTTAGCATCTGGCTTGTTGGAACAATATGTTCTTGGCTTGACGGATCAAGAAGAGTCTGTAGAGGTAGAGAAATGGCTTCGCAAATACCCTGATTTGCAGAAGGAAGTGGATGCTATGCATGAAGCTTTAGAACAATATAGCTTAGCACAAGGTATCAAACCTCCATCTGGACTCCGGTCAAAAATCATGCGTGATATAGAGGCCAATGGTACGGAGAAACTACTACAAGTGGAGCCTCAGGTCAGTCCTGTCTCTGCCCAAAGAAGTTGGGTTTCCTACTTGTGGCCAGTAGCAGCTACCATCGCCTTGGTGTTTGCCTTGATCAGGAATAATGGCTTAGGACACGATTTACGGAGTACTCGTTCCGAGTTAGCGCAAACCCAGTACGATTGTGAAGAAGAATCTAGACGCTTCCAAGCCTTTTTACAGCATTCCGCTACACAAAAGATTACCCTGCCCGGTGTCACTGAAGGTTCAACGGTTGCAGTGGTGGTTTACTGGAATCCAGAGCAAAAATTAGCCTTCCTTGATATGTCAACGCTACCAGCATCTCCAAATCCGAAAAAACAGTTCCAAATCTGGGCGGATGTAGAAGGGGAGATGATAAACTTGGGACTATTGCGACAAGGCGAAAGCGATACCTTGCAGCCAATTGCTTACCTGAATAATGCAGAAAGTTTAAATATCACCCTGGAACCTTTAGGAGGTAGTCCACACCCGCACGTGCAAGATTTGTTGGCCAGCAAGCCCATCTAAAGGGGTAAAGAAGAAAAAGAAAGTAATAGATTGGAAAAAAATACGAGCTTGACATAATAAAGGAGAGCACATTCGTGTTAATGATATATATATTGCAACAATAATATCTACTAATCTGGTCTCAGTTATTGACTACTCTAGCTTTCAATAAGTTGAGTATATTAATTATTGTTGAGTTGAAAAAAATCTAAGAAAAGGGAAATATTTTTTTGAATCTCTGATAATTTTTTTCAATTTAGCAATGCCCTCATGAACATAAGATATTCTTCTATCATCTTTTTTTTTCACAAAAGCACAGCAGGTTATGTTGATCCTTTACATTACTATGGGAGCCTTTGTTGTCGGTGGAGGGCTAATTCTTATGGCAGATTACACCGCACCACGTGGTAGAAGTAAATACTTCTAACACAATCACACTAACAAAACTTATCTCCTACTTCTTCTTTTCTGAATCCCAGCCTCAATTTACCAGGACACTAACACCCACTAAGACAGTTATAATCCACATACTATGGGAGGGCGTCCGTCAGCTCACCTTGTACAATTGCAATAGCAACACCCATTCAAGTCATCCAGTACATCCAATATGATTTTGACGGTGTGCAGCACTTTAAACCTATTATTATTTATTCCTGAACCCATTTCTACAAGTTTATTGTAGCAAAATGGATCAGTCTGCCTTTGTCTCATACTAGGCATGGTCTCATTTATGTACATTCTCAACAATACGTGCACTATGTATTGCTAGGGCCTTTTTGTGCACATAATGTCACAGAGTAATTTTACATTTGTGCCAAAAGCCCGATCTATGTCAAAAGTGCATGCTTACCAGGTAAAGATCACCTGGACCGGAAACTTGGGAAAGGGTACGAAGGGATATCGTGCCTATTCCCGAGACCATATCATAGAGGCTCAAGGGAAACCCATCATCCCCGCTTCTTCTGATCCTTCCTTTCGAGGAGATCCTACCCGCTACAATCCTGAGGAGCAATTGGTAGCTTCTCTATCTGCTTGCCATATGCTTTGGTATTTACACCTTTGCTCGGAGGCAGATATTACGGTGGTTAGTTATTGGGATCAAGCGGAAGGTCAAATGCAGGAGACAGCCGACGGTGGTGGACGCTTCACTGAAGTCACACTCCGCCCTGCTATTCAAATCCTGGAACAGGACAAGGAAGAATTAGCCCATAGCTTACATGCGAGAGCCAATCAATTATGCTTTATCGCTAATTCTGTGAATTTTCCTGTCAAGCATGAGGCTTCTCTCTTTGTTGGAGAGCCGAAGACAGAGGGCGAATAGTCAGCGCGATAAGAGAGTATTGAGTGGTCAATTAATTGATGATTAGCAGTAATTGTTCTGACTAATGCAGGAGAGCTAGGTAAGCTCCTCGAATCCTGGGCGCGAATTAGCACATGAAAAAGAAAGAGGGCTGCGCATCACATGATGTACAGCCCTCTTTCTATATATTTAGGTTTAGGAAGGCTTTCGCGCTTCTCTAATGCTTAATCCAATTTGAGTACCTCAAGGAATGCTTTCTGAGGCACTTCTACATTACCAATTTGACGCATCTTCTTCTTACCCTTTTTCTGCTTTTCGAGGAGCTTACGCTTACGCGTGATATCACCGCCATAACATTTGGCAGTTACATCCTTACGTAGGGCGGAGATGGTTTCTCTAGCAATGATTTTAGCACCGATGGCAGCTTGGATCGCGATCATGAACTGTTGTCTCGGCAATAATTCTTTCAAGCGTTTACAAATCTTACGGCCAAATGCTGCGGCTTTTTCGCGGTGTACCAGCGCTGAAAGGGCATCCACGGATTCACCGTTCAATTTGATATCCAACTTCACTAAGTCCGAAGGTTTGTAATCAGTAGGCTGGTAATCGAAAGAGGCATACCCACGAGAAATAGATTTCAAGCGGTCATAAAAGTCAAATACGATCTCTGCTAGTGGTAGATCAAAGGTCAACTCCACCCGATCTTGTGTAAGATAATCCTGTTTGGTCATCATTCCCCGTTTCTCCATAGCCAAAGTCATGATGGACCCGATATATTCGGGTTTGGTGATGACTTGTGCTACGATAAAGGGTTCCTCTACGCGAGCTAAAAGCGTAGGGTCAGGTAATTCAGATGGGGTGCGTATATCGAGTTTTTCCTCTTTTTTGGTATAGGCAAAGTAGGATACGTTGGGTATGGTAGTGATTACATTTTGCCCAAACTCACGATCCAGTCGTTCCTGAATGATTTCTAAGTGTAACATGCCTAAGAATCCACATCGAAATCCAAAACCAAGAGCCGCTGATGTCTCGGGTTCGAACACCAAAGAAGCATCATTAAGCTGTAGTTTTTCCAAACTATCCCTCAGATCCTCGAAGTCGTCATTATCAATCGGGAAAATCCCTGCGAATACCATCGGCTTTACATCCTCAAAACCCTTGATCGCTTCCTCACAGGGATTCTTGGAATGCGTGATGGTATCCCCCACCTTAATCTCTTTGGAATTCTTAATGCCGGTAATGATATAACCTACATTCCCCGCACTCAACTCCTTCTTTGGAACCTGATTAAGCTGTAGAATCCCAATCTCATCGGCATTGTATTCTTTACCTGTATTTACAAATCGCACCAGGTCGCCTTTGCGAACCGTGCCATTCAAGATCCTGAAGTAGGCAATCACTCCTCGGAACGGATTAAAGACGGAGTCAAAAATCAGTGCTTGTAAAGGTGCTTTCACATCGCCCTTAGGTGCGGGAATGCGATCTACCACAGCAGCTAGAATGTCTGTTACACCTTGCCCCGTTTTTCCACTGGCATGAATAATATCCTCAAGCTCACACATGGCCAAGTCCATGATTTGCTCCGAAACTTCGTCGATCATCGCGCTTTCCATATCCACTTTATTGAGGATAGGAATAATTTCCAGGTCGTGTTCTATCGCCAAATATAGATTCGAGATGGTTTGGGCTTGAATACCTTGAGAGGCATCGACCAGCAGTAGTGCACCTTCGCAGGCAGCAATAGAACGAGAGACCTCATAAGAGAAGTCAACGTGGCCTGGAGTGTCGATTAAATTAAAGGTATAGGTTTCGCCATCCGTATGCTTGTAATACATTTGGATAGCATGACTTTTGATCGTAATACCGCGTTCTCTCTCGATATCCATATCGTCCAAAGCCTGTGCCTGCATCTCTCTTTCGGAGATCGTATTGGTATATTCCAACAGTCGATCTGAAAGCGTACTCTTCCCGTGGTCGATATGGGCAATCACACAAAAATTCCTAATATTCTTCATAGACCGCAAATATACTCGTTTTTTTTATTGGGATGCGTGGAAAAGTGAGCTAACTTCTGCTAGGATTTATCCAAATTTGTGTTTGTGAAACTCACTCGTCATTACTGAACTTCTGTGCAAATAAGGATTCTTCCATTTGTTTTTCCAGCGATTAGCCTAAGGCTGCTTTTCTTCTGTATCAACTCCTATCCTTTGCTTTTTGTTGCGTCTGGAGAAAATTGTTCTAAATACAGAAAATTTTAGATGGTCATTTCGTTATATTTGGAAACTTTAAATTGATGGAAGCCAGTCCACTATGACCGCAAAAAACCTAGAATATCTGCAGAAAGACCTATTGCTCCGAATAGCTAAGGGGATGGGTGATGTGCTGAAGGTGCTGCAAGATGTACTTCCCGTAGAATCGATTCGTGCGGCTGAGTTGATTCAATTACAGTCAAGGTTGAAAGAGGCGAATAAGGCTAAAATTCGGGGCACGATTTCCCAGAATGAATTGGATTTGCGTTACAACCGAATCCGCGATGATCTTATTGAATTCATCCAATCTCTGCAAGTCATTGACTTTTCCAAAGCTCCCGGAGGCAATAAGAAAAAGCGGCAGGGCAGTCTTTTGTATAATATACCGGATCAGATGAAGGTATCTGAAGAGGCTAAGTGCGTGATTAGGTTGGCTTATGATGAAGATGTGATCATTACCAATCTTGAGTTGCAACCTTCCGTCGTTTTGAAAACGGTCCGCATTGCCGAAGTGATGCAGGCTGAATTGCTTGATCCTACCCAAGATCCCGCCTTTTCAATTCGAAGTTTATCCAGCGAAGAGCAGTTTTTGGAAGAGGAAGAATATACGGAATGGATTTTCTATGTGACTCCCTTGAAAGCCGGTATTCATCCCCTTCTGATCAAGATTTCCGTCGTAGAAATAGTCCAGGGGAAGGAAAGAGTGAGGGAAATCGTATGGGAAGAGAAGGTAGAAATCTACACCGAACAGCTTACAACTAGCCCTGGTGTCCCAGGTTTTAGATCCTCTGATTACCGTTTGCAGTTTGGAGATCAAGACGCAGCCCCTCCTCCGAAAGTTGTACATGATATAGGCTTAGAAGCCTTAGATCGACATATTGAATATACCCCTGCAACACCGACAGATGTGGTGGAGCGACAAGAGCAGGAGGTAATACAACAGCCTGGAGGAGATGGAGACGGGAGAAAGAACTACCTTAGACCTCTGCTGGGGCTATTGCTGGTAGTCAGCCTTGGCTACTTTCTACTACCTCCTTTTGAAGGAGGTGGTCATCTGAAGCCCAAACCACCACCACCAGACTCTCCCGTGGAAAAGCTGCAATTGATCCCTGGCGATTCTTTGATTATTGATGCGGACACAGCAGGTGTAAAAGAGTAGGATAGAATTTTTTTCAAAAAAAGTGAACTAGCATTGAACGGGAAGTAGGAGTGGGTGTATATATACTCGAGTTCAAGAAATAATTTACTTGTAAAGTAATAGTTGTCAGAGAAGGAATATGCTGAATTTCCGCTCTTCATACCGAGGGTATCCGGACGCCAAGTTAATGCGACTCATCACCAAAGGAGATGAACAGGCATTTAGTGTATTGTACGATCGCTATGGAGAGAAAATGCACCGATACTTTTATCGCATGCTTTGGCAAGAGCGGCAAAAGGCAGAAGATTTTACACAAGAGTTGTTTTTAAAGATCATCAATAAGCCTCACCTCTACGACCCCAACCGTAATTTCTCCAGTTGGTTGTTTCAGGTGGCGGCCAATATGGTGAAAAATGAGTACCGCCGCCATTCTCGACAGCCAGAAATTACTTCTGAACTCCCACTAGATCTTAGCCTACAAGAGAACTCCTTTTTTGAATGTAGTGACCGAAAGTACTTTAAGAAAGAGTTAGCATCTGCCTTAAACCGCTTGTCGGACGAACATCGACAATGTTTTGTACTCCGGTACTTGGAGGAGAAAAGCATTAAGGAGATCAGCGAGATACTGGAGTGTCCGGAAGGGACGGTAAAATCCAGATTGTATTATGCCTTAAAGAAACTGGCTAAGTCCCTACACCTGTTTAAACCAGAAAGCTATTAAATTGAATCAATAGAAGCAGCATGAAACAGCAAGCTAATTTTTCGGGAAGGGTAGCTCAATTGATGGCCGAGAAGTCTTGGGACCAGCTCTCAAGGGGGGAAAGAAATGTAGTTTTGGAGGAGATGGATCAAGATACCTACGAAAATTATCGCTGCTTAATCGGTGTGAGTAAAGCCTTGCACCGGGAAACACCCGCTCCCGCTGCTACGATCAAAGACAATTTGATGGCCCAGATGAGACAACGCCATGCTGCCCCACCAAAGAAGGCCTTCTGGGAGAAGTGGTTCCAGTGGGAAGTACCGGTATGGCAGGTATCCCTGGCTAGCTTGGCCTTTGTTGTGCTCTACCTCTCAGGCGTACCCGGCAACACGGTTGACTTGGATAACCCTGGAAGCGATCAGCTTTTTTTCCAGGGGTCGGTTGATACGGTATTTCTGGATGTAGAAGAAGCACCAGAAGATAGTTCTGATCAACGCCAACAACTATTGGAGTCGACCTTATTCCAATATTTCCCATCCTGGTTGAATGATGCAAAATCAGAGCAGGTGCAAGCCAAAGCTGATCGCTCTCTAATGGCGGCTGCCTTGCCCCAGTCTGAAACGCATCTGTTACCACCCACGCAAGCGGTTCTTTCTGCTCAACAGATCATTCCTTTAGAACTGTTAGAGATCCGAGGGTAGGTTTACATCAGTTCCGAGTTTAAATACCACAATTAGGACTATTGAGAGCAAACTTGCTCCTGCATTTCATTAAAAGGCCTCGCATAGCGGTTTGTGGAGGCGACATACGGCTGAAATTCTGTTTTCCAAGACCGGTATCTGGTCGCCAAAAATCAACTCTATTTGTAGGTAAATTTGTCATTCACACGCCGGCCGTATGTACGCGCTCCACTGTGTTAGGCACAGCCTTTATTTTTGTTAGTTCTTCAGCTTATATTTATTGAACAAAAATAAGATATACGATAATAGGTCAATCTTGATGATTTATGAGGGGGAAAATCCCCCCTTCTTTTAATATTTTCTTAATGCAAATTTGTTCTGATAGCCTCTGATGCTTGTTTGATTGCGGCTCTCGCTGCTGGAGTATGCGCAATAGGATTCAACATAACAAAATCGTGAATAGTACCGACGTATCTCGTAGCGGTTACTTTCACACCTGCGGCATTTAACTTTTTAGCATACGCCTCTCCTTCGTCTCTTAAAACATCATTCTCTGCGGTGATCACCAATGCCTCTGGAAGCCCTTTTAATTGTTCTAAAGTAGCATTTAAAGGGGTGACTGTAATCTCTCTTCGAACACTTTTATCTGGCGTATAGGCATCCCAAAACCAAATCATTGCATTCAAAGAAAGGAAATGCCCGTTGGCAAATTGCTGGTAGGAGGAGGTGTTATAATTATCATCAGTTACAGGATAGAAAAGCACTTGAAAATCAATCTCAGGTCCTTTTCGTTCTTTTGCCATTAGGGTAACGGCAATAGCCATATTTCCCCCAACACTATCTCCTGCTAATCCTAATTTGTTGGTATTCAACCCTATGGATTCTCCATTGGCTTTAATCCATTTAGTTGCTGCATAGGCTTCTTCATTGGCTTGTGGATAAACGGCTTCTGGCGTTGGCGTGTAATTAACAAAAACGACTGCTACATTTCCCCCGACTGCTAATTCTCTAACGAGACGGTCATGGGTAAAATCATTTCCTAAAATCCAACCACCTCCGTGAAAGTACATCAAGACAGGTAGAGCTTCCTTACTCTTTTTGGGCGTTACAATCCGAATAGAAACGGTTATTCCATCCTGTGTGATTTCTTTTTCTTCGATGTCAACTTCTAATTTTTCATAATCTCCCGTTTGCGCACCAATAAGAACATTGCGAGCTTCTTCAATAGGCAACTCATAAATTTGTGGAGCATTAGGATCCCCATGAACTGCTTTAAGAAATTCTTTGGTATCTTTTTCGACACCATAGTTACCAACTAAAGTGGTTTCGATTTGTGCACTTGCTGCAGACGCACTTGCACTTGCTGCTGCTGAAATAATTGCATTTTTCATAATGATATTTTTTAAACTTTTGAATTATTTACAATGCAAAAATGAGCAGCATTGAATTATTAATCAAATTAATAATGTTTATCTTTGATAAAAATAGTTTATAATCATGACCATTCAACAGCTTAGGTATATCCTTGCACTTGATAGGGAGAGGCACTTTGCTAAGGCAGCACAAGTATGCTTAGTGTCTCAACCGGCGTTGACGATTCAGGTAAAAAAAATGGAAGAAGAAATTGGATTTTTAATTTTTGACCGAAGCAAGGTGCCTTTAAAGCCAACGCCATCAGGAGAAGAAATCATAAAAAGAGCCAAAATAGTATTACAAGAAATAGAAGGTATCAAAGACTTTGTAGTTGATACAAAAAATAAACTTCAAGGAAAAATAACACTTGGTGTGGTTTCAACATTGTCTCCTTATTTAATTCCCCTTGTTATTGAAAATCTAATCAAGAAAACACCTAAAATAGAGTATCTTATTAAAGAGTATTCTACGGTCGAATTGATGGAAAATTTAGAAAACGGAGAAATAGATATTGCATTAATGTCCACTCCAACTGGCAACAAGAAACTCAAAGAGTTTCCAGTTTTTTCAGAACCCTTTGTCGCCTATTTGAATCCAGACCATACAAAAATTGATGAACCATACTATGAGATTAGTAAATCGGACATATCCAATTTGCTACTCTTAGAAAATGAGTACTGCTACAATGCGCAATTACTAAATATATGTAATATCAGGTCTACTAAACCCATTCGTCGAAAAGTGAATTTTGAAATTACTTCTATAGAAACATTGAAAAACATAATCAGAGGAAGTGCTGGGATTGCCATTATCCCAGAGCTATCTGTGATTCACCAAAAGAAAGAAAAGTTTGTCAAACAATTTAAGTCACCTATACCTGTAAGGGAAGTTGGATTCGTTGTGTCTAAAAGATTCAATAAGAAATTATTATTGGAGAAAATGAGCGAAGCGATTTGGGATAGTTTACCCGATAAACTGAAGTCAAATAAAGAATTTAGAAAAGTAAGATGGGATGATTCTCCATATTTTCGGAAGGCACTATAGTTTGTTGAGAATAGGAGTTTTTGTCTGATTGTACCTCACTTCCAGGTATGCCTGTTTTTCTGCCTCTAACTATGTCCTAGGGTGATTCTTAAAGACCATCTTTCTTCCCTTTCTACCTCATTGGTCGACCTGACCGGATGTAATCCTGCTAGAAGTGGCCGTATCCTGCCATTCTTCCCAAAATTCTATATCTTTGTCTAGATTTCTCAAGACAGCTACCTAAAACTCCCTCTTCTCTTTGGGAATTTGCTATTATTGTTCCGTTTCAGACGGAAATGTAGCCACCTTACAGCATAACTACCAGACCAAATCGAGGGAGATATAATCCCTTAAAGTGTATTACACCTAAGACGCAGGAATTGTATCCTTAGCAGTCTATTCCACCCGTTAAAACAAAATATTTTTTAAATTGGTAAAACAATTAGACATACTATCATCGTTAGTAGTGAAAATGAAGCGCTTTATGAAGAGGAGACTAATCGCCCTTACAATCCTTTCTCTTGCTATCAATATCGTTTATGGTCAAAGCCAGGATACGATTAGATTGAAAAACCCTTCTTTTGAGGACTACCCGAGGGTCAGTAGTGCCCCCTCAGGTTGGTTAGACTGTGGTTTCCCTGAAGAAACGGAGCCCGATGTACAGCCAAGTCCTAACAATGAGTTTAAAGTCCAGAAACCAGCAAATCATGGCTATACCTATTTGGGTATGGTGGTACGTGACAATGATACCTGGGAGTCAGTGGGACAGAAGCTAAGTCAGCCTTTAAGGAAAGGGCAGTGCTATAGCTTCCAAATTGACCTAGCTCGTTCCAGTACCTATATCAGCCAAACGAAGACAACCGGAAAGGATGCCAACTATAATACGCCAGCCAAGTTGAGGATCTATGGCGGATTTGGGTATTGCGATAAGAAATTCCTTTTGGGCGAAAGTAGTATGGTGATTAACTACAATTGGAAGCGTTATGTGTTCAAGTTTGAGCCGGTAGATGATTACTCCTATATTATTTTGGAAGCCTTCTATCAAACGCCCACTTTATTTCCGTACAATGGTAATATCCTTTTGGATAATGCCTCTGGAATTGCTCCTATCCCCTGTGATGAAGAGGTGGTAGCGGAAGTGACACCACCAGCGCAAGCCGAGGACAAGGCCTCCAGCCCTCCTCCAACTCCTAAGCCCGAGGTGGTAGAATCGACACCTCCGCCAAAGGTTCCTGATGCTCCGAAAGCTATACCTCCAGCACCTCCTGAGAAGAAACCGGTGGTAGCACAACCTACTCCTGCTCCGAAGAAAGAACCGGTGGTTTTCCAGGGTAAAGAGATTGGGGAATTAAAAGAAGGAACGACGATACAAGTCAATAAACTCTTTTTTGAGGCCAATAAGTCAACGATCAGAAATGAGTCTTTACCGACCTTAAATGAAATATACTCCTTCTTGGTCAGCAATCGCAAGGTTGTGGTCGAAATTGGGGGACATACCAATAATTTACCGGCTCCCGATATGCGAGCCAAATTGTCCAAGGAGAGAGCAGAGGAGGTGGCCAAGTATTTGGAAGGCAAAGGCATTAGCCGTACCCGTCTACAGACTAGAGGATACGGTAGTAGCAAACCGATCGCTGATAATAGCACCAGACAGGGGCGGCAAAAGAATCAGCGAGTTGACATTAAAGTGTTGCGGATTGATTAAAAAGACCGTTGTTGAATCAGGTTTTCCTAGCCTTAAGGCTGCATAAACAGCCCAACTTATATCCGAAGTTTCACCGAGCTATGCCTTGAAGAAACTTCGGATATTTTCTTTTGTATCTTAATGATGCGCTCATATTAAGTTGTTCAGAACTCTTCTGTATAAGTAATCGCTGATAATCTAGATTGCAATGAAATACCTGTTATCCGCTTTTGTATTTCTCTTATGGCAATTGAGCCTTTTGGGGCAGCCTACCAATCCGAGTAATGATATTGCTGTAGGAGAAATAATTGAGTTGGAGTCATCGCTTCTAGGCGAAACCCGACAGATTTTTGTACACCGGCCCAAGGGCTTTTGGGGCATGGATGAGGCGATGAGCCATCTTCCAGTTGTAATTGTTCTGGATGCAGAAACTCAATTCCTGCATACCGTTTCTACAGTAGATTTTCTAAGCTCCGCTCCACTTGGCAATGATATAATCCCCCGCTCAATCGTTGTCGGAATACCCAATACCAATCGAAACCGCGACTTAACACCCATAAAAGGAATCATTGCCAATGATGCTTCAACTTTAGCGACCACCGGCGGCGGTGGCAGATTCCTAGACTTCATTACGGATGAACTCATCCCGTTTATTGATTCCACCTACTCAACCTCAAAACACCGCACGCTCATAGGGCATTCCTTGGGTGGGCTCATTACCTTCGAAGCCCTATTGAGAAAAAGGGACTTTTTCAATAATTACATTGCAATTGATCCTGCTTTGGGATATGCTGACGGAGTCTATATGGATGATATCCTGGATACCTTGCAGCAATCCGAACTTTCAGAAGAGCAATTATTTTTTGCGGTTGGTTTGACGAAGCCGACATTTTTGAAAGAAGAAGAAGTGATGACGGATGATTCAGATTTTACGGTAATGAACTCCATCCCTAATCGTAAGTTTCTGGAGGAGATCGAGAATAACCAATGGTCGTTAAACGTAAGTGCTCAATATTATCCGGAAGAAAACCATTTCTCAATTCCCCATAAGTCGACCTATGACGGTTTAAGACAGCTCTATGATTATTACTCTTTCCCCGAAATCATGGATTACTACCATCCAAGATATAAGGATCGTTCAGATCTGATCGCAAGAATTCGGGATCATTATGGTAGGGTTACAGCCCAGATGGGGTATGAGGTGATACCGATGGAAGGCTACTTGAATTCATTTGCCTTTGGCATAGCGCCCTCGGGGAGAGAAGATTTAGCAATTGCCTTGTTTGAATACAACATTGAATTACATCCTGATAAACCTCAGGTACGGAATAATCTTGGGTATTATTACTTGTCTAGAGGTAATAAAGAAGGGGCATTGAAGGTCTTTAAAGATTCTATAAAGCTAAATGCAGATGAATCGATTCTGGCGATCATTGAAAGTTTGGAGAAAGAAGCTGGTGGGAAATAAAGTACGACTTCCTGGAAGTTTCTCTTAGTGTTCAGCTGAATAATAAAAGGCCTCTACCTTGATGAGTAGAGGCCTTTTATTATCTGATAGTATTGCTAGGACCTAATACCAGGAGAACATTACATTGATTTCCGCACTGGGCCCCAATCGTTGCAGCGGATCTCCAATGGTAAAATCAAGCGCTAGGCCAATTTTGAGTTGACTATTCTCTAAATTGAGGTTCTCTCCGGCGATGAAGCCCAATTCGGTATGTAAGAAGGTATAATCCAAAGCCAGCGCAGAACCTAATCCAAAGCCTATCCAAGCAATTTGATTATGTTGATAACGAGCGTTGCCGTCAATCCGGAATAGATGAGCGAAGGAATCTGTTTTACTCTGTCGGAGTGGCAGATAGCGAGCCCATCCAGAGAGCTCCAGGTAGGAGGAGCCGTCTCCAAAACCGAAAAAATCAAACGGTATATAACCACCTGCTACGGCATAATAATGACGAGGCTGCCTTAAGCTATATACCAACTGATCTTCTCCAAATTCAGCGCTGAAACTCAAGATTTGCGGAATAGAAATGCCAGCATACCAAATGTCTTCATTGAAGTAAAACATACCAAGGCTCACATCTGGATTCCAAACGGCACCAGCTACGATATCTTCTTCCGGGACATCAAAGTAGTTGGAGTCAAAACCATCGATTCGAGAACGGGTCTGCACTAGTCCCAACGAGAGTCCAATGGATAGAGCTTGGCGTCCTAGGCGATCCAATGGTATCATATAGGCGAAACGTCCGTAAGCACCGACAGTTGATAGCGCTCCAGTTCGATCTGACATTAAGTGCCCGCCAACAATGATATTGTCATTTTCCAAAACCCCTTCGAAATTGAGTACCTGTGTATTAGGGCTGTAATCAAAATTAAACCCATTACCAAGCCATTGGTGACGGTCTGTGGCAGCGATGGTAAAGGTATATTCATCGACTGTGAAATTATTCGATATACTAGCGGGGTTTACTACACCCCATTGATCTCGGTAGAGTGTGTAGGGGGTCAAGAGTTGCGAAAAGGCAACTTGTGTCAGGAATAGTAAACTGATGAGACTATATAAGTATTTCATGTTGAGTGTTATCAATTTGCCGCCGCTAGTAGCACGGAATTTGGCTACTAGCGGGGGAGGTTTTGGAAGAGGTTATTTTAAAAGATAGATGATGCCTTTTTCGGGTTGAGGCTTAGTGCCGTCCGCCAGGGTTCCTTCGAAGAGGAAGTAATAAGCACCGGATGGCAATTGAAGTCCTTTGGTGTTTTGGCCTTCCCAGCCCACCAAGGTGTTCCCTTTTAGTAGATCAAATTCGCTGGAGTCAAAAAACTGAGAGTAGATCAATTGACCCCATCGATCAACAATGGTGATTTTGGCATCACTTAGGTTCCGGAGTAGGGTGAAATTCCAAACCGGGTTGTTTCCGGTGGGCCTTAGCGCTTGTTTATAGGATATAATCTCAGAGGCCAGGAATTTTACGGTGAGATTCACATTGGCTTGACTGCAAAGTTCTCCACATTCGGGATCATTGTTACAAACTTGGTAGGTGAAGGACACCTCAATATCTTCCTGAACATCAAAATCTCTTAAATAATATAGACCCGCCAAGGAATCGGACAACACACCAAATTCCGGTTCCTGGATAATCGTAAAAGTCAGCTGACTATCCGGAATGGTTTGAGTAATGGCATCGAAAAGAAGCTCTTTATTGAGCAACAAGGCGGCCTTATCTGCCTGAAGCAGTACATCCTTATCCTGTGTCGTAGGGTTAACGGCATGATATACAGTGACTGAATCTCTGACTATACAGCTCCCCGTATTTACGATCCAGATGAAGATATTGTCCCCACTGATTAAGGAATCCACCACTGTATTGGGGTTATCTGGCTCCAGGATACGAGCAGGGGAGGAGGTGAACCAGGTCCCGGTAGTCCCAGCCGGTAAAGTGGCTGCCATGGTAACTTCTGTATCTCCGCAACTCAGAATATCTTCTCCTCCACTAACTGCTGCCGCACTTTCATCCAAGGTGATAAACAGAGGTCCCAATTGATCGGATTCACAACCATTGATGTTGTAGGAGGCGAAATAGTCCCCTATGTCTTCTGCTGTGAAATTTTCAAGTTGTAATTCCGGCTCGTCCGTGACAAAAGCACCGCGGGGTGTTTCCCAGAGGTAGGAAATGTCACCGTCCAAAGGTACATTAACCGCTAGATCAAGTGTTTGCCCGGAGCATAGTACGGTGTTGGTGGCACTGAGTTCTGCCGGCGCGGTAGGGGCGGTGGCAAAAGAGAAAGGCGTTCCAGGTGCTACGACTAGACAGTCATTACTAAGGTCCACCTGACCATTACCATTGTCCTTCCCTACAACCGCTGAGATATAGTATTCTACGCCAGCTTGCATTTGGCTTTCAATAAAGAATACAGTAGGCTCATCCAGAATGGCAAAAATTACATCACCTAAGCTAGCTCCCGCAGCGGTGTGCAAGATGAATTGTCGGATTTCTCCTTCGCCTATTACTTCTCCTTCGCTATTATAGGCTGCAGTAAGCACCTCATTTTCACATCCCATAAGTTTGTCGGTCCCCATGCTACCTACTGCCACGGAACAAGGATTGGTACATCCAATTACTATCTCTTCGGAAATGCTACAATCACTCTGATCAGTGACGATTATGGTATAGGTCCCTTCGGATACTTGGCTAAGATCCTGGCTATTACTCTGATTTGACCAGCTGTAAGTATAAGGAGGTGTTCCTCCGCTTACCTCTATATCGATAGCTCCAGTAGCAGCATTACAGATAGAAGGGGTAACATTGATAATTTCTAAGACAGGCGGAGCAATGGCATTTACAGTGGCCGTATCGGAAAATGCGATACATCCATTTCCGTCTGTTAGTGATACAAAGTATTGACCGGCACCTAATTCTTCTAGATCCTCTGTATCATCATTGTCTCCTAAACCATCATTATTCCAATCGAAAGAGAATGGGGCAGTCCCTCCATCGATACTTAGGTCAACGAAGCCATTGTTTTCCCCACAAGTAGCATCAGTGCTACTTAGACTTAGAAAAATGGTTGTGGCATTTCCGATGGTGAAGTTTCCTCGAACATCACATTGGTTTTGATCAGTGATTTCGACACTATAAGTGCCTGCTGGAACATCCACTAGATCTTCCGCAGTGCTACCATTGGACCAATCGAAACTATAAGGAGGCGTGCCTCCACTAATCGTCAAATTGATGGAGCCGTCGCTTGCACCTTCGCAAGAGGCGGAGCTAATTTGCGCATCGCTGATTTCAAGGGTTTGCGGTTGGTTAATGGTAAAGCTGGCACTGGTAATGCAGTCATTGGCATCAGAGACACTTACATCATAGGAGCCAGCCGGTAAGTTCTCCACCAAGCTGCCACTGCCGCCATTAGACCATTGGATGTCGTAAGGAGCTGTTCCGCCGCCAACTAATATATTGATGGAACCATCGGAAGCCCCTGCACAGGAAACGTCCTGCACGTTAAGAGGCTCAATGAAAATCAGATCCGGTTCATTAATGAGCACGGAAACAGTAGTTGCGCACTGATTGATATCTGAAACGAAGACTTCATAACTTCCTGCCGATAAATCTGTCCTAGATAGCGCTGTAGATTGATCGGGCCAAACTACATTATACCCGGGCGTTCCCCCGGTGATGGCTAACGACGCTTGACCGTCAGATCCTCCATTGCAACTGACAGAATCCGTTGTTATGGTTACTACAATAGCTTCAGGTTCTGTGATTTCTGTACTTGTTTCTAGTGTACAGTCATTGCTATCTGTAATGGTCAGGAAATAAGTACCAGCTGTGAGTCCAGGGTTACTTGTTCCCGATACTTGGTTTGACCAATTGTAGGCATAAGGAGGTGTACCACCAGAAGCGCCAACAATTGCAATACCAGAAGCATCTCCGTTACACAGCACATCTTGATTATCAAAAGAAGCTTCTAGGGGTTCGCTGATGGTGACTTGCACGGTGGCTGAAGCAGTGCAGCCATTGGCATCGGTTCCAGTTACAATATAAGTCCCGGCGCTTCCCACCTCAATGCTTTCTGAAGTCTCATCAGTACTCCATAGGTAAGTATCTGCTCCAGTGGCAGTCAAAGTCGTGGTCTCGCCCGCACAGATGATCGTATCTCCAAGGATTGCAACCGGTGGCGGTGCTAATTCAATAAGAGTGACAGCTGTACGAGTTAAGCTAGGACAACCGTTGGTGATTACAAAGGCCTCTGCGTAGTAGGTTCCCGGGGCAGTGGGGGTGTAGGTTGTGCTGGATTGAAACAATAGCTGTCCCCCATTAGCTGCATCGAACCAATTCACAGACAAGGTATCTGGAACCGTAACACTTAGTGCCGGAATATCATCTCCTTGACAATAGGACTGGTCTCCACCGCTGAGTGGTGGAGGTATATCCGTCGGACAACTACAATCCGGAGCCGTGACGGTTTCCTGACTAGTACAATCAAGATTGGGATCTGTGATCGTTAGGCTAAGATCTGTCCCGGCGGGGACGCTGGTGATGGAAAAACTTCCTCCTCCATTATCAATTATCTCGCCGCTAGGAGCTGAGAGGGTATGGGTGCTTTCAATTTGTACTTCTACACGATAAGTAGTTAGACTTGGATCACAGGTCACCGATACAATTTCGATTCCGGGTAAAGGATTTACTAATACGGTAATGGAGTCCGTATCTGTGCAGCCATTGCCATCCTCCAGAACGACAGCATAGGTGGTGAGGACAGTAGGACTAACGTTCTGAGACTGTATAGGAGGAAGACCATTATCCCACGTAAAGGTATAGTCTCCATCTCCACCCGTTGCTGAGGCAAAAAGAAATAACTCTTCGCCTATGCAAATACTAGTATCTGGCCCTAGATTCACGATTGGCAGCGGATTGACTGTGATGGTCACTTGATCAGTGGCTGTACAGCCCGCTTCGTCCGTCACAGTTACGGTATAAGTCGTCGTCGTATTTGGATTGACGGTATGACTTGGTCCGGTGCCTAAGCCGTTGTCCCAAGCAAAGGTATACCCTCCTGCACCGCCACTAGCCGTGGCTGATATAGTCACGGATTCTCCGAGACAAATTGCGGTATCGGGTTCAGCAATTACAACGGGAGGGAGGCTGATGAAAACATTAGCCGTATCAGTGGCCGTACAGTTATTCCCATCTCTTACTATTACTGCGTAGTCCGTGTCTACGGAAGGAGTAACGGTATGAGTAGGCCCTGCACCTAGCCCATTGTCCCACAAGAATTGATAGTTGCCGCCGCTTCCGCCACTTGGAATGGCAATCAGGACTATCTGCTCTCCTTGACAAACGGTGGTATCGGGGCGAGCTTCCACACTCGGAAGCGGATTGACGATGACCGTAGCCTGATCTCGGTCGGCACAGCCGAATGCGTCGGTCACCGTGACAGAATAAGTAGTGCTCGTATCGGGACTCACATCATGCGTCTGTCCATTACCTAGTCCATTGTCCCAGGTGAACGTATAACCATCGCTACCTCCTCCTGCAGTTGCTACTAATGTAACAGTTTCTCCTTCACATATACTCGTGTCCGGCGCTGCTGCCACCGTCGGGCGTTGATTAAGGATTACGTTGGCCGTATCTGTATTGATACAACCATTACCATCGCGAACGGCTACTGCATAATCGGTGCTGACAGTAGGAGTCACATTGTGCGTGGCCCCTGCGCCTAGTCCGTTATCCCATATGAACTGATAATTACCTCCACTACCTCCGCTGGCCGTGGCGGTTAAGGTAAGAGAAGCACCATCACAGATGGCAGTATCGGGGCTAGCGATCACAATGGGAAGTGGATTAACTACCACGACCGCCGTATCTGTAGCGGTGCAGCCCGCCTCGTCCCTAGCTGTAACCTGATAAACGGTTGTTGTAAGTGGATTGACTGTTTTGGCAGGCCCGGTACCTAGTCCATTATTCCATTGGTATTGTACTGTACCAGTTCCACCAGAGGAAATAGCTCTGAGGTTGGCCGTTTCCCCTTCACATATGACAGGGGGGATGGCGATGGCTTCAGCTGTCAGTTGACAGTTTTGAATCGTAAAACACAGTTCCTCGCTCCAACTACTGCCTTCGTAGGCATGATCAATGGCCTGCACCTTAAAGCAGTAATCGCCATCCGGCAAATCTTTTACTAGCCATGATCTAGTTTGGAACTGATTACCTATTTGTACTAGGTGTCGATAGCCATTATCTGGATGGCCATGCGGCTGTAAGAAGATTTGATTTTGCACATCATAGAGAAAGGCCTTGTAAGATAAAGAGCTAGAGGGCTGTTCGGGATCAAATCCATCTTTCCAGTTCAGCAAAACATCACTTCCATTAATATCTACGTCTAAGCCCGATGGCGGGCTTGGGGCTGTATTGGGTTCGCAAGTAGATTCATTCAGATAAAGGAGGCCTTGATCTCGCCAAACGGTTTCCGTATTCGTTTCGTTGTAGGTAGCAAAATATTGCTGATAGATATCTAGGATCCCATCATTGTTGAAGTCTACCCATTCCGGAAGGACACCTACCTTCAAGAAGGCAAGGTTGGGAACACTGAAATTTATGTTTTCTGCCACCAAAGAAGTCCCGCCTGTATTTTGAAATAGTTGAGTGAATTCTACGACGTTAGGAGCGGTAGGACTTGAGGTATATATAAAAGTACTAGCGACTAGATCTAGAAATCCGTCATTGTTGTAATCTCCCAACCTGAGATGACCAAAACCTTGGTTCAAGACTGGGACCTCTACAAAATTAAGGTTGTCATTTAGGTAGAATCGGGTTGAAGCACCGAATTGGAACAAGCCGGATCCTACTACATCCAAGTCTCCATCATTATCTATATCTCCAATATCAAAGCCGCCTAAGCCTTGCCCGGTGGAACCTACATTTGGTCCCAAGGTGAAAGTCCCCTCCTCATTTAAATAAATATTTATTTGGTGCGGAAGATCCGGGATGAAGGGGTTGCGTTCCTCGGTAATTACGTCCGTATCTCCATCATTATCAAAGTCAGCTACTCTAAGATCAGCAACGGTGTTTTCGGAAAATTGGTAGTCGGTACCTGGGCCGAAATCTAGGTCGCCCCGGTTTTCATAAAAGGCTAAGCCATTGAACTGGGTGAAGAATACGCTATTGTAGTGAACTACATCTAGATCCCCATCATTATCGTAATCCAAGAATGCTGGTCTAGAAGTGGTCCATCCTTCAATAGAGTTGAAAATCTCTTTGCGTTCGAAGGTCCCACTATTATTGACCAACAAATAGATGGCAGTATTATCTACGAATACGATATCTATGTCCCCATCATTATCCGCATCTCCTAAATCGAAATGTTCAGCTAGTATTTGATTTTCATTCCAAGGGTCTAGGAGAGGAAGTGTTCCTTCCTTGTTTTGCAGAATGTGCAATTGTGGAGGGTTATCTCCGTTGTCCTGAATGATTATTAAGTCTTTATCCCCATCATTGTCGAAATCCGCAAATTTTGAATACTTACTGAAGCCGGGATCGGTCACACGGTCTAGGGTATAGGATGGGCATGGGGCCGTTCCTATTTGGAAATCTCCGGATGCCCAGGGACTTCCGCTATAGAAGTGATCGATGGCTTGCACTTGCCAAGCGTATTGACCATCCGGCAGGTTGTTAAAGGTCCAACTTCCGCTGCTGCCGTGGCGACCGGGAGCAGCTACTTTTCGAAGGCCGGTAGTCTGGTCGGAACTAGGAGCATGTATAATTTGGCCGGTGGTTTGATTGCGCAGAAATATCTCGTAGGTTAAAGAAGCGGTATTTTGGTTAGCATCTGAAGATAGCCAGGAAAGAAATACGCTGTTTCCATCGACTTGAGCGCTGAGGCTGGTTGGGGTATTGGGGCGATTGTTAGAAGTACAGGTAGATTGGGGCGCATTTCCTTGAAAGTAGTTAATGGCGATACTGGCTCCAATCACGAAGGTTGCATTAGCGTAATCAGCTGTGTTGTCTTTATTGAAATCGGCGAAGTAGGGCGCACTGAAGGTAGTGCTGGGCCCAAAGATATCCGGTGTAAAGGTGGTTCCATCATTCCGATAGATGGTATACCTTCTGGCAAAGGTCTGGCTATTGCTGGTGTACACCATAAGATCCAGAAAGCCATTGTTGTCGAAATCGAAAGTGACGATATCAAATATATTCTCGTTGTCACCCGTAGATATACTCCCCACAAAACCATTCGTTCCGGAAGCACCACCGCGGTAATACCGGAAGCTAGCACCGGGGTTGTCGGACTGGAAGCCATCTCCCCAAACAATCATGTCGACCGTTCCATTATTGTCAAAATCTTCAAGCAAACTGCGGTCGGCTGAAGGGGGGCGCGCAGCGGCGCTATTGAATGTTCCATCCCCCTGGTTCATGTAGATGTCAGGGAAGGTGCGAAAATTGCCAGCAGCATCTGCTCCTTCAAACAGCGCCCAGCAATCATGGTCGCCATCATTATCTATATCTCGCCATTTAACATCAGTTACCGTATTTCGACCTGAGCCGCTGATGGCGAACATTTCTTGTTGAGTAAATCCAAGGAAGCCATCATTTTCGAGAATGAACACTGCACCGTTTGATCGCCTAGTCACCCCGCAACTAATATCTAGGTCCCCATCATTATCGTAGTCGACAAATTCTGGAGAGCCTGCGAAAGTTACGTTCGTAGGGGCTGTATATACTGGCGTTAGCGTAAAAGAGGTCCCGGTATTCAGGTATAAACGTATGGAGTTTCCGATGTCGGGATCGATAGAGACGATATCTAGCCGGCCATCTCCATTGATGTCTGCTAGATCAAAACGATCCGTTGTAAGAGTAGTGAATAAAGAAAAACTAGTTCCATTATTTTGGAATAGCCTTATTTCTGGTGGGGTAGTAGAGGTATTATCTACGAGTTTTGGCCGAAAGGCGAAAAAGTCTAGATCACCATCATTATCCGCATCTGCGAACCGACTGCCAGGGACAAAGTATTCTAGGGTATTAGGAGACAGTTGGTCAAAGCCTACCGAACAAAAAGGTGTTTGTGCAGAGAGGTAGGCATAGGAAGTTACGAATAATGCGACAAGAGTTATCCGAGCATTAAACATGGGATGTAAGTTGAGACACAGGTTTTAAGGGTACTGATGCATAACAACTGACCCGCCTAAGGTGCATATTCGGCAACTACTAAACATGCACTGAAGCATACCCTCATTAAAATAATCAGGCTGGCAGTCAGTTCGATAATGAGGAGGAGCAAGGGCTCCTCCTTATTATCATAGGGTTGAGTTTTAGTTCAGGATGAAGATTGGGTAATCTCCACCACTTTCGTTTTCGTTCTTTTTCGGCATTTGGTCTTTGCCTTTAATGGTTTTAACCAAGCCGCGTACACGTTTCTTCAGGAAGTCATAAAGCTCATCAAAAGTAATGTACTTGTTGCTGTCAGTATCGGCTAAGTAAGAGCCACTATCGTCCGTGCAAAGTATGTTGTTGAAGGCTTCTAAGGTGGCCTCTGTAAAGGCCCCATTCTGCCATTGATCGTCTTCGTAAGACAGCTGGTCTTGTTGACTAGAAGTGATCACATTCAGGCCAGGATAAGCGTTGTTGATCTTTTCCAGCGCTCGGCGAACCTGGATGGATGATTCCCTTCCGCCTTCAGCTGCCCCACTGTGACAGGCATCGATGAAAACAAATTTCTTACATTCGATACCCTCCAATATATCAAGGATCTCCTTTTGATAATCGATCATGGCGGCGGTGGGGTATAGGTGATAATCCGATGCCAAAATCTTGAAAGATCCATTGTCTTCTTTTCCGTGTGAAGAAATAAATACGATCAATACATCATCTTCTTTAATCTGGTCTTCTCGGTTTTCGTTACGATATCGACGCTGAAGATCTGCAAAAGCTGCATAAATTGGTGTTTTGCGCGTTTGCTCTGCACTGTATAGTGACTCTACGAAGGCCCTTTCGTAGGTTTTATCTGTACCGGCCTGATTCTGGAACATAGAAGCGAAATCCCTTGCATCATTGGTCGTATACTTCAGATCCTGGTGAGGAATGCCGATGGAAAGCACGTGCAAATTGGGCTTTCTTGGTGTAAAATTGACGATTAGCTCTCTGGATACCAGGATACCATTATCCGTCTTAAATTCGATGGTAATTCTATTCTCTCCTTCTTCTAGAGGTAATACATTTTCATAGGCATAGCGGAACTTGCCAGATCGCTGCGTAGGCGGTTGCAATTGGGCTTCATCCATTTTGGATTTGTCCGGGGTGCGGCCGTTAATCCGTACGCGAGCATCCTGCGGTGAAAGGTTGCCCTGAGCAGTACTGATGGTAGCTTCAATACGGAAATTTGCACGATCTGAAGTGACGCGCTTGATGTTAATTTTTGCTTCGTTAGGAGAAGTGAACAAAATATCTTCAAAACCATCAGCAGCTACGTATACATCGAAGCTCACGTTGACGTTCTTGCGGGTTCTTTTGCCTTGAGCATCTATGATCACGCATTCTACCACGGCACTATTCCCTTCGAACTGAGCCTTCTTTTGCACTCGAATATTAAGGCGCTTAAGGGCGCGAGGAAGGATCTCACCTAGTGGCAATTCGCGGCTGCCAAGGACCTGAATGCCTTCCGGTGCGTTGATGGTGACTTTTCCACCATTCGCGACTTGATCTCCTTTGTTCTCTACCTCCAGCGTGATGCTTCGAGGGCTGAACTCCGTATTACCTTCTGGCCTTACAAAGTCTTTGGCGATGACCAAGGTAGCTGGTCTTGGGTTCTTGGTTTTGATTACTTCCGTGAAGGCACTGATCTCCTGATTACTGGATAAAACAGTTACACCAAAGCGGTTGTCTGCGGTCTCAGCGATTTGTTTGGCTGAAACAGGAATGCGTACTTCCTTGGTTTCCCCGCGCTTCAAGGGGCCCAGGTAAGTGTTGGCCCAATAGGAGATTTCTTGGCTTTGACTTTGATCTACCAAACGGACACTTACATTGTCTAGATCGAATGATTCTTGATTGGTGATATTGAAGGAAACGTAGGAACGGGAGTTTGGTTGTAGATAGCCATCGGCCGTCTTTAACCAAAATTTCGTTCTTGCAATATTAAAATCTCCTTTAGCCGAGATTAAAGTTGGTGGTTTTAAGGATTCAAAGCGAGTGATCCAAGCGCCATTTTCGCGCTGATTGGTTTTACCAACGAATAAAATACTTTCATCGTGAAGTTGTAAAATATGGCGGCCTTCATCATTCTTCTCTTTACCCGGATTCACTTCCCACAATCGATCACCACCCCTTCCTACACCAACTAAGCGTGCATTGCTATCTCTTGCTCCACGTGCATGGGAGAAGGTTTTACCAATAATGACAAATTCACCAGCAAATGTCTCTATGACAGAAGATGCTAGATCATCCTCTCGTCCGCCAAAAGCAGCCGACCACTGCTGGGTTCCAGATAGCGCATTGATCTTAAGGAGTAGCATATCTATTTTTCCGAATCCTCCGTTGATCGTGTTCCCTACCACCACTACACTTCCATCAGCCGTGATAATGATATCTTGGGCCTCCTCCCATCCTTTCTCGCCATACTCATGCCCCCAGAGCAGTTTCCCGCTGGCATCCGTTTTTACCACATATATGTTGTCTTTACTAGTGTCTCCGGATTTGATGGTATTGCCCGTGATGAAGATTTCATTTTTTGCATTGACCTGCATCCCATTTACGGTGCCCATAGGTGCGGCGACTATGGTCTTATCCCAGATTTTTTGGCCATTGGCATCGAACTTATACATCCACAATCTTCCATCTTTAATGCCCGAGGCTACCATACTTTGATCTTGAAGCATGACTAGCTCGAAGAAGCGATTTTCTGAGCCAGTACCGAGGTCTTGTTGCCAGATCTCATTGCCCTTTTCATCTATCTTGATCAGCCAGCCGGCGGATTTAGCATTGAAAGAGGCGGAATACCCAGCCAGGACAAAATGACCGTCTGCGGTTTGAACTATGGATTGTAAAATATCATCTTTCTTGCCGCCATAGCTCTTTCGAAATAATTGAGTTCCCGTACTGAAGTCGTATAGGACAAAGAGTCCATCCTTTCCTCCTCTCTGCACTTCGCCAACGGCAGCAACATTGCCATTGGTGGCTTCAATTACCTTGGTTAATACATTCGAGCTATTGGTACCGATGATATCGGACCAAAGAGGCGTTTCACTGGGTTGTGCCAGTAGGAAAAACGGGATAATGGTTGCTAGGGTTATGAGTAAGCGTTTCATCGTTGAGTTATTCTGAGACTTTAACTTTTAGTATTAGAGGTACAATTTTTCCGGTGCTTCTTGTACTCACCTCGAAGCCCATGCCCGACTTAGAGTAGGTGATATCCGTTGGCGTAACCATCCATTGATCCAGTTTCTTTCGGATAGAGGAAACCAGATTATCTCGATCTTCCAAAAGCATATCGCCAAACACCTGAATATCTTGTGTGATTTTTTGGGTAGAAAAAAGAACTACGAGGTGATCGTCACCAGGTTGTCGGAGTCGTAGTACTCGTTTCCCACCAGGGATATTGAGCAAAGCTCCACCACTCATGACCAAAGCCGATTCTCGCGCCTTTAGGTTGATGTTGTTAGCTTGTTCTTTAGGAAAGTGGACAGCCGTTTTACCGACAGCGTCGACACTAAATACATAGATGTATCCATTATCAAATCCACTCTTTACGTATAATTGGAAGCTGTCGCCAATCTTTGGTTTACCGCTCAAGGTGTAGTAACCGTTCTGTAGTTTGACCTTGGCTTCTTCAAAAACGGGTTCGCCATTGTTCCATTCGCCGGTAAACTGCTGGAATCCGAAGGATCCAGACAACTGTAGTAGTTTTCTAGTTTCAGCAGTAGCAGCAGCCGTAGTAGTATTGGCTTCCACTTTTGGAATATCCTGGGTGGCAAGGGTAGCTTCTTCAGATAGATCGATTGGCGCACCATCTTGTAAGATCAAAGCATAGGCATATCTACAATACTCTGCAAAATGAGCATAACGGATCCAAATGAAACCATCCTCTCCCCAGTTTTTTCCCCAGCTATTCATGATTTTGAAAGCGCCGGACATGTTGGGGTTCGGATTTGGCGTTTTGAACTTATCATCATCAAAGCCAACTACTACCATAGCATGTCCACCCGCAGGGGTCTTGTTGCCAATGGTCGGCCACCAACTATTGTCTCCTTCGCGAATCTGAAGAAAATTCTGGAGGATACGCATTCCGATGACAACTGGTTTTCGTTGTGAGAGGACACGCTTAGCCATCTGTATCTTTTCTTCAGCGGGGGCAGTGGTCTTAAATAGCGGAATATAGTCGCTGATCTGATACTGCCGCGCACTTTCGAAAAGGTTTGGGGTAACCTCCCGTCCGCAATCGTTTACATCGAAATCATATTCCTTGGCCAGGCAATTTCCCATTTCCAAAAGCGCTTGCAAAGCCTTGCTAATCACGATCCCGCTATTGCAGTCGCCTTTCTGAACCTGATTGTAAATGAAGAGGGCTGAATTGGCATTCTCGGTGATCATGCCCTTGTCATCCCAATCATTAGCTAGGGCACGCTCAATCGTAAGCGCTCCATAGCCCGCTGACCAGCCCACACAAGAGGAAATTTCTCCTTGGTGTCGTATCTCAGGACAATAGGGCGCCAGGTCTACCTGGCGCACCATTGCCTTTGATCCTTCAAACTGAATATCGCTAGAAGTAAAAGTCTGCGACTCATAGTCCTCATCATCCAGCACCAGTCCCGTAGGAAAGGTCTGACTAAAGGCAGGGACGAGAAAAAGCAACAAGGCGCATATACTTAATAGTCTATTCATTGTATCAATGGATAATTAGTTTTTTATTGACCATCTGTCCTTCCACTTGCAGTTGTACAATGTACATTCCCGGCGATAATTGCGAAACATCCAACTCTGTAGCATTAGTTGCATTTACACGCTGCGTTATCAATCGACTCCCCTGCAGATTTAAGATGTTGACCATCATGTCTTGTGTACTGATCTGATAATCTACCGCAAGGAATACTGTGTTTCGAGCTGGATTAGGGAAAAGCTTGATGCTACTAGGGGGGATGACTTCACGAGTAGGAGTCATTGTGCTTAGGCAAATTTCAATGGTCCAGCTATTGAAAACACCTCCATCATCTGGTACGCCATCAGCAACAGTTAGTTTCCAATCTCCATTTGGATTTTCTCCAACAAAGTTAGCTAAAGAATCTTGAGGAGCATAAATGACATTATTCTCATATGGACAAGTTAAATCCACCAGTGCAAATGGGCTTAAATCGTCGAAGCCGATCTCAAAGGATTCTGAATCAAAGCATTCCTCGGAGATCAAGGTGATGTTGGTCCCTTTAGGACTTTCTAATCGCATGGTCAAATCTCCGATCCAGCTGTGGTCGCCTTTGATGTCTACCACTCTGATCTTTTCAACGATATCCATATCACTTCCGAAGGGGAAATTAATCGTCGAGGTATAGTCTCCTGAATCAGCTGCATCGATGTTGATTGGAAGGTCGATCGCATTCAACGTAATACAACCCTGGAAGTCATTATCTAAGGTGGTAAAACTGGAAGTGGAAGACCAATCTCCAGTACCACATGAATTATTTCCTCTCACTCTCCAATAGTACGTGGTGCCTTGATCAAGTACAACCCCTGCTAGGAAAGTGGTGCCGGCAAAATCAGACACTTCAGCCACAATATTCTGGAAGTTGGCATCAGTAGCTAGCTGTACCTCATATCCACTCACATTGGTTACGGCCTGCCAGGATAGTGGCTGAGTCAACTGTGCATTGTCTGATCCATTGGCAGGTTCTGACAAGCTAACCAAGTCAGGCACATTCTGTAGTAGTTCAAGGAACAGCGTAAATTCGGAGCTAGAACCTCCGAAAGTGGCTTTTACAGTGATGGTATAGTCATTGGTAGCTAGGGCGGAAAGATTGCCCAGGGTTAATGTGGTACTTTGATTGGCTTGCAGGGTCGGTGCCGCAAAGGTGGCAGTCATGGCCCCTGGTTTGTCAATAACACTTAAGCTCACAGCACCACTAGAACCTGCTGTTAAATCAAAGGTGATCTGGTCACTACTTAATGCACAAACAGACTGGTAAGTGTCAGCGATGGCTAGGGCTTGGCAGCCATCTTGGTACTTACCATCCAACATGGTCACACCTGTACCTTGCGGATCTAACCAATCTCTCAGGCGGGTGTCGATAGAACCAGAACCTTCCCAAGACTTATTGATCCAACCGTAGTAGTCTTCCTGGCCACTGGCCCCACAATTCACATCATCATATACCAATCCGCCAAAAAGCTGTCCAATCACATATCCGTCATCGTTGAACAATGGGGAGCCTGAAGAACCTACCTCTGTTACCCCAAAATCCCAATCAGGAACTACGATGTAGTTGCCATTTTCGTCAGGGTCGCCATTGTTGGTTCCCTGGAAAACAGGATCATTTTCAAAGGAGATTCGTTTCTCCATACTTTGTGGGTGGTGAATTCCAATTACCTTATTAGGCATCGTTTCCGCCAGATCCCAACCCACGAAAAAGGCATTGGCGTTATCAGGAATGGCGTTGTCAAACTCGATCAAAGCGACATCCGTTTTCGGCGTGCTGGCTCTTAGGCTGGCACCCATACTGAAAACACTAAGTTGCCCGTCGCCATCGGCTCCGCTGGCCGTACTTCCCAGGTCTCGGCAGCTACTGTTCTGGTAGTTCCAATACGCAACGATTGTGGAAGCATTATCGGTAGTTACAGCACAGTGATTCGCTGTCAGGAAAAACGGGCGGCAGTCTTGATTTGTATTGTTGATCAACGCACCGCTACAAGTCCGATCTCCATTCAAAGTATACATGGCTACGGCTTGGATCTGGTCTCTAAAATCTTCGATTTCAGGATGACCATCGGCCGAGCCACAATTCACATCAATATGGCAAGCAGAAGTCGTCATGAGGCTGTTGATACCCATGAAGTCGTGATTTACTTCACTTACTTCCAAGGCGAAATCCTCAGCTTCATCCTGGGGCATTTGTGCCTCGATAATCACGTCATCTCCCAAGACAATTGGAGTCCATAATCGTTCATGCTCCTTATTGTCAGCGCTGGTCAAGGGGCCAACCAAATCTTTGAAATCAGCCGTGTATAGTATAAGGTTGGCATTGGCCGGAAGTCTAAATTTACTAAACCCAAAATTCAATGATTTAGCTTCTTTTGAGCTGATCCGGAGTCTCCAAACAGCCAGGTCATTCTGGGTGTAAATCCAGGTGCCATGCTGATCAGAATTCCAATCCACCGTAAATTTATGGGCAAAACGAGGAAGCTCACCCGCTTCTCGGTTTTTCATTTCCTCATCGTAAAGCGCTTGGTTGTCTAGTTGCACCATACGCTTTTGTTCAACAGCAGAAAGGTCTTGGTCAATTGGGTTGATTAGTGCGTTTTGTGCCTCCACTAAAGGGGTAACGAACATCAGAAGACACAAATAAATTGTAAATTTTTTCATTTGAAAGCGTTTTCATCGACTGAGGGGAGAGATAATTGCTATCCGTGCTCAAATCGAAACATTATGGGAAATTAGGTGAAAGAAAATACTCCAATGCTGCCATATAGTGTATTTTCTATCTTTTATTTTAGTTCTTATTAATATTCATGACACCGTCTATCTCATAGCTGGAGATCTCTTTCAGCGTGTCTAGCTTAGTCACAAAGCTCTCTATCTTATTGGCCGGGATCGTAGCGGCGAATCCAAAAAGGATACCGCTATAATATTGAGTAATTTGAGAAGCCTTAATGTCCAGCTTTTCCTTCGCAAATTTGATAATTAGCTTCTTGGCAAACTTTTCTGCTTCACTTTCTCCACCCGAAGTAGGTCGATCGCTACCAGGGTTCTCCTTGGCAAACTTTTCTAGCTCAGGGAAAGCCGAAGGATCCAGCTGGATGATATAACTAGTCGCCTTATTCGATCCGCTAGAGCAAGGACCATCTGTGGTCTTAGATACACCTGCTTTTTTGGCTAAACAAGGATTGGCGTAGGTATTTCCATCGCAACCACAAACTGGGCGATTCTCTTTTGTACAAGGGTATTCGCCTTTCAATGATTCGTCAATGCAGTCATCTCCACCTTCCGCGATCTTCTCCGTCCCCGCCTGAGGGTTGTTCTTGGGGGATGTATTACAATTCGTCATAAAAGCTAGGACGAAAGCCATCAATATGAGGGTATAATTTATTTTCATTTTGTAGAATTTTAGAAGTTGAGGAAAAGGTGTAAGCTTGGGTAATTCTTAATGAATAATTGACAATCAATAATGATTCATTAACAATTGATAGTGGGTAATCAATAATACATAAGTGATAGAGGGGTAGCAGCTTTGGTAAAAGCGTAAGGTTCACTGATCGCGAAACGAGATAGATAGTTGATGCTAACCGGGGAATAAACGCAGGGGGAAATCAGGTGCAAAGGGAAGACGCCTGATAAGATCCTCGTTAATTTGCGATTATTTTAGGGTAAGAGTCAACGTATCTTGGATAGTTGAACAGGATTCCTGGGTAATCGGTGGCACATTGCTTTTCTTTATCCTAAAGTAAAGTAGATTCCGAGCCTATCCTACTCAGCTGCTGCCTCGTCAAAATTAAATTACCTCCGGATAGTCTATCCGAAGGTAACTCTTATCGTTTATCTAGGTGAAGGCTATTTGTTTCGAAGTACGTAAAGTCCTGAATACTGAGGTACCTTGAGGTAGCTATATCCTCGCTTGTTCTTCAACTGACAGAGTATTACGCCCGCAAAATTAGGTGCGGCCATGGAAGTTCCCGATAATGTAGCATAGCCGCCATTTTTATAAGGCGCGTAGATGCTAGAACCAGGAGCGGCGTAGTCTACGGGTGGTTTTCCGTAGTTGGAATAATTGCTGGCAAAATTTGGAGACCACCAGAAGAGGGTCCATTTAGTGGCAGCAATGGTATAAACTTTTTTGTAGTTGAAACGTGCAGGGTGGGTTCCTCGGGCATGTTTCTTGGAATTACCAGCGGCAATTGTCACATAAATCCCTTTATCTGCCAATCGCTTGATGGCAGTTTCTACTATAGTACGTGGAGCACTTGGGTTGATGGAACCGCCTAAACTGAGGTTCACAACATCTCCTGCAATGCCATACTTATACACATGGTTTAGCGCAGCTACGATGTAAGAGGATGGAGCACCACCGTTTCTAGGAAAGACTTTCAAAGGTACAACAGTAGCACCGGAGGCTACTCCTAGAGAACCGTAGCTGTTGTTCTTGGCTCCGACGATACCCGCTACGTGCGTACCGTGACCTCGGTAGTCTTCTGCAGATTCACCTGGTACAAAGGACTTGGCATATACCCCGCCTCTCACGTTCAGGTCTGGGTGATTCAAGTCAATACCAGTGTCAATAATCCATGCCCATTTGCTGAAATTTCGGCAATCGCAACCATTGGCAACAAATTTTCCGTAGCTGGAGGTTTGAGCAGCCCATGCTTCCGGGCTGTAGGTGTCGACCACCGATTCTATCGAATGATCAGCTAGTTCAAACTCTTCATCCTGGAAGACGTCAGCCGTATTCTTGGTACTTTTTGTCTTAGTCATCCAGGATGCTCCTGATTTCTTGTTGGCTAGTTTTACAGAGAAGCCCGATACTGCTCCAGCATAGACTTCTTTGATCTCACTATTGCTTAATCCTAGCGTTTCGGTCGCGTACTTTCGGATTTGCTTAATGGCTTGGGCTTCGTGCTTGTTAGCAGCTGCAGCTTGGGCTTCTCGACTGCTTGCCCGAGTTTTTTGAGCAGCCATAGGCTTTACGAAATCTTCGTTTAGTACAACCACATAGCTGTTAGGAATCTTTTTGGACGTACCAGCCGACTTTTTGATTGGACTGGCATCCTTTTCTGTGGGTTCTGCAACAAGGCTTGCTGCCTTCTTCTTACTAGCCACCTCTTGACTAGATTCCGTTAAGATGTCAGATTTCGAGGGGTTACCTGGGTCTTGAGCCATGCCGATGGTAGTGATAGCAAATAGGCATAATAGGGTTAGCAAAAAAATTCTCATGATTAAGATGATTTGGAGTTTCATACAGGTTTAATGGGTTGCTGTACAGAAAACTCATGACTAAATAGGTTTTGAATGGTAGAATATGCTACTGAGCAGGCCTATAATTGACTTGCTTGAGATAGACTCTTCTTAAACCTTTTAGTATCTGCCCTATGGGGACACAAGACCCCAACGTCAGTCATAGTCAATTGAGAATCACTAAGATTTAGAGCAGTAAAGAGGACCAACTTAATGTTTAACACAAATGGTAGAATAGTGAAAATGCTCGATCCATTCTACAGGAAAATGATACAATAATGAATGGAGAATCTTTTGCTTGAGACTAGTATATACTTTGAATGTAATTAGGAGAAAATTGAGACAAGTACTTGAGGTACTTACGTTGAGTAGCAATGTAAAACTAATATCTTTTCCGGAAAAAGAAAGATATTATGGCTTTTATTTTAAAAGGACAGCTCCAGATCACTTGATCTGAAGCCGTCCTAATTAGATTTAGTTTTTATGATTTACAAACTCTAAGGAGCTTGTAGATCTATCCTTCTTCTTTAGTTTTTCGCACGAATTACATACAAGTTGTGGCTAGTAGGATTAACTCGGTAGTAGTAGTAGCCCTTCTTGTTCTTGGTTCCGCACAGAAGTGCACCAGAGAAATTAGGAGCTGCCATAGAAGTTCCGGTCATGTATCCGTATCCACCGTTCTTGTAAGTAGAGTAGATGCTAGTACCAGGAGCTGCGAAGTCTACAGGTGGCTTGCCATAGTTAGAGTAGTTGCTAGCAAATCTGTGTGTCCACCAGTAAGGGCTCTTTTGAGTAGCAGCGATCGTGTAGATCTTAGATCCGTTTACACGTGCAGGAGTAGCTCCTCTAGCATTTTTACTGCTGTTACCAGCTGCAATTACAACATAGATACCTTTGCTAGCAAGTTTCTTGATGGCATTTTCCACTGCGGTAGGAGAAGCAGCTGGGTTAATTGATCCACCCAAGCTCATGTTAACTACGTCCCCTTTGATACCATACTTGTATACGTGGTTCAAGCCAGCCAAGATACCAGACCAAGATCCGCTTCCGTAGCGATTCAATACTTTTACAGGTACAACCCAAGCATTGTAAGCAATTCCTTTTGCACCAAAGCTGTTGTTTTTACCAGCTGAGATACCAGCTACGTGCGTGCCGTGTCCATGGTAATCTTCTGCAGATGGTTCGCTACCGATGAAAGATTTAGCGAATACGCCACCTCTCACGTTCAGGTCTGGGTGATTCAAGTCGATACCGGTATCTAATACCCAGATCCACTTGCCATAACCGTTGCAGTTACAACCACCAGCTACCCAGTTGCCATAATCAGCATACTGTGGAGCCCATGCTGCTGCAGTATTTCCTTCGATCACTGACTCAACCATATGAGCAGAAATTTCTACTTCTTGGTCTTCAAATACTTCGCTAGTGGCTTTTGAACTCTTTGTTTTGGTAAACCAAGAGCTAGCAGATTTCTTGTTTTTCAATTTAACAGAGAAACCACTCTGTGCACCGGTAAAGATTTGATCAATCTCTGCAGCAGAAACGCCCATTTCGCCGGCTGCCTTGATGATTGCTTTCTTAGCGGCTGCTTCGTGCTTCTTAGCGGCTGCTACGCGGCTATCACGATTGGTATTGCTAGATTTTTGCTGAGCGAAAGACTTTAGTTGAGTCTGATCTTCGTTCAAAATAACGATGTACTGACCAGCAATTTTCTTGGCCGTGCTAGACTTAGACTTCTTAACAGGTACTTCAGTGCCTTTAGGGGCAAGGGCTTTACCTGTTTTGGATTTCTCTTCCTTAACGATTTCACTTTCCTCACTCAAGATATCCGACTTAGAAGGATTTCCTGGGTCTTGAGCAAAAGCTACAGTAGCGCAGATTGCAAAACAGAAGAAGGTTAAAAACAAATTTCTCATGATAAAAGTGATTTTTAGAGGTTAAATGTTTTCGAATTGGTTACCAGAGTTTTAGGTCAAATCGAAAGGGTTGCTTAACCACCGTATTGAAATTAATTGCTTACATGTTATCGTAAATCGGAGGGCAAGGCATGTCCTCCAAAAAAATAATTTTAAGATTTTCTTAACATTTCGGGAGATTCATTTCATAACGTAATCGCGTAACCCTAAAGTGGTATGTGTGGGTAAATGAGGTGATGTTGTTAGGTATAGTAAGGGGTTCAGTGAAACTGAAGTCTAAAAGTGAACCAAACCCAGAACGAAGCAGGGCAGCTATAATAGACGGGCAGAATCATACTAGCCGATCTTCTAGAACTGCAACACTACATGAGAACTGGAGCCTGGCGCTACCTAACTTATTACATCAACCTTTTGCTTGATTATAAGTGTTAGTTCCGGCCAATTTATTTCAAAGAACTTTGTTGATTCGTTTATTAATGAAGCCCCAATGGACTTTGTTACCAGATTGGAAAAAAAATACTACCTCATGTCATCTCCCTTTTTGTTCAAGGAGAGAAATACTATTGAAAAGGCAATACAAAGCAACCTCAATTCCAAGCAATTGATCGTCTTTTCAGTAGGAGGCAGCTTAGCGAAGTAATAACCAGGGTCTTGTAAATCTAGTAATTACGTAAGCAAAATGCTTACCGTCATCTTTCGTACAGGAAATTGGGTGACAATGCAAGAATGAATGCTAATGACCGCGAATTTGCGATCGGATAGCTTGAGTCTGTAAAACGTGCGATTATTATTCAGAATAAATAAGCTCGCAATTTTAGATGAGACACATTTTCAATTTGGTGTTTACTAGGATTACGAACCTAAATTAGGACAAATTCTCCGAAAAAAAAAGGAACATAGCCATTACTTCTTAGCCTTAGTTGGGTAGCTTAAACCCCCGTGAATACAGGGTAAATGTCCTTGAGAAGACAAAGTGCTAATTACCAATTACTAATAGCCAATAGTCAATCTTACTATGTTCCTTTAAGGAGCTTAATTTTTTTTCTTCTTTTTCTTGGACTCTCCGAAGGGGTTTAGACTATGCTCTTCTTCCTCTTCGTAATTCTCTTCTTCGTCATTTTTAGTCTTATAAATATCGCCTTCCCCTATCTCAACCTCTTCCCAAGGGCGGAAGCGGAATGGTTCTATGAAGTACATGTCCAAGTGTTCTTCTTTAATGCGACGGGCATCGTAACGCACCCGAGTCATATAATCGGTAAACTCTACCGCTAATTTGATGATTCCAAAGATGGCTACAAGAGGACCAGCAGCATAGGTATCACTTCCGGTTACATCTGCCACATCCCTTTCAAAGGTTTGAGAGTATTCATCCTTTAGGTCTCGTAGCGCATTCTCCAAGTTGCCAGAATACATCTCAGGATACTTTCGGATCATGTTCAATTTCTTCTTGTTGAGGAAGTCATATTTGATTTCTCTCAATTGGAGGTTGAACTTCTCTGCAATGGCAGTATAAGATTTTCTGACTCTTGTTACATCAGCTGGTGCATACTCCTGTTGGTGTGCCTTGAAGGTGGCTACTAGGCTTTCAGCTTCCAGCTTCACGTCCTTATATTTTGTCATGAAGTCAGTTTCCAGGAAACCAACTAGGGCCGCATCCAATTTGGCGGTTCTACGAGTCGTTGCTGCTTGCTCATCAGAGGTACTCATGATTTCCTTTACGTTGAAAAGCGTCTCTTCGAATGACATCTTTTCCTGCGCAAAGGACAAAGTAGAGCCAAGACATAGTGCAAGAAGCAGTAAGGTCGTTTGTAGAAATTGGTTACGCATGATTTTCAGTTTTATTGAGGTAGAGTATAAAGAATTAACAAATTTAGTTTTGAAGGCCATCCCGGATGGAGATGACCTGCTGCTGATAAGAATGACCATTGTCGTTGGCCAGTTGGTCTATCTTTTCGGTACAATTACCTTCCTTAGCCAGGCAAGCCAATAGGCCGTACCAATCGGCATCTTCCTGGTAGCGAATATCGTTGCTGGCACTTACAAGGTCGAAAGCTACTTCAGCTTCAGTGTACTGCTCTGCCTGATAATAGGCATGTGCAAGGTAAAATTGTGCAATTACGTAATATTCATTGCTCTGTGCGACTGAATCGAGGGTGGTTATGGCGGTTTGATAATTCTGTTGTTTTAAGGCATTGATCCCTTTAGTCAAAAGATCTTCAAAATCAACAGTTGGATTCCCTCGACGGATATTGTAATCTGGAGTTTCGTAGTTAGCGGCGGCCAATTGAGGCCCCGTACTTCCTAGATCACCAGTGGTATTAATCAAGGAGAAATAGCCAATTAGTAATAGGAGACTCGCAGCTAAAGATAGTAAAACCATCCGGTTTCTTTTTCTTTTCTGTAGGGAAATAACCTTCCCTCCTTGCTCCTCTTCTTCCTCTAAAGCCTCCAATTCACTCTTTAGAGATTCCGCGATTAAGAAGTCTATGGCCGTATGTGCAGCCTGACGTCTTTCGAATTCCTGGGCAAATTCGCTATCGGTATGGACCTTTTGATCGAACGTCTGTTGCTCCTCTCCTGTGAGGTCGTTGTTTAGATACTTTTCGATAAGGTCGATATGATTATTGTTCGCCTCCATGGGATTATCATTTTAAGATGTTTTTCAAATTTGGTGCTTTGTCTACAATTTGTAACAATTTTTGGTAACAATTATATTTCTGTCTGCGGGCAATACTCCCGTCTTTTAATCCAACTTGTTGAGCAATTTCGTCCATACTGTAGGACAGCTTCCAAAGCTCAAGAATCTTTCCGCACTTTGTGTCCAACTGCCCCAGTAACTTCCTCAGTAGATCTTTTTGCTCTTCGGCCAGCGAAATAGATTCAGGGTTTTCGTGTAATACCTGATCCAATTGCGCTTCTTCCTCTGTGTAAACGATCTTTTTGTTCCTTTTCAATTTGTTTAGCCAGATAAAGCGGCAAGTGGAGTACAAGTATCCTTTCAGTTTTCCTTCACCCTTGTAATTCCCTTTCCGTATATTTTTATCAAAAGCTATAATTCCTTCGTGAAAGACATCGACTCCATCTTCATGGTTTCCATTATGGTTTTTTACGAAGGCAACGATTTGGTTCTTTAAGGCTTTATCTCTGTAAATGAAGGCGATGGCTTTCTGTCTCTCTTGTCCTCCCGCGCCAATTGCTTCGATGATGGCCTTGTCAGAAAATGTCGTTATCATATTCATGTGGGTTTAACAGACTAAAATGTCCTCCTGTCGGAGACATTTTTTTCAATTTTTTTAGACAAACTGGATTTTTTGTCGAGATCTAGGTTCGAATCTAATGGGTACACAAAGGCTGACGAAAATTGTTAAGTGATGCGGTTGTCAATACGTTCGGTAGAATGTCGCACTAAACCTGTTGACTGCTTGTGACCAAACTGTAGGTAGCCAGGCGTTTGGGAAGCCGAAAATACGGGTTAGGATCGTTTGTAGCAAGTTTCATTGTTTACTTGGCTTTATATTTGGGATAAAAGGCCAGAGAATCATAATCATTAGGCGTTTAACGAATATTCAACCAAAGATAGAGCAATTACAAAATAGTTCTGCTACTTTGGTAGCCAAAAGATTTCAGGAGTAGAATGGATCGGCTTTTATTACTTAGTTTCTTTATTTGGCTAAACGTTACGGCGAAAGCCGAAAATATTCCACCAACCATTGACTCTGTGCTGGCTCAAGCAGACCGAGCGCTTGCCGAAGCCAATTTCGAATTAGCTCAAACCTTAGCTGGCGATGCACTAGCGCGATTTCAAGCCGCGCCACAAAATGAATTGTCCAAAGCTCCCCTGATCTATCATATCCTGGGTAATGTTGCGCTGGAACAATCGGCTCCGGATACGGCCTATTTGCTATTCCAAAAGGGACTTGCGCTTGCCGAATCGATTTCCGCTTTCAGCGAGTTAAACCTGGCTAAGATCTACAATGACCTGGGCAATTATCATATGGAAATGCGCGCTTTTGCAGCAGCACACGAGAGGTATCAGCAGGCTTGGAAAATTCGAGAAAGGGAACTGGAGTGGGGACATCCTGAACTGGCTAATAGCCATTCTAATATGGGAAACTACTACTTGGCAATTGGCCAGGACCGGGTCGCTGATAAGCTGCTCACCTCGGCTTTGCGCATGCGGCGCCAAGAACTTCCCGCTATTCACCCCGATCTCGCCTCTTCTTATTATAATATGGCAGACTTGAGATTCTATCAAAATGACTTTAAGGGTAGTTTTCAATATGCGGAACAAGCCAAGGAAATCCGATCCGAATTGTACCCCAACGGTCATCCTAGTCTGGGAAGAAGCTGGCTACAAATAGCAAGATACCATCAGGCACAAGGTCGGCTACAGGCAGCGAGGGATGCTTATCAGGAGGCCATCCAAATATTTCGGCGATTCCCCAGTCAGCAGACGGACATTGCCACTTGGCATACCCGCATGGGGAATAGCCTTGAAGCAGAAGGACGCTATACGCAAGCCCTATCACAGTATGATAGTGCATATCAGTTGCGCTCCAGCTTATTTGTGGTACATTCCTCCATTAGTGAGAGTTTGAATGACATGGGGAACTGCTATGCCAGTTTGGGGGATTATGGCAATGCATTGTACATCTATCAAGAGGCCCTTCGAGTTTTGGAGGAAAGTCCCTTTCAGGACCAATTATATTTGTCCGCCTTGTACGAAAATCTAGGCACGAGCAGCAGAAGACTGGGCCGTTTGGAGGAAGGCCTAGTATACCTGGAGGAAGCTTATGGGATTAAAGCTACCACCTTGGGCGCAAATGATCCAGACCTGGGTACTTCCCTGATTAATCTGGGCAATGCGTATTTGGACCTTCAACAGTTTTCCGAAGCAGAGAACTATTATAAACAAGCACTGACGCTTGCTGAGCGAGCTTTTGGAGTGGGACACATTAGCACCCTGCTACCCATCAATAATCTGGGGATATTTTACTACAATCAGCGAAAACATGAGGAGGCCTTGGTCTACTTCACCAGAGCTTACGAAGTGGCCAATGCTAGTTTCCCAGATAAGTCTCCGGCCCTGGCTGATTATATAAACAACATCAGCTTAACGCATGGACGATTAGGAGATCCAGTTAAGGCACTCCAATTGGCAGAGGACGGCCTAGCATTGTTCTCCGAAGACCAAGTTGAAATTCCCACTGCCTATTTGTCCCTTTTACAGTCCAAAGCTCGAAGTCTTCTGGCACAATCACAAGATGAGATGGCCTTGAAGCAGGCTTATGAAACTTATGCCAAAGCAACAAGTTTCCTCGACGCCACGCGTTTGATCTACGAGGATGATCTTTCTCGACAAACACTAGTAGCTTCTAATTTTGAAATCTTTGAAGGAGCACTGTCTTGCTTGCACACCTTGATAGAGAAGGGAATTGCTGGAGCGGACTGGGAAGAGGCCGCCTTTCATCATTTTGAGAAAAGTAAGAGCCTCAGTTTGCTAGATGCCTTACTGCGTTCCAAAGGCCTTAACTTTAATGACCTGCCTGCGACGCTCAAGGAGCGAGAAACTATGATCCTAGATAAGATCGGTTATTGGGAAAAGCGCAGATACGATTGGCTAAACGGTAGCGATGAAACAGATAACCGAGATTCCATCATCCAACTTAACCAGGAAATAGCGAAGTGGAAGAGTGAGCATCGAACTCTGATGGAAGAGGTGAAACAAATGGATACTCGATATTACCAACTGAAGTACGATCAGCAACTGATTACTAGTGAGCGGGTGAGAAAGGAATTGCTAGTAGGTGAGAAAGGCTTGGTGGAGTACTTTCTTGGTCAAGAACACATTTATGTATTCTTGTTGACGGCAGAGCAGAAACAACTCTTTAAAGTACCCTTTGACTTCCCATTAGAGCGATGGATGGCCAATATTCGAGAGGCGATCACGGCATTTCCAACGGCTGGTACGGAATCTGCCAATATCTTTTTGGAGGTCTTTGCCGATTATACGCACCGGATCTATGAAAAAGTTTTTGCTCCTATAACGGGAGAGGTACTGCCAAAAGAACTCATTATAATTCCTGATGGGGCCTTGTCTTATCTTCCTTTTGAATTGCTATTAGAAAAGTATCCAGAAAAAATAGCGCGATTTAAATCCTATTCCTACTTAATCAAACAGCATCAGATTAGCTATGCCTTTTCAGCGACGCTGCTTCATCAGATGATTACGGAATATCAAGTGCGTCCGTCAAAATTCTTTTTAGGGATTGCTCCGAGCTTTGCTTCTGACGGTCCGTTCGAACCTTTAGCCTATAATCAATTAGAGGTAGATCGGATTGGAGAATTGATGCACCCTGCTCAGGTGAGCAAATATGCTACTGTAGAGGAATTTAAAATGGCTGCTCCTGCCTATAACATCATTCACCTGGCTACACACGGCGTGCTTAATGATAAAGCGGATGCCTTTTCCTACATCGCCCTGAGTCCCGATAGCATCGAACAGGATCAAGGTGTACTTTTTACGCGTGACCTCTACGATATGCGCCTCAATGCAGCTATGGTGGTGCTAAGTGCTTGCGAAACCGGTCTAGGCAAATACCAGAGAGGGGAGGGGATCATAAGCTTAGCCCGTGGGTTCGCCTATGCCGGCGCTAAGAGTACTTTAACAACCCTGTGGAGTATCGATGATGAGACGACAAAAGAATTGATGTATCAGTTTTACGAAAACATCCAACAAGAAATGCCGAAGGATCAGGCTTTGCACGAAGCCAAGATTCGCTTCCTCGAAGAGCAAACCAATATTAAGGCGCATCCTTTCTACTGGGCCCCATTTGTTTTGATCGGAGATGTGGGGCCGATTGTTGTTGAGGCAGGCTGGTCTTGGTGGTGGATTGGAATTCCAGTATTGCTTTTGGTGGGCTGGTTGGTTAGGAGGTGGTTTTAGACATCCGAAGCCTTCAAGACTTCGGATGTCTAAAGTGCTGCCTTACGGCTGCACCACCAATCGTTTGCTGCCTTTCAACTGTTTGTCTTGAATAAGGCTGATGATGTATACACCCGGCGCCAGATTACTGAGGTCGAGCGGCATGCTCAGACCCATTGCTGAATCCAGAGCGATCTGTCTGATCATTTTACCAAACGCATCCCGAACGACTAGCTGCGCTGGCTTGTCTTGGAATTCTTCCAATACCAACTGAGTCTGATCAGAAGCTGGATTTGGAAATACTTCGATCGAACCATTCCCAACATCACCGACTGTGCCCCAGGCCTCTAAACCTTCAGGCGTGATGGGAGCCGGATCTCCTAGGATTCCACCGGCCAACGTACCACTTCCAGATAGCGATACATTTTCAAATACTCCTTCTACCTCGGCACTACCATTCAAACTATAAGCCATCATTCCTACATATATACAGTCTTCTAGATTGGAGAAGTTGACTTTATATAATAATCGCCAGTAACTTCCATTGGTACTGGTGTAGGACTTGATCTCATCGCCTTTACGAACAATGCGTAGCCACTTTACTCTGCTTCTATTGGAGGAGGTTCTCACTACTGGCCCATCATAAATCGGTCTCCATTCTCTTCTGACCCTGCGCGTAGAATTGTTCTTTAAAACTCCTGCTCTCCTTGCCAATGGATCCAGACTTTCTCTGGCCATTAGCCCGGCATATCCACCCGCGTTAACATCTGAAATTTCGGCAGTCAGAGAACCATCTCCACAAAGCTCCTGGTAAACAAAAGCAGCTTGGTCTGGATTCTGGTTGCTTTGCCAACAGCCTTCAGAGGTCAAGGTGAAACTTTCGTTATCTGCATCAAATTCTGATGTGGTCTGTCCATCACAGTTTAGGCTACCGTCGCTAGGCCCTTCGGTCCATCCGCAAGGTAAGCCGATAACATCAACATAGGAGGTACAAACATCTATATTACCTGTTTCATCTTGGATCGTAACTGGGATAGCTACGGTATTACCCAATTCTTCACAACCAATAGTAAGATTGGCCGAGACAAAGGCTACGAATCCACAGTTGTCAGAGCTGGCTGCTTCATTCCAGACCTGGTCAACGGTCAGGTTAATATCTTGCTCGCCATTAAAATCGATCGTAAAGTCCTTGCACACAGCTAGAGGATCTTCGTCATCAAGAACCGTAAGGTATTGGGAGCAAGTTTCCTTATTGCCGTAAATATCTTTGACTCTCCATTGCACCTGGTACCTACCGACGGAGAAGAATCCACTCGGGTCAGCTACCCGACTGCTCCAGCTTCCTAGAGGCCCTCCATTTTCATCTACTGGACGATAGCGGGCTCTTACTTCAAGTACAAAGCAATTATCGGTGACAATGGGAGTGATCAACTTGACTTCGGCACCGCATACACCAGGATCGGTTCCCGTAGAAACATCACCTGAACAGGCAATTCTTGGTTTCTCATTGTCAGTGATTGAAACAGTAAAACTACATTCTACTGCTTGATTTCCGGCTTTATCCATGCCGGAATAGGTGACGGTAGTGGTACCTACATCGAAGAAAGTACCAGGAATATGAGTTGAGTTGAATGCTTCCTCTGGGCAATTATCTTCGAAGATGGGCGGTGTCCAAGTGGCAATGGCTCCGCATTCTCTGAAATCATTAAATAAGTTGATGTTGGTTGGACAATTACTAAAGGTCGGTATTTCGGTATCGTTGACGGTAACGGTAAAGCTACAAGCAGTAGCGTCGTTGCCTGCCGCGTCCGATCCCGTATAAGTAACCGTGGTAGAACCTATAGGGAAGAAGTCCCCTGGAGCAAAGTTAGAGCTAGGCGTTTCACCTGGACAGTTGTCCTCCAAAGTAGGTGGTGTCCAACTAACATTGGCCCCACAGTCGCCCGCATCATTGTTCACCAAGATATTGCCTGGGCAGTTGCTGAAACTTGGCACTTCATTATCCTGAACGATGACATTGAAGCCACATTGAGCAATGTTTCCAGCTGCATCAGTCACGGTAGCAAGTACAGAGCCGGAGCCTACACCAAAGAAGCTGCCAGATGCTGGGTTGATTATCAAAGCTGCACCGGGACAATTGTCGCCGAAAGTGACATTATAGTTGACTGCGGCACCGCATTGTCCCGGATCATTGTCTACGGTGATATCTGCTGGACATACTATGTTCGGATTTTGGGTATCGTTAACAAGAACCGTGGCAGTACATTTATCGTCAAGACTTCCGTCGCTGACGGTCAATTCTACCGTGTAGGGTCCTCCTACGGCAAATGGTCCATTGTTATCCAATGTCAATTGAAGGGGATCTCCATCTGGATCATTCGAACCATTATTGATTTGTGAGACACTGGTACTGGCTTCACAACTATTTGGCTCAGCAGAAACGGTGATATTTTGACACTTAGCTATGGGCGGTTGGTTGCATACACTATTGGGGTCTTCAACTGTAACAGTGATGTCACAAGTCGTCGAATTCCCATTTACATCAACATTTAAAATCGTCTCTGTATTTGAGCCCAAGTCGTCACAGGTGAAGATAACCTGTGAACTTCCCACGGTACCAGTCACGCCACAGTTGTCATTACGATTGGTGATGGCTCCTGAGTTCAAGGGATTAAGGGCTACTTCCCCATTGGTGCTTAGTGTAACTGTGACGTCATTACAAGTTGCCGTCGGTGCTTCGTTATCCTTTACGATCACATTGAAAGAACAGTTTCCCACATTTCCACCGGCATCTGTTGCACTTGCATTAATGGTGGTCGTACCTACATTGAAGAGGGTCCCGGAGTTTTGATTAAGGGTAACAGCTAGGCTCCCGTCACAATTGTCCGTGGCGGTAACGGTAAAGTTCACGACCGCACTACATTGACCCGGATCATTATTGACATTGATGCTAGTGGGACAAGAAAGACTTGGGGCTTCATTGTCTTTCACCGTAAGCGTAACTTGGCAGGGCGTAGCATTGACATTACCATTGCCGTCATCAGCAGTGATAGTAACCACAACTTGATCTCCTTCTCCCGAGCCGAAGGTTGAATTTGCCGGGATATCTTGACCAATCACCACATTACCGCAGTTATCCGCAGCATCAGCGATGATAGTGCTGAAATCGGGTACCACTCCTTGACAGTTTCCAGCGGCCACATCTACGGTCCGGTCACTTGGACAGGTGAAAGTAGGAGGGGTGGTATCATCAATAGTCAGCTTCCAAGGAACGGATCTGGTGCAATCACCCGTGGGATCCTTGATGTTTACAAATAAGGTGTGCGTAACTCCATCGGCCAGGGCTGGGTCGTCCACGAAGGTATTGTTGCCTTGGGTATAGGTGCCTGCGGATGTAGTAGCGTTTTCATCAGAAAAGATGCCCAGAATATTGAAATCAACCTGATTTAATAGGAAAGCAGAACTAATAGGCTCACAGCCTGTAGCAGAAGTAGGCTGGATGATAATTTCATTGTTAACCACGCCTGGCACAACGGGACTCTGTTGATAGGAGATGATACCATTATTTATGAAGGGGCTTCCATCTTTACTATGGCCATTACCCGTATCAATAAGCAGTAATCCGTTATTTGTAAAAGAAGAATTTATTTTAACCTCGATGTTGTCGTAGATAATAAACTCGCCGCAAGCTCGGTTGGTAAAATTGCTTTGAATAGCTCTAAAACCAAAGCTATTCGGTTGATTGTTTTGGCCAATGGTGATTTTTCCATCGTTGAAGAAGTTAGGACCATAGGTATAAATGCCATAACGCCCGGCTTTTTCTATTTGGATTGCTCCCCCTTCCTCATTGGTAAAGGTTCCTCCATTGGCTATACCGTCAAAATCAGCCTGGGCGGTCATTCCGATAGTTATATTTCCCAAATTGCGAAAATTCCCACTGTTGACTTTAATCGCATCTCCAGAACTGGCCTCGCACTGAATGGTTCCAGTAGCAAAATTTGTAAAATTGTTTGCAGTAAAGATTCCTCGGAAGCCACGAGCTATTGAACCAGTCCTCAATAAACCTCGGTTATTAAAGGTAGAACCAAAAGTAGTGAATATGCTCCAACTGCCATTTTTTCCAATATCTAGTACCGCTCCTTCATTGTTGTTAAAGGTGGATTCACTTTCTATGCCATTAGTATTGGGAGACTTGACCGAGCCAATCGTAATAGTCCCTGAATTATTAATTGCACCGGAGGCAACGAAAATACCAATGTCGCAGGCTTCTATCTGCACCTGTCCTCCGGTGTCATTTCTGAAATTACCACGATTAAATATAGCGGAACGCCCTACTTTCTTATTCAATCCAAGGATAATACTTCCTTCATTGATAAAGGTTCTTCCCCCATTGTTTTGAATGCCATATCCCGCATTAAAAGGGCGATTAGTCCCGTCGACTTGAATAGTACCATCGGGATGATTTCTGAAGCCCCCTCCGTTTACGATGGCTGTACTGCCAATATTGGTAGTGGCGCCTAGAGAGATGCTTCCATGATTTTGCACCGATCCGTTATTGATCAGCCCGATGCCTGGAGATCCATTAATGGTTAAGCTTCCGCCATTCTCAATCGTCAATACCGCTCCCCCTTGCACACCAACGGACAAAGCCAAAGCATCGGTACCGTTGAGGATGATGGGATCGTTTGTCCTATTAGGAATGGTTACGTTGTCTGCGGCCGTGGGGACTGAGCCAGTACTCCAGTTGGTTGGGTCTGCCCAGTCTGAACTGGTACTGCCGTTCCAGGTTTGGGCACTTAATGGGGTGGTAGTAAAACTCAAGAACAGTAGTATCGCAAATCCTTGAAAAAATCTTGAATGCTGGTTCATTTTTTATGTAGCATTTTGAGTTGAAACAAGTTCACTTCTGAAGAAACTGAAAGTGGTACTTGTACCCATAGGTCCAGCTGTCTCCAAAAGGAAATTCTAGTGTTTTGAAGTAGAGGAAAAGGTCTAGAGTAAGGTTGGGTTCAATCCAAGTAGGCAAATAAAAGGCTATTTTCATATGGGGAATACCCGATGAAATCAATGGGTAGATTGTTGACGTACAGGGCTTCGATGACTTCTTAAATACTTGAGAAGCACCAAGCTGAACGTACAAGAATCTGCACCAAGCCAGAACTTGTCCTAATTTGAAACTGAATTATTTAAGGAGAAAAATTAGTAGTGTATTCTTATGATACAATTTAAAGGAAGCCCAATAACAGGGGAGGGTATGTAGACTTGAATAGAAATAGGATGGCGCAAATATAGGGATTATGTTTATAAAAGCAACTAATATGCTTTGGAAGTTCAAAGTTGATTGCCAAAATGAAAAGGAGCAAGTGCAGTGACACTTGCTCCTTTGTTGATTTTAGACATCCGAAGTCTTCAAGACTTCGGGTGTCTAAAGCGCTGCCTTACGGCTGCACCACTAGTCGCATACTTCCCATCAATTGCTGATCCTGGATCAAACTGATGATATACACTCCTGGCACTAGATTATGGACTTCGATTGGCATCACTACGCCCATCGCTGAGTCCAGATCAATCTCTCGTACTAATTTGCCAAAGGCATCACGGACGATCAGCTGCGCTGGTTTATCCTGGAAGTCTTCCAATACCAATTGCGCCTGATTGGAGGCTGGATTTGGGAATACTTCAATGGTACCATTTCCTAAATCTCCTGCTGTACTCCAGGCGTGTAAGCCTTCAGGTGTGATGGAGCTTGAGTCTCCAAGGATTCCACCGGCCAAGGTGCCGCTTCCGGATAGAGTAACGTTTTCGAATACGGCTTTAACTTCTGCGTTCCCATTCAGGCTGTAAGCCATCATACCTACGTATATGCAGTCATCCAAGTTGGAGAAGGTCACTTTGTACAAGAGTCTCCAGTAACTTCCATTGGTGCTAGTATAAGACTTGATCTCATTGCCTTTGCGGACAATACGGAGCCATTTGACTCGGCTTCTGTTGGATTGAGATTGAGATACAATGCCTCCGTAGCTAGCCCGCCATTCTCTTCGTACCCGACGCGTAGAGTAATTCTTTAATACCCCAGCTCTTCTAGCCAAAGGATCAAGGCTTTCTCTCGCCATCAAACCGGCATATCCACTGGTGTTGATGCTGGCGAGTTCTGCGGTTAAGGTGCCATCTCCGCATAGTGGATGGTACACATAGGTCGCTTTATCGGCCTCTCGGCAATCGTGCCAGCAGCCATCGGAGGTAAGGGTAAAGCTTTCGTCATCGACATCGTAGTCGGAAGTAGTCTGTCCATCGCAGTTGAGGCTGCCATCATCCGGTCCTTCAGACCAACCACAAGGTAAGCCGATCACATCGACATAGGCGGTACAATCATCCTCATTCCCAGCGCCATCCTTGATGGTGACTGGAATGGCTATCGTATTGCCAAGTTCATCACAACCAATAGTAAGGTCTGCTGAGACAAATTCAACCGTTCCGCAATTATCGGAGCTAGCTGCCTCATCCCAAACTTGGCTTACTGTCAAGTTGATATCCTGTTCTCCGTTGAAGTCAACAGTCAAGTCCTTACAGACGGCCACTGGATCTTCTCCATCAAATACTACTAGGAAGTGTGAACAAGATTTCTTGTTGCCATGAATATCTTTAGCTCTCCATTGTACCTCGTAGCGTCCTACGGGGAAGAAACCACTGGGGTCGAAGACTCTACTGGTCCAGCTGCCCGTCGGGTTGTTGTTTTCATCAACTGTTCTATATCTAGCTTTTACTTCTTGTACATCACAATTGTCAAAGGCTTGGGCCGGCGTGAAGTCGACATTAGCTCCACATTGACCAGGATCGTTGCTAGTGGTGATATTACTTGGGCAAGCGATATCAGGTTTCTCATTGTCTGTTACCGTCACCGTAAAGCTACAGTCCGTCGCATCATTGCCAGCAACATCACTACCAGAGTAGGTGACGGTCGTAGTACCTACAGGAAAGAAATCGTCTGGAAAATGCGTACTATTAGATAGAGCTCCTGGGCAATTATCACTTAAGGTAGGCAGTGTCCAATTGACATTTGCACCGCAGTCTCCTGTATCATTGTTGACGGAGATATTACCTGGGCAATTGCTGAAAGTTGGGTCTTCCGTATCATTGACGGTCACGGAAAAGCTGCAATCATCTGGATTATCAAAGTCATCTTTGACAGTAATCGTGACGGTAGTAGTACCGACATCAAATGCTGTACCTGGGTCCTGACTATAGCTGATATCGAGATTGTTATCACAATTATCACTGGCTGATGCAGGGCTAAAGTCCACGACTGCACTACACAGTCCAGGATCATTACTGACCGTGATATCGGCTGGACAAACCACATCAGGTGAGATAGCATCCTTCGGTTCTACAGTGAAGGTACAGCTAGAAGTAAGGCCGGCGTTATCCTGTGCGCTTAGCGTAACCGTAATAGGACCTTGAATCACTGTCCCGGCGGGAGGGCTTTGCGATATAGAGAGGGCTCCACAGTTGTCGCTGGCAGTAGCTAGGCCCGTATAATTAGGGATCAAGACTTCGCAAGAAGCATCTAAAAACTCAGTTTGCGTTCCAGGACAGCTGATGGTGGGTTTCTGATTATCGTTGACGGTCACAGTTGCGGTACACTTAGCACTCAAACTACCATCACTGACTGTTAATTCTACCATATACGGACCACCTACGGCGAAAGGTCCACTGTTATCTAAACTAAGCTGTAGCGGATCATTATCCGGGTCACTAGAATTATTGTTGATCTGTGCAGGCGTAATGCTAGCTGCACAAGTATTGAGTGCTGTCGAAACCGTGAGATTTTGACACTTAGCCACAGGTGGTTGATTGCAGGCGCCCACATTATCAACTACATTAAAACTACAGTCGATGGTGCTGATACCTCCAGAAAGGTCATTAGCGGTAAGGGTCACTGTCTGTATACCGAGGTCATCACAGGTGAAATTCAACTCTGGGCTCGTCTCTATGGAACCACAATTATCGGTGGAGTTACCATCTCCTATATTTGCAGGCAAGGTCCCATTGCCCATGAGGTCGAGTTCAACATCTTGTATAACCCCCGGACATTTGGCAACAGGATCTTCATTGTCATTCACCGTCACATTAAAGGAGCAGTTAGCCGTTCTGTTAAAATTATCCGTAGCCGTCACATCGACTTGTGCAGTACCTACATTAAAGGTTGTGCCGGGATTTTGACTATAGGTGATCTCTACATTAGTATCGCAATTGTCGGTAGCGGAGGCCGCAAAGCTAACTACAGCACTACACTGACCAGGATCATTATTTACACTAATATCACTCGGACAAGTTGGAACAGGGTCTTCGGTATCATTAACGGTAACGGTAAAACTACAATTGATGGCATCATTTCCAGCCGCATCGCTACCGGAGTAGGTTACAGTAGTGGAACCTACGGGGAAGAAATCTCCTGGATTGTGGCTTGCGTTTCGGCTGGTACTTGGGCAGTTATCGCTCAGCGTCGGAGGTGTCCAATTGACAATGGCACCACAGTCCCCTACATCATTGCTAACCGAGATATTACCTGGGCAATTGCTAAAGATTGGTGCTTCATTATCATTCACCTTGATAGTGAAGTTGCAAACAGCTGTGTTACCGCTGGCATCCGTAGCCGTTACAGTGATGGGGGTGCTGCCTATAGGAAATAGGCTACCGCTAGATGGGATTGCAAATGCCGTTGCTCCTGGGCAGTTATCAGTGGCTGAAGCGGAGAAAGATACTACCGCTCCACATTGTCCAGGGTCATTATTGACCATAATATCTTCTGGGCAGATCGCCACCGGATCTTCACTATCACTTACGGTAACAAGAAAGGAACAGTTGCCAGTATTGCCAAGGTCATCTGTAGCGGTTACGTCGACTTGGGTCGTTCCCACGTTAAATACTGTACCTGGGTTCTGGCTATAGGTAATATCCACAGTCCCACCGCAATTGTCGGTGGCTGTAGCGTTAAAGCTAACGATTGCGCTACAAAAACCAGCATCATTATTAACATTGATATCAGCAGGACAGCTTGCCACAGGGTCTACACCATCTTCAACGGTGATAGTGATGGAGGCACAAGCACCACTCGTACCAGAACAAGTGCCCTCTGCCCGAACATAATAGGTAGTGGTTGTAGTAGGCGACACATTGAAATTAGCACCAGTAGCAACTTCTGTGCCTCCACAGCTGCCAGTGTACCAAACCCAGCTTTGATCATCATTCAGACTGCCAACAACCGAAAGGGTTTGTAGGGAGTTTGGACACAAAGGCCCGGAGGAGCCAGAGATGCTCGTGGCTACACCAGGGGTGCAACAAGCCAGATTGCAGTTAAGTGGCAAGGTAGCAGAGGTGCTATTGCTGGTGATCCAATTTGTGGAATTATTGATTTGATTACCAGTAGCTAAAGTTACCTCGTTGCAATCCAGATAGGCATTTTGTACTTCCGGTGTAAAAGAAATGGAGGTCACGCCATCTGTAAACACTGCTGGCTTAGCAGAGGTATTTGTGTTCGTAGCGTCGGCATCCCAAGCACCATTCATTTGGATACCTGTGATTAGATTAGTCTCTGGACCTTGGTAAGCAAAGATTTGATCTCCCGAAGTGGATGGTTGTAGTGCGGCACCTGTAACAGTCCCCGCAAGCCGTCCACTAGCATCTTTAATTTCGTGAGGTGAATTGAAAATATTGAATTCGTCTCCACAACTGTAAGGACGACAGAATTCTATGGTTATAGTTCCCTCGCCGCCTCTAAATCCACCTGCGGCCAACCAGCCTCTATCAGTAAATTTAATACTGGTTCCTGCACCGACGTCTTTGAGAAGTACAAAGGCAAAATCATCCTCATCAGCGCTATAAGCTATGAAGGCGAGATCTCCTAATGTGAGCCCCGTTTGATCCATGAACACGATGGTGACTTCATCCTCTGTATCGGGGCAACTCGCTGCGGAATTATCGATGGTCCATTTAAGCGTATACAACTGCCCCGCAGTACCAGAAAAAGTGGCGGCAGGATCATTTACATCGGAGATGTTGCCTTGTCCGTCCCCCACATCGACAAAAGTCCAGGTACCATCTCCAAAGCCACCATTGGCTTGTAGGGTGGTGGTGGTATTGCCCTCAATTTTTTCAACATCATTCGGCCCTGCATCGGCTTGCACAGAAGTAACAGAGATGGTTGCTGTTTGACAAGATTCTGTTACCACGCAGCCGCCTCGGCCACTGACATAGTAGGTGGTTGTAGCAGTCGGCGTAACATTGAATGAAGAGCTAGTAGTAGTTCCCACTAGTGTACCGCCACAGCTGCCCGTGTAAATGGCCCATTCGTTTGCACCGTTCAGCGTTCCATTTATGGTTAAAGCTACGGTCTGACCTGGGCAGGCCGATGATGGAGCTGAGACACTAGTCAGGACGGGCTCTACGCAAGAGCCGCAAGTGAAGCTGCAAAAATCTAATGTTAGTATTCCTCCTTGAGTCGTCCAATTACTTGCGGTGTTCACCGCAGCAGCTAAATTAGCTGGCGAATTGGTGGTAATGGAGCAATCGTACTTGGCGTTATCAACCTCAGGAGAGATAGAAATGGAATTGACACCATCTGTAAAAGCGGATGGCTGAGCCGAAGTTTCTGAATCAATTGCATTGGCATCCCAAGCGCCATTCATCTGAATGGCTGCGATCCAGTTTGAAGCGCCTCCAGTTGTGGGTGCCGCACCTTGATAGGCAAAGATCTGATCCCCACTTACTGCCAGAGTAAGACTACTACCCGATACGATTGGAGCAGCCTCATTACCGCCATCATCCTGAATGGCTACTCCGCTAGTAGCTGAGAACTCATCGCCACAGGAATAAGGACGACAGAATTCGTAGGTGATGGTATTTTCTCCCGCTCGAAATCCATTCTGGGTACCGAGCCATCCATTATCTGTAAAGGTAATTTGCGTTCCAGCATTGATATCTTTGAGTAAAACAAATCTAAATTCGTCTGGATTATCCGAGTTGTAGCCCGTAAAGGCAATATCTCCCAGCCCTAAAGTTGTCTGGCTTAAGAAGGTGATTACTACATCGTCAGTGCTAGATGGACAACCTGCATTGGTTACTGTCCACCGAAGTACATATTGTTGCCCAGCGGTTCCAGAAAAGGTAGTGGAGGCTATAGTAGAGGTAGTGTTTGAAACTACTCCATTGAAATAGCCATTGCCATCGCCAGCTCCGATAATGCTCCAAGTTCCTGCTCCATTACCGGAAATATTAGCCGTTGTAGTACCACTTATTTTTTGATCACTGCCAGCGTTGGCCGCCAATCCATTTACCGTAATGGTGATCGCCGTACAAGGTAGCGTTGCTACACATCCACCAGTACCGTCGACATAGTAGATCGTAGTAGCTGCTATTGAATTGATGGTGAAGGTAGCACCATTGGTGGCAGTTGTAGAACTTACCAACGTACCTCCACAGCTTCCCGTGTATAGGTTCCATGTCGTGGCATCGGCAGGTGTACCATTAACGGTAATGACCACATTATCTCCGGTGCAGAAGGTGTTGCTGCCGATGGTCGAGTTAGTGGTCAGACTGGTGATATTGGGGTCGGTACAGGCTGATGTACAAGAAAAATTGCAAAAGGCAGAAAGATTAAAACGCTGGGTGCTACTGCTGTTGAAACTCCAGTTTCCAGCTGTATATATGCTCGACCGTAAATCAGCGGGCAAACCCGAGGTCAGACTGCATCCATACTTACCGTTGTCCTGATGAGTGACTGCAAAGTCATTGCCTGGATTAAGGGCAAATACAGGAGGTTGGGCAGATTCTACCGAGCCAATGGCATCGGCATCGTAGGTGGCGCCTGCAAAATGCAGACCCGTAATAAAGGCTGTTTGGTTGGCTCCGGTAGGTGCAGTGGAGCCATTGTAAGCAAAGATCTGATCCCCGGAGCTGGACAGCTGCAAGGCACCGCTCACTACAGCCACAGATCCAACGGTGGAAGTCCAACCGCCAGTGGCAGTACTGAGCAGGATCTCCGTGCCGCAACTTTGTGCGCCACTGATAGTCAGCCTAATTGTGCCTTCCCCTGGCCTAAACCCACCAGCAGCAAACCAGCCATTATCCGTGAAGCTAATGACGGTGGTGCCGGAAATGTCGGTCAGCAGCACAAAGGAAAATTCATCGGGGTTATCTGCATTATAGCCCGTGATGGCTATGTCTCCAATCCCAAGAGTAGTAGCATGGCTACTAGAAAATCCCCAAGTCAAAAGACTCAGAACGAACATAATGCGGTAAACAAAGGGTTTCATATAGTTTGTTTTACTTATTGGCAAAAAAATGATAGCCCCTAGTGGGAGGTCACTAGAGTCCAGAGGGGAAATGTTTTTCCAACCCTCATGATCAAAGGAGACATAGACCTTTAATCAATGCGGTTAGTTTAGGTAGGAATAGGAGGAATTACCTAACTGAGTTTGTAAGACGAAAGATTTGGAGACTTAATGAATACTAAATGCATTACTGAGTGGAGAAAGACATATTGTATGTAATAACACACTCCAAAAGTACCTTTTGGGCAGGATATATCCAAGTATTTGTTATTAATTTATTGCCTAGGTGTCCTTACAGCTAGGGCAAAAGAGGCTACATGCTCAGCGACAATGCCGATGACATGCATTTCACTAGCAGGAAACAATAACTAAAATGTTGGTCAAGATAGATTTATGGTCCTGATCAACTTTGTTGTTTTCAAGAATTCCCTTCTTTTATTTTGTTACGACCAACTTCTTCTGCGCTATCATAGTTCGATCATTTTCAAAGGTGATCAGGTAAATTCCTGCTGCTAAATCGACTAAATCCCAGCTTACATATCCTGGCCCATTAGGACCTATCGAAGTTGCATAAATGATCTGCCCGAAGGTATTGTGCAATGTAAGTTGACCATGCATTCCGGTGAGGTCCGGGATTTCAACGGTAACCCGGTTGCTTGTGGGGTTTGGAAATACCTGTAACGCTAAGGGATTTCCTAAGTTTGTTGTATTAGTGATTGCTCCACAAGGGGTATTCCCACAGGGACCAAGGTATCCTCCTGCATTCAGAATTTCCTTTACCTCATCTGGAATACGACATTCCGTCTGGGCCGAAGTCAAGTCCCCATTCATAATATGACAAACAAAGACACTATCCAGCAGCGGACCGCAGCGCCAAGCTTCGATGATATCTTCTATCGGTAAGGCTTCCGTACAATCTGGGACATCATTTTTATTATTGTCAACCTTGTCATTGCCACCTGGGCATTCATCACACTCATCAGCAACACCATCACAATCCTCATCTTCTCCTAGCAGCGTAACAATAGCTTGGCAACTATCTTTTTGACCTGCTGCTCCTTCGATGAAAAGTAGAATGGTATTATCTCCAAGCGATTCACAAGCTAGCGAATTCACATCTAGGGATAAGGCGAAATCAGCACAATTATCAAAAGATCCACCATCAAGATCTGCTGGTGTGAAACTTTCACCTAAATTGATGCTCACATCTTTGCAAACAGCCATAGGTCCATCTTCCACCGTGATGTTTATGGCCATACAAGAAGGATTAGTGACACATCCTCCAAGTCCCCCAATGTAAAAGGATCCGGATTTTGTGGCCGTCCATTCAATACTATTGGAGTTGGAAGTAGTCAACTGCTCTCCATTGCAACTTCCACTGTATAAACTCCAGAGACTGGCATCGTTCAGATTTCCGTCGATGCTAAAGGTGATCTTATCTCCTGGGCAGAAGAGATTGCCCGCACTGTTTGTACTAATTCCCCCGATATTAGCAGCGGTGCAAACACCTTGGCAGAAAAAAGGGCAAGGCGAACCCAGGTCAAAGCGATTGGAGCTAGCGTTTTCAAATCCCCAGTTGGATAAGTTGTAGATATTGGCTCTTAAATCAACTGTCGCCCCAGCATTAATTAAGCAGTTGTACTTCCCATGATCAAAATGAGGATCTACGACAAAGTCAGTACCAGGGTTGTTCGCAAAGATGGACGGCTGGGTTGATTCTACTGGCCCTGTAGCCTCTGACTGCCAAGCTCCAGCGAATTGTATGGCGGTGACAAAGGCGCTTTGATCGGCTAGTGTAGGCTCCGTATTTCCATTGTAGACGAATATTTGATCACCGGCGCTAGAGAGGCTAAAGTCCCCAGCTTCGGAAACCGTTGGACTGCCAGCTTCGGAAAGCACCTCAACCTTCCAACTATTCTCTTCCTTATACACTCTGAATTCTGTAGAACAGGCATAAAATGCATCAAAAGAAAGCGTCAAACTACCTTCTCCTGCTCTAAATCCTCCAGTAGATAACCATCCACGATCTGTAAAGGAAAGAACTTGTCCAGTCTCGACACTAGTAAGTAGGACAAAAGAGAATTCACTAGCAAAATCGGAATTGTCCGTATCAACAGTAGTATTGTATCCGGTTATGACCAGCTCGCCGATAGGAAGGGATTGGGCACTCAAGTTTCGGTACAAGAGTAGGCTTAATGCTAATAATAGAAAACGTTTTGAGCGGGGGAGGTACATGAAAATCGGATTTAAAGTTTTGGGATAAGCCAAGTTTGGCTGTTTAAATACTTTGTGTGGAATGTTATCTCTACAAATCAATAATCAGGAGATACAACAGGAGCAACTGAGGAAAAGCAGTGAGGCCAAAGGTAGAAACTTGCCTGCATAATGGCAAGCTCATTCTGTTTGCTTAAGTGCTGCTATATGGACGATTTTCTTACTTTTGCGTACGACAAAGGACCTTTGACCCGTTATGGTCCTTGATGCCTAAAAATCCTTTGGGTCCAGCATCCTCTAATCTGGATCTTAAAGCGTAATTATAAACACCAAATCTAAATCAATAGAACCATGAAAACTGATTTTTGCGTTTTTTTGGACGCGGGACACGGGGGCTTGGATAAGAATGGGAAATATGTCACCGCACCAAGCAAGCAATTCAAGCACGAAAAGGGAGAGTTTCACGGAGATGGCTGGTTTTATGAGGGGGTATTCAATCGCACTTTGACCAATAGAGTGGCGGCAAAGTTGAGCAACTTAGGAATTAGTAATGTAATAGTAAGTCATGAATACCTGGATATCTCCCTACACTATCGTGTCAATGTGGCAAATTGGTACCATAAGAATTTCAAGAAGGGCGTCTACATCTCTAATCATGCCAATGCTTCCAGCTCTGGTAATGCTAGAGGCTTTGAGGTGTATACAACCAGAGGAAAGACAAAATCAGATAAGGTAGCGACCTTACTATATGATAATGTGCAGGACCTACTGGGAGACCGTATAAAGTATCGACCTTCACGTTCAGATGGGGACCCGGATAGAGAAGCCAACTTCTTTGTACTAAAGAACACCGCCATGCCTGCGATATTGATTGAACATTTATTCTTCGATAATTTTGATGACGCTAGTTTGTTGATGAATGACGAGATCGTGGAACGATTTGCGGAAGCACAAGTTAGGACCGTTATTGAAGCGGCTGATGCTATTTAAGCCAGAAGGTATCTAAGCTTGAACAACATAAAAGATCTTTTTTCACGCTTTAGAATTTGATTGACCGGCTATATGACGAATAAGGAAATTGCTCGCACCTTTCAGTTTTTAGGTAACATCATGGAATTGCATGATGAGAATAAGTTCAAGATCCGCTCTTACCAAAATGCATATATCAGTTTAAGAAAATTGGATCAACCCTTGGCCGAAATGTCTGATGAGGAAATCGGTAAGATTAAGGGAGTAGGGAAGGCGATTGTGGGTAAGATTAGGGAACTTCTGGATGGAGGGCAAATGGCCACCCTTGAACGATACAAAGCAGAAACGCCAGAAGGAATCCAGGAGATGTTGGGGATTAAGGGTTTTGGCCCGAAGAAGATCAAGGCCGTCTGGAAGGAGTTGGGCGTGCAAAGCGTCGGTGAACTGCTTTATGCGGTGAATGAGAATCGCTTGATCGAACTCAATGGATTTGGACAAAAAACGCAAGAAGATCTCAGGCAAAAACTAGAGTACTTTCAGCGATCGCAAGGCAAATCCCATTATGCCAAGCTAGAAGGGCCAGCTCAGGCCGTATTGGAGCAGCTACAAGCCAAGTTTGTAGATGTACCGATGAACTTGGTAGGCGCCATTCGAAGAAAAGCCAATGAAGTGGAAACTATAGAGCTTCTGATGGCCAAGGACGATTTAACAGCTGAAGGCTTGGGAGCGGCCTTAGAGGAAGTGCAGACGGTTGAAAACGGATTTACAGGAACAACAGCGGATGGACATTCTGTGAGAATATACGTCTGTGCTCCGGGCGAATTCGGATCAAAGTTGTTTCGATATTCGGCAAGCTCTGAATTTCTGAATGCTTTTGTCGAATCAAATTCCGGGCTCGATTTTTCGGGACTTGCCACAGAAGACGCCGTGTTTGCCAAGGCCAATCTTCCGTTCGTTGAACCAGAGCTAAGAGAGCAGAGCTGGGCTTTGGAACTGGCGAAAGCTCAGCAATTACCTACACTGATTGAATTATCCGATCTAAAAGGCGTTTTACATAATCATAGTACCTATAGTGATGGCCTACACTCTCTGCGGGATATGGCTACCTACACGAAGGAACAAGGATATGAGTATCTGGGCATGTCGGATCATAGCAAGTCCGCTTTTTATGCAAATGGCTTGCAAGTGGAACGTGTCTATCAACAGATGGAGGAGATCGATCAGTTGAATCAGGAACTGGCACCCTTCCGGGTTTTCAAGAGTATCGAAAGTGATATCTTGAACGATGGCTCACTCGACTATGAGGAAGACGTACTGAAAGCATTTGATTTTATTATTGCATCGGTGCACACGAACCTGCGCATGGATGAGGCCAAGGCAACTCAAAGGCTGATCACCGCGATAGAAAATCCGTATACTCGAATATTGGGGCATCCGACGGGGCGATTATTATTGAGCCGGGAGGGGTATCCGATTGATCACAAGAAGGTGATCGATGCTTGTGCAGAGAATGGAGTAGCCATAGAGCTAAATGCAAATCCTTACCGACTTGATCTTGACTGGACTTGGATTCCTTATGCGCTGGAAAAGGGCGTCTTGATTTCCGTCAACCCGGATGCACACAGCAAAGAGGGTATTCACGACATGCACTTTGGGGTCCTGTCTGCCCGTAAGGGAGGGCTAACTGCGGAGACTTGCCTCAATGCAAAACCCTTGGTGGCCTTCGAAAAATGGCTTGTAAACGGCCGTTAACAGCTCATTAACAAATATTGAACCCTCATTAACAGGCAAGTAAAAAAAGCTTTTTACTTTTGTGATTGTGAGTAAGAAACATGTAAACACGTTTCCACAAATATTAATTTTCAAACTAAAATTCCTTTACAATGTTGAAGCAACTTAAAGTTGGTATCCTAGCTGTAGCGTTGATAGGTTTCTTGGCTAGCTGCCAAAATGCGAATCAAGGTGTTCGTGAAGCTGCTCGCGAGAATGTGACTAATGCCGTTCAACCTGCTACTTCCACTGCACAAAACCCAGCGGCTACTCCTGCTGCCCCTGCTGGTCCTACTACAGTAATGGCTTTTACTGAAACTACTTTTGACTTCGGAACAGTAAACGAAGGTGAAAAAGTAGCACATACGTATAAATTCAAAAACACAGGTAACGAGCCTTTGATCCTTAGCGATGCTAAAGGTAGCTGTGGATGTACTGTTCCTGACTGGCCAAGAGAGCCAATCGCTCCTGGTGCAGAAGCAGAAGTTACGGTAGAGTTTAACTCAAAAGGTAAAAAAGGTAAGCGTAATCAGAAGGTTACGATCACTGCTAATACTAACCCTCCTCAAACTTTCATCTACTTGACTGGTGAAGTTTTGAGTACTGAGGCTGCTCCAAACATCCAAGTTACTCAGTAATTTTGATGTGTTGAAGCTAACACAACGATCATTCTAGAATGATCAGAGGCCCTTCTAGTCATAGCGCTGGAAGGGCCTTTTGTTTGGTGTGCTTCTTTCGTAACTTTACACCGTCTCAATTGTTGTAGCAGTATTATGAAGAATTACTTGTCGCTGATCACCTTCAGCCATACTATTTTTGCCTTGCCGTTTGCCCTGCTGGGCTTTTTTCTTGCCTCCTTACAACTGGGAGAAGGGCTCAGTCCACGTTTGTTTGCGCTGGTGATAGCGGCTATGATTTTTGCCAGGAGTGCGGCCATGGCTTTTAATCGATACTTAGACCGAGATATTGATGGCAAAAACCCTCGGACGACCCAGCGGGAGATTCCGGCAGGAATCATTAAAGCACAGTCCGCGCTATTGTTTGTGATTGCCAATTGTCTGCTGTTTATCGGTGTTACCTGGCTGATAAACCCGCTCTGTTTTTATCTTTCACCGGTTGCTTTACTCGTGATTTTGGGCTATAGCTATACTAAGCGATTTACCTTTCTCTGCCATTTTGTGCTGGGTTTAGGCTTATCACTAGCGCCGATTGGAGCTTATCTAGCAGCTGGAGGTGGATTTGATACGATACCGATTATTTATTCCTTTGCGGTACTTTGTTGGGTCTCTGGTTTTGATATCATTTATGCCTTGCAGGATGAGGAGTTTGATCGTTCTTTATCTCTACATTCTGTTCCCGTTAGTTTGGGGAAGACCAGGGCTTTACAACTTTCCATATTTTTGCATGTAATCTGTGCTGGACTCATCCTTTTGGCAGCATTTTTGCTACAAGAGACATATCCAGCTTTCTTTTGGCTCCATTGGTTGGCAGCAGGGCTATTCATTAGCCTACTGATTTACCAACATACCATCGTAAAGCCAAATGACTTAAGCAAGGTCAACCGGGCGTTTTTTACTGCAAATGGAATGGCTAGCCTAATATTTGGTGCTTTGGTCATCTTGGATATTTACTGGTAATTAAGTATCTTATGTATTGGCAGTTCCCAGTTTGGGAAAGGAGTCTTATAAAGGATACCCAAAATCATCGAGTCATCCACTTTTCTAGCCATTATATTTCGATTCGAAGGGCAATCATCAACTAAGCTAATTGGGAGGATTGGGCTATTGGTTTAGCTCAGCTATAAGAATTGCAAGAGAACCGACCTTCTCAGGTCTAGCTCGTAACTTTTTGACGATAGCTGCGTAAAGCTAATGTGAGCCGCTTATTTTATCCCCCCTCATGTTTTGAAAAGCCCTCATTTATTTATAGATTCCTCGCCTTAGAAATATAGCACACAAGCACTGGTTTAATAACTTACTTGACTGCAAACCTATGAGAAAAACGACATTATCAATCATGGTTCTTTTTCTTGCTTGTCACTGGTCTTTGAATGCCCAAAATGCCAAACTGAAAAAAGCGAGATACTACATGGAGTCCCTGTATTACCAGGGAGCTATTGACATCTATCAGCAAATCCTAGAGAAAGGAGATAACGCTGAAGCAATGACCAACCTGGCCATTGCCTACAAAAAGACTAATCAATATGAAGCTGCCTTACCTTGGTTTGAGAAGGCAGTGGACCTAGAGGATACCCGACCAGAAGTCTTTTACTATTATGGTCAAGCCCTACAGCATAGTGGATCATGTGCTGAGGCAAAGATGATGTACCAACGATATTTGAAGCTGAGGCCCTATGACCTTCGTCGGAAATACCTAGAGAGTCCTTGCATGGAAAAGGATAAAATCTTAGCCAAGGGAGAACTTTCTCAATATCAGGTCAAAAATCTCCCTTTTAATGGTGCTTTTGATGATCTTGGCCCAGCCTTTTACCAAAATGGTTTGGTTTTTGGTTCAATCAAAGCTCCAGAAGGGCGACGAAAGGTCGCCTTTTTTGATTTGTATTATGCAGATGGGCATCCCAATGATCCCTTTGCTTTCGAAGAATCAGATCAGTTTTCTTCCAATCTGAATACCAATCTACATGAGGCCATTGTGACTTTTAGTCAAGATGAGCAGCAGGTATATGTGACGAGAAATCGACAGGAAGAGCAAGATCCGAGACGCAATCCGGTGATTCGCTTGGAAATATTATCGGCGAAAAAACTCATTGGAGATAGTTGGAGTGAGCCAGAGCCATTGCCATTCAATGATCCTTCTTATTCCGTAGCGCATCCATGTCTATCGCCTTCGGGGGATCGTCTTTTCTTTAGCTCGGATATGCCAGGAGGATTCGGAGGAAAAGACATCTACCTTTCCTTTTGGGACGGCGATGCTTGGGGAAATCCAATTAATCTAGGCCCAGGAATCAACACAGAAGGTGATGAAATAACACCGTTTTTTGATGAAAATGGCAATTTGTATTTTGCTTCAGATGGCCATTTTGGTCTCGGAGGACAGGATGTATATAAAGTGCAGGATAAAGGGGACGGCCAATGGTCGGAAGTCGTCAATTTGGGACCACCGCTCAACACCCCAGCTGATGATTTTGGTTTTATCATCCACCAGGATAATCAACACGGCTACTTTACTTCCAATCGTTCGGGAGGTATGGGGGCTGACGATATCTATGGATTTACCTGGGAAGAGCCGGAGGCCAGTCAGACGTATCGCTTCAAAGTGGTTAATGGAAAATCAATGGGAAGTGTTGGCTTAGTAACCGCAAAAGTGCACGAAGACGGTCGATTTTTGACTACTGATACAGAGGGCTATTTTACCATGGAAGTGAATAAAGGAGATTGCTTTAGTCTCTCCTTTGTATCTGATGGATATGAGCCAAAACATTGGGAAGATTGCGTATCCCTTGTCCAAGACAATCCCAATGTGATTACAATTGGCATGCAGGAATTGGAAAAGAAACAACCAGAACCTCCGAAGGATGTATTCTATTTTGATTTAGAGGTGGTAGATAACCTTACCGGAAGCGGCATAGCTGGGGCCAAGGTAGTTTTGAGTGATGGGCAATGCGGCCTAGCGTACACCGGTACTACGGATGAGAGAGGTTGGCTAAGAATCGAAGCACCGGAGATCTGTTGTAGTCGGGTAAGCATCGATGCGGAGAACTATTTTTTGCATAAATCCGAAAAGGAATTCTGTGATGTGCGCAAAGGAGAAGTAAGAAATATCTTACTGCAGCCTTACATTCGCGTACAAGAGGAGGAAGTCACCTCACGCAGTACTGCAAGTAATCCGCAGGACACCATCAAGAAATTGAATACCTCGTTTCAAGTGAGCCAGGGCAGCGGCGATGAAGAAGGGGAGGAGATCTCTTATCTACTGAATATCTACTATAATGTCGGGCGCACCAGTGTTAAGAAGGAGTCTGTGCCAGAGCTCTTCAAGCTTTTAGATCTGTTACAGGACAATCCGGATCTAATCGTCGAAATTGGCTCTCACACAGATGCAAGAGGGGGAGCCAGTTTCAATCAGAACCTATCCCAACGCCGTGCGAACAACATTGTCAATTTCTTGGTAGGAGAAGGAGTATCGAAACGGAGATTGATTGCCAGAGGATATGGAGAAGAGAAACCCGTGAATGATTGCGTAGATGGGAAGGAGTGTGAGGAGGAGGAATATCAACTGAATCGTAGAACCGAATTTCGGGTAATTGGGCGTTTAGATTAAACACTTATTAACTTTAGTCCTACATATATAAAACGAATAACAAGATAGTTTCATCCTCAATTTGTGGGCTTGATTTTGTAGGCGGTTTTTGATTATATTGTATCATTAAACAAAACCAACCCTATTAATTATGGATAACCCACAAATTATCGATGACAACTTCGGGGGCTCTACGCTCAATTCCGAAATCAAATCCTATCTGGCGGAAACGGCCAAATGGGGCTATTTCCTAGCCATCGTCGGCTTTATTGGCATTGGTTTTATGGTTCTTGCTGGTCTCTTTATGGGCTCCTTTATGAGCACCTTAGGTATGGGAGCTGCTGGTCTTATAAGCCCCGCCGTTTTCACGGTCATGTATCTGATTATTGCCGCGCTCTATTTCTTTCCTGTTTTATACCTATTTAGGTTTTCTACTAAAATGAAAGTTGCGCTGCGCTCTGACAACGAAGCAGAATTGACCACTTCTTTCCAGAACCTCAAATCCTTATATAAATTTATGGGGATCTTGACGGCAATTATTCTGGGCCTTTATGCCTTGATCTTTGTCTTTGGAATGATTTCAGGCGCAATGCTATAGGCATTGATTGGACTGAAGGTTAATTAAGTCAATTTTAGACATAAGAGGTAAGAAGCTGGGCTGCTTTGCCTCAAGATGCCATAATCCTGGGCTTAGAGATGAATCTAGTAATCCGTCTTCTTGCTTCTGACTTCTAAATGTCTAATTTGGTTAATTAAGTTACGAGAAAGACAAGACCCGCTTGGAGAATCATTGTTCCATCCATTAGTCCTGTATAAAAGTAATCATGTCGGCTCGTTGAGCTCTTGAGAATAAGCCAGGCCGTTAGCAGGCAACTCAGGCCGTAGGCCAACCATTGATTGAGGCTAATGCCCAGGGTATAATAATTCAGCCAAGCAAAAAATAAAGCCATTGTCAGGGAAACCAGGGCAATGGCTTTGCTTTTTTTGATGCCTAGACGAAAGGGGAGTGTCTTGACTTTGTTGAATCGGTCAATTTCTAGATCTCTAATGTCAAAAGGTACAGTGATAGCAAAAACAAAGAAAACCCGTTCCAAGATCATCAGGATTGTACAAAGCTGTAGTTCCAGTCTGTAGTAGATCGCCGGCATTGCTACCGTCAGCCAGGTCCATACCAATGCTATCAAAAAGATCTTGATGAAATGAAAATCTCGCAGTCTCTTTTTTCCACCAAATAAGGGGATCACGTAAGCGAGTGATAACAACGAAGGAGCAAAAAGACTCAATTGAAAGGAAAGCTCAAGTTGAAAAAAGAAATAAGCTCCTACCAGCGCAGAAACACCGGCATAAAAGCGAATGTGACTCTTGAAGGTCGCAATTACCCAATATCTACCTTTCTCTTGAAAAGGCTCCGCTTTTTGCAAGCCCACTATTCTGTGAACGGCATACAGAAAGAGAGTCCCGCAAAATAGAAAAGGG
>ENA-UENT01000062-UENT01000062.1-marine-metagenome-genome-assembly--contig:-NODE-62-length-85563-cov-3.491255_pt1 | contig 85563 bp, 65 predicted proteins | sample MGYA00237879_ERZ529330 | MGnify/ENA primary metagenome ERZ529330 (study PRJEB26372, sample SAMN05368345) | marine metagenome | biome: cultured habitat; feature: ocean water; material: water; isolation... | reverse complement strand
AGGGTAGTGAAATGATCTACAGTATCACGTTTCGCTTAAAGGCACAGCCAAGTTCAATCATTGAATTCGTCTTGGCCACGCCGGGAATATTGTCGATCTTATCATAAAGGATACTCCGCATATGTTCGTTACTTTTTGCCAGTATTCTAAGGTACAGCGTGTAAGATCCGGTGATGAAATAACACTCAGAAACTTCAGGAATAGATTTTAAAGCCTCAATGATCCGACCTGTATCGTGATCTTTCTCCAGGGTCAGTCCAGTAAAGGAGCCCCACTCAAAACCCATTTTTTTTTCATCTAGCACCGGTCGTATCCCTCTGATGATTCCCTGGTCGATCAGTTTATTCACTCTTTGATGTACCATCGTATTCGAAATGCCTAACTCAGCAGCTATCGTCGAAAAGGGTACCCGGCCATCTTCCTCTAAGCGTTTTAAGATTTTCGTATCGTGATGATCCATGATTGCGTATTTAGTGTCAAATTAATTATTTATGATAAGGAAAAACAAAATTTGACTCAATTTGCAAAAATAAAAGTCAAAAACTCTGTTTTTTCTTGATTTAGCGGATTAGAGATTTTAGATTTACAACAGAAGCTTCAGTCTTAACCAACCAAATTGCCAGTCGTGATTAAATCGACTGGCTTTCATTTTTACACCCTATCAATTCACCACAATATGACGCAGAATGTCTTAACCAATCCAACTCCAACTAAAACGGATGCTTTAATTGCCAAAGAAGATCGCTATGGAGCCCACAATTATCATCCCTTACCCGTGGTACTGGAGAAAGGTGAAGGCGTTTTTCTTTGGGATGTAGAAGGGAAAAGATATTATGATTTTCTTTCCGCTTATTCTGCTGTCAATCAAGGACATTGCCATCCGAAGATTATTCAAGCGCTTAAGGATCAAGCTGATAGATTGACCCTAACTTCTAGAGCTTTTCACAGTGATAAATTGGGAGATTTTGAGCAATTTCTTTGTGAGCTGTTCAACTTCGATAAGGCCCTGCCCATGAATTCGGGGGTAGAGGCTGTAGAAACCGCAATGAAACTGTGCAGAAAGTGGGCCTATGAGGTTAAAGGTACAACAGAAAACCAGGCCAAGATCCTTTTTGCCTCTGGAAACTTCCACGGACGTACCCTCTCTGTTATTTCTGCATCCAATGACCCTTCCAGCCGAACCGGATTTGGCCCTTACATGAGTGGCATTGGAATGGTCGCCTACAACGACTTAGACGCACTACGTCAGGCCTTGGAGTCGGACGACACCATTGCTGGCTTCATTGTGGAGCCGATCCAAGGAGAGGCTGGGGTAGTGGTACCAGATGATTCGTACCTAAGTGGAGCAGCAGCGTTATGCCGAAAGCATAATGTATTATTCGTAGCAGATGAAATCCAGACGGGTATTGCGAGAACGGGTAAAATGTTGGCCGTAGATCATGTAGGTGTTAAACCAGACATCTTGATCCTAGGAAAAGCACTATCCGGAGGAGTCCTTCCTGTCTCTGCTGTACTAGCCAATGATGAAATTATGTTGACCATCAAGCCAGGTGAACATGGATCAACTTATGGCGGAAATCCTTTAGCCTGTGCAGTAGCCAAAAAGGCTATGGAAGTGGTATTGGAAGAGAATTTGGCTGAAAAAGCAGAAGCTCTAGGAGAGCAATTCCGAGAGGGACTAAGAGCAATTGCTACCAGGAACCCATTGATCCGTCTGGTTAGAGGAAAGGGACTATTGAATGCTATCGTGATTGATACGGAAGAAGATTCACCCTTGGCCTGGAATATTTGTCTGAAATTCAGAGATAATGGCCTTCTAGCTAAACCCACTCATGGCAATAAAATACGCTTAGCACCGCCTTTGGTGATTACTGCTGAGCAAATCAAAGATTGTCTGGATATTATTGAAAGATCTTTGGCAGAGTTTGCCGGATAAGAGGAGGATAGAATGACCCCGAGTTTTCAGGAATTTTCCCCTTCTAGAAAACTCGGGGATCAGGCGTGTCAAGCTAGCTGTTCTGCTAATACTTCAACTTCATTTTCTAGCTTAAGGACCATGTCTCCTTGGTCCTGCTTGATTTTTAACACCCGATTATCAGGTTTTCCCATTCGTGTTACCTGTACGCCATTGCGGTTGATCTGAATAATTTTTTCATTGATTTCAACTACCTGGCCTGTTCTTTTAGTACGGCTGTTCATCCACTGTACTTGGCTTCCTTTTTCTACCATCTTTTTCGCGCTTAAGTGTTTACAAATATGTAATTTATTGATAATATATACTTCCTACTTTTTCGATTTGTTGCAAATACTTATCTAAAAAATCACAATATGGAAGTATAATTATTGGCTTTTGTCACTTTAGACGACAATTGGTACAAAAAGTAATGCGTCGATGAGCATTTATATTCTGAAATACTTCTTAATGCTAGGGTATAGGCAAGAACTGGGCTGCTTTGGGCAGAAAAAGAATGCCGCTACGATAGGTCTTCAAAGGAAATTAAAGCAAACCGTAGGCGATCTCCTGGTTTAAATTGCGCCAAATGGTCTAGATCCTCAGAAAGTACATTAGCAATACGATAATAGCCACCACTAGTCTGTGCATCAGCTAATAAAATGATGGGTTGGCCGGAAGCAGTGATTTGGATGGTTCCCGGGATAATGCCGGAGGATATTAATTCTTGGTCTGGACTAAAGGATCGCAACTTTTCTTTTAACCGATAGCCCATTCGATTGGAATCAGGCGTGATTTGATAAGTCTTTCCAAAGAACTCCCCAATGCTGAATCTAGAAAATCGTTCAAATTCAGGACCTGGGAGTACTCGGATCTCCGTTGGTTTGGCTGCGGAGCCAGACTGGATGGATGCAAATGTTGCGGGACTTTCAGTTGGGGTTTCAACCTGAATCACATCCCCTTTTTTGATTATGCTTTGTGGGGTAAGCGTACTGCCATTTTGAGTGATAGCGCTTCTACTAGAGAGCCAGCGGGGCACCTGCCATTTACCCCTCACCGCGACATAGGTTCGACACCCTGCCTCAGGTCGACCAAATTGTAATTGATCAGCATCGGTAATGCTAAGTAATTGATTAGAGGCGCATGCCTCGCCATTTAAGGCGGCACTTAAATTGGCTCCTGTTATCGCGATCTCTCCTTCTCCTACGAACTGAATCTTTGGTCCCATCAAGGTAATCTCTAATACCGGACTATCTGCTGGATTTCCAACAAGTTGGTTGGCTAATGCTGCAGCCGCTCGATCCAAGGCGCCAGAGGTTGGCACTCCAAAGGCCTGAAAACCGACCCGACCCTGATCTTGAATAGTGGTGAAAAGACCCGCCTTGAGAAAATGAAGTTGCATATGATTAGCCGTGTGTAACTTGTATTTCGTAATCCCCTTCTGTCACTGCCTGCTCTATTCGTTGGAATTGTGCTCGATCTATAGCCTTAAATTGAACTAGATCACCGGCCCTAAACAAAAAAGGCTCTGGCTTTTTCGGGTCAATCAATGGCAGTGGAGTTCGGCCAATAATATTCCACCCCCCCGGTGCCTCACTTGGATAGATCCCCGTTTGTTCTCCAGCAATCGCTACGGATTGCTGCGGAACGCGAAGGCGAGGGTCACTTCTACGCTTGCAGGTAAGGATTTCGGACAGTTTTCCCATATACACAAAACCCGGTAAAAAGCCCAACATGTATACTCGATAGTGGGGGCCGGTATGTTCTTTAATTAGCTGCTCCGCGCTTAACCCCTTGCTCTGGCAAATGCTATCTAGATCCAAACCAAAATCAGGATCGTAGCAGACTGGAATCTCGAGCCTTCGAACATTAGTTTCTACTTTGTCCATTGGCGTACGGACAAGTTCTTCAATGCTTTTTGAAAGCTGGTCAAAACTGAGGAGCCTAGGATCATACTGGATGGTCAATGAGCAATAGGCAGGAATGGTGTATAAAAGCCCTGCACCATGTTTAGCTATCAGGCGTTCCGACAATTGAATCACCTGCTGATTAATTTCTGCTGCAATCCGCTGCTCAAAATTCACGAGAATACCTCGATCTCCGTATCTCTTAATTTCAAGCATGGCTAAAGGCTACTTTCGTGATGTCATTCTCTGCCAACTGACTGTCAATGGCTTGCAGAACAGCTACCGCTGCGGGGTTATCTCCGTGGATACAAATGCTTTGCGCCTTTAAAGTCCAAGGCTCGCCTTCATAAGTTTCTACTTGTTGTCGCAAGACAATGTCCACCACTTGCTGCGCAGCCTCGTCGGGGGAGTCAATTACTGCTCCAATTTTGGATCGGGAGCGCAGTCGGCCGTCAGCCATGTATTTCCGATCTGCAAAGGCTTCAGCTACGAACGGAATTTCTTTTTCTATTGCCAATTGCTCTAGTGGACTACCTGCCAATCCCATGAGGTACAAGGATTGGTCTACCTCTTGGATCGCCTTTATGATGGCCATTGCCTCTACAGTCTGATGAGCAGCAGTGTTATAAAGCGCCCCGTGCGGTTTGACATACCGCAATTGACCACCTAGGCTTTCTACCATGCCCTTCAAGGCAGCAATCTGGTACTTTACTAGTGCACGTAGTTCCTCTTCAGGCACTTGCATATTGCGGCGGCCAAAGCCAGCCAGGTCAGGGTAGGAGGGGTGCGCTCCGATTTGTACACCATAGGCCAATGCTCCCTTAATGGTTTTCTCTATGTGCAAGGGGTCTCCTCCATGGAAACCGCAAGCAATATTGCAAGAGGTGATGTAGGGGAAAATGGCGCTGTCATTGCCAATTTTAAAATTCCCGTAGCTCTCCCCCATATCACAATTGATGTCTATACGTGCCATAGATAGAGGGTTATGAATTTCTTAAGATCGCCAATCTAGTCTTAAAATTGTTAAATTATGGAGGCTTCTAGAATCAATCCTGGCGATTATTGATTAAAAAATGTTTTCTTTGAGGTCTCAATGATAAGATAAATGATGTGCGTTAAGAAACTTATGGTAATCTAACTTAAAAGTGCATTTATTAAATCTTAAACTTGATTAAATGACATTAGTGAATAACCAACTTGTAAACAAGATCATCCCTGCGCTGATTATTACGCTGTTTTTAGGGTTTACCCTACAAGCGCAACAACTCTCCTTTGCGCTAGCTGCTGAATCTTCCATTACCATTGAAGGAACTTCCACTTTCCATGATTGGACGGCAAAAGTAGGCGAGTTTTCCGGGACTCTTGCTTTATCCAAACCTTTCGATGCTGCTAAAGATAAAAAGCTCGCAGTGGATAAGGTCGAGCTTTCTTTCCAGGCAGAAAGTATTGATGGTGGGCGAGGAGCTGCCATGAACAAAAAGATCAGGGGGGCATTGAAATCCAGCGAACATCCGGCCATTACTTTCTCCATTGCTGAAAGCCAGACGCTAAAACTTGTTGATGGCAAATTAACAGTAGCAGGTGCATTGCAAATGGCCGGCGTCACCAAAGATGTATCCCTTGAGCTAGCGGCAAAACCTGATGAGCCTATGGCCTTTACTGCTAAGTACCCCATGAAGTTGTCCACCTTCGAAATAGAACCACCCTCCGCCATGTTCGGACAGATCGTAACCGGAGACGATATCACGATCGTGTTTGATCTTAAATTCTCGGCAGCAAACAATTAATAAAGCTCTACTCTGGGCATAAATCTATTATACATCATGAAGTTTACTAAATTTCTATGGGTAGTGCTTTTGTGCGCATGCACTGCGCTACAACTCCAGGCACAAGATACGACCACTTACGTTCAAGATATTCCGGGCACAAATGTGTCCTTTAAAATGGCCTTAATTCCTGGCGGTACCTTTTCGATGGGTAGCGCAGAAGATGATGCTGCTAGAGAAGATGATGAAGGGCCTCAGCTTAAAGTGAAGATCGATTCCTTCTGGATGGGGGTACATGAACTCAGTTTTCAAGAATACTACATTTTTCGAGAAAAGAACTTAGACAAAGCTCCGGAAGGAGGGGAATGGGATGCTGATGCGGTAACCCGACCTAGCCCTCCTTATGAGGACCCCACCTTTGGGATGGGTAAAGAAGATTTTCCCGCTGGAAGTATGACTCAGTACGCAGCTCTTTCCTACTGTAAGTGGTTGACTGAGAAGACTGGTGTTTTTTACCGACTACCTACCGAAGCAGAATGGGAATATGCTTGCAAAGCGGGCAAAACAGATACCCCAGCTACCGATGAAACAGCTATGGTTGATGATCTAGGTTGGCACGATGGCAATAGTGATGAAACTTATCATAAAATTGGTCAGAAGAAGCCTAATGCCTTGGGCCTGTATGATATGTTGGGTAATGTTGGCGAATGGACGCTTGATCAATACAACAAGGACTACTACACTAAGATGCAGTCTGATGAAGGAGTCGCCAACCCTTGGTTAGAACCGACTCGCTTGCACCCACGAACCGTTAAAGGAGGATCCTTTTATGATGAGGCTAGTGAATTGAGATGTAGTAACCGCATCAAATCCGATATGGATTGGAAGCGAAGAGATCCTCAGTTACCAAAGAGTTTCTGGTGGAATACGGATTCACCCTTTGTCGGTTTCCGATTGGTTCGTCCTTATAAGAAGATGACACAAGCGGAAATAGATGAATTCTGGAGTCTCACCTTAGATCAATAAATGTACTACCACCTTCTCCACTTAAGAGCGAAGCCTGGTGAATTCCGAGTTTCGCTCTTAGGTAATCGGCTATTTATCCTTATTCTTTTGTTGATTCCAGGCAGCGTCCTGGCACAATCGCTTTCCCGCTTCACCTTCACCCATTACCAAATGGGGACGCAATTTCGGATCATTTTGTATGCTGAATCCTCGGCCAAAGCGAATCAGGCTTCGGACTTAGCTTTTGCTAGATTGGACGAGCTCAATCAGCGTTTAAGCGATTATTTACCTAACAGTGAATTAAATCGGCTGTGTAAAAGGGCTGGAGAGCGGTCCAAAATCCTTGTCAGTCAAGATCTTTGGCAGGTCTTACGGATTTCGCAAAACATTTCACGCAAATCAGGTGGTGCCTTTGACGTGAGTATTGGTCCATTAAGCCATGCATGGAGAACAGCGTTTCGGCGGAAGGCTTTTCCTGGAGAAATCAGCATTGCCAAGGCAAAAGAAAAGGTGAATTTCAAGTGGATCAGGGCAAATCGCAAAGATACTGTCGTGAAGCTTCGCAAAGAAGGAATGCAATTGGATTTAGGCGGGATAGCGAAGGGATATGCCGCGGATAAGATGGCCGAGGTCTTGCAGAATGAAGATTGCTCGCAATTTCTAATTGATGCGGGGGGAGATTTACTCTTGGGTGCTCCACCTCCAGAAAGAAAGGGCGGGCGAGTAGCGATGGCTCAAGCCGATGGACCGCCTGAGATTCTCAGTGATTGTGCGGTCGCCACTTCCGGAGACACCTATCAATATTTGGAACATAAGGGTAAGCGATATTCGCACATTATAGACCCAAGAACGGGCTACGGTCTAATCGATCAAAAGCAAGTTACCGTTGTTGCGCCTACTGCCACTTTAGCTGATGCCTTAGCTTCTGCTTTAAGTGTATTGGGAGAAAAGGAAGGTCTGAAGTTGTTAAGGAAGTTCCAAGGTAGCTCAGCAACTTTCCAAGAACCAAGGAATAAGTAGGAAGTTAAAAAGTGGCGCGAAAAGATAAGACTAGGTTTCGGCCTGGTGCAACCAGCCCGGAACTGTAGGGTCGATACCGAATATCAAATAAATTTTCGATCCCTGCACTAGCACTAAATTGCTCGGAAAAGGCCAGCAGCGCCCTAAAATTCAGGGTATTCCACGCTGGAGAGAAAGGTCTCCCCAATTTATCTTCCGCATACATGTACGTCTTACTTCTTTCTTCTACGGGGATCTGATCGTAGGATTTTTCAGCATTAAAAACCCACGATAAGTCGAGCTCTAGTTGATCTACTTTGTACGTTAGATGAGATATTCCGAAAGTGGGGGGTGCGTGACGTGAAGGAGAAGTGCTGCCATCATCCAATTCCTCTTCCCCTTCTTGTATGTTCAACTGCGTACTCAAACCAAAACCACCTGGCAACTTCCATTCGAGTCCAATCTGTAAGCCTGCAACAATCGCCTGGGCGGCATTCTGTAATGCTTGTACTTGACTCATCTCTCCTTGGTACATAATACTACTAGCCCCATTTAGGGTGTAATTCCTACGAACCAACGCATTATCCAGGAGGGTGTAGTAAGCGGTCACATCAAACTTGAATCGATCTCGAATACGCTTGCCTAGGCTGACCTCCGCACTATATACCTGCTCAGCTTTAAGTGCTGGATTTGGAACTACCACTGCACCAGGCTCCGAATCAAAAACTTTTCCTATGTCATCAATATTGGGAGCCCGAAAACCAGTAGCTAAATTGGTACTGATCGTCCAGGTAGGGGTCGGATTAATCACCAAACCGATGCTCCCTGAAACAGCATCATTGGTTAATTGAACTTCAGAAAAAGGTAGATCGAAAAATCGGGTATCAAAATCAGCATTAATCTGGTATTGATTGTACCGAACACCTGCTTCAAGAAGCCATTTGGCTGAAAAACGCTGTTGGATCGTAAAATAGGCTGCATAGGAACCCCAATTGGAATTGGGATAACGAGCAGCCCCACTTTTCTTATCTAAAGTTCGAATGTTTTGGTCCGTCCCAAAAGAACGAACATCATTATAAACGGCTTCCAGTCCGTAAAGCAGTTGACCACCTGTTCCAAAGCGCTTTAAAAAGTCTAGATTAGCGGACCAAGCTTGTACTTCTTCTTCTCTGCTAAATCTGGTTTCTGCACCAAAATCGCGATTGATTCTACTCTCCTCAAATTTTTGATGAGCGAATCGCAAACTCAAATTGTCGTAGATCCCTCCATTATTTTTTTCGTGTTGGATAGTGAGGTTATTCATCATCCAAAGTTGTGGTCCATATCGCCATTCCGCACTTCTAGGACGTCCGTCGCGTAGCCTAATATGACGGTCATAACGTGCATAGTCAGAAGTAGTGGAGTAATGAAAAGCATAGGTTAAATCCCAGGCATCGCTAGGCTTAAACCTAAGTTTTTGCATCATGTTTATCTGGCTGTACGCGGTGGGACGTTGTACCAGGGGATCGTCATTTATGATGACTACATCACTGGTATCTTGGCGTTGGACATAAAAGGGACGGAGGTAGGATTCAGGGCCTATAGTACCCATGCGCAGGTGATCGAAATCAAAGTGAGAAAAGCTAGCTACAAAAGCCCATTTTTCCCAACCTATGTTCACATCGAAATGAAAAGTTTGTTCTTGGTTTGCCGAAGAAAAACGACTAAGTCCATTGCCTTCTACGCTAGGTCCATCTGCATCGCCGAGCTTGGCTTCCAAGGTCTGGAAACTCATCACTCCTCCAATGGCATCGCTACCATAAATAACAGAACCAGGGCCAAAATATATTTCGCTACGCTCGATCGCGAAGGGATCCAAGGAGATTACATTTTGTAGGTTGCCACTCCGGAAAATGGCCGTATTCATGCGTATCCCATCCACTGAGTACAACAATCGATTGGTGGAAAACCCTCGAATCATTGGAGACCCACCTCCCAACTGACTTTTCTGGATAAACACTTCCCCGGAGCTACCCAAAAGGTCTGCAGTGGTCTGGGGATTTTGCATCACTATCTCCTTGGCGGTAATCAAGCTCACTTTAGCAGGTATATTACGCTCGGTATTACGCCAACGGGTTGCAGATACAACAATTTGATCCAATAGATAATTATCCGGATTCAAGAGGACTTGGAACTGCTGTTCAGCCAATTGTTCAAAACTCAACCTAAGTTCCTCGTATCCTATAGTGCGTATGGTAATGTCTTCAGCGGAGTGGAAATCGGTAAGATTGGCCTGGCCGTTAAGGTCTGTCACCGTGAATGCGTTCTTAGCCTGGCTACTGATCGTAGCCTGGACCAAGGGGAGCCCAGTGTCCTTGCCTTTAACAGTGATTACTTGCCCACCTACATAACTATGCACACCCACAAAACAAAGCAGGAGTAGATATACTTTGCGGGTAAAAATAGCCATTAGGGGGATAAGCCATTTTTCCTTCATCGTCGCCAATTGGAGGAGAAGTCAGCTGTGGTAGATTCTTAACTTCTCTGAGTTCAAAGCTCGCTATTATTTCATCCGAAGCGCCGAGTTTTCTCCAGCATGGGGGCCGAAAAGACCCCTTGAACTACGATTTTCCCGACATTTTCTAGGATGTTAGCGTATGATCCAATTCCCAGTATTGGATCATACGCTTCATGCCACAAAAACCTCGCCACTTCAATGCGAAAGTAAATATTTATTTCTTTTTAGCAGGTTTTGGATAGGAGGGAGGAGTGATTTTGTCACTTGGCGACTTGGGCAACCTGCTCAAGGCCTCTTCGACTGCCTTCTCCAATTGTACATCCCTTCCTTCTGACCATGATTTTGCATCCTGGTAGACTTCAATGTCAGGCCAAACGCCTTCATTTTCTGCTACCCATTTATTGTTGATAGGGTCAAAAACCGCATTATCGGGTGCGGTTAAGGCACTACCATCTACCATGGAATAATGGACGGAAGATTTAACCAATCCCCCCCAAGTACGAGCTCCGATCAGGGGACCTGCATTCTGTTGGCGGAAAACCCAAGGGAAAAAGTCACCTCCTGAACCAGCTAGTTCGTTAATCAGTAGGACTTTGGGGCCGAGGATGCCAGCAGGCAGGCGCATGGGCGCTCCATTGGGAACTTCATTGGTAATCGCTGCTCGCAATTTACGAGTCATTAAATCCACCATATAGTCATCCAACAATCCCCCGCCATTATATCGCTCATCGATTACGGCTCCCTCTTTGTCTTGCTGCGCAAAGAAGTATCGATTGAAGGAAACATATCCAGGGAAGGAGGTATTAGGGACCCAAACGTAGGCTAGTCTTCCGCCCGATAATTCTTCAACCTTACGTCGATTGTCTTCCACCCAGGCTCTTTGCCTCAAGGCATTTTCGCTGCGAATGGGCTCCACCGTTTCTTTCCAAGCACCCTCCATAGAAGGAGAGGAGTTGATATGCAGAATGATTTGCCGGCCCGCCATTCCGTCCAAGAATTCATAGGGGTTGTCATTTGCCGTCAAAGGAGCGCCTTCGATGCCTACTAGATAGTGGCCTTCTTCCACCTTCATCTTAGGACGATCCAGCGGCGCTTTTAGTCTTGGGTTCCAACTCTCCGTCGTATAGATACGCTTAATGCGCCATCTTCCATTCTCGGCTACCAAATCTGCTCCTAGCAAGCCGACTCTTGAGGTATCTACTGCAGGTAAATCACCACCGAACACAAAGCTATGGCCAACGGAGAGTTCCCCATTCACCTGATCCAGAATATACCGTAGATCATCTCTATGCCTTACGAAAGGAATAAGTGGTGCATATCGTTCTTTAACCTTGTTCCAATCCCTACCATGCATATTGGGATCATAAAAGAAATCTCTTTCATAACGCCATGCCTCATTAAAAATTTGCGCCCATTCAGCCATACGATCTAATTTCATGCGAAGTCTTGGGCGAATAGTGGTCCCGCCTTTACCAGGAGGCTTAGCTGTATCGACAATCTTTAGTCCTCTAAGCGTGCGAACGATCATTTTCTTACCATCTGCACTCGTAGCTAGGTTTCTTACCCCTCCCACAAAGGTGTTAAGCTTAGCACTCTTTAGATCAAATTTCTTCAAGGTAATTCCGGGTGTATTTTCCACTCGCTCTCCAATGAAAACAGAACCCTTTGGCCCCATCATCGTAAACCGATAGTTGTTGACGGGTATAGGCAATGCTAAGGTTCTTCTGGCCAGATTGTTCCAATCTATCTTGACGGTATCCACCGCCGCGCCTGGTTTCTTCTTAGGGGTAGGTTTCTTAGGCTCCGCTTTCTTGTCCTCAGTGGGTTTCTCCTTTTTGTCTCCTTCCTTTTCTTTCTTTACTGGCTCCTCATCGCTTTTGGGTGCAAATGGACTATCATCACCTTCTCGCAGTACAATCACATAAGCTCCGTATTCTGGGGAAGCCCCCATGGCACTGGTATTAGCCCAACCTGAGCCAAGTGCTACATCCGTACTGGCCAGAAAATAAAGATGTTTACCGCCACGGTCCCAACTTGGTGCAAAGGCGTCAGCCATGGGATCAGTCATCACCTTGGTTTCACTGGATTCTACAGACCATACCATAACCCTGCGAAAGTTGTTGCTGGCAGTCTTGGCATAAGTGAGCCACTTTGAGTCAGGGGACCATTGCGGACTCACAGAACCACGTTCAATATTAATCCCTCCTACATCAATGGTTTGGAGATTTCCATTCTCGACCTCCAAGACACGAATTCTCACATCATCGTCCACAAAACTGATGTATTTACCGTCCGGTGACCAGCTTGGATTCCATACCATCTTAGATTCTCCCAAATCAATCGACTTGGCGTCTCCCATGCCATCTTGTGAAGCTAGAAGTAGGGTATATTTTCCACTTTTATCCGAAAACCAGGCTACCTGATCTCCTTTGGGTGACCAGATGGGCGAGCGATCTGCTGCCCCAGAGCTTTTGGTTAGGTTTCGAGCAGCACCGTCTTTGGCTGGAATGGTAAAGATCTCACCTCGAGCTTCAACCAGAGCTCTTTTTCCAGTGGGAGACAGGGACACAGAGCGGATCCGCCCGGTAACATCCTCCCAACGTGTAGCAGCCCAAGGGTAATCACCTACAACTGTGATACTAAGTTGCTTGCTTCTTCCTTGTCCAGGACGTAAGGTATGTAGATAACCATCACGCTCAAAAGCCAGCAGCCCATCCTTGCCGGTTAGGGATTTGATATCTGAGCCTTTAAAACGCGTGACCTGCTTTAATTCCTTAGATTTCGTATCATATGACCAAACATTACTTACCCAATCTCTATCGCTTAAGAAATAGATCATATCACCCATCCACACCGGTTGTATGTCCGTGGTGCGCTGCTCATTGGGTATCTTTTCCTCAGAAAGGTCATTTAAATTTAAAATGATTAAAGGTGTGTTTTGCCCGCCTCGATAGGCCCGCCACTCCACATCCCAACGTCGCATTCGATCGATGGCAATATGGTTTCCATCGGCCTTGTAGCTTCCATCATTGGCCCAAGGCACTGGCAGCATCTCTGAGGGGCCACCTTCCGGACTCACTTTCCACAAGCGATTGAAATTTCCCGGAGCGCTTTCTCTGCGACTGGCATAAATGATGTGCTTACCATCAGGAGTCCATCCACGAACTGCGGCGGCGGCAGGGTAGTAACTCAGGCGCTTGGGCATTCCACCTTCCGCAGAGACAACGTATACTGAAGTGCCTCCAGCGCGATTGGAACTAAAGGCGATCCATTTTCCATCAGGAGAAAAAGATGGATTGGATTCCACTGCAGGTGTACTGGTTAGTCTAGTAGCTGTGCCACCAGTTATGTCACTAATCCAGATATCACTAGCATAGGTGAAGGCAATCTTATTTTGACTAATGGTAGGTTGTCGGAGTAATCGAGTGCCTTGTGAAAATCCGATTAAGGGTAGGCACAATAGAGTTAGGCAGAGACCCAGAAAAGCATTGGGCACTCTGAAACAAGTCAGGGCTTGATTCATAGGTTAATGAGTGTATTCAAAGTAGTCGGACATTATCAGGCAACCCTATCCCTTTGGGATGAGTTTGTTTAATACTGGCCGAGTACTTAACTTCATAAAGATGTTTGGCTACTGCTAGCAGGGTAGCCAAACATCTTCACTCTTCATCCGATTGAAAAAGCAAACACATGACTCCTTCCAAACTCCTTAGCTATCTCATTATTATACTTGTAATTTCTACAGCCTTACTCTCTAGCTGTAAGCAACCTTCCTCTGCCCAATTGGGTTGGCAGTTGGTCTATCGCAATGGACCTAACGGAGAAACTCTAGCTGGCGATAAGGCAGAACTACTGGAAGCCGTCCGCAATGGCTACCCCATCCGCATGGGTTGGGGCATTAGAAGAGCTAGTGACACGACCAAGTCCGTCGAGCATGTAGCAGATGCCATCTTCATGACGATTGCCAATGGCACGGAAGTATTTGCCCAAAGCGTACAGATTATTGGTCAGGCTCCGGACCTCAATAGTCCTGATCTTAAAATGCGTTTTCGCGAAGAAAACCAATGGGTAAGAATGGCTGGTACAAATGGCTATTCCACTAGCCTCATGACGAACTTCATACAGGATACCCTGGTCAATTACGGACAAGACCGTAAGGCGGGAACGAGCTGGTATGTGGATTACGGTATTCTTCCACCGCCATCTAACAAGGCTCAATCCCTTTGGGATTAATACCTCAATAAGCGATCAATCAGTGGCTGAATCTGCTTATGTCGATCCGCTGATCCGCCAGTCAAAGTACTACGAACATTGCCTCGCTTATCCAAGATCACGTGCGTGGGATAACCCTGTACTTTATAAGCATCAGCTTGCGCAAAAGCCTCTGGGATAATCTGATAATCAAATGGGAATTCTGCCAAGAATTTCTTGAGTTCTTCTTTACCGTCCAGTGCGAAGGCGATGAAGATGACTTCTTCTTTATCATAGTGCTTCAGCATATCATTAAGCCCAGGGATCTCAATCCGGCAAGGTGCACAGCCAATGAACCAGAAGTTGAGGACAACTACTTTCCCCTTTAGCTCTTCCAGGGAATAGGTATTCCCATTAAGATCAGTTACGCTAAAGGGGGCAGCTGCTTCTACCTTTTCTTCATAGAATAGTCGGCGTAATAAGGCATCAGCATAGGTCTCAAAATCCGTTTCTCCTTCTTTTAAATGCTTTTTAAAAAGTGCTTTAGCTTGCGCTTTGGCCTCTTGATCTCCTTGATCCGAGGCAGTTAGGTAAGCTTCAATAGCTGCCTCGGGCTGCTCTAGGGAAGTCAAAAGCGCTCCTTTTTGCTTAAAGTGATCGGCTCCTAATCTTGTGGTATTCTCCTCAATTACCTGGATGATTTCCCAGGCAGCTTTGGGGTTATCATTGTTCTTGTAAACACTCATCATCTGCATCAAGTAATAGGGAATATCTACTGACCAAGAATGATAGAATTTCATCATCAAAAAAGGATCGACGAGCTTGCTACTTGCGGTGGCCAATAGCTCATTGATTTCTTCTTTTTCTCCACTAGCTCTTGCTAAATGATAGTAGAGCAAGGGGTCACTGGGGTCCTGCTTAACCCAATAACTTGCGGCCGCACCTAAAGCTTCTTTATTAATTACTTCCTTGTCCTCATAAAACATTCTCATCTGAGCTTTAGCGATGGAGCTTTTCGGATGTTCTTGGATAAAAGCTCGGACTTGCGGTAGCAGAATGGTATCCGGAGCTGATTGCGAAAAGCACTGATATTGAAACCAAGAATAGGCATCCTCTATCAGGGCAGATTGTGGAAATTTCTCCATCAAATCCGCAATAGCTTGTCGGGCTTCTTTCCAATTCCCCAGCTGAGAATTGGCTGCTGCTTTAGCAAAATAATAAGCGGCATTTTGAATTTCTTGCCCATCCAATTCGGCTAGTTCTCGTTGGATGATCTGCGCGGCAGAGTCTTTAGCCGTATAACCTAACAGTTGCCAACGCGTTTGGTATACGGTAAAATTATCCGGATAATTTTCTAGTTCCTTCTCATACGAATCAGGATTCTGCATCAATTGCAGCAGGTAGGCATTCCGGTACAACTGTCCTTTGGCATCACGGGTTTGAACAGCCAAATTGGCGGCACGATCAAAGGTGTTGCCTGACTGGAATTGCATAGCATAGGCAGCAAATCCTTCTTTTACTTCTAATTCTGCTGCAAATTGACCGGCCACTTCCTTCATCTTCACTAAATCGTTTCGCTGATCATTATCCTCCTTTATCGCTGTCCAACGCAGGTATACCTCATCCCCCAATTTGAATTGGCTAGTACTGTCCGGTTGGTAATAAACGGTAATGTTGGTACCCCAGGTGGGTTCGCTATTGGATACGCTGACTTTTTGGGCGCAGGCAAGCGTCCAAAGCCCAGCCATGCACAGAGAGAGAATTGTCTTTTTCATACTTTAGAAAGGCTTTTACACAGTAGATGCCCAAAGCTAGAAAAAAGTTTTAGCTGCAAGTGCGCCTTAAGTCCTAGGCTTTCATCTTTTGTAAGATGTTTTCTAAATGATTTCGAATCAAGGAAAAGTGTCCTTCATTCGCTAGTAGGTGTAGCTGCGCGTCGGGTAGTTTGGCCTGATAGTAGTAGCCTCGGTAAGGTGGGCTCATCTTATCTTTATCTCCATACCAAAGTTCAATAGGCTTCTCGATCTCTGCGAGCTCTATGCCCCAGTCTGACACATACAACTTCCACTCTTGCACCACTCCATCTAACCCCTGTCGATAGCTTTCTAAGCTACCCTCAATAAAACTCCAGGCCTGCTCTGGTTGTGCCTTGAGCAGGTTGCGGTCTGGTTTAGGTAAGTATTTCTGTAATTGGCGCACACGCTTTTCGGGTTTATCCCGTAGCGTCTCATAATCTTTCTGGATAAACTTCCTCAACTGTTTATCCTTTTCCCAGCTCGCAAACCAGTGGACTAGCTTAACAGGGAACCACATCCCCTTTTTTGTACCCTTATAATCATACGGCGCAGCCCCAGCTACAATTCCGACTCGTAATAAACGATCGGGAATCTGTTGGGCACAGGCCAAGACGTGCGGTGCACCACCAGATAAGCCAAATACAGAAAACTGCTGAACATGAAGTGCATCGGCCAACTGACTTACATCATCTGCCCAATCTACTAGAGAGCGATTGGGGTGTGGGCTGGATTTACCAATACCCGGGCGATCTGGGGCGATGATCTTGATCCCGAGCTGTGCTGCAGTTTCGTGCATGAAGGAAGCAGAAAGCCGGCTCTCTTGTCCACCGTGAAAATAGAACATCGGTGTACCCATTGAATCTCCGTAAATGGCGTAGCTCAGCTGTCGTCCGTCATTTAATTCTACAAAAAGGTCTTTCTTCTTTGCTAGTAATGGTTGGAGAAAACCCGTTGTGAAAGCAAAGAGCATCAGAAATCTGATCATGAGGTGTTACATTTTGAAACATTGAAAAGAAGGATCACTTACAATTTCTCCTCTTCTCAGTACTAAATCGTTCCAAAGTGTAGGGCCGAACGTACAGGAAGTCCCAAAAATGAGGAGCACATAGCTTACCATGTGCTCCTCAAAAAGGCTGTATTCAGTATTTATCCTTAATTGGAAGCTCCTTGTATTGTCTCCGCTTCCTGTTTCAAATCTGCAGCAAAGTCCTCAAAGGCTTCATCGAAAGGAGGAATATACTTGGCGTACAATGGAAACATCATGCCGCCCATTTTCTCATCCATCGTAAAGCGAAGTTTACCTCCTTCTGCTGAGTCTAAGAGAAAAACGCGTTTACCTTTCCCATCTCCCCAAACCATTCGCTTTTCTGGCACAAATTCTTTCACCTTGATCTTAAAGGTACGCTTCTCATCTAAGGTAGATTTTAGTCTAATCTTTTCTCCCAAGCGGATATTTCCTTCCAGTGAAGTAATCGTAGAGTTCCAGCGCGGGAAGTCCTCGGCATTGGTCAATAATGCCCAGACGATTGCCGCATCCGCCTCTATCAAAATGCTGACCTTTGTTTGTCGGCTAAAAGTCTTCTTAATAGTACTGGCCTTGCCATCTTGAGCCATTGAGGAAATTGTAGTCATAATCATCAAAGTCGTTAATAAATAATGCATTGGAAATACGTTTTTATGACTTTGACGTACGGCAAAAAAGAAACGATAGGATTATGTAGATTTTTCTCAAAAAAATTATCTAAAAAACGCTTGCGACTAAAAGTCCATAAATCGAGGCATGAATCCGCCTTGCGTACAACCAGGAACTGGCAGCAATTGATCACCGCTTTGATCTACCCCCAAAGCCATCATGTTTTGATAGAAGGTCTTTTTGAATGAAGGATCGATCTCATCGAGTTTCACCAGCACATGGTATCCGCCTCTAGTCTGAACAATGCGTAGACACGACCGATTGATCACACCATCTAGTTGATTGAGATCGAAATCCTTGTCGTCGATATCAAAATCCAGATAAACTTTGTGTCCAACCGACTTTTGGATCGTACTCATTACCTCTTGCTGCGGGTTAAAATTCTTATTCTTCCGCTTGAGTAATTCCGTCAGTTGGATAATGCTATCGAATGAAGCCTTTTCTAAGCTTCTCGGGTTGGGATTGATGTAGAGCACCAGAGATTCAGGCGGTGCAGGTTCTCCTTTTATTTTGTAGGCGCCCATCTTAACTTCCAACTGTTCGATCTTATTGAACAATCGCTTCTTGTCAGAAAGGAAACGACGTAGCTGAGATTTATCACTGGATCTCATAGAAGGGAGATACTTCTTTCGGGCAAACAAGCAACAATAGAATTTCTCTCCTTCTTGGAGATTTGGCAGCCAATCAATAAAGTCTCGTAGGAGCTGCGCGTCTTTAATGATTTCGTAGGTCATTTGGTTATGGGTTATCGGTATTTTGATTCAACTCAGTGGTTGGCTGACAGGCGTTGTAGCGCATTCAGCGCATCTTCAGCCTGACTAAGCGGTACAAATAAATGATCATGATAAAAAGCGGCAACCACATTACAACTTATCCCTTCCTGGGCCAGCGCATTAGAAAAGGCTGCTGTTAGTCCAACCGCCTCCAAGGCAGAATGAACGCTCAGGGTGATCCATCCCATTGTCCCTTCGTAATCCCATCCCTTTTGATCTGCCTCTGACTGCTCTACTACCAGTGTCATCCCCTCCTCCTCTCGAAAGCTGGCTAGGATTTGTACACCCTTAGGAAGCTCATTTGATGGTAGACTGCAGAAAACATAGGCCCCTGGATGCAGCTTGGGTTCCATCTCTCGAATCAATGTATCTATGTTTGTCTCTCCTGCCATCTCGACTATCTTAATGAATGTTCTTATGGTACTTCCATGTCTTTCCTTCCAACTCGTATTCCTTTCGAATGGTTTCAATGACTTCCTGAAAGCGTTTCAAATCACAGCTATAGTAATTCTCTCCCAGTTTTTCCATGACTTGTCGGGCCAAGACCAGATCATCAGTTGTGTCCAAGGCAATCTGCAAGCCACTTAGCATCGGATAAAGGGTATTAGTATGATGGTATTGGCGCCCCTCCTCAGGATGATCATAGAGGTAGAGGGTCACATGCTCTACATAGCGGGGATTGGCTTGAATCTTGGCTTGCAAGGCTTCGTAGAATTTCATATTCACAATCTCTACACTCATTCCGAAGGGGAAACTTCGTCCCTTAACATTTGAAATGAAATCATAGTCTCCTGCTTTGCAAATCTCGATCATATCCAAATAAGTAGGTAAGTCCAAGAACAAGGCATCCCCATTTATCCGGATGGCATAATCACAATTCAAGGATTGCGCAGCAGCTAGAAAACGCTCAGAAACATTATCCAAACTCCCTCGAAAACAGTTAAACCCATGGCGTTGACAGTAGTCTTCGATGATGTCATCCGAAGGGTCTGTAGAAGTGGCAACTAAAAGTGTCTCCCGATCGATCTGTCGGGCAAATTTCTCATGCAGGTACGCTAATGTCGTATTCCCCTGGATATCTATGAGAATCTTGCCAGGGAGGCGAGAGGAGCTATATCTGCATAGGATAATGGTTCCTATTTTCATCTTCACATCTTTAATTGTAGGAGGGCTTTCGTTTTGGATTATCTTTACCCAATCCAACAAGGAAACTCTCGATATTTGGAGGAAACAATGACATGCAGATAAGCGGTAGTTATCTTAGCCATCATCCTTTTCAGGTGTTTTTTTTGCAAAAAAGCTACTTGTTAGCTTTTTTACTGGCCTTGCTATGTTCTGTTGTACATAGTCAAGATCTGCGGCTTTCTATACAATGGGAAGTAAAGGCCAACTTTGAGCTTCCCCAACCGCAGCAAGCTGATAGCAATAACATCAGATACGCCTACCTCGGCAATCACTTGGCCGTCTTCCACAGCCCAAAGACAACGGACACTATCCAAGATGTTGCTATCCAACCGAGCTGCAATCTAAGCATTTTTGCTAGTACCACTCAAGCAGCCAGCCCGGTCTATTCATGGGCACTTCCCTTTTCCTTTGTTGAGATACAAGAAATTCTAGTGGTTCCGAATGGGCTTGTATGTCTTATCAACTCCCCCGATGCTTCAAAGGTCAGGATCGGTCTTATTCCCTCTTCCTGGGAAGAAGGCGATTCGAATCTAGTCTGGGGGCCTACTGTTCCAACTGATGATTCGTTCGCAGGAGCGTGGGCCAACCAGAACAAGGTCTATCTCTGGACACGAGATGCGGAAATTCCTGGCTCCCGCATGGGTTTTTACACCCTGGATCTTGATCAGATGGATAGTGGATGGGGGGCCTTGAACAATACTCCTGCAGGAGCGGGAAATATTATCAATATTGCCAGCCAGCATGATGGATTGCGAAATGCGCTATTTGTACTAACAGAAGATGGAACAGGGGATACTCGAGTACTCAAGTATGATCTTCAATTAGATCAATGGGAGCCCCTCCCCGTCGCCATTCCAGCAGTGCGAGAATGGGCCAATCAGGAAGTACAAGGCGTGCCCTTAGGGAGTGCAGATATCCTTTATTGGGGCACAGGCGTCCAAGGCGGCACTAGCCCAATATTTCTCTTCCACACCATTACAGAGAGCTGGCGTGAGGCAGGGCTTGCCCATACCATGAATGGGAAAACGGCCATAGTGGATTCCCAGCAAGGCTTGAAGGTGTTGGGAATGAAAACACCATCCGTATATGAAGTACAAGATTTAAACCTAGCGGTAAGTCGCCCATCCTTTAGCGTACTCAATACTCTAATCATCATCTTATATTTTGGCGTCCTGGTCTGGGTGGGGTTCTACTTTTCGAAACGGCAACGTACACAAGAAGATTATTTCAAAGGAGGCAATCGAATTCCCTGGTGGGCAGCTGGATTGAGCATTTACGGAACTTCGCTAAGTGCTATTAGCTTCATGGCGGTGCCCGCAAAAACCTACATGACGGATTGGGCCTACTTTATGACCAAACTACCGCTCATTTTGATTCCTATTATTGTCAGTGGTTTGTTCATTCCTTTCTATAAAAAATTAGACTTAACGAGTGCCTATGAATATCTGCAACAGCGATTTAATCTAGCCACTAGACTTTTAGGCAGCTTAACCTTCATTATCTTTCAACTTGGGCGTATCGGGGTGGTCCTCTATCTCCCCGCCATCGCCTTGAATATAGCCACGGGCTGGGATGTCATTCTCTGTATTCTCTTAATGGGTGGGGTGAGTTTGATCTACACCTTGATGGGCGGAATAGAGGCCGTCGTTTGGACAGATGTACTTCAGGTTATTGTCTTGGTGGGCGGTATTATTTTGTGCCTTACGCTCATTAGTTTCGATGTCGAAGGAGGAATGAAAGGAATTATTCATACGGGAGCCGACTATCAAAAGTTTGAGATCTTAAATATGGCTTTGGACTGGAAACAACCCACCTTTTGGGTAGTAGTCATCAGTGGTTTTTTCTCCAACCTGATTACCTACAGCACGGACCAAAGCATGGTGCAGCGATACCTAAGCACACGAGATATCAAAGCAGCCCGCAACAGTATTTGGACTTACACTTGGGTCAGCTTGTCCATCGGCTGGATCTTTTTCTTTGTAGGCACCGCTCTGTTTGCCTTTTACAAAGCACAACCTGACACCCTTTTACCCGCCATGGCTTCCAACGATGCCATTTTTCCTTGGTATATTATCTCTCAGCTACCCGATGGCGTATCAGGATTGCTGATTGCGGGCATATTTGCAGCAGCCATGTCCAGTCTTAGCAGTAGCATGAACTCTGCTGCCACCGCCTATACCATAGATTTCCATTCCATCTTTGGATGGCGAGGCAGTGGCTTATCGGTAGGGCGTTGGGCTACTTTAATCATCGGGCTGGCTGGCATTACTATCTGGGATGAATTCCTTAAGATCATCGGCTTGATTACGGGCGGTTTAGGTGGTGTATTTCTATTGGGAATCATTAGCCAAAGGGCAAACGGAATAGGAGCCTTCGTTGGTTTATTAATGAGTGGGGTGGTCCAATATTTCATTACCATATATCAGCCCATACACTTCCTCCTGTATACCGCTAGCGGGTTCTTATCTTGTTTAATCATTGGCTATTTGGTCAGTCTAATATTTCCACAGTATAACAAAGCGGTCACCGGCTTAACCATCTACCGCGAGTAATCCCGTCACTTTAATCGGCACCATCGCGCTTTGCCCACAGGTGAAATTTGATCACCATTTCTAAGGTTCTTAATTGATATTCCTCAACCTAGGCAATGATATATATCAGTAGCCAACCTTCTAGCTAGCCCTAACTTTATAGCTAGAAACGAAGACCTTATGAATTTTTCTATGCCGCTGGCACATATCATGTCTATACAACTGCAGACGCTATCCGAAGAGGATTGTGCAGATCAATTGGGGAATATCTTTCGCCAACACAAGATTCATCACCTTCCGGTCACCGATGAAGAAAATCGCCTAGTCGGTATTGTCAGTCAAACTGACTATGATCGGATTCGATATGGCGCTTCCTTGTTTCGGAATCCGGATGCGGAGAGCTATAATCAGGCACTGCTCCGGTCGCTGAGGATTTCAGATTTAATGACAAAGGATGTCCAATCTCTGCGTCCAACCGATACGATAGCTCAAGCTTATCAACTACTGAAAGAAAACACCTTCCGAGCCATTCCAATTTTAGAAAAAGGAAAGCTGGTCGGGATCGTAAGTGCACTAGACCTATTACATTACTGTTTCCAAAATCAATGATCTATGGGAGACTTCAACATTCGGCCGATCCGCGACAATCGAGATAGAGCCAAGATGTATGCACATGCCATCAAGGATATCAAAGCCTTTGAATCTATGCTGGAGCAGGAACGTTTTGAAAGCGGAGCTCCGAAGATTGGTCTAGAGCAAGAATTGTGTGTAGTCGATCAAAAACTAGAACCATCGAAAGCAGCCTTGGATATCCTAGATGATCTCCAATTGAAAGAATATACCAATGAACTAGCTCTATTTAATCTAGAGATCAACGGTGATCCCTTAGATTTGAAAGGGAAGTGTTTTAGTGTGGCAGAGCAAAACCTATTAGACCTTTTGGGAGCAGGAGTATCAGCTGCCAAAGCCCGAAACCTCCAACTACTGCTCTGCGGTATCTTACCAACTTTACAATACCGCCACTTGGCCTTCTCCTATATGACGCCTATTCAGCGATACCAAGTCCTTAGTAAGATGTTAGCCGACATTCGAGGAGACCATTTTGAGATCTATTTGCAAGGGGTGGATGAATTGATCATGTCTTTGGAGTCTGTATTATTTGAAGCTTGCAACACCAGCTTCCAATTGCATTTACAGATCGCCCCTCAGGATTTCATTCGGAAATACAATTGGTCGCAAATGATCGCTGGGCCAGTCCTTGCCGCTTGCACCAATTCCCCTCTACTTTTTGGACGGGAACTATGGGCCGAAACCCGTATCGCGCTCTTCAAGCAGAGCTTGGATACCCGCAGCTCAAAGAATCATTTGCGTAAAAAACTACCTCGAGTCTATTTCGGACATGACTGGCTCCAGCATTCGCCAGCCGAGCTCTGGAAGAACGAACTGATGCGCTTCCCTCTCTTGCTGACATCGGATGATTTCCAGGATCCCATGCAAATGTTAGATGAAGGAAAAACCCCGAATTTAAGAGCTATCCGCCTGCATAATGGGACCACCTATACCTGGAACCGACTCTGCTACGGACCTCAGGGCAAGAATCCACACCTGAGAATTGAATGCCGATATCTACCTGCTGGTCCGACCGTGGCTGATGAAATTGCCAACTTTGCCTTTTGGGTAGGTTTGATGGAAGGACAACCCGCCGAACATTATAATTTCTGGCAGAATACAGATTTCCGAGTCGCTAAAGACAATTTCATTCGCGCCTCAAGAACGGGACTAGATAGTGTCATAGATTGGTTTGACGGCCCGGAGTCTGCGGAAGCGTTAATCTTGGAGAAGCTGATTCCTTTGGCTAAGACTGGCCTGGAAAAAGCCGGGGTTGATTCGAAGGATATTGAACATTATCTTGGCATCATCGCCCAGCGTGTTAGCAAACAACAAACTGGATCTAGCTGGCAAGTAAAGGCTTTCCGAAACCTGACCTCCGATAGCAGTAGATCCATTGCCCTAAAGGCAGTTACGCAGCAGATGATCCAATACCAACTTAAAAATACTCCTGTTGGTGAATGGGAAGAAATTGGTAAACAGGAATCACACAAGCTTCAGTCCATCAACTTGCAAGCTTCGACATTAGTAGAGGATCTCATGAGTACTGACATTTTCATGGTGCATGAAGAAGCCAGCATACAATTTGTTGATCAGATGATGCAATGGAAGAACATTCATCATGTTCCTGTTGAGGATAAACAAGGAAACCTCATCGGCATGATCACGGATGGCCTAATCAGCAGGAGGGCACCACAATTGAACGACCAGCAAAGTTTGGCACGAGACATCATGATTACCGACGTAATCACAGCTGACGCCAAGGATAGTCTAGAGGAAGCCGGAAAGGTCTTGCAAGAAAACCAATTAAGTTGCTTGCCAATAGTATATCGAGGAAAGATGGTCGGTATTCTGACGGAAAAAGACCTGGAATCGGTCCAAGTCCCCTTATCCTCCTATACTTAACAGAAAGAAGTCAAACTGATGTTGTTGACCGCCAGGTGCAAGATTTTGATCCAACAAATAGCTGTATCGAAAGCCAAAATCTACATCAAGCAAGCGAATCACCCGAACATCAAAACCTAAGTCAACCCCCATCGATCGAACATTACGAGTGACATCAAATGGGTCCGTTAGCTGGGCTCGCCCAAAATCGAAGAAGAAGTTCGTCTTTACTCGTTTTACGAATGCCAGTGAGCCAATTCCCACATCGGGGTACCAAATTGGCATGGTATAGTTGAAGCCAATCTTATAGAAGTTATCTGCTAGGATGCTATTGTACCCTCTTGGGTAGACAAAGAAATCTGAGAATCGATAATTATCCAGATAATCTCGAGATTGCATCATGGTATTGATAAAGAAGCTATGTGTTCTAGCAAAACCAGGGAGATAGAGATCTCCTCGCAATTGAAACACATTTGCATCAAATCGATCTGTCCCTAGGGTTGTCCGATATCTTCCGTCCACCACCAATCCAAAACGCGGATTAATATGCTGTATGGCACGACGGTCCAAGCTACGCCAGAGCACCCTCAGGTCTAAAGCATTGAAGTTGGTGGATTCTAAGGGATCGCGAAAATACTGCGACAGCTGATTTAGACCACGCGTTCCCACCACAATAGAATCTCTCCTCACGTTCGCAGGTGTGTCAAAGTTCCCTTGCGGATTCACCGAAATGCCGTGATAACTGCCGATCAAGTCTAGACGATGAAAAGCGTTTCCTTTGGTAAAAGTCATAGGAATGGCCAGACCTGCAGATACTCTATCCTCCGTCCATTCTTCCAAGTAATCAGCCTGAACAATGGTGGTATCATTTAATTCGGAAAGGTTTGTAAAGAAGGAAGAACGATTCACTCGAGCATAGTTAGCACTGATAATCGGAAAGAATTCTGCATATCTCAAGCCAGCCAAAAAAGACCATTCATCTTCATTTACGTTATAGTATACATTACCTTCTGCTGATAGGGTACTAAACTTATTATCAGACAAAACACTAGCTCCATACAAGGGATGCTCTACAATTGGCAGAATACTGTGTGGGTTAATGATCCCTGAGAATTTATTGAATTTCTTAACCTCAAAGACTTCGTTGGGAACATCTTTGACAATGCTCCCCCCTTCTTGTTCGACCAAAGTTTCATAGTAGGTAATGCCAAACTCCGGAGGAGTCGATAGTGCCTGCCATTTGCTACGATCTAACTCCATCTTCATGATATTATAGCCTTCTGGGCTAAAGGAGCTATAGGCCAAGGTAGTACCGTCCGGTGATACAGCCGGTTGGAAAGCTCCCAGCATATCATTGGTAATTCGATAGAAAGTACTTTCTCCTGGCTTTACTGCATAAATATTGTTGATGCCGCTGTAGGCTGCCGAAAAATAAATGTATTCCCCACGGCTGAATGGGTGCGTAATCTGATGAATAGTTGGTGGAATGATCGTTGTCTTTTGACCCGTGTTGACATCAATGAGCTGCAACTCATTAATTTCTCCTTTCTGCCCCACTACCACGATCTGATCGTCATTAACCCATCTCGGATACATATAAAACCAGTTATCGGGATTGGGTATTTCCCTTTTTACTACTCCACTAGCAGCGCCTAAAATATGTAAGCTATAATTTTGAGCTTCGTCAGTTGCCACTGCCACAATATTTTGCCCCGTTTCATTCAGTGCCGGAGAAAAGTACTTCGACTTATTGGTCAGTTGAGCTTTGGTGTAATTATCCCTATCAAATACCCGAATTACAGAGAAGGTCCGATTGTCCCAGCGAATATCAAAGTCGTACTCGGACCAACACAGTTTTCCTCCTCCAATCGATAAGGTTGAATTTGGAGCTCCTACGATACGGCCAGATTGTGTGATTCGGGCTTCACTCCCTTCATAATCCAACTGATAATAGGTTGGGTTTTCGTCATATGCTCGCTTTTCCACCACCAAAGAACTATTGTTCCAAAACTGCGGATTAGTATAATCCGTGATGGTCCGTTTCTTTTGTGTGTTCCATTGTGTAGCCTCTGCAAATTCAAAATCCATATCAGCCTGTCCCTTCCAGAGGCTATCCATTTCAGCAAAAGTCTGTCGATAAAGGTCTTTGGTGCCCAGTCCAGTGTGACGTTTCAGGCTTGAACTCAAGGGATAAAATAGGCCTTTATAGGAAGTAGCATCTTTGACTACTTTGTTCCAGATGTCTTTTCCATAATGTTTGCGTGCGTGCGTAACTAAGTAATACCCCAAGCCATACCAGTCTGGCACAAAATCCTTGAGCGACCCGGCGGAGGCTTTTTCGTAGGTATAGTCGAGATCATTCAATCGAAGTGATCGGTATTCCATATCAAATGCGGGTAGCCTGCCCCGTCCTGAGGATGTTAAAGCCGTTTCGGTTCCCACCGCGTCCCCTTCAAAAAACCACCGAGGAAGTGCCGTGGAGGTAAATCCTCCCCAAGTCCAGGACCCTAGGATCGATTTAAAAAAGTTTGTAATCCCTCGATTGCCGTTACCAAATTGCTGGACATGTCGATACTCATGAATGGCAAGTATATCTAACCAATCCGTTGTACAGTTGAATTGAGGAGGCGTGAGGTAGAATTCTGATCGAAATGGCCCTACGGTAACAAAGCCATTGGGAATGACCGTCTGATTTTGCAAGAGGATCGTCACTTTCTGCTTTTTATCCCCAATCGAAGAGTTATCTCTGTCCCATAAGTAGTGAACGACATTAGCCACCCGCTGTGCCTCTTTCTCATTCCCTTCAGGAAAGATCACTTGCACCTTTTCCGTCTTTATTTGTCGCCACTTTAGAGAGGGAGGGTTGATCCCAATGGGATTAGAAGGTACTTGGGCTATTCCAGTCCCTATCCAGATCAATAGAGCGAATAGCAGCAAAATCTTTTTGGTCATACTAGATCATTTTATACAGCTGGAAAGCGGATATTAAACTCAGCTTGGCAGGAAGTGGATAGGCAAACAAAGTGAGGCCAGCCGTTCAGAATCCAAATTCCATTTGTCCAAAGTTATTTAAAATTGGGAGAAAATTGTGTCGGGGAATGACTAAGGCGCAGATCAAGAGGTCTATAAGTCCGCCCGCATTCCAATATGCTAGTCAGGCTGCGATCGATATCACTCCTTAAAACTCCTCTACTCTGGCTCTCCAGCTGGTGAATCCCTCAAATAATTCTTACCTTTGCGGCTCAGTTTACTACTGGAATTACCTTCAAAAACCATCATAAAAGAATTCATGCGTCAGTTACTGGAGACCGAACAGAAAGCGCTCGAAATCAACCTCAATGATACCATTTATGGCACCTTCGCTGAGATTGGTGCCGGACAAGAGGTAGCACGCCATTTTTTCCAAGTTGGTGCAGCTGCTGGAACGATCGCCAAGACTATGTCTGCCTATGACAAGGTGTATTCCGATCAGATTTATGGGACAGAGGCAAGTGGAAGATATGTTTGTGAAGCTCGGATCTATAAGATGTTGGATCATGAGTATGAACTCATGGATTACCGACTGCGCAATGAACGCCCAGAAACCAATTTCTTTGCTTTTGCCGATACGGTTTCAGCGATCAACTACACTAAGACCATCAAAGGTGATGGATGGATGGGAATCCGCTTTCAATTAGATCCACATAGTGAACCCAACGATATCGTTTTGCACGTGCGCATGCGTGATAAAAACAATCAGTTGCAACAGCAGGCGATCGGTATTCTAGGGGTAAACCTAATCTACGGTTGCTTCCATCACTACAATGATCCGGAGTTACTACTTCAATCTTTAATGGATAGCCTAAGTGGTCGGGTAAAAATTGATATGATCCGATTGACAGGACCCAATTTTGAGGATGTCGACAATCGCTTACTCAGCCTCTGGTTGGTGAAACATAAACTCACTGAGGTAGCGATGTTTGGTCCCGATGGCAGAAATATCCATGGTTCTGAATTTCTCTACCGAAAAAATGTATTGGTGGTGAGAGGAAGCTTCCGCCCGGCTACCTTGGTCAATATGGATATGATCCGAACCAGCTATCAACAGTTTCGAAATGATCCAAAAGTAGATACGCAAAAGACTTTCTTGCTCACAGAAATCACAATGGACAATCTCCGAGCACAAGGAGAATTGGATGAACGTGACTTCATCGACCGAGCCGAGTTGTTGAATGCTATGGGGCAAACGGTGGTAATTTCAGATTGCGAAGAATATCAAAAGCTCATTTCCTACCTAAGTGATTTCAAAGTACAGCAGTTGGGGATTGTCCTCGGCGTAAGACCTCTACTAGATGTCATTAGTGAGAAATACTATCAGAATATGGATGGCCGACTGCTTGCTGCTTTCGGTGAAATGTTCACTAGTAACGTAAAGATCTACGTTTATCCCGCCATGCAGGAAGGAAGTGCCGAACTCATGACTGCCCAGAACGTGCCAGTGCCCGAAGGCGTTAAGTTTTTATACCGCCACCTACTCGACAATCAGCAGATTGAAGACGTGTCCGGATATAATCCTGATATACTACACATCTTCTCAAAAGATGTACTAATCAAGATCCAAGCCGGCGAAAGTGGATGGGAATCACAGGTCCCAACCAAGATCGCCGCCCTGATCAAGGAGAAATGTCTCTTTGGCTATCCTAGTGAAAAGATGGAGTTTGAATATTAGGAGGCTCCTCTAGAGCGCAAAATCCCGAATTCCAACCCTCTCAATTCTGCCAACCCTCTTAAACGGCCGATGGCGGAGTAGCCTGGATTTGTTTTCTTATGCAGATCATCTAACATTTTGTGGCCATGATCGGGACGCATGGGGATGGCCTCTGCCCTACCCTGTTGCACATCTAGCAAAGCGGACACTACCGCAAACATATCGACATCCCCATCCAAATGGTCCGCTTCGTGGAAGTTGCCATCCGCATCTCTGAGGGTAGCTCTAAGGTGTATGAAGTTGATTCGATCACCAAAAGTTTTAATCATTTCTTCCAACTTATTGTCCGCTCTCACCCCAAAGGAACCCGAACAGAAGCAGAGCCCATTCGCAGCATTTGGCGTCGCCGTGAAAAGCGCCTCTACATCTGCGGCTGTACTTACTACTCTAGGTAATCCTAACATAGGGAAAGGCGGGTCATCTGGATGAATCGCCAATTTTACACCTACTTCTTCTGCGACGGGAGCAATTGCTGCTTGGAAGTCAATCAGATGTTCCCGCAGTTTCTCTGGGGTCATCCCATCATAATTGGCCAGCACAGCGCGAAACTGGTCCAGGGTATACCCATCATCTGCCCCGGGCAAGCCCGCTATCACGGTCCGTACCAACTTCTCCTTATCTGCTTCTGTAGCCTCATCTATCCATTTTGCAGCTGCCGACAAGGCGGCCTCGGCATAGTCTTCAGCAGCCCCTTCCCGTTTAAGAATGTAAATATCAAAAGCAGCCAGTGCGGCCAATTCAAACCTTAGCGCAGTGGACCCGTCCTTCATGGGATAATCCAGATCCGTTCTGGTCCAATCCAACACGGGCATAAAATTATAGGTTACAACAGGTATCCCACAAGCGCCGAGATTTCTAATACTTTCCTGGTAAGTGGCCACATACTGTTGCCATTCCCCAGCTTGACGCTTGATAGAATCATGGATAGGGATGCTTTCTACTACCCCCCATTCCAGTCCAGCAGCTTCGATAATGGATTTTCTTTCAAGGATGGCTTCCTTTGGCCAAACCTCTCCGATAGGAATGTCGTGCAAGGCGGTGACAATACTGATAGCTCCAGCTTGTCTAATGTCGTTTAAGGATACAGGATCCCCTGGCCCATACCATCGCCAGGCTTGTTTAAGTGGCTTTCCGGTCATTTTTAGTCTTTCGTTTAATTGATGCGGAAAAATAGGAAGAAAAAGTGTTATTTAGTTCCTGCATCAGGCTCTGTATTCCTGTTGTATGAGTGTGTTTAAATTTCGGTCTTTGAGACGAAAATAATTCATATTTTGCTTAAACGAAGCGTAGGTCTGTCTAGCAGCCAGATAGATTCTGGCTAATAGCAGCGCTATCGCGCCTGGTTCTACAACGAAGGGTAAGCGAAATAGGGATATTTGCAGACCAATTATTGAACTTTAAACACACTCTAAACTGCCGTGAGTTTGAAATTGACGCAAGATCTCTGATAAACACCAATCACCTTAGCCCTTATGCTGAATCGACGATCCTTTTTTAACCATTCCCTGACAGCCTCGCTTGCGGCTTTTCTAGGGTTTACTCAATGTGAATCACCCGCCCAAACTGAAAATACAGCGGCGGCTACTCCCAGCAAATCTAACCCGAATTCCAAGGCAGTCACCCCTGCCATCATCGCCACCTGGCCCCACAAGGAAGCCACCGGCCCAGCCATGGACGTAATCCAAGAAGGACGCTCTGCCTTGGACGCAGTCGAGGCTTGTGCTAGAATCGTAGAAGCAGATCCTATGGATCAGAGTGTTGGCTATGGAGGTCTCCCGGATGCTGCCGGAAACGTGACCTTGGATGCTTGCATAATGTCCGCAGACGGCAAAGCCGGAGCCGTGACCTATCTTCAACATATCAAGCACCCCATCTCGGTAGCACGAAAAGTGATGGAAGAAACGATACATGTCATGCTAAGTGGTGAAGGAGCGCTTCAGTTTGCACTTGAGCAAGGATTCGAGAAAGAAGATATGCTTACTCCAAAAGCCAAGGAAAAATGGGAAAAATGGAAAGCCGAAAACAAGGGTGCGCCCGCCAAGGCAAACATAGACCAGCACGATACCATTGGGGTATTGGCCATTGATAAGGATGGCAATATGAGTGGTGCTTGTACGACCAGCGGTATGGCCTATAAGGTACCGGGACGGGTTGGCGATTCCCCAATCATTGGAGCAGGTTTGTACGTGGACAATGAAGTTGGTGGAGCATGTGCCACTGGTGTGGGTGAATTAGTGATGACTACCTTAGGTTCTTTTTTAGTGGTGGAATTAATGCGACAAGGTAAGACACCACAGGAAGCCTGCGAGGCAGCCGTTCAACGGATAGCAGATCGCCATCTTAAAGAAGGAGATGATCTGCAGGTGGGATTTATTGCGATGAACAAGAAAGGAGAACACGGTGCCTATTCCATTCTCAACGGCTTTTCATATACTCTGCATCAGGATGATCAGAACGAAATTCATGAGGCGACTTTTATGATGATGAATCCAAATCAGGAATAAAATACGCTCCTTGACACTTCTCCAATCCATTGTTTGAGACCATTGGAGAGACAAATTAACTAGTCATCAGTATGAACATATCAACTCCCGCATGGGCTTTGCCCTTAGCGCTTATTTTAACAGTTAGTCTAGCTTGTCAAACCAATAGCAGCCAAGAAGAGAAACAGGAAAATTCGACAGATAGTACAACACAAGTGGAACCGCCGCCACCTCCACCGCCTACTGTACCACTGCACTACATTATGGGGAAATTTGAACCTTCCAAGGATTCCAATTTTGTCAAAATCGCTCCTGCATATACTACCAAGTCAAATATCTACCTGCATAAAGAGGCCTATAAAGCTTTCTTAAAAATGCACGCTGCAGCCAAAGAAGATGGTATCACTTTGCGCATCCTGTCGGCAACCAGAAACTTCAATAGTCAAAAAGGTATTTGGGAGAGCAAATGGAACGGCTCCAGAAAACTATCGGATGGTACCAACGCAGCTGAAATAGCAGACACAAACGCCCGCGCCCTGCGAATACTTGAGTATAGCTCAATGCCAGGAACCTCACGCCACCATTGGGGAACTGATATCGACCTCAACAATCTTAACAATCCTTACTTTGAAAAAGAACCTGGTATCAAAGTCTATCAATGGCTCACCGCCAACGCAGCACGCTTTGGATATTGCCAAACCTATACGCCTAAAGGCCCCAACCGCCAAGATGGGTACAATGAAGAAAAATGGCATTGGTCCTACTTGCCAGTGGCAAAGGAGTATGCTGCCTCCGCCAGACAGTTACTGAAAGATGAAGATATCCAAGGATTTGCTGGAGCAGGGGTAGCCCCTAATCTAAAGATTGTCAAGAAATACGTGTTTGGGGTCAACCCCGAATGCTTGGATTAATGTTGAATGAGTAATGGAGAATGTTTAATGGGGGTGAATAACTCTTAATTATACATTAAACATTCTCCATTAAAATTATTCGTAACGAAGGGCTTCGATAGGATCTAGACGGGCAGCTTTCAAGGCGGGATATAGTCCTGAGGCTAGTCCCACACCCATGCAGGTGATTACCGCAATAGTAATCCACAACCACGGGAAGAGGAAGTTTCCTCCCATTAGAGCAGACACTCCATTTCCGATCAGCACGCCTAAAATGATACCCACTACCCCTCCGATCTGGCAAATCACAACGGCTTCTGTAAGGAATTGAATCATAATATTTCGGCGGGTAGCTCCCAGGGCTTTGGTAATCCCGATTTCTCGGGTCCGCTCCGTCACACTCACGAGCATAATATTCATCAAGCCGATGGCAGCCCCTAAGAGGGTCACCAGGCCAATGCCAATAGCAGCCAGACGGAAATAAAGCGTATTCTCTTTAATGATTCCAATCAGACCATCACTTTTGGAGATCTCAAAATCATTGTCTTGGTAAGCGTTCAGTCCACGTACATTGCGGAGTATCATAGTTGCATTGCCGATGGCATGATCGATTTGTGTGGGATCATTAACAGCAACTAGAATATTATAGTTGGAATTGGCCGTCCCATAGTATCTTTTAGCAGTCTGTAGCGGGATCAAGACACGGCGATCCTGGCTTTGATTCATGCTAGAGCCCCGGGTCTTTAAAGTCCCAATGACCTTTAGCTTGATGTTCCCGAGAGAAATGACCTGATCCAGGGCTTTTTCATCTTTACCTTCGAATAGATCATCCACTATATTGGAGGCAATAATAGCCCGATACCCGCCATTGATCGCCTCTAAGGGACTGAAATTTCGGCCGTATTTCACTTCATAGCCTTTGGCTTCCAAGTAATTCTCGTCTATTCCAAAGACCAGGGTATTCGGATTGGTTTTCTTACTCTTGTATTTAACGGTAGCGTTCCCCGTACAATTGATGGAAACGGAAGTTTGGGCAGGGAAGCGATAGCGTTCTTTAAACTCTAGGCATTGTCTGTAGGTAAATACATCTCCTTGCTTCTGACGTCTCCCTCTCTGGTTTCCACTTACACCGGTTCCTTTTCGATCTACGTCAAAGGTGTTAGCGCCAAGAGAAGAAAGGTTATCACTTAGGGAATAGATAGCACTATCGATCGCGGTCAAAATACCGACTAATGCCATAATACCAAAGGCAATGATCATTAGTGTAAGGATCGCCCGCAACCAATTAGAGCGAACCGTAAGTATGGCATAGTTGATATTTTCTCGCAGATTCATATCTATACTTTTAGGGAAGCTAAGGTAGAAAAGCACCCCCGCACCATAGATTTTGTTAGATTAATGAAAGGTTCTGCTAGACCAATGGAGGTCCCTGATTTACCATTCTGTATGAAAGATCCCTTCTCTATCCAGTCGTTCATAGGTATGAGAACCAAAATAATCGCGCTGAGCTTGTACAACATTAAGTGGCAGGCGCCCGGTACGATAGGCATCAAAATATTGTAAAGTAGAAGAAAATGCTAGCATGGGAACACCCTGTGCGATACCTTCTCGCAATACAGAACGCATAGCTCCCTGAGTAGCCAACAAGTCTTTGCTGAACGCCTCACTGATCATCAAGTTTTTCACCTCTGGCTGTGTGGAATAGGCCTGTCGCATCTGTTCCAAGATATCTGCACGGATGATACAGCCTCCGCGCCAGATTCTTGCGATGGCTTCCATATCTAGATCATAATCATGCTCCACGGAAGCATCACTCAATAAGGCCATACCTTGCGCATAGGTTACCAAAAAGGCAAAATGCAGGGCTTTCCCGACCTGCTCAATCCATTCTGCTTGATCTACTGTTGCATCACTAGTCAAAGTCGGATTCAAGATCTTGTCCGCAGCCTCCCGTTCCTGCTTCAAAGCCGATATGCCGCGCATACTTACCGCTGCATCGATGGTAGGTACGGGTATCCCAATATCCATAGCATTTTGGGAGGTCCATTTCCCTGTTCCTTTTTGCTTGGCCTTATCAAGAATAGCATCCACCAGCCAACCGTCCGTTAGGTCATCACGCTGAGCAAAAATCTCGGCAGTAATTTCAATCAAAAACGAGCGCAATGCTCCTTGGTTCCATTGATCAAAAACTTGGTGCAGCTGAGGAACATCCAATCCCCCGACACGCTTAAGCAGGTCATAGGCTTCAGCAATCAACTGCATCATACCATACTCGATTCCGTTGTGCACCATCTTTACATAGTGGCCAGCGGCACCCCGCCCCATATGAGCCACACACGGCTCTTCATTTGGGCCCACTTTGGCAGAAACGGCCTCTAAAACAGGCCTTAGAATCTCATAAGCTTCTTTATCACCACCGGGCATAATACTAGGCCCTTTACGCGCACCTTCTGCACCCCCAGACACTCCGGCTCCAAAGAAATAAAGCCCTTTATCCGCTAAGTATTTAGCTCGTCGCTCCGTATCTGGGAAATGGGAGTTGCCCCCATCTACAATCAAATCTCCTTCTTCGAGGTACGGCAATAAACTTTCAATGACGGAATCCACAACTTTCCCTGCAGGCACAAGCAACATGACTTTACGGGGCCGTGATAGCGCTTGGACAAACGCTTCCGTTGACGTGGTTCCCATGATGGGGCGTCCAGCCGCTTCTTGCTCCAGGGCATTGGCTTTCTCAGCATCTAAATCCAAACCAGCGGCCGAAAAACCATGATCGGCTACGTTAAGCAAAAAATTGCGGCCCATGACTCCAAGGCCGATCATACCAAAATCAAATGTTGCTTGACTCATTTTAATATATCTTTTACAGATGGCAAGGAACGAGTTTCTCCTATGTATCTCAATTCGCGGCAAAGGTAGGAGGAATTGACTAAAATTGCAGGGGAATTAAAACTTTAATCCCCAGGAGAACATTATCATAACATATGTCTGCCCTTTTGAGTTGATGTATCAAAAAAAATGTTTCTTTACGGCCTATAAACTTCATAACTGCCAATGGACCCACTTGTTTTTGTCATCTTCGGTGCCTCCGGGGATCTCACGGAACGAAAACTCGTTCCTGCCATCTTCCAGCTTTTTATGAACAAGTCCCTGCCTGATAACTTTGCCGTTTTGGGCGTCAGCCGTTCTAAACTCTCAGATGAAGCTTTTCGCAAAAAAGTATTGGAAAGTGAACTTTTCAAACCCAAAGGAGCTAGTTCTGAACAAATTGAAGAGTTCGGCAAGAAGTTGTTTTATCAGGCCATCGATACAGGTAATGCGGAAGCCTACGGAGAGGTTAAAACCAGGTTATCGAAACTGGATCAGGAATTTAGCACGGGGGGGAATTACATTTTCTACCTCTCAACCCCACCTAGGTTGTACGAAACGATTCCAGCCTACTTGGCTCAACAAGGACTGAATAAGGAAGATAATGGATGGAAAAGACTCGTCATTGAGAAACCTTTCGGATACGATCGCAGTTCAGCATTGGGCCTCAACAAGAAGTTACGGGATTTCTTTGAAGAAGATCAGATTTACAGAATTGATCACTATCTCGGGAAAGAGACTGTTCAGAATCTTCTGGTCACCCGCTTTTCCAATGGTTTCTTCGAACCCCTTTGGAACCGCAATTATATCCAGCACGTAGAGATCACCAATGCTGAAAACATTGGCGTAGAAAATAGAGGAGGTTATTACGATCACTCTGGAGCCTTGCGGGATATGTTCCAGAACCATTTACTGCAGATCGTGGCACACATTGCCATGGAACCTCCCATTACGGCCGACGCAAAAGCCATTCGCAACGAAAAAGTAAAGTTATTCCAGTCAATTCGGCCGATTGTTGGAGAGGACATCGGCAAGTATGCTATCCGAGGGCAGTATATCGCTTCCAAGATCAAGGGGGAACCGATCAATGGCTACCGGGATGAACAAGGAGTACCTGCGGAATCCAAAACTGAGACCTTTGCCGCCATCAAGTTTTTCATAGACAACTGGCGTTGGGCCGATGTGCCTTTTTATGTCCGCACGGGGAAACGGTTGCCCACCAAGGTGACGGAGGTAGCGATTACCTTTAAATCCCCTCCACAAGCCTTGTTCAACAACGAAGCTGGCTTACAAAACAAGAAGAACAAGCTCATTATACGCATTCAACCGCATGAGGGCCTATTATTGAATTTTGGCATGAAAGTACCTGGTCAAGGCTTCCGAGTAAAGGATGTAGATATGGACTTTCACTATTCAGAATTGACCGATGCTTACGTGCCAGAAGCCTACGAAAGATTGCTTCTAGATAGCATTAAAGGGGATCCAACTTTGTACTCTAGAGGAGATTCTGTAGAGGCGGCTTGGAATTTTGTAGACCCAATCCTCGATGCCTGGAAGAATGATCCAGACATTAAACTATTTGGCTATCCAGCAGGAACATGGGGGCCCAAAGAGGCCGATCTCCTCATTGCTGAAAGTGCCGTCAATTGGCGTAACCCTTGTAAGAATCTCACAGAATCTGGGGGATTTTGCGAATTATAGCCCCTGTGTAAGGCTACAGCTACAACGAACTGTTTATTCAACAAAAAGCAAGGACTTTGGACCATAGTAATACAATGCATATTTATAAGGATAATCCAGCAGTTGCAGCTGCTTTTGCAGAATGGTTGGTAGATTGGCTAAAAGGACGCCAGCGCACCACCATTGCCCTCTCTGGAGGAAGCACACCTAAACTGCTCTTCCAACTCCTCGCAGAGCAATATGCAGATCAGATTGATTGGTCAGGAATCCACCTTTTTTGGGGAGATGAACGTTGTGTACCGCCCGATCACGCCGATAGCAACTATGGCATGACCAAAGCTTTGTTACTCGATCACATCGATATTCCCGCAGCTAATGTCCATCGTGTCAAAGGTGAAGAAGACCCAACAACAGAGGCTGTACGGTATGGGCAGGAGATCCAGTCCGTCGTCTCAGCAGTCGATGGTCGGCCCGCCTTTGATCTGATATTGCTGGGTATGGGAGGTGATGGACATACTGCTTCCATTTTCCCCCATGAGATGCACCTTTTGGAGGAAACAACCATCTGCGGAGTTGCCACACATCCAGACTCTGGCCAGCATCGTATCACGATCAACGGTCCCATCATCAATCATGCTTATTTAATTGCCTTTTTAGTGACTGGTGGTGGAAAGGCTGAAAAAGTGCAAGTCATTTTACAAAAACAGGCCGGGTTTGAGACATATCCAGCCGCACATGTGCATCCAAAGGACGGGATTACACATTGGTTTCTAGACGAAGCAGCAGCAGCTCTACTTTCCTAAAAAAAATTAATAGGCCGCATTTTGTCGTCTTTATACGTTAGTATGAAGTGTAGATAGCTAATCTGCCATCTACAAACATTGAAGTTCCATCCACGAAGGATCTTTTTCCTTCGATTGAAGTACTACTCCAACTATCTACTCATCTTTTAGTAGCACTATCCTTTCTACATTTCTCTAGCAGTTGCCTATGTGAAAAAACGTTCCGATTTGTAAATCCGAACGATCAAGCTGGTCTTTTCGCCGAATTTTGAACTCGAGAGCAATTAAAGACAAGAAGTTGTCACAAAGAGTTTGCCTCGACTGTATGTACAATACCTTAATCGGCAAAGGCCACAAAAGAGCTCAGCCATGAAGTTGGCTAGCATTTTTTTTGAAATAGTTCTGAATAGTTGTAACCGAGGTTAGAAAAGCATCGTCTAGTTAGGGTATTCACCGAAATCACCCGACTGTATGCAGGCTTGAAACCTGAAGGTATTAGCAAGGAAACAATCTGCATAAAAGAAAAAATTCAATATACCCGACTAAAAAACGTTTCCAAAAAATTGCCTTCTAATGGGGTGAAGTAGATAAAACTGCTTCACCCCAATCTTCCTCTAGCGCGATCTTTTCTTTCCTCAGGACACATCTATATGAACACATTTTTATTCATCCCTGTACTTGGGGCAGCTTAATGCCTCAATACTGATGTGCTTTGCACGATTAAACCCTACTTAACAATGGAATGGAAAGCTAATATCCTACGCTTGCTTTATGTGCTTTTTCTGTTTTTGACTTATGTGTTTTTGTTTTCGATACCCTACCTCTGATAAAAACGGGGGTAGGATCAAAGAAAATTACCTGACATGACCGTAATTAAAGATCCAACCCCGAAATCAAGGTTATCTACCATACAGGATGACCCAATACGAAATGAAAACATTTTTGGCGACTTCCGCTTCCCCTTTACCACGAAATTGAGTTTCGTTCCCCTACTTCGGCATTGGGAGAGTTTGGTAAAAAGTAACCAACCTACTCAAGCCTTCATTGCGAAAGAAATCAAAAGACATATTCAGGATGCTCCCCCTTTGCAAAAAGCGGTCAATAATCCAAAGATCTTAGAACGCTTTCCCGAATTGGTCAATTTGATGTTGGCTCCACTATTTCCTGCGGCACCAGGCGTTGATTCTCTAGGCCGCGTTTTCAAGCCAATGGATCTGCGCAGCATTTATCGGACACCGGGCTTTGATGCCTTGATACACGAGACTCCCTATGAGTATTTTATTCTCAATAGAGAACCCGAAGAATGCATGGCCAACGGTATCTATGCCAGCTACTGTCTACTTTTGAATGCCCATTATGGCTATCAACTCCCGATCCAAAACAACTACAATGTATCCGTTCAACTAGCCGATAGTGGTCTCATTCGACACTACAAATGCGTCAATAACTTAAACTTCATGGACGTAGTGGTGGTGAAGCCTCTACCCAAACTGACAGATAATCAGATCCAGAACCTCCTCAGTACCCCGCTTGACTATAAGAAATGGCTACAAGCGATTCCTCCTGACCACTTCGAACTACATGGGATCATTGCTGACACCATGACCGACATCACGGAGGAGATGTCCATTTCTCAATTGAAGAATCAACTGCTCCATAAAAGTGCTTTTGGCGGCCGCCAGCGCATCGAAGAGCTGGAGCAATCCCTTAGATCTTATCTAGCTCTACCTGACTTGAGATTGGGTCTTACCGCCTTGGATGACAGTGGTTCACTCTGCATCGCCTATAAATATCAAATAGAATACCTTCTTTTCACCAATGAAACGGAGGCAGACAATCCATTTTTACAGAAGGGATCTATTTACCACAAGGTATTGAAGAGCAAAAAGCACATGCTGCTGCAAGACATTAGCCAATATGAAGATCCCACCACCGCTGAAGTTGCCCTAATCAATGACGGATATCGCAGTGTATTGGCTTATCCCTTGTTGAACAAAGGCCAGGAACTCATTGGTTTACTGGAGGTTGCCTCCGGCGAAACCAGAGCGATCAATGATCTGACCGCCATGAAAATCACGGAGATCATTCCACTATTCGAAATGGCCATCCTGCGTAGAAGAGAAGAACTAGACAACCAGATAGAAGCGATCATTCGAGAAAAATATACCTCACTCCACCCTAGCGTAGAATGGAAATTTATGGAAAATGCCTATCACATCTGGCAAGACAGAATGGAGCAAGGAGAAGAGGGATTACCTAAGCCGATTTCGTTTAAGAGTGTGGCTCCGTTCTACGGACAATCTGATATCGTATCTTCTACGACCTTGCGTAATAAGGCGGTCCAAGCAGACTTGGAAGACAACCTAAAGATGGCCTATGGTCTATTAAAGGATTTTACAGCCCTTGTACCCTTGCCGGTACTTGATCAGTTCATTTTCAAGATAGATCAGCAATTACAGGGATTAAATCAAGATTTCACTTCTGCCCGCGAAAGCAAACTCGTTGAGTTTATCCACATGGAGCTTCATCCTTTGCTCATGCAAATAGCAGAAGATTTGCCACAGTTGAGGGAACGCATCGAAGCTTACTTTAAAGAGCTAGATCCAACCTCTGGTGTCCTATATAATCGCAGAAGAGATTACGAAAAGAGTGTCGCGATGATCAATGACACTTTGGTTCGAAGGCTGCAGAAGGAGCAGGATAAAGCACAAGCACTAGTACCGCATTATTTCGAAAAATACAAAACGGACGGAATAGAATTCGATATGTATGCGGGGCAAAGTTTGCTAAGAACTGGCACCTTTAGCAACCTTCATCTAAGGAATTTACGTATTTGGCAATTAACAGCGCTTTGTAAATTGACAAGAGAAACGGCCTTGATCCGGCCCAAATTGCCCGTACCCTTAGAAACAGCACAGATGATTTTTGTGTATGGCAATGCGATCGACATTCACTTCAGAATGGACGAAAAACGCTTCGACGTAGATGGCGCCTACAACATTCGATATGAGATCATCAAGAAGCGGATTGACAAAGCCCTGATTACAGGAACAAATGAAAGACTTAGATCACCAGGTACGATCTCAATCGTCTACACCAATGACAAGGACCGCAAGGAATACCTAGAGTACCTTGAATTCCTTACTGCTAAGGGTTGGTTAGCGGGGGAAGTGGAAGACCTAACCTTGGCCAAACTACAAGGGGTGGAAGGATTAAGAGCGCTGCGTGTGAAGGTAAACGTGGAACTTGAAATTGAAGATTAATGTAGTAGACCATAAAAGACCACCTATCAATTCATAAAACAAAACCCGATCCAATGAATTCGCCCATCGTTAACAACACCTTCCAGTTTGTCCAATACTTATATAGATCCTATTTACCTCAAGGATTTGACCGTTTTGAATTGGATCAAGCGGTTCTAGAAAAAAATTCCTGGGTAAGTAAAGGATTACAAGCAGGCTTGTCTGACACAGAACTGGAAACATTGGCGCTTACCGCTCTCCTATATCGTGTTGGAATTATTGAAACTTTTCGTTCCTACTCCAAAGTGAGTCGTACCATTGCCGAAAGATACCTGAAAGAGCAAAAGTATCCCAGCAAGCGGATTGCATCTATTTTGCACGCCATATCAGTGGCCAATAAGGGAGGACAAATGGCACAGCAGAGATTGGAACAGATTATCGTTAGTAAATCAAAAGCTGAAGTTGGAGATGTTTGGCCTTAGGCCATGTTCTTAATGGTCGTAGGGCGCGTTATTGGGACAAATAAAAAGTGCCTCTTGAGAAGAGGCACTACTAATGAACAGAATCCCATGAAACGAAATAAACGCCGTTTAATATCTTTTCAAAAGTCGCAAGGACTTATTGTTATGTCTTGTGAATAGAGGATGACAGAAGGTGTTTGTTTTAAGTTATCACTCTTACTTAAGTAACAATCAATTGCTGCGAAAAGTTGGGTCAAAGTAGCGGTTATAACGAAGGTAACGGTAGTAGTAGTGCGGTGAGTGTTTGTTTTACATTTTGCTCTCGTATAACCGGTTTCGCACAAATTATATTGTCTTGTACCCTATAAATTTTCAACAAAATCCGACGACTTGAAAAAATCTGAGACCAATCAGGCCTCAAATTCGATGAACGGATCAATCCGCTCAATAAAGCTGAGACTTTTATCGGCTTTTTTGAAATATTTGCTTGGATCACCCCGGCGGTGTCGCAGGTAGAAAATACCTGCAACGGCTTGGGATTTACAGAAGGCCTTGGCCAATACTCCTTATCTTTACCCTTAGCAGCGCTACCAACCTATGCTAACAATCAAGCAAAGGAAAATATCAAAGGAAGAGTTACTCAAGCTTCAAAACCTAGAGCCTAAGTTTTGGGACAAATTTGAGCGCTTCATCTTACTACTTATTGTGAGCATTTTCGTACTCCTCATGCCCTTCTTGTGGTATGACAAGAGATACCCCGTTCCTCCTACCACTGAAATCATCATTCTTATCCCATTGCTTATTGCAGCTATACTCTTAGCCTTATATCTACACCGATGGATCACTAAAATAGAAGGTCCCAGTTATTCTGTGTCGCCCAACATGAAGGTGGAAGAATGGCATATCCAGGCAGAACGAGTCATTCAAAGAGAAGATATTGAGGACTTTGGCCCTGGCTACTATTTTCAAGTTTTGCACGAGGGCAAAAAACAATGGCTATTCCTATGGGGACAGTACTTCTATGATTATAACGAAGTCTATGATTTTCCCAATGCGGATTTCACCCTAACTCGGCGGGCAGACAATAAATCGGTATTAAGCATAAAAGTCCACGGAGAGGCCTTGGCCATCGAAAAAAGCTTACCTCCCTTCCCTAAAAAAGCCTGGCGGACAGGAAAAACGGAAGAGGACGGTGATATACTGGACGAAATCCCAGATTGGTCAACCTGGTAGTAGTCCTGGCCACGGTCTTCCCCACTCAACTTCTGCCGGAAAAAGGTGTATATTTGGATTTTCTAACCAGCGATCATTACCCTTCAACACCTTTCAGACATGCCACACGTTGAAACATTCCACGAAACTACGGATGGGAAAAAGCTTTACTTACAAGCTTGGGAACCCGAATCTGAACGCAAAGCAGCTATGCTGTTGGTTCATGGTCTTGGCGAACACAGTTCTCGTTACGCACATCTAGCTGAGTACTTGAATACGAAAGGCATTGCCGTATATACTTTTGATGGCAGAGGTCATGGCAAGTCATCCAAGCCCAAAGTTACAGCCTACTTCGAGAGAGCTTCCATTTACGTCAAAGACGTGGACGATCTCTACAAAAAAATGAAGGAATACGTTGGTGAAACGCCCTGCTTTATTTTCGGCCATAGCATGGGTGGAGGAATGGTAGCTCAGCACGTTTTAACGCACCAACCAGATACAAAAGGAGTCATCTTAAGTGCTCCTGCCCTGATGGCCGGCGATGATATTTCTCCGTTCCTGATCAAGATTTCTGGCTTTCTGAGTAAAGTTGCGCCAAAACTGAAGGCGGTTAAATTGGATTCGAGTCATCTTTCGCATGATCCGCAAGTGAAGAAAGATTATGATGCCGATGAATTGGTCTATTCCAAGGGAATCCCCGCTAGAACCGGTGCAGAGTTGTTAAACATGATCGATGAGATCCAGGCTAATATGGATCAATTTGAGCTCCCCGTATTGCTTTTGCATGGTACGGAGGATCATTTGACCAATATCAATGGGACTAAGCTACTTTACTCCAAAGCCACCAGCCAGGATAAAACCTTAAAGCTTTATGAGGGTTTCTATCATGAATTGGTTAATGAGGTAGAAAAGGAAACGGTGATGAAAGACATCGCAGATTGGATGTTGGAAAGGCTGTAGACCTTCATGATAAACGCTCCTTCAAACTAACCGCTAACAAATTACCGAGCACTTAAATCTTAAAACTCACATAATAGTATGTCCTCACTTCATAACAATGAGCTTTTTTCTGTAAAAGATAAAACTGTTTTAGTTACCGGAGGTTCCCGTGGTATCGGCTTGATGATAGCTCGAACCTTAGTAGAAAACGGTGCCAAAGTTTACATTTCTTCTCGTAAAGCCGCGGTCTGCCAAGCCGTAGCGGAGGAGCTATCTAAAATAGGAAACTGTATCGCGATTCCCGCCGATATATCAACAGCAGAAGGAAGAGCCTATTTAGTGAATGCGCTAAAAGAGCAGGAAACGGGCTTAGATGTACTCGTGAATAATGCGGGAGCTAACTGGGGGGCCCCATTTAAAGACTATCCGGAATCAGGTTATGATAAAGTGATGGACCTGAATGTAAAGTCCATTTTCTTTTTGACGCAGGATCTTTTACCATTATTACTAGCCAAGGCTAGCCTAGAGCAGCCAGCCAATGTGATCAATATCGGCTCGATTGACGGCATGAGAGTTTCTACCTTGGACAATTCCGCTTATGGTGTAAGTAAAGCAGCAGTACATCACCTCACCAAAATTCTTGCCGTGAAAATGCAAGGCAAAGGAATCACCGTTAATGCTGTAGCGCCTGGTCCATTTAGAAGCAAAATGACAGAAAGTATGCTAGATGCTTTTCAAAAGCAGGTAGAAGGTGTCAACCCAATGAAACGTATTGGGATGGATGGTGACATGGGCGGCATCGTTGTCTTCCTTGCTTCAAGAGCTGGATCTTATGTCAATGGCGCAGTAATCCCTGTAGATGGAGGTATGCATTTGCTAAGTATGGTCTAAAACCTTGTCCTCACATCTATTTTCACTGCCAGAACTCATCTAAATTACAATCGATGAAACTGTATTCTATTCTTTTCGGCCTAGGGATGTTACTCTTAGCCAGCTGTAAGACCGATGGTGCTAATCAAGTCTCCGAAGAAGGGGAGAATAACGCCAGCATCGCATTTGAGGAAATGTTGGACGACTACTATGAAGAAGATTTAAAACTTAATCCTCTGAAAGCCACTATGGCTGGGGATAACCGATATAACAATCACTTCCCAAATTCACTTTCGGACGAACACCAGTCCGCCCTCAAAGCTTATTTCTCCAAATACTTGGAAGAAGCGAAGTCTTTTAAGAACGAAGACCTGAAGGATGGCGAGCAATTGAGCAAGGCCATTTTGCTCTGGGAATGTGAAATCAACCTGGCCCGTCTCAATTACAGAGAAGACCTCCGACCGATCGACCAAATGTGGTCGGTCAATTTAATGGTCGGTCAGTTGGCCAGCGGAGCTAGTGCTCAGCCGTTCAACACGGTGGAAGATTACAACAACTGGCTGGAGCGCTTAGATGGATATTTGGAGTGGATGGCTACAGCCGAAGATAAGATGCGAGCTGGAATTGAATTAGGCTATGTACTGCCAAAATCCCTAATCAAGAAAGTGCTGCCCCAATTAGAAGCCCTAACCGTAGAAGATTTGGACCAACACCTGTTCTACAGTCCCATCAAAGATTTCCCCGATGGCTTCTCTGATGTAGATCGGGAATCTCTAAAGGCGGCTTTTGGCAGCATGATTAGTGATAAGATCATACCTGCATATAAAAGTCTCTATGACTTTATGAGCACAGAGTACCTGGCAGCTGGCCGAACTAGTAGCGGAATCTCAGACATTCCCAATGGAAAGGAATACTATAAGCACCAGATCAAAACTTATACTACAACCAATATGACGGCCGATGAGATTCATCAGCTAGGCTTGGATGAAGTGGCACGTATCTCTGCAGAAATGGAAAAGGTGAAGGAGGAAGTAGGATTTGAAGGGGATTTGAAGTCCTTTTTTGATTTTGTCAGAACCAATAAGGAATTGATGCCCTTTACTGAACCGCAACAGGTGCTAGACAACTTCAATGCTATACATGAGCGCATGAAGCCACAACTTACTAAGTTGTTTGATTTGAAGCCCAAAACACCCTTTGAAGTTCGTCGTACGGAAGCCTTCCGGGAAAAATCAGCCAGCGCAGAATACAACCCAGGTTCCTTAGATGGCACCCGACCCGGCATTTTCTACACCCCTATTCCAGATGCTACGAAATACAATACCTATTCAGATGAATCTCTATTCTTGCACGAAGCCATACCTGGACATCACTACCAAATATCCTTGACGCAAGAGAATGAAGAAATGCCCAAATTCCGTAAAACCTTATGGTATAGCGGTTATGGAGAAGGTTGGGCACTCTACACGGAGTCACTTGGGAAAGAATTAGGTTTATATACAGATCCTTACCAATACTTTGGTATGCTAGGGGCGGAAATGCACCGTGCCATTCGATTGGTCGTCGATACCGGCATACATTCCAAGGGCTGGTCCCGAGAAAAAGCCATTGAGTATTCCTTGGAAAATGAGGCGGAAAGCGAGGCTAGCATTATATCTGAGATCGAGCGCTACATGGCCAATCCAGGTCAGGCTCTTTCCTATAAAATTGGACAGCTAAAAATTCGCGAGCTACGCAATCGCTCACAAGAGGCACTTGGAGAAGCTTTTGACATTCGAAAATTCCACAATCAAGTACTAGAAACTGGTTGTGTTCCATTGGCCTTACTAGAGAATAAGATCGACAACTGGATTGCTGCCAATCAATAATACCACTGCTAAATAGCTAGGCATGGAACCCAAAAAGACCTTCAGCCCCGCCGACATTGCCGAATACTACGAAAGAACCGAGGTGCACTATCGGCGAGGCTGGGATCTTTCCCATAGCCTTGCCATGCATTACGGTTATTGGGATAAAAAAACTGAGGGTTTTCGACACTCCCTTCACCGCATGAATGAGGTACTCTCGTCCTTTGGTCAGCTTAAAGCCGGAGAAAAGGTGCTGGATGCCGGTTGTGGAGTTGGTGGCTCTTCCATTTTTCTTGCCGAGGAAATAGGTTGTGAAGTAACCGGAATTACACTTAGTGCTCAGCAAGTAGAACGAGCAAAAGCCAATGCCCTAGCGGCGGGGATTAAGGAGCGCTTGCAATTCCAACAAGCCGATTACACTGCTACGCCCTTCGCGGATAATTCCTTTGATGTTATTTGGGCTTTAGAAAGTGCCGTACATGATCCAGAAAAGCAAGGCTTCTTCAGCGAAGCCAATCGCATTCTTCGCCCAAAGGGTCGGATCATCATGGGGGAATACATCAAAATGAGTGCCCCGATGAAGCCTAGAGATCAAAAGCTGTTTCACCGATGGCTAGATGCCTGGGCCATTGCAAATCTTTCCACCTTACCACACTTGACTGCAGTAGCAAGAGAACATGGATTCGATGCCTTAGAGATCCGAGAAATAAACCTTCAGATTCGTAAATCCTCTTGGCGGATGTACTATGGCTCTTTCTTCTTAGGTGTCCTTTCCGCTGGTTACCGGCTGTACAATCCTAAAGTCAGCTTTTTTGCAGATAATCACTACAAGGGTTTGCGCTATCAATACCCTGCCTTAAGGCGAGGACTGTGGTCCTACTACCTGATTTCATTGGTTAAAACCTAGAAGCCAATAGCTTTATCCTTTCTTGACATCCCTCAATCTGGCATGAGAATTGCGCCTAAGGGAATAAATGAAGATATTGAAATCAAAATCCTACTAGATGCCAACCACTGCAACAACCCCACAGGAATATGTCGATAGTTTACCTGAAGACAGAAAAGAAGCCATCCAAAAATTAAGAGAGGTCATTTCTGCAAACATCCCGGAAGGTTTTGAGGAATGCATAAACTATGGGATGATTGGCTACGTTGTCCCACATTCTATCTACCCATCGGGATACCATGTCGACAACAAACTCCCACTTCCTTTCATGAACGTGGCTTCACAGAAAAGTCATATTGCCGTTTACCATTCTGGAGTCTATGCGAATGAAGAATTGAACGAATGGTTTCAAGAAGAATATGGAAAGCGCGGCACAACGAAACTGAATATGGGCAAGAGCTGTATCCGCTTCAAAAAGCCGCAACACATTCCATATGACCTCATCGGAGAGCTAGCCAGCAAACTCACGGTGCAGCAGTGGATCGACATGTATGAAGCTCAGATAAAGCGATAAAAGTAACCACCTTACAAGCGACTTTCAGGCAGATACCCTTTCTCAACCAAATCCTGTTTATTTGACACGGACTGGAGTCGCCCGTTCTGTAAGAGCAATTTACGATCGGCGGTTTGCAGCACGTCTTCATAGTAATGGTCAGCTAGTAATATCCCTTTCGTGTCCTTCAATCCTTGTAGAAAATTTTTGATGTAGTCCATTTGGATGGGTTCCAGCATGGATAGTGGTTCATCTAATAGTAGGATGGGGTGCTGCAAATGGCCCAGTAATAAGGTAGCTAAGTAGCGGCGCTCACCAACCGATAATTGACCAACAAACTGGTTTTCAATTTTAGAGATTTTAGGTGCATAAAAAATAGCATCCCATGCCTCTTCCGAGGCTAGACTTCTTTGAACCAAAGTTCGAACACGCAGGCGAGTTGGCATAAAAGCATATTGTGGCAAATAACCTACCCTATCTTGTCTTTTGGTAAGTGGAAAACCATCTACTGTGATGAGCCCTTTGTTAGCCTTGGTAAGGCCAAAGAGGATCTGAAACAAAGTGGACTTCCCACTGCCATTTCGTCCCATGATAGCAACAATCTCCCCAGTGCTAAGGCTCAATTCAAGTCTATCCAACACTTGTTTTCTACCGAATGATTTGCTAAGGTCTTTTATCTCCAAATGAGCCATGAAACACAGAGGTATATTGCACCCGCCAAGGGTGCGATAAAACAATTAACTATCCCTAACCTAAACATCATTCTAGGCTTCGTCCATCCCCAATTGCGATAGAAGACATAGGTTGATCCCTGGAAATATTGGTAACATACAAGCGCAATGACATACCCGAAGGACACATATAGCAACATACCCCAAATGGCATGTGTATAAAGACTCACGAAGAATGAAACAGCTAGATTGTAGGCTGACACATCTACATAATACTGCCAGAGGACTTGCTTATTCCGTAGTATACTCATCTTTTGCATTTCGGTCCGAACACCAAAATACGTCAGCATCTATAGACTCGCCCACCCGTTAACGCTCTATTCACATCCTTAACTTCTTCTTACCGATTTTAATTTTTTTATTAAACTCGTTTAATCACCTGGCCACCTTTCTTTAAATATCTTGTCTATTCAACCGAACACTAAACCCGATCTTTATGCATCCATCCATTAAGAGCCAATTCATTAAAGTAGAACACCTCAAGCTTCACTACCTGGAAATGGGGAGTGGGGAGCCTATCCTACTCCTACATGGATGGCCAACCTCCTCCTATTTATGGCGAAACTTGATTCCCACTTTGGCGGAAAACAATCGAGTGATCGCCTTAGACCTCCCCGGTTTTGGTCGATCGGACAAACGCTTGAGCGACTCTTTTAGTTTTCCCTATCAAAACAAGATGATCGACAGCTTTCTAAAGGAACTAGGTATAGAAAAAGTCAACTTGGCCGTGCACGACCTTGGTGGGCCTTTAGGCTTATTTTGGGCAGTCAAAAACCCCGAAAAGGTAATGCGCATTACCTTCCTCAATACATTAGTATATCCCGAATTCTCCTGGGCGGTAAAGCTTTTTGGTCTCTCTACCCTACTACCAGGAGTGAAGACATGGTTAACAAGTCCTCGTGGGCTTCGTGCAGCGATGCGACTGGGTATTGTCAACAAGGATGATCTGTCAAAGCAAGATGTAGAACAATACCAGCGACCTTTTCAAAGCAAGGAATCAAGGAAAGTACTGTTGAAGACCGTACACCGACTCAGCATCAAGGGCTACCACGAAATAGCGGAGAAGCTTCCAAAATTTGAAATCCCTATTCAAATCATCTACGGGAAAAACGACAAAATTTTACCGGATGTGGCCAAGACAATGGCTCGAGTGAAGCAGGATCTTCCACAAGCGGAATTGACAGCCTTGGACGGTTGTGGTCATTTTCTGCAGGAAGACAAGCCACAAGAAATAGCCGAACTCATGGCTACTTTCTTGCAAAATTAAGGCTCAGTCTACCTTATTTGGTGAGCGCCAAAGCGTAGCCAATCAAGATCGAAAAGTGTTCCATCTTGGTGTCATAGCCTGTTGTCCTATTGATGTCGTTGCCCGTAGCGTAGCGGGCTTCGGCGAAAAAGTCATAGACCTTGATTCCGGCACCTCCCACTAAGTAAGGTTCGGATTTGAGTAGTCGCTGCTCGAACATCTGCCCTGTGTTCACATCCTGTACCTCGTAACTGCTGGCGCTATAACTGAGATTACCAATTCCACCTTTTACGTAGGGCTGAAAATTCCCGGTAATGAAATTGTATTTCAATAGCGCACTTATCCGCACCCCTCTGACGTCTAAAGCATAGCGAGCATCACGAGCCCCAATATCCAGAGGACCACTCGTAGTGATAGCAGAAGAATTGGCATTCATCACTAAAGCTTCGACCCCCCAATTGAACTTGCCCCTACTTCGGGGTACACCAAATTCTAGACCCAAGCCAAAGGTCGTCGCCCAAGTGATTGGCAGTGTACTGGCTAACGAATTATTGGCATCTGCAATGGCAAAACTGGATTGTACTCGACCTGCGCTTACATAGGCAAAATGCTTGGCTCTATCTTTCGGTTTGACATAGATGACCTGGCCTCGACATTCATTGTATCGATTGACCACATCCAAGATACTCCGTGAATAAGTTAATTTGTCGATAGCACTATCCAACATACCACAGCCCCCAAGTGCATACTTTAGTTGTCCTTTATAGTCCTCAAATACAATCGAACGAGGTAGGTTGTTATCTTCCAGGACATCGGCCATCAGCAACTGCCCTGGTCGCATGATTTTGACTTTTCGATAGATTAGGGGTTCGTAGGAGCCGTTGCCTTTGCGGAAGTAGTAATGTGTTCGCTTCTTGGCATCGATCAGTTGGTAAAGATTGAGCGCGCCTCTAGTCAATACCATTAGAAAGGCCGTGTCAATTTTCATATCAATCTGTCCATCCACCTCCGCATAGGTCTGGAATTGAGGCATTTCCTCCCAATCCAGCGCCTCTTGGTTCACTAGCACAACGGCCGTTTCGTAAATTTCATTTTTACTGTCAATCTTAAAACTTCTAAGATCCTGTGGGCGTAAAACCTTTACTTCTCCCTCTTTTCTAAATCTAATCTTACGGGGATTGACTACCCATTCGCGGTAATCAATTTCTCCTTTGATGATCTCTCCTTTGGCAGTGATAATTTGCCCGGAGGTAAATCTCTTCTGAGCAAGGAGGGTCAAGGGAACAATAAAAAATAAGAGTAGTAGAGTTCTCTTCATAACATTCGGATTAAGGAAGAATTAAAGATAAGCACAATGAGTTTTAATCCAGAATTCAGGAGATAGACACTGCCGTTAAAGTCCTGTTAATGTAGCCTTACGGACGACTTGTGTAGATGCTATTTCAGAAAAATTCAATCCCACAATAAGGAAAGAGCTGTGGCAGGCTAAAACTCCAATAACCTAAATAGACGCTACTACTATAACAATCAGATTAAGCCAGCGGATCAGCAAAAACTCAAGAAATCCAAACCACACAGATAGGACCACAGGATGTCGAAAATGCAAGGTCAAATTGATGTGAAATGCTAGAAAAATAAGGTTGGGGGTCTGCTAGCAACTTGGAGGTTCTCTAGGAAAATGGTACTTTCAAGCAATAAATTCAATCGCTAATACATTTTGAACACTATGTACTTCTAGTGTAACAACTATCAGTATTGTTCCTGAACAAGATTAAGTAGTTCGTCATATGGATAAGATTACTTTTCTTGTGGACAAAATGACACTGTCTGCAAATGGTTCCCCTGGTCATATTTCCGAAGAACAAACGGTTAAAATGACCTCCTACGATTTTCAAGGAAAGCTCACCACGCTTATTGAAAACATAGCTCGTAGCGTAAGTCATGTGGATACAAGTCGCTACAACTATGAAGTGGATGAAGCTAGCTTTTCTGTACATGTGAACAAGGAAGGAGATCTATCGATCCTTTCCTTACTTCAGGAAGATTCGAATAATCAATCTGGCATTCAAATTAAACTAAAACGCAAGCAAGGCTAGCACCCACTAAAGCCAGACCTGTTTCTCTACCTAACATGATATCAACTGTTGTTTTCCTTCCACTATTCAATCCTTTTGCCAAGGGGATGAGGTGCTGATCATTTCTCCAAGCTATCTAAATCAAGTCTTTCACTTGTTTTGTCTACTATAGGCGAGTGAGCCCCTTTAAAGTAGGGCTGATTTGGGGTACAAATACTATTTTAGCCTTTTTCACCTTCAATTCCTTTCCATGTCCTCAAAGCTGCACTTCGAAACGCTTGCCATCCAAAGCACCCAACTTCCCAATGAGGATACTAAGGCGGTAAGTACCCCCATTTTTATGAGTACCACCTTCGAAAGAGCAACGGATGGCTCCTACCCTAGTGGTTATGTTTACTCGCGAATGGACAATCCCAACCGTCAGCTGCTAGAACAGAGTATCGCCTTACTGGAAAAAGGGGAAGTCGGAATCGCATTCGCCTCTGGCATGGCTGCGACCACAGCGGTTTTTCAAACGCTTGCTCCCGGTAGTCATCTAATTCTCCCTCATGACGCCTATTATACCACCAATGACTTGGCGAAGACCGTCTTCGGAAGCAAGGGCATCCAGATCAGCGAAGTTAACATGACTCAGTTAAATGAAATCCAAGCTGCCATTCGCCCAGAAACGGCTTTGATATGGCTAGAGACGCCCTCCAATCCTCAGCTTTCTATTAGTGATATTCAAGCTATCGCGAAAATGGCCCATGCTGTCGGTGCACTGTGCGCAGTCGATAATACATGGCCGACACCAGTTATGCAGCTACCGCTGGAATTAGGGGCCGATATCGTAATGCATTCTACCACTAAATACTTTGGAGGCCATAGCGATGTATTGGGAGGGTGCTTGGTATTGAAAGAAGCGGGGGAATTGTCCGAACAGATTCGCAAGATCCAAGCCGTTACAGGAGGTGTGCCCTCACCCTTTGAGTGTTGGTTAACTACAAGGGGAATAAAGACACTCTATCTACGAGTGCAAGCCCAAACCAAAACAGCTGGGGCTTTGGCGGAATACCTTGCCCAGCATCCTAAGATCGAGCAGGTGAACTACCCTGGCCTTTCTACTCACCCACAACATGAGATTGCCAAAAAGCAAATGTATGGTGGGTTTGGTGCTATGCTATCAGTACAAGTGAAAGGCTCAGCAGCTAATGCTATGGAATTGACGGGCCGACTAAAACTATTTACCACGGCAACCAGCTTAGGAGGCGTAGAAAGTCTCATCGAACATCGAAAATCTGTGGAAGGACCAGCTAGTCCTACTCCCGACAACCTACTGCGACTCTCGATTGGTCTTGAGAATATTGAGGATCTAATAGCGGATTGGGAGCAGGCATTAGCCGGATAATAACTCAATAATCGAGTACTATATTATTCCTCCTTTTAATATTTTAGGAAAACTTTAAACCTTAGGGTATATCTTTTCGCGCTTGCGGGACGTTAATAGAATACTACTCTTAAAAGCGATAATACAGCTAGAACATCCATACATTTTTAGATTAAACTGTTATGTAATCGTCTGAAACCCACAGAGGACTTCAACGTATTGTAATAACAGCAAAGATATTGTACCCCCCCAGACCCACCCTTCCAGGTGATGCAGTTCTGGGCCTATTCTTTTACCTAATGAACGAAAGTATGGTAACTAGAAAATGCAGCCAAATCCTATTCTTTGTCCTACTAATGGGCTTAGTAAGTAGTTGTGAGCTCTTCACGCCGATCACGGCCGAAAGTACGGTTCGCTATCGATCCGATCGGAAGGTTTCAGCCTCAGCTACCCTTTCTACACGCACTCGTACACGACCTAGTAGCAGAAACTTACCTCCACCGCCACCACCACCAAAATCGAATCGATCCAGAAATTCCAAGGCGGACAATTTTGAGTGGGAGACAGAAACTGAACCTGCTAGAAGACGTTCCGAAGCTAGTACAAGCCGTACCCGTGCGGAATCAAGGCCTGTACTTACCAGAGAGGAAATGCTTCGTGAAGATGTAGTGCAGTACGCCAAGCAATTTGTTGGAACGAAATATGTGTATGCAGGCAAAGATCCGAGAGGATTCGATTGCTCGGGCTTCACCCGCTACGTTTGGAAAGAGTTTGACGTTTCGCTGTCTGGCAGTTCCCGCATGCAGGAAGATCAAGGTACTCCGGTATCCGTGTCTAAAGCAAAAGCTGGTGACTTGATCTTTTTCCGGAGAGAAAAACATGGGCGTGTCTTCCATGTCGCTTTGGTCGTCTCCAATTCAAGAGAGGGGCTAAAAGTTATACATAGTACGAACCGAGGAGTAGTTATTGATAATATCTCCAACAACTCCTACTGGAAACCTAAGATTTCAACTGCTCGTGATGTATTCTAGAAAAAGGATTTATCCTAGCAGAGCTATAAGTAGTGTGACAATAGATATTCCTAATTTCAGGTAGCTTTTGTCACTGTACTTATCAATAATTCGGTAAGTTAAAACGCCTTTGCGCTTGCCCCTCATTGTAAATTCAAGAGGTGCTATTCGCAAAGGCGTTTCCATTTCAAAATCTCGCTTCGATAAAGTTTCGCAGCTCTACTGCTTCAACAACTTCACCACACCATGGGAATTATCCTGCTGTACAGATAACCAATATAGGCCGCGAGGAATAGTGCTCAAATTCAAGCTCATTTCGGTCCTGCCCGATGGAATGGTCTGCCGATGTACTTCCCTACCTAAGGCAGAATAGAGAATCAATTCTGCCGTATGACTACTAGCCGGAATTTCTACATTAAATAGTCCAGCGGTTGGATTAGGATACACACTAAAATTAAGATCATTCACTCCATCTTGTACTACACTAGATACCACAACCACATCAATATTCCCTTGGCTAATATTGGAAATCCTTTCCGGCCAACCGCCACCTGTCGGTACGAGTAAGGTCTGATATTGATACGCATCTTGGGCGATAGGCACAGTTTCCGGTATGTATAGTTTTGCAACAATGTCATTTTGACCAGGCATGGCAGTTTGTCGAAACTCCTGAAAGGTAGTAAAGGGAGACTGATCTAACTGAAACCACACCACAATCTCTTGTCCTTCAATCGCGCTGTAAGAGACATTGATCTCCGCCGTATCTCCTGGACTAACACTCTTTGGCCCGAGGCTGGAAATGACCAATTGGCTGTTCTCCCCTAATACGGTGACCTGGAACTGGATAAAGTCCGAGAAACTGTTGTCCACTCCCTGCCCATCTGGGGCTATGAAAGCGAGGTAACGGTAATTAAAAGTACCAACAGGTACATTCATGGGAATATCAACAGTTACATCAATGGTGCCCGCTCCAGAACTCACATCCGTGACCACCTGAGAAAACACCGTGAATGGAGCTTCATTTAACTGGAACCACACCACGATATCCTGATCGTCCGTAGCGATATAGCTAACGGCAACGGTTACCTGATCTCCGGGTGAGACAGCGGCAGGACCATCAACAATTAAGATGGCAGGATCAAGGCTACCTTCTCCCCCACAATTAGCTGGAACACCATTTCCTGGAGCCAATGGAGCAAACCCAAACTCATCCTGATCGGGTAATGCCATAATAGCGGCCGCAACACCATCATAGGCAGGCTTGGCCGTGTAATTATCTCCTTCCACTATTGCTGCATCTTCGCAGCCAGCAAAAAAACCGTCATCCCTCAGTGTAATCCAATTGTCTTCATCTCTAAGCCCCCATATCAATATTTCATGACAATTGGGTTGAGACAAAGCCATTTCGCAATAAGCCTGAAAGGCCACTTCCTGAAAAGCTTCATCTCGATCATTATTGCAGATTCGGATGTCTAATTCTGTCATAGCTACCTCAAGTCCGGCTGAAGCTAGATCCTGTATGGACTCTTCTACCGATTCAATAAAACCGGAATTAACAACGCCAGTAGGACTTACCATATCGGAAAGTATGAAATGGGATTGAAAACCTACCCCATCTATCGGAGCTCCACAATCTTTCAAGGCCTTAGCTTGATCTCGCATGAAACGATTTTTTGAAGCCACTGAACTACTAAAGGTTTCAATGCCGTAATCATTGATATGAAGGCGCGCCTGAGGTTGAGCTTCCCTCGCCCAAACAAAAAGCATTTTGATGTAATTTTCATAGGTTGCTTCTCCCCAATCTGTCATACTCCCATCATTGGCTCTGCGATACCAGGTACCTCGTCTCCAGATCCGTTGTCCATCCGGTGCATCATCGGATATGGCTTCGTTAATTACATCCCATTCGTCAACTCGATCGCCACAAATTTGACCTAAAGCCAAGATATACTTCCTAGTAAAATCGAAGACCTGTTGCCCCGTCCACGTAGGAGCAACCAAGCTCAGCCAATCTGGAGCCTGATTGAACCAGATCATGGCGTGACCCCGCTTTCGTAAATCTGCCCAGTCCTCATTACTTAAAAAAGCTTCAATATTGTCTTCGGTAAGAGTGGCTCGGAGTTGTTCTACCGTGAGGTTATGAATGTCTTCGGGTTCATCGGCAGGAAGTACAAAGCTCATTTTCATGTAGTTTTCTAAAACTACAGCATTATACTCTTGTCGTAAATGGGGATCGGCCAAACCATTTCTGAAGTTTTCAGGGTCATCAAGATGCTCATTACTAATGAGGTTCCCGATGTATACCTTCTTGGGAGTCGCCAGTTCTCGTAAGCTGTTTTGCGCTGTAAGTGGCTTATCCAAGAGCAAAAGGGCTAAGAGAGAGAGCAATGTCAAGAATACAAGCTTAGATTTTACAATTAATTGGTTGGTGGAGCTAGTGCTAATGGTGTTGGGTAGCACAGAGTGAGTACTTGAATTCATAAGGTTTTTCTGAATATTATAGGTTAATTTAAAAATCACGATATCGGCTAGATGCTCACCACAAGGTGAAATCTCTCCAGAGGTTTATGACTAAAGAAAATTACCAAAATAAACCTAGCCCATGAATGGTCGAATTCATGGTGATTTTTTAGCAGCTCTAGAAGGCTTATCTCTCCAGTTGTACAAGACTATAACTTAGAATTATGGAACGAAACAAAGGTAAGTATCAGGTAGTCGTTATTCAAAAGAAAGTAAGGATCATTTCTGACATTTAGAAAGCATGAACAAAATCAAAGCCATTATTGCGCTGTCAGTCAAATTGTGACCTTGGCGTGATTTAAGGCCTACTCTCTTTTACACGCGAATCCATGATCTGCCCTAATTTTTCTTATCTTTACCGCTTGTCAGAACCAAATAAGCCTACCGAACATTATATTTTTAGTCTTAACTAAAATCACGACACTAGTATGATCAATTTGATCCTCTTTGGCCCTCCAGGCTCAGGTAAGGGCACGCAAGCCGCTAAATTGGTAGAAAAATATGGGCTGTTGCACATTTCAACAGGGGATTTGTTCCGATATGAAATCGGAAATAAGACTCCTTTAGGGCTTGAGGCAAAGAGTTATATAGACAAAGGAGCTTTGGTTCCGGATGAAGTTACCATCGGAATGCTACGCAACAAAGTGGAAGCCAATCCAGATGTCCAAGGTTACATCTTCGACGGTTTCCCACGTACTACGCCTCAGTCAGAGGCGCTAGATAATCTATTGGCTGAAAAGGAAGACACGGTGTCTCGTTTGGTGATGCTTTCCGTCCCTGATGAGGAGATCGTCAAACGATTGTTATTGCGTGGGGAAACCTCCGGCCGAGCTGATGACAAAGATGAAAGTGTAATCCGCAATCGTATCCAGGTCTATAAAGACAATACAACTCCGGTATACGATTATTATGATGCCAAAGCAAAGGCCACAAGCATTGATGGCATTGGCGGTATTGAAGATATCTTCGAACGCTTATCTGCCGTAATCGATACCTTATAAAATATTCCTTGCTATATAGGGCAAGCATATTGTTAAACCCAAGGCCACCGATGCATTTCGGTGGCCTTGGTCGTTATATGAGTAAAAGGGCAAATTTGGTGTTGCCCTTTTACTTAGCAGAAACACCTATTCATATGAGCCGCCAGAAAGAATTATTGACCTTATTGCTTGTTTCCTTCCTTGCTTCTATCCTGTTAGGTATGATGGATTATGAAACAGAATCATTAATGCACCTTTTTACCAGTGACCCTGGCAATTGGATCGCACTGCTGATGTATACGGGAGTTTTCATGCTTTTAGGCATTACATTGCTAGGTTTTATCCGTGGACTTAGGTCACTACTTCGATAATCCTGCGTTTTTAGGGGAATAGTCCCATCTAAGCAGCAGCTAATCAAGATTTCTCCTGTCTTTACAGTACCTTGTTCTAGTTAACTCAACTGGAAGAGCGGGATAAGTATGCCTCCTTCCCACCTTTATCCCTTACTCCGTGTGAAAAATGACTCTCCCTCTTTCTGATCATTAATAAGTAGTCTGAACTTTAAATGATTCACACATGAGATTGTATCCATCTATCTTGGTTGTTCTTCTTATCGGATTGACGATATGTTCCTGTAAAAAAGAAAATATGATAGGAGGCGAGGAGCCTCCTACCGATCTACCGATTGCAGAGCGGCTCGAAAACGCCATTGCCGAAAAAATCGGAACGGACAAACTACTCGGAGTTTCCGTTTCCATTCGAATCGGACCAGAGGAGCGTTGGCAGCTTACGGGCGGGCTCTCAAAACAAGGAGTCCCTGTCCAATCAGACATGAGCTTTGGTATAGCCAGTATCACTAAAACTATTGTTGCCGCAGCCATTCTGAAACTAGAAGAAGAGGGCAAACTCTCCTTAAACGATTCCATCAGTAAGTTTCTCACACTGGATAAACCCCAAATCGATGAGGACATCACCATTTTCCAATTGTTGAACCACAAATCAGGCGTCAAAAACTACTTTCAGGGAGCTGGTCTATGGCCAAGAGTAGAGCAGAACCTGGATAGCCCGATCCATCCGGAAGAGTTGATGGATTTCATCGGTAATCCCGTTTTCACAGCTGGTGCTCGATATGAATACTCTAATTCTAATTATCTCTTGTTGGGTCTCATCATAGAAGCTGTTTCCGATCAATCTATTGGTGAGTTTTTTCGTTCAAGGTTCTGGGGCCCTTTGCAGTTAAACCGGATTTACTTTCCGGATGACGAAGCTGCTACTGGTCCCATCGCCAGTCCTTGGCGTGACGGAGATGGAGACGGCGTACTTGAGGATATTTCTTCTGAGTACGGAGAAGCCTATCACAGTGTTTTCTGGACAGCTGCTGATGTCTTTTCCACTGCCTCCGACCTCTCAGCTTGGGCATATCACCTGCTCGAAGGAGATGTCTTGTCCCAATCCTCCAAATCAAAAATGCAACGCTATGTGGAAATAGATGACCCAATTTTCGTCGGGTATGGTCTAGGTTTACGAAGAGTAATTATTGGAGGTAGAACACTTTGGGGACATACCGGAGGGATGCGCGGATACGGGGGGTATATGTTTTATGATCCGTTGAAGAAGGTCACTATTGTTCTACTAAACAATCAAAGTCGCTCAGAAGATGGGCCCATCCTCCGGCACCAGCTATTTGAGGAAATTTTGACAGAGGTATTAAAGGAAGTTCCCTAGCAATAAGACAGCATCATATGGCCTCCAGCGCCATCATAATTTGCTCGAGTAGATCTTCGGGACGTTCCACCCTTTTAATGGTTTCTGATGGCATAATGGATGAATCCAAGGGTTTAGGGGTATAGTAGTCTGCACTGATGAAAGCCTGAGCTAACCCTTTTTGATAAACTTTATAATCGGAAGTGCTATCTCCCACCATGATGACTGGGCCTTGAATTTGAGACTGCGGTAACCAGGTCTTTAAATAATTGGATTTGCCTTTCATGAGTAGAGTGGAAGGCCGATAGGCTAGACTCCGGTTTCCAAACCAGACAAATCGATTGGCCATAACATATTGCCCTTCCACTCCCCATTGCAAGGCGATGGGTTGGATCCATTCCTTAAAAGCGGCAGAGAGGATATACGTTTGGATAGATTTAGCATGCAATTGCTCAAAAAGGGCAGGTACAAAAGGATGAATCTCCAGTTTTATTTTTTCTACATAACGTTGCACATGTTTCCATCTAAGATAGGTAGCCGCTTTAACTAAGGTCCAGATCTCACTTCCTTCGATTTGATCAGCACTGGTTTTGGGGCCCATCTTCTTTATTAGTGTCTTAATATGGCTAGCTCCTGGATGATGTTCTAATGCATATTGCAGTATTTGGATAGTGCTCTCTTCCGGCACCAAGGTATAGTCAAAATCAAGAAAGACATGAGCCACCGGAGAAGGTATTCTTTTGAACGCCATATATTATTTTTTAGCTATCGCCAGCATTTGAGGTATTTGTGTTTCCGCCTATCAGTCCGTAAACTAAGCTAATTTTCATCCTCCAGCAGTGTAGTTCTCTAAGAGTTCTCGCATTCTTTTCGGGACGGAAACCGGACGCATTGACTTTGGATCAACGCAAACCTGTGTAAATTCAGCCGAAAACACCTTGTCCCTTTGTACAAAGCCATTCAGAGAAAATGCAAAGGCGCTATTGCGAATTTCTTTTAAGCTTACATGAATTTCGAGCTCATCATCCCAAACCATAGGCTTTAAAAATTCTACAGAAAAGGCCCTTGCTGGGGGTGCGATGCCCAGTTCGAACATACTCCTTTCGGCAGGTGCATCGAAACAAGCTGAGATAAAATCGATAATGGCTTCCACGATGAAGTGGCCGATTCGAGGGGTAAAAAGAATGCCACCTGGGTCACAGTCGCCAAATCGTACTTTCCGGTTTACTATAAATGCTTTCTTCATGCTTGAAAGTTGTGCCATTTAATCGACATTATCAACCGGAGCCTAAAAGAACAAACTTGGAGCAATTCCATGAACGGCTGACACGAACATAACCCGCCTCTATCACACAATAATGAAAATCCGTATCTTTGCGCCCTAAAAAGAAAAAAGCAATGGCCGAGCAGAATTTTGTGGACTATGTGAAGATCAATTGCCGCTCTGGTAATGGAGGAGCTGGCTCAGCCCATTTTATGCGCGATCGAACTAATCCAAAGGGTGGTCCGGATGGTGGAGATGGCGGTAGAGGTGGACATATCATCTTGCGGGGCAATCGAAATATTTGGACGCTCCTTACCCTGAAGTATCGTAAACATGTTAAAGCAAGTCATGGTGGGAATGGTACAGCCAATCATAGCCATGGTGCGAATGGTGAGGATATCATCCTGGAGGTACCACTGGGAACCGTGGCCAAAGATGCCGAGACGCAAGAGGTTTTATTTGAAATTACGGAGCACGAAGAACAACAAATCTTAGTCGCTGGTGGACGAGGTGGGCTTGGTAATTCTCATTTCAAATCTGCCACCAACCAGGCTCCTCGTTATGCCCAACCAGGTGAGCCCGGGGAGGAACACTGGCGTATTCTAGAACTCAAGGTCTTGGCTGATGTGGGTCTCGTGGGATTCCCCAATGCAGGAAAATCCACCTTCCTCTCCGTCGTAACCGCTGCTAAACCTAAGATAGCCAATTATCCTTTTACTACCCTCAAACCCAATTTAGGTATCGTCCAGTATCGAGATGGTCGTTCCTTCGTCATTGCGGATATCCCTGGTATTATCGAAAACGCCCACCAAGGCAAAGGATTAGGACATCGCTTTCTGCGACACATCGAACGCAATGCTACACTCCTTTTCATGGTGCCTTGTGATTCTGATGATATCCGGAAAGACTACAATATTCTCCTCAATGAGCTCGCGGCATATAATCCCGATCTTTTGGATAAACCACGCGTCTTAGCCGTTACCAAGTCGGATATGATTGACGAAGAGCTACGAGAAATGCTTGAAGCGGAGTTACCTGAAGGCGTTCCTTATCGCTTTATCTCCTCAGTTGCTCAGCAAGGTATTGACGAACTAAAGGACCTACTGTGGCAAACAGTCAATGAGCATACGGATTAGAATATTGGTCGGTTTTGCCCAATAGATAGCCAAGTAGATTCCACCCACAGCCTACAGGCTAAACAACCTGCCGCCTAACCGCTCACGTATTTGAACTTCATTTAAAAAATGGGGTAGATAGATAGGAAGCTTGAATTTTACGTTTACATGATAAAGCCAAGCTACTTTTCTTTTTACTTAGTTGTCTTTCAAGTCAAACTTGAGTGTCAGCTGAGGCGAATCCCCCGCTATCCAATGTAAGGGTTCAGGAGAAAAGAGGGTATTTCTTGCTAACACCAACATGTAATCAAAGACCAACACCATATGAAAAAAGCACTCCTACTTGCGCTATCCTTTCTACTCATATTCACCACCATTAACGCCCAAGACGAAGCCCCAAGTTTCAACTTTGATTTTGAAAAAGCTAAGAGTGACAAGGGCCTACCTGATCAGTGGATGCAGTGGGGCTCTTATAAACTTAGTGTGGACACTGAGACTCCTCAATCAGGCAAAAAGGCCATACTGATCGATGCCGGAGAAGGAGGTTCCTTTGGCAGTGTCGCGTACAGAATCCTACCGGAGTACGCAGGAGAGAAGATTACTTTAGAGGGCTATATGAAGACCGAAAGTGTAGCTGAAGGCTTTGCCGGACTCCTCTTGCGTGTGGATGGAGAAGCTGGCCCCTTGCATTTTGATAATATGCAAAATCAGGGCATCCAAGGCACCAATGCCTGGAAGAAATATAGCATTACCTTGCCGCTTCCAAAAGAAGCAACGCAGATCTTTGTTGCTGGTATCCTAGTCGGTCAAGGGAAAGCCTGGTACGACAATTTCAAAGTACTCATAGACGGAAAAGATATACGAGGGTTGAAGCGCGTTGAGAAAGAAGTAGCAAAAGCTACACTAGATAAAGAGTTCGATTCTGGGTCCAAGTTTAGCTTGGGATCTGTCAATGAGGAGCAATTAGAAAACCTCTATTGGCTAGCCAAAGTTTGGGGCTTTTTAAAATACCACCACCCTCATATTGCTGCAGGAGACATCAATTGGGATTATGAGTTATTTCGCATTCTACCGGCCATCCATGAAGAAGGTTTTGACCTGGCAGTTCTCAACTGGGCACAGCAACTAGGAGATGTGGAAAAAGCAGAGCCTGCTGAATCGGACCTAGAATTGAAGCTACAGCCTTCTACTGGCTGGCTGCAACCACAAGGGATTCTCTCTTCTGAACTAGTGCAGTATCTAAAGGAAGTACAAGCTGCAGCTCGAGAATCCAAGAGTTACTATCTAACTTTCGCGCCCAATATTGGCAATCCTCAATTTAAGAATGAGAAAGCCTACAAGGATATTCCTTCCTCTGATGATGGATTCCGTTTACTATCTCTATTCCGTTACTGGAATATGATAGAGTACTTTTTCCCGTACAAACACTTAATGGATGAAGATTGGGAAACGGTACTCCGGTCTTCGCTTCCGACATTCGCGGAAGCCAAAGAGCCACTCGCCTACAAACTCGCCACCCTACAACTGATCGGTAAAATCCAGGATACACATGCCAACATCTGGATGCAGGATGAAGATCTGAATCAGTTTCATGGAAATAATATCGCTCCCATCGAGGTCAATATTATTGATGGACAAGCAGTAGTGGTGCGCTTCTTTAGTCAATTTCAAAAAGGTAGTAAAATCAAGCTTGGTGATATCATCACCCACATCAATGGCGAGCCTACAGATAAGCTCATCGAAGAGAAAATCGCCTTCTGCCCCGCCTCCAATCGTCCTACGCAACTCCGAGATGTGGCACGCCGCCTATTGAGAACCAATGATGGAACGATCGAATTGAGTGTAAACAGTGCCAAAACAGATTTCAAAGAGAGCATCACCTGTATCCCAAGTGCAGAGGTGAACTTCTGGAAAAAAGATATCCCGTCACACAAAGAATTGGAAGGTGATATTGGCTACATCTACCCCGCTTCTCTGGAAAGAGGAGAGATTAACGATATCATGAAGAAGTTCATGGATAAGAAGGGAATTGTAGTCGACCTCCGCTGCTATCCCTCTGACTTCATCGTTTTCAGCCTTGGAGGCCTACTCATGCCTCAACCCACCGAGTTTGTAAAATTCACCTTCGGCAACTTGCAGCAGCCTGGTCAATTCAACTTCGGATCTACCCTAAAGGTAGGGGGAGAGAATCCCGCATACTTCAAAGGGAAAGTGGCCATACTCATCAATGAAACCACCCAAAGTCAGGCAGAATATACTACCATGGCACTGCGCGTCGCTCCCAAGACTCAAGTGATCGGTAGTACTACAGCTGCAGCAGATGGTAATGTTTCCCAGATCATCTTACCAGGTGGCATTCGCACCATGATTTCTGGGATTGGTGTCTACTACCCCGATGGGACAGAAACCCAAAGAGTGGGCATCAAACCTGATATCGAACTACGACCAACGATTGAAGGGATCAGAAAAGGGAAGGACGAACTACTTGAAAGAGCACAGGCCTGGATTCAAGAATAAACCAAACCCTTGGGATAGATAAGAAGCTCGATGGCTCATCGATTGAGAATGAGCTATCGAGCTTTTCCTTTTTATTCAGCCGTCAATTCAAATTGAACTTCCTGCACGTCTCGGGAATTCGTTCCCACAAAGACCTTAAAGGTACCTGGCTCTGCCTCCCACACCCTATTCGCTCCATAAAATGCCAAATCCTCTATCACAATCTCAAAAGCTACCGTTTCTTTTGCCCCCGGGGCTAATTTGATCTTACGGAACCCCTTCAGCTCTTTCACAGGTCTAGGTATACTGCTGCTTATATCTTGAAGATATAATTGTACTACTTCTTCTCCTTCCCGCTCTCCAGTATTGCGCACTACAACGGAAAGCTGGAGCGTATCTCCCATCTGCATTTGTGTACGGCTTAGCGAGGGGGAATCATAGTCAAATTGGGTGTAACTCAGGCCAAACCCAAACGGGAACCTTACTCCTGCATTCATTCCCTCTTTCTCTAAATGATTATAGTAAATCGGGCACTGCGAAGGATCATGGGGGAAGGAAACGGGAAGTTTTCCAGAAGGATTATATCGCCCCAAGAGGACATCGGAAATAGCCATACCTGACATATGGCCCAAATGCCAGGCTTCTAAGATCGCCGGAACTTTATCAGCAGCCCAATTGAAGGTGAGTGGTCTGCCGTTCATTAGGACCAGTACTAGGTTTTGGTTCACTTTGTAAATCTCTTGAAGCAGTTCCTCTTGCAAGCCTGGCAATCCAATTTGTTCCATCTTAACTGCTTTGCCAGTCTGCCAGCAATCCTCGCCTAAAGCGACGATTACGACATCAGCCTGCTGTGCAATCTCAACGGCCTCGGAGAAGCCTGATCTATCCGTTTCATTGAAAGAAAGTGGGTTATTGGGTCCTCGCTTTCCAACCGTCAATCGAGCACCACGAGCATAAAGTAAGCGAGTATTAGAATTAAGGCTTTCTCGTAGTCCCTCTACTAGTGAAACCCCAGAATTAGTCCTAGCTCTACCCCGCCAACTACCCAATGGAGAATCGCGATCCTTGGCCAATGGGCCAATAACAGCGATGGTACGAGTTTCCTCTCTTATCGGCAGCACCCCTTTTTCATTCTTCAACAAAACGATAGACTTCCTAGCGATGTCTCTGGCAGCTTCGATATGATTCCGATGCATTAAATCCTGTTTTTCCGCAGCCGGGTTGCAGTAACGATAAGGATCTGCAAATAATCCCAGTTCAAACTTTACCCTTAAGACCCGCCGTACCGCCTGATCGATCCTCTTTTTGGACACTTCGCCTTTCTCAACCAAAGCCAACAAATCACTAGGGAAAGCTGATCCTAAACTCATGTCGTAGCCAGCATTGACTCCTAGTTCAATCGCTTTGCGTTGATCATTGGCCTTCCCCTCTTCGATCCACTGCCCCATCATATTTTCAGTGGAAAGCAAAAAACCATTGAAGTCCAACTGCTCTCGCAATTGCTGGGCAGACAGACCGTCCCCAAGCAAAGAGGCCTGGACCGAGACAACACCAGCACCTATGGCAGCTCGCAAGGGAGGAAGAATGATATTCTCCCAGGCTTGCTCATCCATTCCTTGTGCATTGATGTCACGTGTAATATCGGTAGCAATAGGAGGTAGTAGTAGTTCTGCACTGGCAGCTATCGTGTTTTTCGCCTGTAAATCTCCTCCTTGAAGTCCTTTTATTTTGGCAGCGGCTATCAGGCTTGCCAGGTAAGGGTCTTCTCCCGGTCCTCTGACCAGATGTCCCCAACGGGCATCTCTTAGAACATTTACGGCAGGAGACGATGTCCAATGCACCCCAGCAGAAGTAGCTTCAACGGCCATAATTCTAGCTGAACGCTCTATGGCCTCTACATCCCAACTAGCGGCCTCCGCCAAGGGCATCGGGAACATGGTCATAAACCCATGTACAGCTTCATACCCAAATAGGACGGGGATTCCTAAACGGCTTTGATTCACCGCAATTTCTTGAACTTTCCGGGTTGCCAGAGAACCGCTCACATTCAATAGTGCGCCCACTTTCCCCTGTTTTATCTGCTCAAGGATACTTTGCGTCTCTCGACCCGGTGAGGGGCTGGCAAAATCTCTCGACCCTCTATACTGAGTCATTTGCCCTAGTTTCTCTTCTAAAGTCATCAACCTCAATAAAGAATCTATGCTATTTTCGATGGCAGGGTCTAGGTGGGAATTCGTTGCTAAGTCATCAGATTGACAGGCTGATAACAATCCCAGCAGGAAGAGACCGACTAAAAGGTGTTTAAACATCACTATATCATTTGTTGCTATGTAAGCAAAGCTTCATACCTAGCAGAAAAGCTCAGAGGATAATAAAAAAGGGCAAAGGAATAAAAACTCCTTTACCCTAGACAAAATTTTGTCTTTGTTGTGCAAGCCTGGAATTGACTTGCATCCTTCAGAATATCAGTGGTGATGAAATCAATTGATTTCAGTTGTAATGTACTAAAAGACCGGGAAATGCGAAAGCTCTGGTCTAGAATTCTGCTGAGACAACGCCCTTGACCCGTCAAATTTGGGACACCTTACGACCATTCTACCATCGCAACTCTAAAAACAAGTTGGGTGTAAATCCCAATAGACTGCGATCATAAGCGACCAAGGAGGCACGAGAATAGTCTTCATTTTCGGGATGAAGAAAGTAAGTCCTGCTGTAGAAGTTTAATCGATCCAGCACATTAAAAATGGACCACCCAATCTTCCCACGTAATTTCTTCTGGTCAGTAAAGTTGTAAGCACCGCTGAAATCTATCCTTTGGTAATCCTGAAGCCGCCGAGCATTTACTTCACCATATTGGATCTGGGCCTTAAACCCATTTTCGGACTCATCATTAGGAACGAACCGACCTCTTTCTGCCTGTGTATAAGGCAGCCCGCTCCCGTAGAACCACGCTACGGCAAAATCCCAATTCCCAAATTTCAATTGATGTGTCCATTTAAAATTATGTAGTCTATCGAATATGCTCGGAAAAGGCTGGTTTCCATTTATCTTGTCAAACTTGTATTGTGTACGGCCCAAGGTGTAAGCCAACCAGCTATCGAAATTTGGCCAACTCTTTTTCAACAACAAATCCATCCCTAACACTCTTGCTTCTCCCCCGCTATAAGGGTTCTGCCAATCTGCATCAAAATCCAAACTCATGGAGACTAATCCAGTAATCCATTTCTTGTAGAAATCCACGTCCAACAACCACCCCTTACTTTTCCATCGTGCGCCCAAGGTAAACTGTGCAGAGGTCACGGCCGGGATATGTTTTGAGCTATCAGCCATAATCCAGAATCGCTCTCCGATCCCTAGGTTATTATTTAGGAAAACTTGATTAACTACTTGTATATAGCGCCCAATACTAGTTTTAATCTCCACTTCAGGATCGACGTAGTACGAAAGGCTAAATCGAGGCTCCCAATTCCCAGTGTAGCCCCCATCAAATGTACTGTACCTTAATCCCCAATCCATATGAAGCTTGTCCGGCACCGTATAGTCGTAGTCTAAATAAAAGGTTTGCGTCGTTCCCCTAAAGGAAATTCGTTCTTGCCGAAACTCATCATTCACAGGAGATTCCACGCTGATGTTTAAGTCGACTTCATTATGAACACCTTGATATCCGAAGTTTAAGCGCTGATATGGATTAATATGAAAAGTATTGTTCCATTCAATCCGTTGCTCGCTGATAGTATTACTTTGAATAACTTGTATGTTGACCTGTTCGGGATCTAACTTGCTACGAGTGGAGAAAGCGGTGGAAAATTCTGTAAACACAAACATGAAGTCTGATTTCCAACGATCATTCCAACGCTGATCCCATTGTGCACTAAGTCCCCAATTCAAAAGGTCTACTTCATACAAGGTATTGAAATAGAAGTTCGGCTGATCAAACAAGATTCCATAGTCTAATGCATCTTCTCCCTGATAAAAGCTGATTCTTCCTTCTCCCCCATTCTCATTACGGGTAACCCATTTCAGGTTAAAGTCAGAAAAATAGAACTTAGGCGATAATTGAAGATCCGTTAGGCGTTCTTGAGCAGGCTCAAACTCTTCCTTTATGCTTCCTCTACCTGCTACTTGATTAAATAAGTTTTGGTAAACTTTACTCTCAAATAGATCTGCGATGGAACGTCTCCCTGCTACCATCAAGGCGGAGCGCCCTTTCTGCAAAGGAATCTTGACAAAAGCATTACTACTGATCAAATTGACCCCAACCCCAGCCTCCATGGTGTCTAAGAGCAAGGGTGAAGTTGTGATATCCAGTACGCCTGATACTCTACCTCCATATTCTGCACTGAAATCGCCCCGGTACACAGCCATTTCATCCACAATGGTAGAATTAAAGGCGGAAAACATACCGAAAAAGTGCCCGGTATGATATACAGGAATCCCATCCCATAGGATCAGGTTTTGATCAGGTGTGCCTCCTCGAATATTGAGGTTGCTGGCTGATTCATCCGTGGTACTGATCCCAGGCAACAGCTGCGCCATTCGCAAGGCATCTTGCTCTCCCCAGCCCGGAATTACGCCCATTCTATCCACGTCTACTTGCAGCCCATCCCCTCTACCAGCACCAGAAAGAAAAGTGATAGCCTTATCTCGAATTAAAACCTGTTCAAAGGCAAATTCTTGCTGAGGCAGATCAACCTGAGGGCACTCCTTTCCTAGAAACTGCTGTAAGGGAAGAGTTCGCGCCTGGTAGCCCACATAGCTGAACATTAGACTATCAGTAGTTTTGAAGGGGCCCTTGATAGAAAACGCCCCCAGTTCGTTACTGTACGCTCCCTTATGTGTCCCCTTCAACCATACGTTAGCAGAAATTAGGGGTAGGCTAGTCACACTGTCTCTTAGGGTTCCACAGGCCAATACTACTGGCTTTTCTCTGGGGACCAGTAAGCTCATTTCCTCTTCCCTTGCTCTGCGAATTAGTACGTGCTTTCCATTAACCACCTCAAAAAATAGGGACTGTGGCAAGAGTAGCTCCATGAGCGCATCACGTAAGAAAAGATCTTTGGATTTTGCTTCCTTTACTAATTTAGTACGAAGTAATTCTTGGTCAAAGGCAAAGGTGAGATCGTAGGATTCCTCGAGAAAATCGAGTGCCTGCATCAAAGGGATATTCTCAAAATCGAAGGCAATCTTCGGCCCATCTTGGGCGGCTACAGGTAAGGCCCAGAGTCCTAGTAGGAGAGAAATAACATGACGTAGTTTCAACATCATTTTGCGAATATCCTTACGCTCGTTTTATCGCTACTAAGCTCAAATTGTAATTCCATTGGATCACAAATGAATTTTAGGGCTTGTTCCAGGTCATCATTGGGGAATCCACCTTCGTATACCCGATAGCTCTCGTTCTCCCAATTTACGTCTAACTGGTATTGCCGTTCCAACTCCTCAAAAACTCGGGTTAAAGGCAAGCCCTCGCAATCTGTCCATCCCCTGAACCAACTTGGAGTTGGAGTTAGCTGTAGATTCGTCGTAGATAAACTACCATCTTCCAGGAGCACCGCCTTCTGGCCCGCTTCAATCTCTACGGGTGCCCGACTGGCCACAACCTTCACCTTCCCACTATAGCAAACCACCTCCAACTGATCTCCCCGAGCCCATACATTAAAACTGGTGCCTAGCACGCTTACCGCTCCAGATGGTGTCACTACGGTAAAAACACTTCCTTTCTCTACTTGAAAAAAAGCTTCTCCTTGCAAAGCCACTTCTCGCCGCTCCGCCCAGCGAGTTGGATCATAATCGAGTTTGCCCACTGCATTCAGTTGGTAAGTAGACCCGTCTGGCAGGGCACCTTCGATCTGCTCCCCAATTTGAGTAGCAAACTGGGGTGCTTTCGGCTGCATCCACCAATAGCCAACGGCTGCCAACGCCAAAACAGACGCCGCCGCAACCCACCAAAGGATCCTCAAGGAACGTATTTTCCCCTTCTCTGGCTTTCCTTCCTGTCTGGCGGCTAATAATTTTTCCCAGGCTGCTCCTTCTGAAAAACTAGGGACTTCTATCTGAGTGGAACCCTCAGCAATTTTACGTATATCCTCGAAGTCAGCTCTAGCCCTCAAATCGGCCTCTTCCTCCTGGCTCAATTCGCCATTCAGCCAGCGGGCTAGAAATGTATCATCTGGGAATGGTTTTGACATGATTTACAATTAAAGTCTCAATTAATACTGCACCACTTAATAACGATTCGCTGAGCTTTCTCCCTACCTTGCTAGATTAAATCACTCAATTTTCTTAACTCTACCAAGGCCTTGTGCATTCGTTTTTCAACCGCCTTAACACTAATATCCAATAAAAGAGCGATTTCTCTATACTTCAAGCCTTCGATCCGGTTCAATAGAAATACCTCTCTACTCTTCTCTGGAAGCCTAGCAATAGCATCTTCCAATCGTGCTCTAAATTCGTTTTCCTCCAGTTCATCTTGCGGCGTAAAATGCTGCACTGGCTTACTAATGTTCAGTTGAAACTTAGCGACTACCTTCCTATGTTTCACCTCATCCAAAAACAAATTATTGGCCACCCTAAATAAGAATGCCTTCGCCTTGTCATATGACACCTTTTGACAAGCCGCCCACATTCGCAAAAAGGCCTCTTGCATCAAGTCTTCCGCAAGATTTGGATCTCCACATTTATAATAGAGAAAATTGCGTAATGGGCGCGCATAAGCCCAAAACAGCTCCTTGAATACAGATTGTTCACAAATTTGATCTGGCTTTGCCATGGAAATAGATTTCAGCAAAAGTAGTAGGCATTTAACATCAGGGGCAGTAGTTTTGGGGGCCAAAATTCCCATTTTGACACTGAATTCCCCTATTGACACTTGAGCTCACCCTTGAAGGCTTCCAACGTGCCTTTTTTTGACTTAGACCACTAATTTTTGAATTCGTTTATTAGCTATCTGGCAAAAAGCGCCGTATAATATGGCTAAATGTCCCACATGAAACAAATTATACGCACACTACTGGTGCTTGGGTGTTTTAACCTGAGTGCTCAAAAGCCCTATTTCCAGCAAGAAGTAGACTATCAAATAAAGGTCAAGCTGGATGATGAACAACATTTACTAGACGGGTATATCACAATAAACTACAAAAACAACTCACCGGATACGCTAGAAAGGATTTACTTTCACCTTTGGCCTAATGCCTACCGAAATCAAACGACAGCCTTCGCTCAGCAGATGTTAAGAAAAGGAAGGCAGGACTTCTATTTTGCTAAAGATAGCCAATTGGGTAACATTTCAAAGTTGGACTTTAAGGTAGATAGTATTGACATCCGCTGGCGATTGTCCAGAGAGCATCAGGATATCGCCTTATTAACCCTAAATCAACCCCTTCCCCCAAATCAAAACATTAGCATATCAACACCTTTCGTCGTTAAACTCCCTGCTTCTTTTTCTCGCCTCGGGCATATCGACGAATCCTTTCAGATCAGTCAATGGTATCCTAAACCAGCGGTCTACGACAAGACGGGATGGCATCCAATGCCGTATCTGGAAGATGGTGAATTCTATTCAGAATTTGGGTCCTTTGATGTGGAGATTACCCTTCCAAAGAACTACGTGGTAGGCGCCACAGGAGAATTGGTGACTCCCGAAGAGGAGCAGTGGCTATACGAGCTTAGTGAATCCACTAGACTTTATCTGGACACCTTCAAATATCTTTCTCCATTCATCGAATATGAAATCGGTCCTGAATCTTCTGAAGAACTCAAGACCATCCGTTTTAAAGCAAATAAGGTTCACGATTTTGCCTGGTTCGCCGATAAACGATTCAAAGTCATAATGGATCAAGTCGAACTGTCAACTGGTGAGATCGTTGAAACGAAAGTTTTCTTTACCAAGACTGAAGAAGCGTATTGGCAATATGCTACGGATTATCTGAAGCGCTCACTTGTGTTCTTTTCCGATAAAGTAGGAGCCTATCCCTATCCCCAGGTATCGGTGGTACAAAGCGCGCTGAGTGCAGGCGGTGGTATGGAATATCCCATGATCACCGTAATCGACCAAGTAGGTACTGAGGTCTATCTCAATGAGGTGATTGCTCACGAAGTGGGACACAATTGGTTTTATGGTGCTTTGGCCAATAACGAAAGGCAACATGCATGGATGGACGAGGGTATTACCAGCTACTATGAACAGAAGTATCTAGAGTATGTCGATGACCTGGAGTTCGGGATATCTCGAAAGAAAAGAGTACTCGAAGAGCGTGGAGATCATCTTAGGCCCTACTTATACAAAGCGCGGACCCGTCAGGATCAGGCTCCCACCACTCCTGCTAATGAATTACGATCAGGTAATTATGCTATGTCAGCTTACACCAAGCCTGCCTTGGGTTTTCGGATGCTGGAGGAATATATGGGCACCTTCAACTTTGACCAGGCAATGAAAGAATACTTCAATCGCTGGAAATTCAAACATCCGGCACCGGAGGATCTAAGAGATGTATTGATGAAGCACAATGCGGATTCACTGGCATGGCTCTTTGAAGGTATTTTAGGAAGTACCGATCATTACGATTACGCCATAAAAAAAGTAAAGCGAGCTAACGATTCTCTAGAAATTGTCGTTAAGAACAAAGGCAAAATTCAAGCTCCTATTGCTGTAGGCGGAATCAAAAACCGAGAGGTTGATCGGCTATCCTGGCATGCCCCAACGGGAAAGAAAACGACTATTAAGATCCCGGACGAGGGATTCCATAAGATTATCCTAGATCCTCTTTTTCTTACACCCGATCTTTACGGATCGAATAACTCTTGGGATTTAATGGGACCAATTCCTAGATTGGAGGCGGTAGAATTCCCGGTACTCAATGTGTATGAAAAAGCGTATAAGAGCAATGTTCATTGGGGCCCGTTTTATGGTTGGAATGCCAATGATGGGTCCATGTTTGGCGCTGCTTTCTACAACACCGTATTCCCACACCGCTCTTTTGAATATCTAGTGGCGCCTATGTTTGGGCTGCGAAGCTTGGAACCCTCCATTGTAGCATTGGTTCAATACAATGTATTCCCAAAGTCTAAAGAATTCCAGAAGATCACCTTTGGCGTGCAAGGCCGAAGTTTCAATTTCTTCACTCAGGATGAAATCGGCTATAGCTTGCGCTTCAGTAAATGGTCACCTTATATCAATGTACATTTTAAACAGAAAAACCTTTCCTTCTTCAAACATTGGTTAGAACTCAAGGCCTCGGCTCTATGGAGAGAAAAAGCCGGGTTCAACAATGACGGACGATTCCTGGGGACTACTTGGGAGAGGAATACTTTCTTTTCAGTAGCCTACAGTGGAAAAAATAAACGACTTATTCATCCTTATAGTTACCGGCTAGTTGGGGAGTTATTGGAATTTGATGAAATCACCGGAGTCAATCAATATATAAGAGCCAGTATCGAAACCAAAAACCAATTTACTTTTGGGCCTAACCAGCATTTCTATATGAGGTTTTTTGCCGGAGCGCACCTTGGTAGCTTTGGTCGTAACTCAGGTAGTATACGCCCTGCCGCCTTCAACCTCATCAGTCAAGGTTTTAACGATCTTACCTACCAAGACAGCTACTTCGGCAGAAGCGAGACCTCTGGCTTTTGGTCTCAGCAAATTACCATTAGAGAAGGAGGCTTTAAGACACCGATTCCCATTGGCTTTCCACTGGGTAGAAGCAATGATTACATAGTTGCCTTCAATTTCAAGGTGGACATTCCTATTCACAATTACCACGAACCCAGGATTCGTCCTTACTTTGACATCGGTTATTTCCATAATGCAACACCAGATGGAGAAGCCGCCACTTTCCAAGACCAGCTTTTGTGGAATGCAGGAATAGCCTTTGAGTTATTGGATGGGGTCTTCGGCATTTATTTCCCATTAATTAGTTCTTCAAATTTAGAGAATCGTTTGGCGGAAAGAGGCAATTACATTAGCCGAATCAGCTTTGCCTTCGACATCAATAGAGGAGACCCCCGAGACCGGTGGCACCCCTACTAATGCAGCTTTCGGAAAAGCAAGATTCTCGGTACCCCGCTGGCAATTATTCGTAACTTCATAGTTGATTCACCAAATATCAATCTATATGTTACGAATGATCGGCTTAGCCCTTGTGGTATTGCTAATAGGGTGTAAACCTAATTCGAGTGGAGATCTCAACTCGGGTACTGCTCCAGCCGCTAAAAAAGTGGTCCATAAGTTTACAGAACATGGTAACGAGCGAGAAGATCCCTATCACTGGTTAAGTGATAAAACCGATCCAGAGGTAATTGCTCACCTCGAGAAGGAGAATGAGCATACGCAAGGAATGTTAGCCCATACCAAAGATCTACAGGATGAGTTGTATGATGAATTGACGGCTCGCATCGAACAGAAATATGAGTCCTTACCCACGAAGCGTAACGGATACTGGTACTACATCCGTTACGAAGAAGGAAATGAGTATCCTTTTTATTGCCGGAAAAAGGAAAACCTAAATGCTGAGGAAGAAATCATGCTCAATGTCAATGAAATGGCAGAAGGGCATCAGATCTATCGGCTATTCCAATATTTTGTCAGCCCGAATAATGAAATGGTCGCTTTCTTGGTTGATACTTCAGGGGACCGAAGAAATACCCTTTACTTTAAGGATCTAGCTACAGGGGAAATATTGAGCGATCAGATTCCGAATTGCTCCTATGGAGGAGCCTGGGCCAATGACAATACACACTTCTTCTACACGCAAAATGATAAAACGGTTCGTTCCTACCAGGTTAAGCGACATCAACTTGGCCAGGCATTGACTCAGGATACAGAGATGTATTTGGAGCCAGATAGCACCTTCTCTGCTGGCGTACAACGGTCTACCGACGGTCGCTTTATTTTCATGGGGTCTGGAAGTACGACTTCCTCGGAGTTCTGGTACATACCAGCTGACCAACCCTTGGCAAAGCCCAAGGTTATCCAAGCACGTCAAAAAGGCTTAGAGTATCAGGTGAATAGCTATACAGGAAGCGCCTTCCACATACAGCATAATCACGAAGCTCAGAATTTCAAGATATCATCAGCTCCCATAAATAGTCCGGGCATGGGTAATTGGGAAGATGTGGTCCCGCATCAGGAGAATGTTCTAATCAACAACTTCACCGTTAAGGAGAAGTTCATTGTGGTACAGCAACGCTCGAACGCCCTCGATCAGGTATTGATTATTGATCGTGCCACTGGTACGAAGTCCTTCATTGACTTTGGAGAAGAGGTATATACTGCTAGTATGTACAATCCAACAGATGAATTTTCCTCCGATAGCATCCGCTATAACTATACTTCACTTACTACTCCAAGGTCTGTAGTGGGCTATAACCTTAGCACTGGTGACAAGAAGATATTGAAACAGCAAAAAGTAGGAGGTGGCTTCGATGCAAGTAAGTATGAGACGAAGAGACTATGGGCAAAAGCCTCAGACGGTACAAAAGTGCCCATTTCCATCGTCTACAATAAGGAGACTTTCCAAAAAGATGGTACTCAACCCTGCCTGCTGTATGCCTATGGCTCATACGGAGCAAGCAGCATGCCTTCTTTCCGATCTAACGTAATCAGTCTACTAGATAGAGGTTTCAGTTATGCCATCGCTCATATCCGTGGAGGGCAAGAAATGGGAAGAGGATGGTATGAAGATGGCAAGCTGCTCAAGAAAAAGAACACCTTCACCGACTTCATCGACTGCGCCGAATATCTGATTGGGGAGCAGTACACCTTTAAAGAAGGACTATTTGCCATGGGGGGAAGTGCAGGAGGGATGCTTATGGGTGCAATCACCAATATGCGACCCGATCTATTCAAAGGGATCATTGCTTATGTACCGTGGATGGACGTGATCACAGACATGACCAACCCAGACCTCCCTTTAACAACTTTGGAATATGAAGAATGGGGCGATCCTAATGTAAAGGAATTCTATGACTACATGCTTAGTTGGTCTCCTTACGACAATGTCAAGGAAGCTGACTATCCCGCTATACTCGCTACGGGTGGGGTCAATGATACCCAAGTACCCTACTTCAGCCCAGCTAAGTGGGTGCAAAAGGTAAGAGAGAGTAATACAGGGCAGGAGCCCGTCTTGTTCAAATGCAATATGGGAGCGGGGCATGCTGGAGCATCTGGACGATTTGAAAGACAGAAGGAAACAGCACTTGTCTATGCTTTCATGGTGGATCAGGTAGAAAAGAAAATGAAAAACTAATAAGACTCCACTATAACTGTCGATAAGAAAAGGGTTGCAGAGGAAATAACCGAGTTATCACCGCTCTGCAACCCTTTATTATTTTTGTTCTTCTTACCACTGCTTAAGCTTACATCGTCTGAGCTTAGCAATCAGTTCAGAGAAATTTCGGCTTAGAACATCTTGGTTTGCCCATTGCCACCCACCTCGAAATCGATCGTATCACCAGCAGATAGCTTTTCGTCAGATTCGGCAGGCTTTTTAGGTTTTTCGGTCAGGTCTTTGAAGCTGGAAATCTTCTTATCGATTAACTTGTTCCCCAAGGCTTTCCAACCTTTGACATCGATGAACTCAGCGATATCCACCGTACCTTCCTCTTTGCCTCCCTTGACTCTGAAGGCATATTGCAATTTTGGCTTCTCCTCCACGGTGGCAAAATAGAGTTTGGTATTCGTGTGATCTGAGAGGAAAGGAAAAGACTGTCCCAATTTATTTGTTTCGATCTTGAATCGCTTGACCATGGTCCATTGTTTCCCTCCTTCAAAGTACACTGCACTTATCACTGTCTCTGGGCTTAATTTTCCGATATGCACAACATCATTCGCATCGAATTTTTTCTGCATATCTAGCTCTAACACCTGGTACTCACCAGATTTATAGATGACTAGCAAAGTATCACCTGTATCAAAAGCTCCGAGGAATATCCCTCGATCTGAGGTATTCAATCGACCACTAACCTCATCCATCCAAACCTTTATGGCACCTAGGGTGGACTTACCCGCCTCCTTCAAAGTAATCTTTCGTACAGGGTAGCGTGTCAAGATATTCCCAGCAGCCCCTCGTCCTTTAATATCGAGTGTACTAAAGTCGAAATCGAACATCTTCTTGCGAGCCTTGCTCCCCTGGGTCAACTGCGCATGCACGATCTCTGCCTCGCCATTAAGGTTAGCGGAGAAATAGAGCATTTTGGCCTTCTCTAGTCCCTTAGCTGGCGGATAATTTGTCGTTCGAGTTATACTCGTCACATTGAAGCGTTTGACCATTGTACGACCATTCTTACTATTCAGATAGATCATATTATAGGTCGTCCTTTCATCTCCCTTTTTCCAGACTGCCACGTGGACGATGCCTTTACCGACAAACACCTTATCCGCTATCTTGACCACCTGGAACGATGCATCCTTTTTAAACACGATGATATCATCTATATCCGAGCAGTCGCAGACAAATTCGTCCTTTTTCAAAGAGGTGCCAATAAATCCATCAGACTTGTTCACATAGAGCTTGGCGTTATTCGCTACTACCATCGTCCGCTTAATCGTATCGAAAGTGGTAATCTCCGTCTTACGCTCTTTGCCTTTACCGTACTTCTCTAGTAATCTATTGTAATAGGCGATCGTGTATTCGGTCAGATGCGCTAGATTATGTTTTACCTCTTTAAGTGCCTCCTCTAATTTAGCAATCTGTTCATCTGCTTTGAAAGAGTTAAATTTGGAAATCCGCTTAATCTTGATTTCTGTCAGGCGGACAATGTCTTCCTCAGAGACATCTCTCAATAAACGCAATCGCTTATCATTTGCCTTTGGCTTACCACTAGGTCCAACTACATATTTCTGCAGTTCGCGATCTATGGTTTCAATTACCGCCTCCCAGGTCTCACACTCCTCTATTTCCCGATAGATGCGGTTTTCAATGAAAATCTTTTCCAGGCTGGCAAAGTGCAGCTTTTCTTCTAGGGCTGCTTTTTCAATTTCTAGCTCCTGTCGCAACAAATCTTTGGTGTTCAAAGTATTGAAGCGCAAGATCTCCTCTACTGTTACAAAGTGAGGTTTATTGTCAATAATGATACAAGCATTGGGCGAGATGGATTTTTCACACTTGGTGAACGCGTACAAGGCATCGATGGTCACCTCAGGAGATATCCCAGTAGCCAATTCAATTTGAATCTCTACGTCCTTGGCCGTATTATCGACCACTTTCTTGATCTTAATCTTCCCCTTATCATTTGCCTTGATGATATCATCGATCAAGCTAGAGGTAGTTTCGCCAAAGGGTAAATCTATGATCTTTAAGGTCTTCTTATCAATCGCTTCTATCCTTGCCCTCACCTTTATCTTACCTCCTCTTTTCCCACCACGATAGTCACTCACATCTACAAAACCACCCGTCAAGAAATCCGGGTAGATCTTCACCTTTCTATCCTCTAAAATCTTAATGGAGGCCTTAATAAGCTCTATAAAATTGTGCGGAAGTATTTTGGTGGAAAGCCCTACTGCGATACCCTCTGCTCCTTGGGCCAATACGAGCGGGAACTTCATGGGCAAATTGATCGGCTCCTTCTTCCGTCCATCGTAGGAAATTTGCCATTCTGTTGTCTGTGCATTGAAGGCCACTTCCAAGGCAAACTTGGTCAATCGAGCTTCGATATATCGTGAGGCAGCAGCACGATCTCCTGTTCTAGGATCCCCCCAGTTTCCCTGGGTATCTATCATCAGGTCCTTCTGACCGAGGTTAACCATAGCATCTCCGATGGCGGCATCACCATGTGGGTGATATTGCATCGTTTGTCCGATAACATTCGCTACCTTATTGTAACGGCCATCATCCATTTCCTTCATGGCATGAAATATGCGCCGCTGCACAGGTTTTAACCCATCTCCAATAGCTGGTACTGCTCGTTCGAGAATCACATAGGAGGCATAATCCAGGAAATAATCCTGGTACATACCATTTAGACTGATGACTTGTTCTTGCTCTTGTCCGTTTGGGGTAGGCTCAATTTTATCTATACTCATTTGTCCGTTTTCAATTGCCGCCAATATCAATTAATTGAGCGAAAATACAAAAAAGGAATTTGAAACAAAAAATTTAATTCCCTTAAATATAACATTTTTTGTTTCTAAACACCGTCATAATCCCTTGAAGCTTAGCATTTGCCAAGAGCAGATCTTCGATAAAAGACACTCATTTGTAACAATTTGTGTGAGTAAAAGTGGGAAAATGTTAAAATATCGCCATTGCTGATGCTTAATGGCAGCAGATACAGGACTCAAAACGTTGTAAAGCTAGCGTCATTTGTTATTGGCAGTTCCAACCCTAGTTGTAATTTTTGTCCAATTCGCCTAACTTAGCCAATAGGACCAATATGGATATTGCTTTGCCTATAGGTAACGAAGAGAGAGACCTCATCAAAGCCTGCATTCGAAAAGAGCGTTGGGCACAGAAGCTACTGTACGAAGAATATTACAGTAAGCTAATGGGGGTATGTCTTCGATACGCGAATAATGAGCATGATGCCCTGGACATTTTGCACGAGGGCTTCATCAAGATTTACCGCAATATCCATAAGTACCAACCTGGTACATCGCTAATCGCCTGGATGCGACGAATCATGGTCAATACCTCCATCGATTACTGCCGCAAAAACATTCGACGCCGAACAGAAAACATTGAGGAAGCTTTTGATATCAGTGCTGCCGAAGCGGATGCCATCAGTCAATGTACTGAAAAGGAAATCCTAGAAGCCATCCAGCAATTATCAACTGCTTACCGCACGGTCTTTAATCTTTATGTGATTGAAGGATATTCCCACAAGGAAATCGCAGATCAGCTAAACATTACGGAAAGCACTTCGCGATCTAACCTTGTAAAAGCCAGAATGAAACTAAAAGCCATTTTGAGTTCGAGATTCTACGGATATGAAGAGTAAACACGATTTTGATGAATTTATCCGCGGCCGGATGCATGACGTGGAGGCGGAAGGCCAGCCCAACGGCTGGGACCTCCTAGCAGACCGGCTTTCCAAAGAGGAAGGAGGCACCGCAGCTGCTGATGAGAAGCTGATGGAAGCCGTTGTATTTGAGAAAATGAGCCAAATGGAAGCTCCATTTGAGCCTGCACATTGGAATAAGCTGGAAACTCGCCTTAACGAAGAATATCGCTTTGTAAACAAAATCATCCGATACAAATCTCTTGAACTTTCTCTCTTCTTACTTCTAATAGCCCTTTTCGTCAATTATTACCCTGAAAACACAAATCTAAACGATAAGAAAGTCCCTCTAGGAACGCCTGCGATAGCATCTGATATTGAAATTAAGGAAACCACTACGAGCATCAGTAATACTACTGGACAAGACATTGCTACGAGTGAGTCTAGTAAACGTGCCTCTAAAACGGAAGGTAATCAAGCAGGTGATACTCCTACAGTTAAACCCGCAGCTGATATTGCAGCTGCCAATACCGCAGGTGCTGACGAACCCGCACCTAAAGCATCTATCAATGAGCCTAGTGCAACTGAAGCTTCAATTCCTTCAGCCAGCAATGAATCAGTGACAGAGATCGACGAGCAAGTACACAATACTTTCTCCTTGTTAGCTGCACTGCAAAAGCCATCTCTATTGCGACAGGAACTGGAAGTAGTACTTCCGGAAAATCGCAGTCCTTTGGATCCTGCTTCAATCATTTACAGCCCCATTAGCAAGGTGGATTTGAAAAAGGATAAAGTTGGGCTTGACTTAGGATTATGGGCCGCTTTAACACCTGTACCTGGGCTAGCTATTGCACCATATAGTGATGATTTGAAGGCCATCGCCGAGATCACTCCTAGCCCTCGCGAACGTTTCATTCGTTTTGGGGTGCAGGGGTCTAGTGATTACAACCGAATCATCACACCGCCTACCTATATCGATGGGCAGAAACATGCTTTAGATCGTTATGCGCTCGGGTATAGCGGAGGCATTACATTTAGCTGGGGGAATAAAAAATGGGAAATGGAATCTGGCTTGATCTACTCAGCGAAGAAATATCTCCCATTGGATCTTTCTGAGATCGACTATAGTCTCACTGAAGGCTTATCTGGTGAAAGACTGAAGTCTTTCGAATATGACATGATCTCTATTCCTTTGAATTTCCGCCATCATTTCATTCCAAATGGCAAATGGCGCTTCTACTATACTGCTGGTGTAAGCATGCATACCGTGATGCAAGCTGACTACTTCTTCACCAGCCCTACTCGTCCTCAACCTGTTGGTCCGCCCAACAACTTCGGGGCGCCAATCCCACCCAACAACAACAATACCAAAGCTGGGGTAGAGAAATCTGCCTTCACCAAAGGTTTACTTCAAGGGGGAGCGTTTGAACAAAACACCTTCTTCACCGCCAATTTGGGTATCGGGTTGGAACGCTATATTAGCCATCGTACCAGTTTATTTGCACAACCTCAGTATCAGCACACCGTATTGTATCTGATCGAAGATGGAGGGGTAGGTCCTTTCCAGGACAAGATCAATACCATGCGATTGATCTTCGGTATGCGGGTGAAGTTATAGTACCTAAATTATTTTCCTAATTCAGTATTCGCTTAGGCCAATTGGCTATTGTAAAGGGCTGTCCTCCTTTGGAGAAGGGTTAAAGAACTTCCTTTAACAGCTTGAACCTTTCAATAACTTTCTTCCTCATATTTATGAGCTGATATCTTCTACAAACTACTTTCCAGCGTAAGCTCAATAGCACCGCTTGACTCGCCAATCTCTATGAATGCTAAGGCTCGGCCAAAACAGCCTAGGTTGCAGATTTGACCTAACAACAATGGGATTTGCTCAGCCATAACTGAACCAAAACTACAGCCAGTTCTCTCCCTTTCAATAAAAAAAATTGCTTTCTGAAAACCGATCCTCCCACTGCCTCCGTAACTACAGTTGAACATTACATAACATTGTAGAAATTCGTAATCATGAAAAACAAAAATCTATTTCTTACAATGCTGGCGATTATCGCCGCTTCTGTAGGAATCGTGTGGGCAGCCGATCACATTGACGCGCCTGCTGTAACCTCAACAACCAGTGATATCACTGACTACTTTGCATTTGAAAGTCCAGAAAACCCAGACAATCTTGTATTTGTCTGTAATCTTCAAGGTTTATTGGATCCCACTGCCACTAGTACTGCGAAATTTGACGAACAAGTAATGGTAGAGTTCAACATCGACAACACGGGCGACAACCAGGAAGACCTAGTAATCCAGGCTTTGTTCCAAAATGAGAAAGTACAAGTTTATGGCCCGGTGGCTCCATCTCAAAAAGGAACCATTAGCGCTGTAGAAACCAGTGGAACCTTGACCGAAACAAACATTAGTGCTTATAATCAAGCCATTAATGTCGGTACCAATGGCGGAATCAAAGTATTTGCAGGACCTAGAGATGACCCTTTCTTCTTTGACTTCGCTCAATTCAACGAAGTCTTAGCTGGAAACGCGACGGGCTTCAAAAACCCTGGCACTGACACCTTCGCTGGTACAAATGTCCTCTCCGTAGTCGTAGAAGTACCCAAAGCCCTTTTAGGATCCGCTACTACCCTAAATACTTGGGTTGAGGCCAAGAGGAAGATCTAATCCCTTCTATCTAATCAACTAATTCTATTTAAGCACAGCACAGCGTTCGCTTACTCCCACTCATAAGTGGTTCTTCGACCAAATACTTCGGGGAAGAAAGTAAGCCTAGCGGAGCTATGCCTGTGCAAGACATTTTCAATCCATTGTAACATGAAAAATCCAAAAAGATATCTGCTACTAGGTTTGGTGCTAGGTGCATTATTCCTAAGTAGCTGTGAGAAAGACAATGACTTCAATCCCATTGAAAACTTCCTTTATCAACAAGAAGACCAAATGGCACGTCCGGCCATTAATACCGTTTTCGTATCCAGTAACGACAAAGATGCTTTCAATGTCACTCCCCCTTCCCAGCAAGGGGCCGCTTTTGCTAGCAAATTCAATAGTCGACTTTTAGCATTAAACCCCAATTATACGACCAATGCATTGGGTTTGGACGCAGCTACCTTCACCAATGTACTAGCAACAGATGTTTTGACCGTCGCTACTCAGCAACCAACCACCTTTTTTGATGGAACTAATGTATTGACAGGGCGTAGATTGGATGATGATGTAATCTCTGTTGAATTACTTCTGATCTTTGGAGGTCCTGACGGCACGGCCAATCCTGGACTTACAGATGACAATGTGGATGCCAACGACAAAGCCTTTTTGAATACATTCCCCTATTTGGCGAGTCCGCACTAATGGATTAAGCTAAAGAAATCCTAGCATTTTTCTCATGAACAATCTGCAGGGCCAATTCCTAAGTAGTTGGCCCTGCCTTTCATCCATCCACATTCCAAACACCATGAAAAAATTATTCTTTTTACTCATTGGAATCATCTCATTCGGGCTGTGGTATTACAGCTCCACCAGGCCTATCGTTCAGTATGAAGAGGTGAAACCATACTTACAAGCTCAACACTATAATATTCAGAAATCTCAATTGCTAGACCAGCTCGCATTTTGGGTTAAACGACTTGATCAGCAATCACTGAATAATGTATATCAGCAGAAGCTAGCCCATTTGCAAGCACAGTACTTTCGCCTAACAGGTGAAGTCAACTATTTACGTCAGTCCGATAGCCTGTTGCTAGATCTTGCTGAGCGTTTTCCGAATACGGTTACTTACTGGCAGGGGTTGGCCCAGAACGCCATCGCTGGACATGAATTCGCCAAAGCCGATCATTATGCTAACCAGGCGCTCGCGATTGGGGAGAAAAGGTATCAGTCCTGTCTGATAAAGGTAGATGTGTTGCTTGAACGTGGTAATCGACAGGAAGCGCTAGGTCTACTGAATGGGTTAGGCAATCAGTATAGCTTCGACTACCTAAGCAGACAAGTTAAGCTAGAAGATCAACTGGGGAAATTGGATGAGGCCATTCATTGGATGGAAAAAGCCGTGAGCCGGGCCAGAACATCTGGTGATTCTAGTTTGATAAGCTGGTCCTTGGCTAACCTGGGCGATATGTACGGTCACCAAGGTAAAATCCGGAAATCCTACCATACCTTCTTACAAGCCTTGCAATACAATCCCTCGGAATTACATGCCATAAAAGGTATTGCTTGGATCGCTTTTTCTCATGATAAATCCCCTACCCTAGCTAAAGAAATAGTAGCGTTCTTGCAATCCCTCCAAGACATACCTGACTATGAACTACTATTGGCAGACATCGCCACTTATCAAAATGAGGTTGAAAAAGCCAAACTCCATACGGAGCGATTTGTAGCTCAAGCTGGTAAAGTAGAGTATGGTTTTCTGTATACCAGGCCCCTCGTCCAGCTACTGCTAGATAGAGGAGAAGTCGCAGAACCCGCAATTAGGACTAAGGCAGAAATTGACCAAAGGGCTCATCCCTTATCCTTTGCCCTCAGGGCCAAATTTTTGCAGAATCTAGGGGCAAAAGATGCTGCCATGAAGATATTAGAGGAAAAAGTTCTGGGTCAAACGGAAGAGCCTGATGCATTCTACCTTGCAGGTATGATCTACAAAGACAATGGCAAAATCAAATTGGCTAAGGCCCTACTAAAAACGGCACAGGAAGCGGCTTTTGAACTTGGTCCGATCGCTGAGATTGAAATTAAAAATGCGTTGAGAGCGCTCTAATTTTGAGCTAGCAATTGCCGAAGATGAACCCCCAAATCCTGATTGACCAATTGATGCCCCTGATCAAACAAGCGCAGCTGAACTTGAGGTAAGGGCTTTGCCCATTTCTCGAGT